>Ga0209725_1002270_pt1 | contig 10412 bp, 11 predicted proteins | sample I18A1metaG_FD_184145 | JGI IMG/M metagenome (GOLD analysis project Ga0209725, IMG submission 184145) | Lake sediment bacterial and archeal communities from Gulf of Boni, Indonesia to study Microbial Dark Matter (Phase II) - ​I18A1 metaG... | ecosystem: Environmental > Aquatic > Freshwater > Lake... | reverse complement strand
GCGCCGGCATGACGCTGAAGCCGGGAGATGTCGCGTTCCGCTGCAACTTCTCTACCGTTGATGACAACCTGACGGTCATCGACCGACGGGCAGGCAGGATCGAGCATGGGACGGGTGAGATCGCAGAGGCGGTCCGCAGGATCCGGCCCAGAGGAGTCAAGGGGCTTAAGGCTGATTTCCAGGCGACTATCGCGCATAGAGGGGTCCTGGTCCTGAAGGCAAGGGGCCTCTCAAGGATGGTCTCTGATGTGGACCCGCATGAGACGGGCGTCAAGATTCTGCAATCCGAGCCGCTAGATGATTCGACTTCAGCCAAGAAGACGGCCGCAGCAGTCAACGATTTCGTCATGCAGTCCTTCAAGATCTTGAAGAATCACCCGGTCAACATCAAGCGGGTTCAGGAAGGAAAGCGTCCTGCGAACATCATACTACCCAGAGGCGCAGGCACGCTTCCCCCCTTCACGCCGCTACGAGAACTCTACGGACTGAATGTGGCGTGCATCGCGGCTGTCGCGCTCGTCAAGGGCGTCTGCAGAGTAGCGGGAGCAGAATTGGTGCCCGTTGAGGGGGCGACCGGCGGCCTCGACACAAACTACGACGGTAAGGCGTACGCAGCCCTAAAGGCGCTGGAGAACCATGACCTCGCCATTCTTCATGTGAAAGCGACTGACGTAGCCAGTCATGACGGGGACTTCAAGAAGAAGGCCAGCGTCATCGAGAAGATCGACGCGGCCGTTGGAAAGATCCTCCCGTCTCTAGATGCCGCGTCCACGTACGTGATCGTGACTGCTGATCATTCGACCCCCACCAGCGTAAGAGACCATTCCGGCAACCCGGTCCCACTACTCATCAATGGACCTGGCGTCCCGAAGAGCAATGTCTCGAAGTTCAGCGAGAATGCGTCATCACGAGGCAACCTCGGAAGGCTCCACGGCCTCGACCTGATGCCCATGATTGCGGACTATCTGGACAAGGCGAAGAAGCTCGGGTTCTAATCATGTACGACGTACGCCGGCGTAGAAGCCTTGTCATTCTGGGTCTGCTCGTTCTACTTGCGGTCGCGTGTCTGATACCTACCGCGGCAGCGCAGGGTGAGAAGCTCGGGCTGCTCAGAATCACGAAGGCGGAGTACCCGGTTCAGGTTCCGGTGTCCTATGCTTTCTCGGTCAAGCTGAAAGTTGAGTACGCGTTCAGAGAGTACTTTGAGATCCAAGCCGCAATATACGAGGGAACAGCTGGCAACCTTGATCACCGATTGTGGCAAAGCGAGCCCGAACGGCTCTTGGAGGTGGGTGAGAGAACCTACAGCGTGAAGTTGACGTCGCCGTCACGCGAAGGGCAATGGCTTCTGACAGGCTACGTGTTCTACCACAACGACTCAGGATCATTCTACTTCACAGATCAGGAGCGTGGGCCTGGCTTCGTTGAGATGAGCATCAAAGTCGCGGACAACGCAAAACTCACCGTACGCACACCGTACGCCAACGTGCCCGTGCAGGTGGACGGATCTACGTACTCCACGGACACGACAGGAACCCTTGTGCGCGAGGTCAAGGTACTCGCCGAACACACGGTCACCGCTCCCGATAGCGTCTCGGTCGCAGAGGGATGGCGAGCTCTCTTCCAAAGCTGGAATGGAACTGATCGCGCAAACCCGAAGACCACATTCGTCACGACTGACGTGTCTCTGACAATCGAGTTCCGAGACGAGTTCTATCTCGACGTAGTCTCCACGATGGGTGACGTGAGGGGAGCCGGCTGGTATCTGTCAGGAGTCGTGGCAAACATTTCAGCGCCGTCGGAGATCCACTCACAGGACTGGCTAGGATTGTTCGGCGCTCAGTGGAGGTTCGCAGGCTGGACCGGCGACGTGGAAACTCACGCTACGGACGAGTCCATAGTGATGGACCGTCCGCACAGAGTGGTCGCGAACTGGACCGCAGACTACGAGCGCATCTCCTATGTGATAGTCGCGTTTGCAGTCGCGGCTGTTGTCGTTGTGCTTGCTGTCCTTCTCAAACGGATAGCACCCAAGAAGGGTGTAGAGGAGACCGCCGAGATCAGTGAGGCCGCCGAGCCTACTGAGACAGCTGAGGCCGCGGTGAGGAGGTTCTGCATCTTCTGCGGGGCCGAGCTCGACCCTGACGCCCAATTCTGCTCCAAATGCGGAAAAAGCCAAGTCAGCTCGGGTTAGGTTGATTTAACGAAGCGCTCACAAGACCTACGATGCGACTGACAGCGGCGTTCTCTTGAACGATGCCTATGGACTCATCATCTTCAAGGGATAGGCGTCAGGATTGGCTTGCGAATCTTACCAGCAGATTGACAATCGGCTTGACCCTATCAAGCATCCGGGATGTGTAGTCAGTGGTGAACGCTTCGCTTGCCGGTACACCTTCAGCCTCATAACCGTAGAGTGCTGGGCCTCGTATTCTTGCCAGCTCCGCGGAGAGCGCCTTGATTTCTTCTAGCTGTCTCCTTACGTCGTCAGGCAGTCGGTCTGCAGCAGCTTCGAGGGCTTCGCTGACATCGTGTTCATGCGGGTATTCTATGGCCAGCCGTCTCAGGGCTGCCTTTGCCGAGAGCTCTAACGCCTCCTGCGAGCGCCTGACAGAGATGGCGTAGTTCGCGGCTACCAGAGCTCCCTCTGCCTCTTTGAGAACCCAGCTCGCACGTTCAGCGTAGTCCTTCGCCATTCTCGTGCTCCTCAAATCTCTACGACCTCTGTGGGCTTCGCGTCGGGCTTCAGAACCCAGTAGTAGCCTTTCTTTGCGGCGACCTTTTTTGCCCCGAGCTGCTTCAGCTTCGTTCTGATATCATCGAGCACTCTCGCTAGGAAACCGTCCCTATCGTACGCTATCACTCCATGATCCGCGACATCGAGGAGGATTGGGGGGTGAGACCGGGCCTCGTCGGGTGTCAGATAAACGTCGGATATGAACGCACTTCTACCGCCAGACCTCGCTCTACGGTAGGCTTCTCCTCTCTTCACAGATTCATGGATTCGATTGGTTTCTCGAACTCGAGACCCAAGATCCCTTGGCAGACCCTCTGCCACCACCAACACGTCTATGTCGCTGTCGAGCGAGGCCTCGTCTCGTGTCGTCGATCCGAAGAAGCATATTGAGATGAGGCGGTGGCCGAAGTGTGTTTTCACTGCCTCAGCGTAGTATTCTCCAAGCTCACGATATTCGGCCTGAAGCATCCTTCGGCTTCCCCGGTTAGCTAATGCTCAACAGATGCTGACGCTTAAAGGGCTATACATCAGGATAGCGCGGAACGGAAGTGTGAATCAAGGACTAGCGCTGCTCGTACGCCTTGGAAGGAAGGACTCTATTGCACCGATCGCGTAGTCGCCGATCTCAGGGATGAAGACATCGAGCACGATGACAAGGAACGTCACAGAAAAGACGCCCAGAATCAAGCCTGTGGGGTAGTGCGCCAAAGACCACGGCAGGATCCCCTTGTACAGCAAAACTACTTCCAACGCTATTCTGGCAACGTTCGCCAGGAACACAAGGACGACAACACTGGCGATGGCTGTGAGCTTTCTCTTCCATTGCACGTGGCGTAGCGGAACCAGGATACCAACAAAGACTGTGATCACTTGTACGCCTGTACACATGCGTTCGATCTCGAACTCGTTCACGAAGGCGCGATGGTCGCGGACCCACGACTCGGCGGGAATCCCGATCAAGTTGAGTAGAACCGCTGAGCCATCGGCCGTAATCTTCTCCAACACGAAGTAGTCCGGCAGATAGTACAGGCCGGCGGCCAAAGCGACGGCGGCGACGGCGTATAGAAGGATGCTTCGCCATCGTTTGCGCTGGTTCATACGCCGTCTCACGGCAAATAAGACTCAGCGCTGGCTTTCTTGAAGATTGCCCCATACTTGTGGTCAGCCTGATAGTACCCAAAGGAGCCGTCTGTACAGGAACCTAGCAAGACGAAAATATGCGCTCTCAACGGTCAAGGGCGGACGTTCTCGGTCAGCCCATGCCGCTGCTGTTATCGTTTGCGCAAGAGCTGGCTGATTCTCTTTTTCGCAGGAATGGAATGCCCCCAGATCATTTCTAGGATGCGTCTGATCTCGCGGACGAAAGTTTGATTCGTGGTGAGTATCGCCACATCTGCTGGGCTCCTGAGTTCCGGCGTGTCCGGTTGGACGCAGTGGATAAGCGCCTCTGACTCGTCAAGGACTTCGAGGCTCACACTGGTGGGAATTCGACTGTGGCGAACTTCAGCGATTGCGGAAATTTTCTTGACGGCGAAGACGTTTTCGCTGCAGACGTTGCACATGAGTTTGATCCTGACGCCGCGTTTCTTGGCTTCGATGAAGGTTTCTCCGGCTCCACTCAGCATGCGCATTGGGCCATATCGAGTTGTCAAGTTGAACACTCGTTCCCTCGCCATCGTTTTCCACTCGGCTGCTGTTTGCGCGTAGATCTGCTCCCGACCCCAAACAACCCGCGTCTCCTCCCGTATGGTGCGGCGTCCCTGAAGCATCGCCGCCCTAGCGGCCAACGGCATCGCTTGGTTCCAGAGCGCGTCGAAGAAGGACCGTATCATCCGAACATACGGGCGATGGGAGACGAAGAGTACGGGGGCGCGGTCAGCGGGTGAGTCGCTGCCCAGCAAGGTCATGGAAACGGATCGGTCGTCGAAGCCATACAAGTAGACATGCAGCGGTTGGTAGTGCCGAACCTCAATCAAAGGAGTTAGGCTCATGACGCGCTTGAGATTCCTCTGATCGACTTCAAGAATCGCTTTGGCTTTGAGTCGTCTTGAGCTCAGGATCGCGGTTGCTTCTTTGACAATAGATGTGGGCGCGTTCGTGATCAGCCGTTCTCCGAATATCGCCCAAGCTTCGCTTTGGGCGGATGAGAGTAGTTCAAGATAGTTTTTTGCTGCATTACGGGCTCCGGTTATTATGCGAACTTCAGGTTCGCCTAGCGTCTCGATCTCGCCTCTCAGCGCCTCCAGCTTGGAAACAAGTTGGTTCGACGTCTCCGTGATACTTCTGAGACGGTCGGATGTGTTCTTGACCAACTGAGGTATTGCTTCTTTGACGCTCACCGGCCTGTACTGTTTGGGTATGTCAAGGCTTTGTTCCACGAGGCCCATTGAGACCAGTGAGGACATGAGGCGATAGATCTCAGTTCTCTGGAGTTGGGACTGCCGTGCGATCTCAACGACTCTGCACGGGCCTAACCTGACGACGGCCAAGTACGCTTTGGCCTCGCTGGATGTCAGGCCGACGGTTCGGAGTCGTTCGACTATTGCGTCCGACTCCGCGGGCATGTCCTCCACGCCATTCTTGCGTTTTACTTTTCGCGGATCGTTGTCGTATGTTCCAGTGGTACATTTCCTTATATTGTTTGCAGTCGAACTGTATGGGTGCGCGTTGGGGTTGATCCGGTCATGTATGATCTAGAAGTCAGGCCCGCGGAAATCAGGAACAGGACACGGCTTGAGATCCTGTCGAGTATTCTAGACGTTGCAGGAAGGGGCGCCCTTAAGACTCACATCATGTACAAGGCAAACCTCAGCCATAGACAGCTCGAGAAGTACCTTGAGTTCCTGAAGCAGAACGGCCTGCTCGAGGAAGTCTCAGATCCGGACGCGGGCGTGCGCCTCTACCAAGCGACTCAGAAAGGGATCGACTTCCTGAGGGATTACTCGCGACTTTCAGGCTACTTCAATGGGAAGACCCTGTAGTTCCGAGATGACCGCTGAGCGGTGAGCTCCGCGGTCAGGGCGTTTGCACGGGTCTCGGTCATTTTATAGAACTACGTCCATGCGCCTTCGCGGACGAATGTCCATTACCGTATTAAGCTCGGCGCTTCCGGTCTCAGGCAATCCGATTCCTGGATCCGCTGAGATTCACGGTCCAGAGCAGGGATGGCTGAATCTGCATGACGGATGATTCCTCACATGTCGGCGTAGCTGACGCGGTCTGGATGGCGGCCTGTGACGGACAATGGCGGACAGCGGCCAGTCTTGCAGAAGAGTTGCCATTCAGACCAGATGAGGTCGAGGCGGCGTTGGATCTTCTTGTGAGGTACGGTTTCGCTGAATCATGCGTCGTCGGAGAGAAGTGGTTCAGGATCATCCCGGATGCGCCCTCACCCATCGACGCTGTCTACGCACTGCTCTCTGTGAGCCCTGCTTTACGAACTGCCCTTGGAACTCTTTTCTAGAAAAGGCTTCCACAAGTTCCTTTTGAGGACGAAGCCGAGTGGGTGATTCGCTCAGCGGTCCGTGAGCACCTGCGGATCCGTGTGGCACGTAGCAAGCGCCGGTACAGAAGCCGTATTCAGATAGCAGCGGATATCTTGGAGATCGCCAGGGACGGGTGCCGCAAGACACGGATCATGTACCTATGCAACCTGAGCTTCGACCTGCTCCAGAAGTACCTAGACCTCCTCACGAACTTCGGCCTGATCGAAGTCAAGAACAACAGTGAGCGGACTTACGCCGCGACGGAGAAGGGCCGCCAGTTCCTCGAGGACTTCCATGAGCTTCGGAAGTACTCAGAGATTGTTGAAGCGAAGAAACGTTTTCTTGAAGGTACGCTGTGCGCTACCTAGCCTGAGTTCGGAGCAGCATCCAAAGTCTCAAATGCTGAGCGAGCGTCGTAGTGTACTGGCGTGCTGAGATTCACTGCCTGCGTGTACTGATTTCGCGGTTTTCTGTGAACGCGAGAGCGCCGAGGGGGGCGCGATGATAGGAAGTGCCCGAGGGAGTAAGAGAGGGAATAATCATTAGAAAGATAACCCGACGAGATTTCCTGAAGAATGCCGCGACGCGGGCGGCAGCTGCTGGAATAGCGGGTGTAACGGCGAGAGCTTTTCTGAGGGACTTGCTTCCCCCTCTGGAAGCGCAGGGAAGGATTCCTGTCAAGAGTGTGGTTGTGATAGGGTCGGGATTTGCAGGGCTTACCGCGGCTTACCTGTTGTCCAAGATGGGGAAGACTGTGACGGTGCTGGAGAAGTGCCACAGACCGGGAGGGAGGTGTCAACAGCACAACTACCCGGACGGAACACACGCCGCCGTGTCATATTCGGAGTTCTTCAACAAGAAGTGCAACCCTGATATGTGGTGGCTCCTCAGCGAACTCAAATATGCCTCGGCCGACGTCGTCCAATTTCCTTGGGACTGTTTCTACTACTGGAGAGGCAGGTACGTCTTCGATAAGTGGACGAATCTGCAGCCTAAACTCCCGTGGGACGACATAGGCGGATACGCGGATTTCAGGGGTTTCAGTGATGAAGTCTGGGCTTCAAAAGCGCCTTTTGATGCTCCGTATGAGGCCACCGACTACGTAAGATACGACTACACAGACCTCAAAGACTGGATACTGCGGAACCGGGATGGAACCCCACACCACCGCACTGATGTAGAAGAATTCGTGAACCTAAACTTGACAGGAGAAACTGGAGGACCAAACGATTGGACCAGCGCAGGATATGGCATCGACTCTTGGTATTGGTGGGAGTTCAGCAAGTTCTATGAACTCAAGCATGGTAATTACGGACTGATCGAAGGGCTCATGTCAAAGCTCCCCCCGGGCACAGTGCACCTGAACGAGGAAGTAAAGAGAGTCGAAAATACGGCCACAGGTGTCCAAGTAGAGACTGCAGGGGCCAGGTACAAGGCCGACGCTGCAATCGTCGCAGTCGACCACCCCAGTGTTGCCGGCATAGTTCCGGAGCTTCCGACGGACAGAAAAGCCGCTCTGGAATCGATGGGAGCATACAAGAACATACGAATAATAGCGCAATTCACCGAAAAGTACTGCGACACGAAATACGGCATGTGGGGATTCGGCGGGTACACTGATCATAACGTCACAAGAGGCGCCCACTGCGTATTCCATGAGACAGTCACGCAGCCGCATCCAAGAGGAGTAATATCAATGTACATCAATGAACCCGAAGCGACTGCCCTATGGAAGCCCCACAGGGGAATACACGTCAGCAGACCTGCCGCTGATGAACTAGTGGAGTACTTCCTAGATGAGCTCGAGAAATTCTGGCCAGGAGCCCACGACTACTACGTTCCCGGATCGGGGCTCGCATTTGAATGGGAGCCCTACGGGCCTGCGTTCAAGCCCAGATACGTGCTAGACGCCAGCTACGCAAAGAATCGATTGCCGGTCGGGAGAATCTATTTCGCTGGCGACTGGGTCTATGGATTCAGCGGAAGCGAAGCAGTATTCAGTGGCAGAGAAGTGGTAAAGAACTTCACTTGACGCTCCCACCAATGAATTCGTGTGATCCTCCAGTCTTTCGAGACTTCTTCATGGCTCACACTTGACTAAAGTTCCCGGGTTCGAATCCAAGCGGATCCGTCACTCTTGAGCTCTGGAAGAGGTCTGACTGTGGCGACTGGCCGAGCGTTGCCGGTGAGTGCTGATATGAATATGGCGTGCGCATACCCCCGCGCTTTCTTCGGCGGGATATGCGAGAGTGAGAACTGAAGGGTGAGGATGACTTCTATCCTCTTCGTGTTCAGTGGAAGCGCTGTCCACTGGGTCAAATCGCGGCGGCCCCGGAAATATCCTCGGATAGGTAACGGGCCTGGATCTGAGCAGTTGACGTGCTAGCTCTTTCGCTGTCGACCGATCGGTCTCCGCCTTGGGAGAAAAGAGCTAAAGGTCCTTTCCGTTATGTTTGACATAGATGAAAATCGATGAAAGCCACCAAAGATGCTGCCTTCAGATTCCTCGTCAGGAAGGGGGACTGGGTGCTGACGAGTGACGTTGCGAGAGCTGTCGGCGTCAGCAGAGTCACGATCGTCCAGCACCTGAGGGAGCTTCTTGGCCAGGGGCTCGTGGAGCGAAGACGCATCGGGAGAGCGGGGATGTGGCGGATAAAGCAGAGCGGGTCCGCTGAGAGGTCCGCCGGCTTGACCCTACGATCCAATGAGACCATGCGCCAGCTATATGCAGAACGGGACGCCTACATCAGAATGAGGACTAAGCTACTCGCCGATCCCAGATATGCCGGAAAATTCGTCGCAGTACTGAAGGCAGAAGTCGTTGACGCGGACTCGGACGAGAAAGAGCTCGTCAGGCGTGTCTACGGGAAATACGGTTACGTCGTAGTCTATGTTGAGAAGGTACACGAGGAGAAGAGGATACTGGAGATACCGTCTCCGGAGCGGAGAGGGTAGATGATTCGGTACGATCTGGTGGAGTTTGAGCCGCCCGCGCCCGTTGGGGATCTCGAGGTCTCGAATCCAACCACACATGCGGCCGAGAAAGGGAAGGCGAAGATCGACACAGGCGCCGATCTTTCCGTCATACCCGAAGCTTGGGCAGCGAAGCTCCGGCTTCTTCCAGCGGGTCTGTTTGAGGTGTGCTCATTCGACGGAAGGGTCACTGAGACCCCTGCCTACTACGTGAACGTCTCCATGAATGGGTTCAGGTTTGAGCTTGTCAGAATGATCTCGTCGCAGCGAACAAACGCCCTTCTGGGGAGAGATATACTAAACAAATTGAATGTCACGCTGGAGGGAAAGACCCTGACGATCCGGATCTCAGATCCGTAGGTAAAGGGACAGGAGCAGATGGGTCTTATCGGCAAATCCCCAAGAATCCAATGTCTTGCCTCTGGTTTACAACAACATCCACAGACGTAAGGCTCAGCTCTTACGGTACCCTACACACTACCCTGCAAACAATGGCCGAAGGTCCGGGAGAAGTCAATTCGGCCTCGCATATTGTGTGTGCGCCGAATCGGCCTAACAGACAGAGTCAACGAGCCGTAGGAAGTCACCGGGACAGCTTCGGAATCGCAACTTGGATCTTCTTCATCCGCCACTCAAACACGCCTCAAGCGACCTGGGTCTTCTGCCGCAAGTTCCGGATGTTTGTAGAAGAGGTCGAGGAGGATCGTGTAAGCATAAGAGCACTCTAAGCATAGAACGTCGTCACTCCTGGCTGGACTTTGGCCGCAAACCTCGCAGACTACCCGACCCACGGAGTGCCCCCTGTAGTTCCAGTGGGGCTTGGGGAAAAGCAGTTGTGGATCTCCTCGCTAAAAGAATGAGGCCCCAGTTTCTGCAATGGCCAACCATGAATTACATCGTCAGGATCGGAATCATGCGTCTCAAGAGCTGACCGCCAAGAGTCGAAGAGTTGACGCTCTACAAGGACGAAGCTGCAAGTTCTAATATGGTTTGACCCAGGTCCCTACGCACCCGACATCTCGTTCTCAAGCATTCTCACGATTGCCCTAAAGAGGAGGTGATGTTCATAGCAGGCCTCGTTGCCGAATCGAAGTCGCTTAGCTGCGAAATCAGTATGACCTTAGCACCTTTCTTTCTGACCAGCCTCTAGAACATCAGAACCTCTTCTTCCCTCACGAATCGTCCCGAGTAGTCAGTTTTGTGGGAGTCACCAGAAG
>Ga0209725_1002269_pt1 | contig 10414 bp, 10 predicted proteins | sample I18A1metaG_FD_184145 | JGI IMG/M metagenome (GOLD analysis project Ga0209725, IMG submission 184145) | Lake sediment bacterial and archeal communities from Gulf of Boni, Indonesia to study Microbial Dark Matter (Phase II) - ​I18A1 metaG... | ecosystem: Environmental > Aquatic > Freshwater > Lake... | reverse complement strand
CCATGGCATTCTTGACACCATTTATCCACAGTGAGCTCGGAGTCGGCAGCCCGTCCGACGCCTTGATGTAGGATGGCGAATTCTCCTATGTCTTTCACATGGCACTTGTACAGGCTGGCCCGCAATTTCCCGAACTGGAGGGATTTGCAGTTGACGTACAGGCAGCAATGTGAATCCCGTGTGCGGTTGTTGATCGAGTAGTTCTTAGACTGAGAAAGAAGTAGGTGAGAGAAGGCGGCAGCTGAGCGGGCATTCTGCTCATTTGATGGCTATCACTTCAGTAGTGAGGTCACGGAAGTGCTCATCCCCAGTCACGATTCTTGCTTTGTGTTTTCTTGCTGTGGCCAGCACAATCGAATCAGCGAGACCCCAGCGTCTGACTCCTCGTTTTCTCTCGTGATTCAAAGCCCCAGCTTGCTCCGCGATCGCAGTATCGAGTGGGATTACACGTGTCCTGCTGATTATGAAATCCAAATCGTCATCAAAAGCTAGTTTTTCTCTTTGATATTTCTCGGACAGCTCTGCGATTACGATCGTAGGGGTTATGCCTCTAGAGCCTTCTATGAAGGATTTCGCTCTTGCTCCGGCGGTTGAGCCTGAAAAGTACTCGATCCACGCGAATGAGTCGATTAGGTAGGTTTCCTCTGGCAAGGTCACATGGCCCGTGCTTAGTGGAGATCTCTTGTAATCTCTTCGTGCTCGGCCTGGGTGAGCCTGAGCCGTAGTTTCTTGTGTACACCGAATCTTGATGATGGAGCGCCGCTCGCTTCCGCAAGCAGTCTTGCTACGACTTCATTTAGGCTTCTTGCGCGCTCTCTCTTCATTATCTCTTTGAGTCGCTCCCACACCGACTCACTGACGGCGATCGTCTTAGTCTCCGTCAAAGTGCAACCCGACTTACAACATGTATGTTGTAACTTATAAGTATCTCACAGGATTCACACAAGACTACTGAATCGATTCGCACAAACTCTTGACGCCATGACTCAGGTAATGACGTCATCGTTCAGGGATTACTGCTGTGCCTAGTTGTCTTCCGAGTTCTTTACATTTCTCAAGAGTCTGCCGGTTTGGTTTTCCGTACGAGTCTACTGGCTCCCCTATTTGTTTGCCTACTCTCTTGAACAGTTCCTTCATCACCGACTTCACTTTTCCGCCACCTCCATGGGAGTGGAAAAGAGCATACGGTTTGCCCGTGTATCCTTCCTTTCTCTTTACAGTCGATTGTATGTAGTGATCATCCATGAAAGTTTTCAGGCCGCCTGCAATGTAGCTGAAGTAGTCGGGCGAACCGAAGGCGACACAGTCAAATTCAGGGAAACTAGTAATGTCGAATCGTCCGTCATTTGTGTTGAACACGGTTACTTCGCATCCTGATTCTTTCAGTCCTTCAGCGATGGCATCCGCCATCAGCTTTGTGTTTCCGTATTCCTGAGAGTGATAGAGCACGAGAGCTTTAGCCACATCAACCACCTTTGAGCAACAATCTTACAAATGCTCTCAATGGGGATACAAACCCTTTGCGACAATGCCTACACTTCAGGTCTAGCGCGCCTATCTCGGTTATGTGACGACACTCGCACTCCAGAACGAGCTCTAGTGTGGTTCTCTCAGTTCGCGTGGCGCATGGAAAGCACTTTATCCATTCGTGGTATTAGGGGGGTTGGGAAAGTGAGTTGTTCTCAGAAGCGCATTGCCACTTGACGAGATTAAGCCAAGACGATCTTGAAAGAGCAATTGTCCGGGCTCAGAAGTCAAGTGTTGAGGTCGTGTTAAACGCAGGGTCAGATCCAGAATCCTCGGAACTTGCGATTCAAAATGCGCGCGAGCACCCAGTCGTCAAGGCATGCGCCGGTTTACATCCGTGGAATGCAGGTAGATATAGTGATGAAGTGTTGGATCGGCTCAAGGAGCTGGTACGGCACCCAGAGGTCGTTGCTGTAAGCGAGATTGGACTGGACTACGTCGGGCGAAGGGACAGTGAAGGCAGGTTTGTGAACGAGTTTGCGGACAAAGAGATCCAGCGGAACGCATTTCGTGAGCAGCTAAGAATTGCAAAGAGATCCGGTCTCCCAGTGATCGTACACGATAGGACGCCTGAACAAGAGGTTCTGGACATACTGGAAAAGGAGGGCAGCCTCGCAACGGGGGTAGCCATCCACGGGTTCTCCAAAGACTCCGCTTACGCTAAGAGATGCGTGGAGATGGGTATCTATCTCTCCATCGGCCTACGAACGATATCATCACAAAACAACGAGGCAATCAAGCAGATAGTGAAGCAGATTCCGTTGTCCTCGTTGCTCACCGAAACTGACTCTCAAAACCCTGAAGGAGTACTGATCGTCGCCCAGAAGATCGCGGAACTCAAAGGCTTATCGGCAGAGCGTGTCGGTCTGACAACAACTCAGAACCTGAGGGAACTCATTAGACAACATGTGCATTAGCCGGAGCACGCTAGGGGGCTGCCATAACCAGTTGACTTGCAGCCTAGTTCCTACAGCGAATAGAGTTAGTTTGCGTCCTAGGTCTTCCTTTTGATTAGAGCTGTGTCAGAGTCTGAAGAAGGACGGATTATCTTCACTTGATACTCGTCTCGGGATATGCTATCAACCATTCTTTTGACACCGGGGAATCCGTAATTATGCACGAAAACTGCGGTTCCATCGTGCATAAGCGCTTTGGAGTTTTCCCAATCGCTTTTCGCTTCCGTATAGGACTTGCCTCCATCTATGAAGATTAAGTCCATCTTAGGCAGTGTCTTAGCTGCATCAGGAAGAGTGTCAACGGTATCTCCCTTGAAAAGTCTAAACCTGCATCCTGTCTTCTCTAGATCTTCCGCCACTTGGTGAAATCTAGAGCCGTCAAAAAGGTCAAATCCATAGTATTCCACCTTCTCTGGTGGGAAGTTTTGAGTGGCAACCTTAATCATGGCTATCGCATTTTCGCCATTCAGAACCCCGATCTCCATGATTCTCCTGCAATGATTCTTGCGAATGTGTTCATTGAGAAAGGAGTGCGATCCATACCAGGGCATATTGTATCCATCGAATTTAGAGCCGGTTAGCTTGCATCTTATGAAGTCTCTTGTAGTGAGAGTCTGTATGATTCACGTGATGGCTGGAGTGTTACGAATTGGTCCAACACTGGAAGAGGATGAAAAGCACGGATGAGTTGACAAAGATGTGCGCACCTATTACACACGTGCCCCTCTTCCGGAGCGGCAATCTCTTTAACCTTGTGAGAGCTAGGAAGGAAATTGAGCTATCATCGTGGACAAATCGTTATCTAAATCGGAGATGAAATCGTTTGCAGAACTCTGAAGAGAGGATCGTAGAGGCCGATCGCCTGAAGGAATTCTGTGTCAATGTTCTGATGAAGCTTAAGGTTCCACACGAAGAAGCAGAGATAACTGCGGATATTCTCGTTTCTGCGGATCTGAGAGGGATCGAGTCGCATGGAGTCTCGCGACTGCCTAGATACGCGAAGAGGTTGATGAACGGGTGGATTCGGCCTGAGGCCAAGATTACGGTAAGAAGGGAAACCCCCGTAAGCCTACTACTGGATGCGGAAAACAGCCTAGGCCAAGTAGTCGCCTACAGGGCAATGGAGCGATGTATCGAAAAGGCTGAGCAATCTCATCTCGGATTTGCATCCGTAACAAATGGTAATCACATTGGAATTGCAGGCTATTACGCCATGATGGCTCTGAAAGAGAATATGATTGGGCTTTGCATGACTAATGCTTGGCCTCTCGTGGTTCCAACTTTCGGCATAGAACCGATACTCGGGACAAACCCGATCGCCTTCGCCATACCTGCCAAGCATGAGCACCCCTTCGTCTTGGACATGGCTACGAGCGTCGCACCCATCGGAAAAATGGAGGTCTACAGGAGACATCGGAAACCTGTCCCGGCAGGCTGGGCGATTGACGAGAAGGGTGACCCTGCACTCGACGCGGAAACTGTAATGCGTTGCGTGTACAAATCAAAGCGTGGTGGACTTTTACCTCTCGGAGGACTGGAGGAGACAGCGGGATACAAGGGGTACGGCTTGTCTCTACTTGTTGACATACTTACAGGCATATTGTCCGGTGCCGCTTACGGCCCTCATGTTGGGACCCCTGAAGATCCAAAACCCTCCAACATCGGGATCTTCGTCGGTGCGATCGATGTCAACGCCTTCACCCCAGTAGACGAGTTCAGAGAACGCATGGACATCATGATCAATTCTATCAAAGCATCAGTCAAAGCCAAGGGTCAAGACAGAATCTATATCCATGGGGAAAGGGAATGGGAGCTGGAGAAACAGCACAGGAAAACTGGCATTCCATTATACATCAAAGTCTGGGAGAGCCTACGAGATCTAGCTAGGCAGGTTAACGTGGAATTTGCTTTATAGCAGGTACATTTGCTATCTGGGAAGAGATATGCCGATACCCTAAGAAACAGCAAATCAAAAGATTTCTCTAAGCGCGGAAACTCTGAAGCGCAAGGCATCTGCTACTCCAAAGACTATAAGGAGATCCGTGAAGCATTAACTGATAGCCCAGAGGGATGGAAACGAAGTCTCGAAGATTCGGAAAGCTTGACTGGAAAGTGTCGGCTCTGGGATTCGGCGCCATGAGACTTCCGATCATTGGGGGAGACGCATCAAAGATCGATGAGCCTTCGGCAACCAAGATGATACGATACGCCATAGACAATGGTGTGAACTATGTCGACACTGCTTATGGTTATCACAGAGGAACCAGCGAAGGATTTGTCGGCAAAGTGTTGAAGGATGGATGCAGGGAAAGGATTAGGCTTGCAACCAAGATGCCGACCTGGCTTGTCAACTCACAGGAAGACATGGACAAGTATCTGAATGAGCAGCTCGGCAGACTCCAAGTGGACTATGTGGACTTCTATCTGCTTCACGGACTCAACAAGGAGCGATGGCCGAAAATGAAGGAGCTAAAGGTCACAGAGTGGGCTGAGAAGAAGATAGACGAAGGAAAGATCAAGCATCTCGGCTTCAGCTTCCACGACGAATACTCCTTGTTCAAGGAGATCGTGGACAGCTATGGCAATTGGGCTCCCTGCCAGATCCAGTACAACTACACGGACGCTGAGTATCAGGCAGGAACAAAGGGATTGGAGTACGCGGCGTCTAAAGGTCTGGCAGTCGTTGTGATGGAGCCGATAGCTGGTGGAAAGCTGGCAGTCAACCCTCCAGCAGCAATTCAGGATATTTGGGAGAAATCTGGGATCAAGAGTACGCGAGCCGCGCTGGCGCTTCGATGGGTTTGGAATCATCCGGAGGTTTCGCTTGCGTTAAGCGGGATGAGTACTATAGAGCAAGTCATAGAGAACGTCAAGACGGCTGAAGATTCTGAGCCGGGCAATCTAACGATGGAGGAGTTGAACCTGATCAATCAACTCGCGCAGAAATACAGAGAGTCAGGATACATCGGCTGCACAGGCTGCAGATACTGCATCCCTTGCCCCCAAGGAGTAAACATACCACAGATCATCAGCCTCTTCAACGAGTTCTACATCAAAGGCCAAGACGACGAGGTCAAGAAGAAATACTGGGAGCACATAACCCCTGAAAGTCAGGCCAAGAGGTGCGCAAGATGCAGAACATGCGAGAGCCTCTGCCCACAGCAGCTACCAATAAGTGAAATCATGAGTAGAGCAGCATTCATCTTTGGACAGAATCCTTAGAATGACTCCTCCTGACGCTATTCATCCTATGCTCGCAGCTCCCTTTCCTTGATCTTGCTGGGTCCGGGACCGGGAAGAAAACTGCTGAGGGAATGAAGCGCTTACTCGATCGGATAGGGGATGGAAATTTCTGAAGCGGTGTACGACACACGTTTCTTTGGTGGAACACTTATTCAATCTTGGCTTTCCAGCAGTAGATCGTTAGTACGTAGGGTAGGGAAACATCCCTAGCCCGTGCCATCCTAGCTTTCCTGAAAAAAGGGTTCGCGGCCAAGCATTCTTTCAAGCAGGCTAATTACGACTACCAACGCGACGACCCCAACAATGGCAAGCAGCATTATGCGCACTAAGAAATCGCTCCACTGAGGCGACTGAACGACGGCATCCGTAGCTCTGGATGCGAGATCGAATATGAAGGCGAAAGGAAAGAGAGTGATCATCATCGAGAATCCAACGAACACAAGGAAGAGAACAAGAGCCTTCATCCACCGCAAACCAAGATACCCCCTCCAAACCCTTCAGTTCTCATGTTGTTGATCAAAATAACCATATTGCTTCCATTTGAGGTGGAGACTCAATGTTATTTGATCTTCAGTTTCTCCGAAGACTGCTTTGATCTTCTTTCGATTGGTCTATGGTAGAATCTTGATGGTAGCGGAATACTCTGTGCCTCCTTATTGTTAGCGGAGATGTGGCTGTCAACTAGGAACTGCCCCGTAGAAGCTTTTTCGTTGTTGACTGTGGCGATTGAGAATACAGCTGGTCAAGCCCTATTAATCTCGGCCCGTATCTTCTCATTACTTTGAGCTAGGAGTTTCGGCGGCCGGGCAATGTCTGTTCAGATTCTTCACTGCAGCGATATGCACCTTGACAAGAGCTTCAACATAGCCAACTTGGCGAGAGCCCAAGAGAGGAAGGAGGATCTGAACAGGAACTTCTCTACCGCCGTTGATTATGCACTCAAGAATAAGCCCGACCTCTTTCTCATGACAGGAGACATCTTCGACCGCGTGTCTCCAGGAAACGCAGCGAGAATCCTAGTAACAGAGAAAGTCAGACAATTGAAGGAAGCGGGCATATCGGTCTTCATGATCGGCGGCAATCATGATGTTCCAAAGCTGGGCAGTCAGCACCTTGCAATAGATGTCCTCAGCTCTGCTCGCCTTGCAACTGTATTCTCTAGGTCCGACGAGTTTGAGAGTAGGGTCCTTCAGGTCAATGGAAAGAGTGTCTGCGTGGCTGGCAAATCGTACTTTACCCAAGTTGAGAGCCAGAACCCGCTCCGCGGACACAAGATTCCAATTGAAGGCGATTACAATCTCGTCATGATTCACGGTTCGCTGCAGGGGCTGGATGTGGTTTCCTCTGTTCCGGAGATGGTGTCTCAAAATCCGTTCCGTCCCGAGGACATTAGGACAGGTCTGAACTACATGGCGCTCGGCCATTTCCACAACTACTACGAAAGAGATCACGAAAGATGCAAGATTGTCAACCCGGGATCCATGGAGAAGCTCTCATGGGCAGAGATGAACGATGAGAAGGGCTTTGTATGGGCAGAACTCCACGGGTCGGACATCTCTACTGAGTTCGTTAAGCTAGATACGAGGCCTATGGAGAAGCACACTCTTCATCTCTCGAAGGACGAACGCTATTCCCCAAACCTCAAGGAATACTTGATCAATTACATTGAGAGCAAGAGCGATCCCGCGAGAATCGCTAGACTCTTTCTCCAAGGACTGATAACACAGGAGCAGTACAATGAACTCAAGATCAACGAGATAGTTCAGGCTACTAGAGAGGCGTTCTTCCACTTAGGATTTGATCGAACCGACTTGGAGGTCGAGGGGTTCGGCAGAGTCTTCGTCGAAAGAGTTGAGAACCCAGTGGAGGCCTACGTCAGAAGACTTGAGGAATTGATCACTAAGGCGGCCATGGACGAAGAGGAAAGGCGCAGACTCGAGCAAGTCCGGGAGCTAGGCAGAAAGTATCTGGAGGAAGCGAAGGCCTGATCATACACCGTCTCAAAATGTCGTCGTTCAAGAGTATAGGTGACTCGATAAGCCTTGAGCTTCCTGAAGAGGGAAGAATAGGGATACTAGGACCAAACGAAAGTGGAAAGACCACTCTGCTGGAAGCGATAGAGTACTCGCTTTACGGCTTGAGGAAGGGCAGGGCCGCTGAAGAAAGCAGAGAGAACATTGTCACGTGGGGAAAGGAGGAGGCTAGGCTTGAGATTGAGTTCACGTCAGGTCAGGAAAGATACCTGTTACGTCGAGCCTTCGACATTCATGGGGGACACAAAGCGAGACTGACGCCGATCGTTGATAGTAAAGAAGACCGTGCAAACTCGATCAGCAGTCTGACAGAGATAGAAGCCAAGATCGAACAGATCACGGGAATGGATAGAGACTCGTTTACGAAACTTGTCTATGTCAAGCAGAAAGACCTTGACGCTCTTAAAGAGCTTGCCAGAGCTCGAAGAGAGCAACTGGTCAACAAGGTGATGGGTATTGAGGTCTTCGACGACGCCGTTGCCAAAGCGAAACTCGATTTCACTGAGATCGAGAAGGATCTTGAGAAGAGGCAGCTTGAGCTTGAGTCGGTGCGAAGAAACGCTCAGGCCTATGAAGAGAAATTGGCTCAAAAGAACAGGCTGCAAACCGAGATCGCAGACCTAAAGGAGCGCCTTCAGGAGAAGGACGCCGAGCTTGGCACCGCGCAAAACCTTCTCAAAGACTACGATTGGCTCTCAGCCTACACATCTAGTAAGGGGCTGGTTGACTCCATCACAGGACAGCGATCACGGATCCAGCAGGACATAGAGGCATCGGCAGATCTGAAGAGACAGATGGAAACATACCAGAATCTATTGGCTAAGTTCGGACCCGAAGTCGAAAAACTTGAACGTCTTCGAACCACCTTCTCGACTCTTCAAAGCCGGCTGGAACAATCTCAAAGCACGGTCACTTCCTTAGGAGCTAGAGAGAATGAGGTCGCCATCCGAGCGGGCTTGACCGGTAAGGAACGCGAACTTCTCATTCAAGACCCGCAGGCGAGAAAGCAGCGTCAACTAGTGCAGTTCACTTTGGCATTAGCTCTCTGCGTAGCTCTGATAGCAATGGCCGCGTTTTCCAAGCAAGTCATAGTCGGTCTACTCGCCCTGTTGTGCGGCATATCGGCCATCAAGTTCTACCGAACCTATCAGAAGATCGATAGAATTCTTGGTTCAAGTGCTGAGATCCGAGCTGTCAAAACGCAGCTTGCAGACGAGACCAGAAGACTTCACCAAGTGCAAAGAGAAATTGATTCGCTTACTGCGGAAACTGGCATCAAAGGCCTTGCTAATGCTGACCTAGTTCTTTCAGGCATCAGTAATGAGATCAAACAAGTAACAGGGCAAACTTCGATACAAGCGGTCGATGCTCTTAGACAAAATGTTCACCAGCGGTTGAAGGAACTCGCCGAATCAGATCCTGCCGCAAAGCTTCAACAGCTAGATCACCAGCTGGCAGAGAAGACCGCGGAAATTGAACGGCTCGAAGAAGCGAAGCCTCTGTCTGCAGACAATCTCCAATATGACAAGGATCAACACGAGAAGGCTAAACAGATTGTCGAAACGCTACGAAAGGAATATGGCGATCTTGGCGGGGAACTGCGTGAAAGACTTGGAACAGTCAGCCTACTTGAGGTTGACCTTCAACGCCTAATAGGGGACTTCAACCGTCGTCCAAGCTTGGAGGCAGATTGCAAAGCTCTTGGCGGCAGGAAGAAAGTGCTTGAGCTTGTCGTTCGTGAGCTTGGGGAGACCAGTAGGGAGTTGAGGGGCAGAGTGATCCCGCATGCCAGCTTCATCATAAACCAGATTCTCCCCACTCTAACGGATGGAAGGTACTCTCAATTCGAGATCACCGAAGATCTGAAGTTCAAAGCCTACTCCGGTGAGGCACGCGGCTACAAGGAGAGGGAGGTCTTTAGCGGTGGAACTCAAGACCAATTCCTGATCGCGTTAAGGCTGGCTTTCACTCAAAGTATTCTAGATTCGCGTGTGATGGCGGACAAGTACTCGCTGCTTATGGACGAATGCATCTCAAGCAGCGATGACCAAAGAAAACAAGGAATCTTTGAAGTCTTGCAGGCGATGAAGAAGACTTTCTCCCAGATCTTCATCATAGCCCATGAAGATATCTCAAACTTCGTCGACCACTACATAGTCCTTGGCCGAAGCCAGCAAGGCTACACTCAGATCCGATCAAAGAGCTGGTGAATCTTGAGGACAGGTGATCGGTTGAGAACTCCATATTTCAAAGCGAACTCGATACAGATCTACAATGACGACATCTTGAGGCTGGAGTCCATTCCAAACGAGGATATTGATCTCATCGTCACGTCACCGCCGTACGATGTGGACATCAAATATGAGAACTACGACGATAGTATACCATACGCTGAGTACTTGCAGTTTACTCGAAAATGGCTGGCGAGATGCTATGAGTTCACAAAGCCAGACGGACGGCTGTGTCTAAATGTTCCCTTGGACAAGAATAAGGGTGGTCAGCAAAGTGTCTGCGCAGACGTCACCACGATCGCGAAGGATGTCGGATGGCAGTATCACTCCACCATTGTTTGGAATGAGCAGAACATTTCGAGACGTACTGCTTGGGGCTCGTGGATGAGCGCTTCGGCACCATACGTCATAGCCCCTGTTGAAG
>Ga0209725_1002268_pt1 | contig 10422 bp, 6 predicted proteins | sample I18A1metaG_FD_184145 | JGI IMG/M metagenome (GOLD analysis project Ga0209725, IMG submission 184145) | Lake sediment bacterial and archeal communities from Gulf of Boni, Indonesia to study Microbial Dark Matter (Phase II) - ​I18A1 metaG... | ecosystem: Environmental > Aquatic > Freshwater > Lake... | reverse complement strand
CCCAATCCGGAGCATCAGTCTCCCGAGGTGGTGACTGCATTCGTCGGTGCCTCTAACCGAGACACGCGTACGTGACGCCGACCCGGCCGTGTCATAGACCGCGCTCGCAACCACATTCGGAACACCCAGCAGCAGCTCCGCGCTTGTTCCAAGAGCCAGCCGGCCAGCCCGAGCGATCGCCACGCGGCCTTTCACCTTCGCCCGGTCGTAGAGCCGCTTCTGGATCGCGGTCATCTGTGACGCTTGCTCGACGGCCAGTCGGCGGACCGCAGGCATCTCGTGAGGCATCTGAAGCGACGCCAGCCTCCGCACGATCTCTCCTCTCAGGCCGTTAGTGCACTTGTGCGAGGAGAGCGCCAAGGCGAGCAGGTGCCCCTCGTACGCGGTGAGGTTCCAGCTTGTCTTCAGCAGGACCTCACGTGTGAGCACCCCGGACACGGGCGGGTCAGTCATAACGCCGTACCCAGCCAAGTTCACTGCCTTCTCAGGAAGATGCTTCCTGAAGTAATCCCACACTAGCACACTCGTGCAATCCCGGGTTGAATGACGGATGACCGCGTCTCCTCTTCGAAGCGTCCTCTTCGTCTTCGTCAAGAGCCGGTGATGATCCACGTACAGCATGTGTTTTGCAAGCGCCAAGAGGTCATCGATCAGCTCTGGCTTCTCGTCGAGGCCGAGATCTGTCACGACCAGCCAGTCAAGGCCGCGTGGTGTGTCGGCCAGCACCTTCTCGATATCCTCGTAGCCTGCAAGAGCGAACCTACAATGCGTAGCACAGCGAACCAGGGCCGCGCTGGCAAGTCCATCGGCATCATCTTTGTGAGATATACAGAACACCCGCGACCCGCGAGGAATCCCGACGTGTGCTTCTTTCGGTGCCAATGTCTTCATCGGGAAAGACTCATCTCCGGGTTGCAGTAGCGGCTTCGAAGTGTCCGAAGCTCCTCACGCGCCTCATAAGCTCTCTGATTATGAATTCCATTCTGGAACCTCGGAACCAGTTGATTTACGTATCACAACTCAGCGATCGCATGTGAAGATGGCACGGGCGCGCGCGTTGATACGATGTGACTCACTGACGAAGAGGTTCGGAACGTTCACCGCCGTCGACCAAGTTTCGTTCGATGTTGGCAACGGCGAGGTCTTCGGCCTGCTCGGCCCGAACGGCGCCGGCAAGACAACAACCCTGCGTCTTCTGAGCACCGTGCTGAAACCGACCAGCGGAACGGCCACCGTTGCGGGCCATGATCTCATCCGGGAGCCTCAGAAGGTACGCGCATCGATCGGGGTCCTGCCAGAGGATACAGGACTCTACGATCGCCTCACACCGACGGAGCACCTACTCTACTACGGACGACTACACGGCATGCCTGAGGATACGTTGACGACGCGGGCTGACGAGCTTCTGCATGCAATGGAGCTATTCGACAGGGCGAATGCGAAGGTCGGCGACTTCTCGAAGGGCATGAAACAGAAGGTCTCGCTCCTCCGCGCCTTCATCCATGACCCGCCGGTCCTTCTGCTCGACGAGCCGACCGCCGGGTTGGACGTAATGAGCGCTCGTTCCATACACGCATTCGTGGAGAGATTCCGAAGAGAAGGCAAAGCCATCGTGATCTCTACGCATAACATGACGGAAGCGCAGAAACTGTGTAACAGAGTAGCCATCATCGACCACGCAAAAATCGTTGCCGTCGGAACAGTCGATGAGCTTCAGGCACGCACCCACCAGAAGGATCTCGAAGGCATCTTCGTACAACTCGTGACTGATTGAGGACCGATCAAGCGATGAATGTTGGCAGGGTTAGAGCGATCGCCTCGAAGGAGCTGAAGGACGCTTTGAGGGACCGAAGAACAATCCTCGCGATGATATTGATTCCCATCATAGTCCTTCCGGTTCTGATGTTTCTGCCAGTCTTCTTGGCGAGCCCCGAGCGCAACCCGGTGCGGATAGCGGTCATACAGAGCGATGACACGTCGGACGATTTCCTCGCAAACCTTCCTTCAGATCAGATCCGCGTGGTCAGAATCGGGCTTGACGAGAACATGACGAGGCTGGTCCAGAACGGAGACTACGAGCTCGGGATGGTTCTTCCGCCCGATTTCTCTCGCATATTTGAAGGGCCGAAGGAGACCGCGACGGTCACGGTCTTTGTCGATCAGAGCAGCGCGCGAGGCGCGATCGCACTGAGCCTCGTTCAGGACGCGATCGTGAAATACTCTGACAGGGTGGTCTTGGAGCGGCTCGCGAAGACCGGGCTGCCTCCCGAGGTGCTGACCCCGATAGAGACTGACGTTCGCGCGGTCAGCGTGTCCGGCGCGGGAGCCATATTCCTTGCGATACTGTTGCCCCTCTTTCTGGGAATCTACGCTATCACGGGAGGAATGTACTTCATCATGGACACAACCGCAGGCGAGAAAGAACGGAAGACCTTGGAGGCGCTGTTGACGATGCCCGCCACACGGACTGAAATCGTGCTTGGCAAGTTCCTGATCGCCGTATTGATTGCGCTCGTCTCGGCCGCGTTGGCCATCCTCGGCATGATGGGCGGCGCGGTCTTCCTTCTGGGAGCGCTCGGCGAACCCTCAGCTGCAGGCCTCACAATTTCAACACAGAACTTGCTCCTCATAGGGTTGGCGACGCTTGTCCTCGCCATGACGAGCGCCTCGCTTGAGATGGTGATCGCAATCTTCGCCCGAAGCTTCAAGGAGGCGCAGAACCTCCTCTCACCGCTAACGATCGTGGTGGTCGTCCCCGCAATAGCTATGCAGTACATGAGCGAGCAGACGCTCCGATCCTTCGCGATTGCGCCGATATTCAACGCCATGCTCATAATCAGGGACGCGCTCCTGAACAGGGTCTCCCTCCCGAACCTCGTGCCAGAATTTGCGTCCGCGTTCGTCTACATGCTCATCGCGCTTGCGATCGCCGTCAAGATATTCAACAGCGAGAAGGCAATGGTACGCTACTAACCATAGTGGGGTGAGCGCAAGGTCCCGACTTCACCCGCGGAGAGAGTCAAACCGGCGGAGTAGGGAGGTCTCACCCTCAGCTGGCGGTCTCAGGTTCAAGTCCCACCGGGCCCGCCAAACTGTCCGAGCCCATTTTCCAGCAGATTTAGGGGATTCTCGGAACCTACTTGGAAGGGCTAAACTTGATCGTCCGGTCATAGAGAATCTCAGACCAGAACGGTCCGACCTTCGTCTCCTTCTCGACGTAAGCACGGAATCCCACATAACATTCCTTGTCCAGATCAATGCCTGCGGCTCCAATGCCCCAAGGCACCTCAAGGCAGCGTGGGTCTCCTTGAGATCGACGTGCAACCTTCCACGCATACAGATACTTCGCCGCGGGATGGCCGGGGATATACTCCTCGGCGGTTCCTGAGAGTGATTGGCTGGCGACGGCGCCGACACCATTGAGGATGTCGCTCCCGTAGACGCCAAAGTTCGAGTAGACGACCTTTCCGGTCGCTGCGTGATTGACACCATAGACGATCAAGAATTCGTTGGGATCGTCCTTCAGTGTGAAACGGTCAGTCCATAGATAAGTCGTATCACGGTTCTCTCCAATTACATCAATCTCTCTCTGAATACCGTCAAATCCTTCTAGCAGCCAAATGCTAGTCTTCAGCTCCGTTGGATTGAAGGTACTGTATTTCGCAATTATGGCCTGCCGTAGATCATTGAGGGCATCCATCAGGTCAAGCTCCATTGTGTTACCAGTACCTCGCACTCGGAGCTGCTGCACCTCGAACGGAAGAAGCGACGCAGGCGCCTTTGGCGTCAATCGGAAAACCACGGCCCCCGGGTTCTTCATATACGCGTTCCCAGCATCCTCATCTTGGAAGAACGCGAATCTGTGGATGAAGGCGAACGAATCGGCCTTCTCCTCTAGGCCCATCTTCAAGAGCCCAGACGGTATGACATCTGTGTTCATGATGGCAGGAGAATATCCAGCTGACTGAGCCGCCATACGAACACGGTCATCGATTCCTTTGTCCGCCGTGGTCACGATGATCGTCTCTCGGTCAAAGGGATTCCCTTCCGCTCCGTTCGGTGTTCCGCTCGTTCTAATCGTGAGGTAGTTCTGTGTGTCGCCCAAGCTTGCGAAGATACGCCTGGGTAGGTTCCCGAAATATCGGCCGGCTAGGTAGCTGCGGTAGCTGAAGTAGCTCGCGGCGGGAGGCGTCCGCCCCACGAGGACGATAGCCTCGTCTGGGCGAAGGCGCCAATCGCCCCACAATCCCTTATTTGCGGGGTTGATCGGAGCATCGGAAATATGGTTCGGAATCGTCTGTCCCGGCGCTATCGGCAGCTTGTAGACCATGTACGGCGTGCTTGGATTGTTGCCCCAGCAACTGGGAATCAGGCCAGCATCTTTCATCCTTACTATGTCGAAGAGTTCAAGCTTGCCTTCCTGCACGATGAAACCGTCCCGCTCAAGCGCGGCTCGGAAAGCATTGATGTCACCACTGGTCACAGCTGGTGCAGCCTCGGTCACCGTCATGGTCGCGGTCTCTGTCACCGCAGGCCCTTTGGCCGGTTGAATCGCGGCAACTGCAGTGCCTGCGACTATAGCGCCCGCAGCGAATCCTCCAGCCATCTTCAAGAAGTCCCTTCGCGACGAACCATCCTTCTTCTCCGACAATTGCCATCCAAACTACGGCACCCTCGGTTCTATTTCACAGTTCTCGTCTCAATGCTTGCGCCAAACCTGTTGATGGACCAGTCTTCTCAAGCGGTTTGAATATCAGCTGTCAACAAGGCACTTCAGATTCTATTTGATCTTGATCCAAGGGCTATGACGGTATCTGCCCTTAGTTTGGGACAAGTACGACCGGGACCGCTACTAACATTATCCGAGTCCTTTCGTCCATCCCCAGACGATAGGTTGACGGAGAATTCGCGGGTTCAGATCCCACTTGGCCCACCAAAGACTCTTGGCCTATCGAAGAATTCATTCTCCAGCCACACTGGGCTCAAGCTTTTGGGACCCCGTGAGCGTTGAAGAGCAGAATATCAGAAGCGGATTAGAAATTGCGAAGTGTCCACACGACCTAGCTTGCGCAGCCATACGGGAATCTCAGGACCCGGACCAAGTCCACAGCAAGATTTCTCAAACCTACTACACATAAGTAAGCCCCCCTGTCATCGCATGATGGAATAGCCGGGCAGAACACTTCGAGTATCGTCGCATTGTGAACGACGGAATCCAAATGCCCAGGTGCAACTAGACAGTGGGCGCAAAAGGTAGTTTCAGTCTATATCGCCTTATACGGTTCAGCCTTCCGCGGATACCTTGGAAAGGGTATTTGCTGGGGCTTTTCGTGCCCGTCAATATTGTCTTGATTTTCAAGCTGTTCAATAATGTCATGACCGGGACGATCTTGGCGCTGGGCTGGTGTATCCTGTTCTTTCTTGCCGACTACGTTGGCGCGCGACAGGTCTGCGTGTTTCCTCTCATAACTCTCTTCATGATCGCGACGCAAACAGCCGGGTCTGTGTATGCGGGCTACCATCAGGGATCGGCGCTGGCGGCATCACTGGTTCCGGGCATCGATTACCTCGTCGTTGCCTTGCTCTTCTTGGGTTCGCTCATGACGCGGGCTCCGCTGATCCTTCTCTTTCTGGACAAGGAGAGCGTAAACAGGTTAGCTGCCAAGTATGGCAAGAGTCCTCACTTCATGCTGGCGTGGAGACAGATTACGGCCGTATGGGGAGTCTGGTACATCGTACAGTCCGTCATAGTGACATATCTGCGGGTCACAAGCTCCCCTGCAGAAAGGGCTGTGGACTTCCTTCTCGGATGGCCGATTATCTTCCTTCTCCTCCTTTTCAGCGTGGCCTATCCTGCTTGGTACTGGACTAGGAGGGGGCTCGTCACCGAGGTGGGGAAGGCACGAGGCCCAGAAAAATAGTGGCTTCTTGTGTGGCAGGAAACACTCATCCAGGAGAACCCATGCGCCTCGGCAAATCGTAACGACGCAGTCGCCTTAGCCTGATGACTTTGAGCGGGTCCCTTTCCCCGCGTCGTGGCCTGTTCCTGGGTTCGAATCACCCCCGTATCACCGCCTCTTGATGGCGACGTGGTCTGCTTGCAGGCGATGATTGCGCCGAGCTCAGACTATGATTTCGGGCTGAACTTGATCGCGCGGTCCCACAGGATCTCAGATTTCGCAGGACCCACCTTGGTTGCGGGTTCACAGTAGACGCGGAAGATGATGAAGATCGGCTGGTCCAGCTCAATGCCATGCGCCTTCAAGCCGGGACCCGGAACCCTGTAGCAATTCTCGCCGTCGCATCGTCGGCCGATCTTGTAGGTGTAGAGACGCTTGGCGTTGGAGTTGCCGGGGAGGTACTCCTCGGCTGTCGGATACTGGTCGCTGGTGACGCCGCCGACGCCATTCCATATGTCCGCCCCATAGACGGTGAAACTTGAGAAAGCGGCTTTCCCCGAGACCTCGTGGTTGACTCCATATACGATTACGAACTCGTTCGGATCGTCAGCGAGAGTGAAAGTCTTCGGAGGTTTCTCCGCTTTGCCTGTTATCAGTGACGGCGTGGGCGGGTAGAATTGAAGCTGCCCACCTGTCCAAAGATAGATTGCGTCCCTGGTGGGTCCAGCCACGTTGATACCTCTCTGAATAGCCTCATAACCTTCCGGGAGTGCATCAGAAACCTCAAGGTCAGTGGCTTCCAAGTCATTATGCCTTGCCAAGATGGCTTTGCGTAGATCATTGAGGGCGGGTGTCAGATCATGCTCCGTCCTGCCCGTTCCCCGCACCCTCAGCTCAACTACACTGAAGGGGTTGAGGCTGACAGGCTCCTTCGGAGTTATGCGAAGAATCGTCGTAGGCGGATTCTTGACGTATGCGTTGCCAGCCTGCTGATCCCTGAAGACCGACGGCCGAAGAAAGAAATTGAATGTGTCGGAATCATCCTCAAGCCCCATCTTCAGCATTGGGGAAGGTATGACGTACGTGTTCGTGATGGAGGACGAGTATCCGGCTGAGATGGCTGCTGCTCGGACACGTTCGTTAATACCCCTGTCCGCTGTGCTCACGATGACGGTGTTCTTGTCGAATGGGTTTCCCTCAGCTCCATTCGGAGTGCCTTCAGTGTTGATAGTTAGATGATTCAGCGCATCGGCTATGTCCGCGAAGATTACCCTACTCTCGTTTCCGTAGAATCTCTCCATCAAGTAGCCGGCGAAGCCATAGTACTTGCATTCAGGCGGTGTCCGCCCGACGAAGATGAGAGCTTCATCGGGACGCATGCGGAAGAGAATCGTGACGCCCTTGAGGCCAAGGAACTCACCTACCTTGAATTTGTAGCTAGGTACTTGTTCGCCGGGGGATGGCGGAACAAGGCACACAAGGTAGGGCTTGGTTGGGTCATTCCCCCAGCATGCCTTGATCAGGCCTGCCTCGTACGCCTCAATGAGCGGAAACACGGCCGCTGCCCCCTGCCCCACAGTGAAACCATCTCGCTCAAGCGCAGACCGGAAGGCATCAAGGTCTCCCACACTCGGCGCAGCCGTTTCAGTCAAGGTCTCAGTCAAGGTCTGCGTCACTGCGGGCCCTACGACAGGCTGAGTGGCAGCCACCGCTGCCCCGGCCACCACAGCACCCGCAGCGAATCCACCAGCAATCTTCAGAAAGTCTCTACGCGACGAACCCTCTTTCGCTTCTGACAATTGGCATCGATCCCAACAGACATGCTGTTCGGTCTTAATGCTTGCGTCTCTGTGCATTCGTGAGATCTGTGACTGCGTCTCAATCGTTCACATCGGTTTCTCTGCAGCACTATAGGTTCTGTAGAACATACTCGGTGATCGAGTGAAACAGATGCACTCTCAAGTCCTGATCATCGATGTGGTGCATCTGGCGCGGATAGATCATCAGGTCAAAAGGTACGTGTGCCTTCTGGAAAGCATAGGCCAATTGCATACTATTCGACATGTGAACATTGTCATCAGAAGTGCCGTGTATGAGCAAGAGTTTTCCTTTCAGATCCTTGGCGTGAGTTATTGTTGAACTTGCCGTATACCCTTCCGGGTTGTCTTGGGGTGTTCCCATGTAGCGTTCAGTATAGATTGTGTCGTAGTTTCTCCAGTCCGTCGGAGGAGCTACCGCGGCGCCGACCTTGAAGTAGTCAGCGCCTTTGAGCATGCACATTAGGGTCATGTAGCCGCCGTAGCTCCATCCCCAAATCCCTATTCTGCCACTATCCACGTAGGGTAGTTCGCGAAGGTATTCGACTCCGGCGATCTGATCCTGCACCTCAACCTCGCCTAGTTGCCAGTAGACTGCTTTCATCCAATCCTTGCCCCGGCCACCAGTTCCTCTGTTATCGACAGTGAATATGATGTACCCATTTTGCGCCATCATTTGATGCCAAAGCTGTCGACGACGAGAATCCGAGTCCCAAACATTAGCGATCGTCTGTGATCCTGGTCCACCATAGACATAGATGAGCACAGGATACTTCTTCGATGGATCAAAATCGGGTGGCTTGATCATTAGAGCATTCAATTTCACGCCATAGTCAGTGTCAAAGGAGAAGAAATCCGGGCGAGACAGACGGTATTCCCTGAGAGTTCGGTTGAGAGCTTCATTGGGCTCGATGACATCGAGCAGTTTTCCATCGCTGCTGCGCAGACTGACGGTGGTTGGAGTTATGAAATCTGAGAAGTAATCTAGGTAGTATTCGCAGCTCGGATTCATGTCAATGGAGTGCCATCCCTCTTGCTCGGACAGGCGCGTGAGGCCTTGACCGTTCAAGTCAACCTTGTACAAGTCACGGTCCCAGACGTTCTCCTTGCCTGCACTGAAATAGACGAGGCCGCGCTTTTCGTCAACTGCGACAAGGCTGTCCACCTCCCAGCTGCCCCGAGTGATCTGACGAGTCAGTTGTCCGTGGACATCGTAGAGGTAGAGGTGTTTGAAGCCATCCCGATTCGAGGACCAGATGAAACGTTCCCCGTCGCTCAGAAAAGTCAAGTCATCGTAAATGTCAATCCACCCGTTGCTATCCTCTTCAACCAACACGGTTCGAGTTGAACCAGACGCAACATCACCAAGCATCAATTCGAGTCTGTTCTGAGCGCGATTCAGGCGATAGATGGCCAGACTCTGACTGTCAGGGAGCCACCTGATACGGGGCACATAGATGTCAGTCTCACTCCCGAGGTCGAACCATACGATGTGTGGATCATCGATTGAGACCACTCCTACCCGAACGATCGAATTGTTCTCACCAGCCTTCGGATAGCGCGTCGATTGAACTTCGTTTTCGACTGGAACGAAATCTACGATGGGAAATTCCGGCACATCAGTCTCTTTCAGTTGAAAGAAAGCAATGTGCTTGCCGTCCGGAGCCCAGAAGAACCCAGTCCTACTGCTAGCGAACTCTTCTTGATATGCCCAGTCAAACTGTCCGACGAAAACATGTTCTGTCCCGTCGGTAGTTAGCGGCACATCGATACCGGTCTCTATGTCAAGAACATGAATGTTGTGATTCTTGATGAAGGCGATTCTCTGCCCATCCGGGGAAAAATGCGGATCATCCTGCACCTCTTCATCATTGGTCAAGCGTCTTACTGTAGCAGACGCGACATCGTAGAGATACAGGTCATTGCTTGAGGGCAGAAGGACCTCCTTTCCCGTAGGTGACCAAACATAGTTGGGCACAAAGAAGCGGTTCTCCGGGCCCACGGACCGTGGTTCTTCAAGGACTGGTGTCCTGTTCGAATCGATCAAGATCGCTTTTGCTCGCGTCTTGAGATCATAGCTCCATATGTATCGGGTAGCGTTTTCGGGGCTCGGCTGATAGTAAGTAATGGCGTCTCCGTTGGGCGCCCACTGGACGCCGATGAGGTCACTGCCCGAGAGTTCCGGACCACCGTAGATGAGGTCTAAGGTTAGTTTCTTCCCCGATTCTATTCTCTGCCGGGGTATGCTGGCATAAGCAGCCACAAGCACCAAAACTACTACCATCACAACGAGGATAGCCTTTACATTGCGGCCAGACAGAATACTCGAAACCAAATCTTGATTGGCGCTCCTTCGCAGCCTGTATTGTGGAGGTCTTATTTCTGTCCAATTGATGCTCTGATACTCGCCTGAAAGCCGCACCTGATATGGGGAGTGACACAAACCATAATCAGGGTCCGCTTGAACGCAAACGTATCTCAGAGACATGCCATTCGAAGATGGATGAGTGTTCGCAAGCGTCATCAATACCAGCTGTCAACAAGGCACTGGCTTTCCAGCGCTGAGATTGTTGCGAGTCCCACCTTGCCCGCCAAGTCACCCTGAAGGGCAAAAGGTTAATCCGAAATGCAGGTCCTTCATCGGGTGATGAAAGAGTTGACAACACTGCTTGTCGACAAGTCTCAACTGGCCCTTCTCCGGGAGA
>Ga0209725_1002266_pt1 | contig 10432 bp, 15 predicted proteins | sample I18A1metaG_FD_184145 | JGI IMG/M metagenome (GOLD analysis project Ga0209725, IMG submission 184145) | Lake sediment bacterial and archeal communities from Gulf of Boni, Indonesia to study Microbial Dark Matter (Phase II) - ​I18A1 metaG... | ecosystem: Environmental > Aquatic > Freshwater > Lake... | reverse complement strand
ACTTGTCCGAGAGATTCAAGCTAGTGATAGTCACCTTTGATGAGTGTACCGTCACCAACGCGGATGTCCCAGACACCTTCTCTCGCGTCAATCCTTCGACGAATAGCCTGCCGCGCCTCGTGTCCACTGTGTTGACCTTACCCTCGATCCCTGTGAAGTCACCCCTCACGATCTTGACAGTGTCGCCTTTCCTTACGGAGAAGGACCTTCGGCGGTATCTCTCTTGAAGCTCAGATGAGAGCGGAGCCGAGATCGCTTTTCGATGAGTTTGAACCCGAACCTTACTCGGAGACAGTTCTGCATCCCCTTTTTCCTAGACTATTATGCTGGCCAGGTTGGCGACTCGTGGCCATCTTTCAGCGGCTTCTCTGGCTACTGGTCCTTTTATCTCGGTTCCCTTCAGCTCTCCTTCGGGGGTCATGATGACGGCTGCGTTGTCCTCGAATTGGATTCTGACCCCGTCGGGTCTTCGGAATGCCTTTCTCTGTCTAACCACAACTGCGGGAAGAATCTGTCTTCTGAGATCCGGGGACCCCTTCGTTATGGATACTGCTACCATCTCTCCGACGCATGCACTGGGAACTCTCCTCAGCCGGCCTTTGTAGCCCATTACGTTGATCAGCTTCAACTCTCTGGCGCCTGTGTTGTCAGCGCAGACCATGCGGCTCCCTGCAAGCAAGCCCCTCGTAACATAGGGCCGATACTCCATCATGCCTCTCGCGCTGACTGCTCTAGACTTCGGGGCGGGCATATGTCTTCACTCCTCCTTCTCTATCACTACGAAAGCCACAGTCTTGCTCAGTGGGCGGCACTCTGCTATCTTGACCTTGTCGCCTTCCTTTGCATCTATGCAGGGTGGGTTGTGTGCACTTATCCTGCTGTGCCTCTTCTCGTATCTCATATACTTCGGAATATAGTGCAGAGTATCTCTTTCCACGACTACCGCCTTGTTCATCTTGCTGCTCGCCACGACTCCATGCAAGATCTTTCCTCGGACGGGGAGAGATCCGTGAAACGGGCAGTCCTTGTCATCGCAGCTCTTCTGAGGAGGTTTCGCTTCTACGCCTATGTTCCGCATCACCAGTGTCTCACCCGCATCTTGACCCTGTCTTCTGCTCTGCCGATCAGCCTTTTTCCTTCAACCTTCACGATTTCGCCCGTTGGAAGGTGGAAGTTGAATGTCGCAACATCCTTCGGGATGATCCTGCTTCTCGTACCGTTGAAGAGCGTCAGAGTATTCCGGGTTTCGTCGACTACTTTGCCAACGAGACCTGAGAGCTGAGCGTTCGTGGCTGTGGTTATTCTGACCTTGAGACCTATAAACTCGTGTCGAAGAAGGTTCTGTGGACTTATTGGACTCACGTTGAAGCACCTTTGCCCATCATTGCTTCTCTCTCTATGGTCAGTATTCTGGCTTTGGTTTTTCTGAGCTCTTTTATCCTAGCGGGATTCTCTATGGTGCCTCCGGAGGCGACCGTGGTCTTCAGTCTGACGAGCTCTGCTCTTATCTCGTCCAGTTTCTTTCTTCGTTCGTCAGCAGGCATTTCACGGATTTCGCGGACTCTAAGTATCGGCAACCTTCTCCTCCTCTTCCGCGGGCTCAGCTGTGGGCGCTTCGGTTCCAGTAGCTGAGGCCACGTCGGCGGCTTTCTCTTCTGGTGTTGGAACTGTTCTTATAGAGGGTCTGTCTGGGAAATTCGCTCCTGGCGGAAGTATCTTCACATGTATGCCAATGATCCCGGGCTTCAACTGAACCCACTCAACTGCTTTCCGGATCTGTTTCATGGCCGAGTCTCCCGACCGAGGCAGGTAGCCCTGCCTGTAATGCTCATACCTTGACCTTTCGCTCGTCAGCTTTCCCCTTATTGTGATCTCAACTCCCAGCGCTCCAGCTTCCATCACCCTCTGGACAGCCCAGTAAGCTGCTCTCCGAAAGTGGATCCCTCGCTGAAGCGCAGCGGCGATCTGTGACGCCACGATTCTGGGATCTAGCTCAGGGATCTCGATAGCTGCGACTGATATCTGAGGGTTCTCAAGTCCAAACTTCTCTTCGAGAATCTTGGTCAGATCTCGAATACTCTGACCTCTCCTGCCAATTACGATGCCCGGTTTGGCAGCGTAGACAACGACTCTAGCGCCTACAGGCGTCTTCGTTAGCTCCATCTTACTGTAGCCCGCCTTGTTCAGCTCCCTTGCAAGGAACTCGTCGAGTTCAGCCTTACGCGAACTGTCCTTTATGAAAAATTTTTGGACAGACATTTTATTCGCCTTCGTAGCCGACGATCTCTAGATGGGTGAGAATGTTGAAGCTGGGGGAACTTCGCCCATGAGCCCTTGGGACATAGTTCCTGATCTTCATACCCCTCTGTGCAGCTGCGTGAATGATTCGGAGTTTCGTAAGGTTGAGACCTTTGTACTCGGCATTAGCCTCCAACTCTTCTAGCAGCCTCAAAACGGTTGAGGCCGCCTTCACAGGATATCTTCCCGCGTGCCAGCGTTCGTCAAGGGACCTATGAGGAACCTCCTTCTTGTAACGTCTGTACGGGATGGCCTTCTTCCTTGCGAATACTCGCTCCAGTAACTCCTTAGCCTCCGCTACTTTCATGCCTTTGATCGTTCCGCATATCTCGACCGCTGCCTTCGGTGAAATGCGAATTTCACGTCCTGCACATCTCACGGTCTTGTCCGGGTCGAGTCCGGTGACCGAATATTTCCATTTTGGCACGCGATTTACACCGTTACTTCCAAAGCATGCATGAAGCCAATTTAAAAACGTTCGTCTGAGCTGAAATCCTGCTTAATACTTCAGAAATGTCTCGACATGGACCAGAAAAGGTCACACTAGGACATTTCTTATAGTGCCTCATCATTCTTGAGGACGAGAGGAGATTGTCGGAAAAAGACATCGATCTGAAAAAGGCCGAGTCAGAACTCAGAGGCACAACGCTGAGAGTCTATTGGTATCTCTTCAAGAAAGGACAAGGCGTGGGCGTCAGAGAGGTCCAGAGAAGACTCGGAATGTCAAGCCCAAGTACTGCTCTACACCATCTCGACAAGCTTCGAGGACTAGGGCTGGTGGAGAAGGACTCGTTTGGGCAGTACGTTATGCTCAAAGATGTGAAGGTTGGCGCGCTGCGGTTCTTCATGAGACTCGGAACCCTCGTGCTGCCTAGGTACCTGTTCTACGCGGTGTTCTTCTCAACCTCACTCCTGATATACATGTATAGAGAGGGGCTTGCAGCATCAGCACACAACGTGATGGCAATTATGTTTGGCTTGAGCGCAGCAGCAGTATGTTGGTACGAGACCGTTCGGATATGGTCTGAGCGCTTCTTCTAGCATGTTTTCCTTGTCGTTCGAAAGCGTAGAACTATATCGCATGGATGATGATTCAAGAAACGGGATGGCGCACAGATGCTCAAGCGATTGACATACGCCTCTCTTGGGGCGGTACTTGGTGTACTAGTGAACTCTCTCGGGTTCTGGGCTGACACATCGAATCGTCAATCGCAGGAAATGCTTGGGGCCAAGACGCTTGTGCGTAGCGCGATTCCGAGTGTCCAATCAATGGTCCTCTCGATAGGGACTATCGTCGTGTTGGCGCTCATGTGCGCGTTCTTGGTTGCTGTCGTCGCCAGGAAGAAGTTAGCCTAGAGCGCGTGTGCTCTCTACTACTTCAGAGGAACGTACATGGATGAGCGGCTTGCTCCAATGCCTGGCGTTCCGTGAGAGACTCTCTTGTTTGTTATTGCGAATTCGCCCAGATAGTGCCCGATCATCTCCGCCTTGACCTCCACAGGGGCGAACTCCTTGCCATTGTGAAGGTTAATTGTAACTCCGACCATTTCGGGAAGAACGATCAGGTCGCGGCAATGAGTCTTCATCTGAAGCCCACCTGATTCCCGGCCTGGTTTCTTGGCTGCTCTCAGTTCTTCCAGAAGTTTTCTCTGCTCAGGAGTCAGTCCTCTCTGTAGTGATCTTCTATGCCTTGCTGGTAGGAGCCGTATGAATTCGTCCATCGACAACGCCTGAAGCTGCTCCAGGCTGTAGCCCCGATACTTGAACTGCTTTGGCATTCTACGCACGCTTCTCTTTCTTTCACAGGACTTGCGCAATCTGCCTCATACGTTTTGCTGCTCTCCCGGTCTGCCTTGCCGCGATCATGCCCACTTTTCTGCCGGGAGGCGTCGTCCGTGAGACAGTTGTCGGTTTCCCTGCGTGTTTATGCCGTCCTCCTCCGTAAGGGTGAGAGGCGGCAACCATCTTCTGCCCTTTCACTATGGGCCACTTCCTACCTCTCGCTCTCGTCAAAGATTCCTTTGACCCTGCTTTGAGGAAAGGTTTCTCTGTTCTTCCGCCTCCTGAAATGACTCCAACCATCGCTCTGCATTCACTCTTCAGGTAGACTGATCTGCCTGAGGGAAGTCTAACCTCAGTTCCTCTCGGTGTATGAGCAACGATAAGCGCGTATGTTCCCGAAGCTCTTGCGATCGCACCTCCATCTCCAGGATTGAGCTCGAGGTTGCACACAAGAGTTCCTTCAGGTATCTTGCCTACTGGAAGTATGTTTCCTATCTCGGGAGCTGCTGCTCCACCTCGCATGATCTTCTGATCGATGCCGAGGCCTTCTGTGGCCGCGACATAGAACTGCTGTCCGTTCTCATACTTGAGTAGGGCGATCGGTGTCCCTCTGCCAGGATCGTGAACGATCTTTGAGACCACTCCATTGAGCACTCCTGCAAGCTCACCAGCCGCGATCGGGGGATAACGCGCTGGGGCTTCGCGTCGGTACGTCGGAGCCCTAAAGACTTGGGTGCCTCTGCCCCTTCTTCGGACCAATATCCTCTTTCCCAAAATTCAGCACCTCCGTGTCTAGAGGAGACCTAGCTTCACCGCCAGGTCTGCCGCCTTCGATTCAGGTGCAAGCTTCACATATGCCTTCTTCTGTCCTCTACTGGTTATTAGAACATGAACGTTTGTAACCTTCACGTCGTAGAGCTCCTCGACAGCCCTTTTGACATCATTCTTTGTGGCCCTTATGTCCACAATGAACGTGATCTTGTTCTCTGCCTCAATGAGATTGACGGAGTCCTCCGACATTACTGGATGGGCTATTACCTGTCTGGCATCCATCCTACGTGGACCCTCCTTTGGATGTGCTGAGCATTCTCACAGCCGACTCAGACCAAACGGTCAAGCGGCCCGGGTGAGTGCCTGGTGCCAAGGCTTCTGCACCCAAGCTATCAACATTGACTACTTGGACGCCTGGAAGGTTTCGTGCAGCTTTGCTTATGCCTCCGTCGTCGGAAACCACTATCAGTGGGCCAATTGCTCGCCGCATCCCTCTTCCCCGAGTACGTTTTCTTCCTCCCCTCATCTTTCTGCTCCGAACCACTCTCACGACATCGTCCCAGACACCAATGTTCTTCATTATGCCTCTGATTGTCGAGGCTTTGTCCACGGCCTGAATGTCGTCAACCACGACCAAGGGTAACGTCGCCTCCTCAGGTACAATGTGACCTCTGCTCCTCACGATCTCTCTCGCACCAGTCGCGGCGATCGCAGATCGGACCGCCAGCTTACGCTCCTTTACATTCATGTTTTTCACGATCTTCTTCTCCGCCCTAGGTGGGTGTGTGACTCTCCCCTTCACCGTGCTAGGTGCGAAAGCTGCTGCTGATGCGCGAGGGTAACGGTCACCCTTGACCCTCGGGACTCTTGATCGATCATATCCGACTCCCAGAGACTCGGCCGATGTTCTCTTGCCCGCCATCAGGTTTCTCCCCTTCGGCTGCAGGCGATTGGATTGAGATGTTATGACGGCCCTCTTGATCAAGTCTGGCCGATACGCAGTGAAGAAGACGTCTGGTAGCGGAACCTCTCTAATCTTCTTACCGTCCAACCCGAGAACGGCAACGGTCCTTTCAGTCATGTTCCTCACGCCGTGCGTCACTTGGTGTGAAGACTCAGATGTTCGATCTTCGGAGCCGAAGCCGGGCCTGGACTGGCTCGAACCGCATGTCTCAGAGCCACAAGCCTCCTCGACGGCCCATGGACGCTTCCAGCTAGAATCATGTAGCTTCCGTTGATTGGGCCGTAGCGTCCGAAGCCCCCTTTGGGCGTCACTTCTGTTCCGTCTTCTCCAATCTTCATAATCTGTTGATTGTATGATGTTCTCTGGTGGAAACCCGTCTGCCCTGCCCTAGGAACCGTGTAGGTAACATACGCAGGAGTCCACGGACCTATCGAACCAACTCCACGGATCGTCTTCCTCGATTTGTGAGATAGAATTCGAACCCCCCACCTCTTGACGGGTCCTTGAATTCCCTTGCCCTTGCTTATGCTGGCGACGTCCACCCATTGACCCTCTTGGAACACATCGGAGCTCTTCACTTCTTTGCCGAGTATCCCTTTCGCGTATTCGAACTGCTCTTTCAGTGTGCCTCCGCTGACTTTGATCTCCATGATCTCGGGAGTCTTTCTTGGAACGCTTGCCAGTCTAGGCTGAGTTGTCGCCAGGACACGTATCTCTCTGATCTTTTCCAAGGAGGTCTCAATCTTGCGCAAGGCCTCTTGGGCTCTCGATGCGTTCGGAGGCGTCAGCAGCCGGTTCAGATCCTTGGGAAAGTTCTCGGCCCATGCTTCAGTGAGAGCCCTCAGGCCTGCAGGTCCTTCTTCATAAGCTCTGACCGCGCAGACGACTAACGGTGGGCTTTCAATCACCGTAACAGGAACGACAACTTCTTTTCCGAACGAGAGTGAGCCCTTCCTATTGTCGACCGAGACCAGGTGGGTCATTCCTGCTTTGTAGCCAGAGAAAGCCAACAGCTTCGGTTTTTCCTCTATCTTTGGCCAGAACCTGATCCGGGCTTCCCACCGCTTAGCACGTCCCCTAGGAAGATACGCGAGGGATCCTCTCTTAGGGGCGTGCTTCTTCCTATGACCCAATCCGAAACCTTCTTTGGTCCCTTGCAGGTTTGCCGCACTTTCAGGGAAGGCCAGCTGTTATAAACCTTGCGAGCGAACAACAACATCTACATCACACAATTATCGTACTGATTGGTTGTTCGCATGTGGATTGAAGAATCTTGACTGGAGTGGAAAGGAGAAGAAGGAGACTGGCGGTTGCAGTTCCTTCATCACTCGTATCAGACACTCCTCACTTGAGAGAAAAGACTGCTAGAGTTGGACTGCTCGCAAGAGCTGCAGCAATATTCAGAGTAGACGAAGTTGCAATATACCTTGAAAGCCCGAAGGCCAGTAGAAGAGAAGCAGAGTTTCTGGAGAGAATCTTGCTGTACATGGATACTCCGCAGTACCTGAGGAGGAGAATATTCCCCGTTTCTCCGGAGATGCGATACGTTGGCGTGCTACCTCCTTTGAGAACTCCACACCACCCTCTAGAGAGAGAACAGATCGAGCCAGTCTCCTATCGGGAGGGGTTGGTCCTGTCCTTGGATAGGAACTGGGCGATCGTAGACGTAGGGCGACCGAAGCCTGTCAGGATAAAAGAGGTAGGTCTTCTGCCTGGTAGTCGAGTGACAGTCAAGATTGAGAGATCCCAGAAAGGCGAGGAATTCTCGGCGATACCCAGAGACAGTGTACCCAGCTACTGGGGATATGACGTGTCTTTCTCTGGGCGCCTACTGGGGGAGACTCTGAAGCGTCGAAAGAATGAGATGATAATCATGACTTCCAAATATGGCAGGCCAATCTCAGAAGAACTCGTCAGCCTGAAGCGAGAACTCAGAGAGGCGTCACGGTTGATGATCATATTCGGCTCGCCTCAGGAGGGTATCAAGGAAATCCTGGCAAGAGAAGGCTTGAAACCGGAAGTTCTCTCGAAGTTCGTCCTGAATACTGTTCCTCTTCAAGGCACAGAGACCGTGAGGACCGAGGAGGCTGTGTACGCTACGCTGGGGCTTCTAAACATTATTGAATCCGAAGAGGATGAAGCGTCTAAGGCGGCCCCGGGCAAGGAGATGTGAGTCAGAGCTATGCATGAACTTGACGATATCCCGAGAATTCGAAAGATCGACAGAAGCAACATGCTGGAGAAGATCGATCGCATGCCTGCATATCTCATCGAGGCTATGGCTGATTTCAAGGAATCCCCTCTGCCAGAGAAACTCCCTGAAGCAGAGAATGTGCTTCTCGTCGGAATGGGAACCTCAGCAATCGCTGGCGAAGTCGCGGTCAATTGGCTCGCTGAGCACTTGAAGATTCCGGCAATGGTGATTCGGGATGGTAGGTTGCCATCCTTCGCAGATGCAACAACGCTAACTGTTGTCACAAGTCACAGCGGAGATACGCAGGAGGCACTTGAGGCTCTTGTCGATGCCCATCATCGAAGATGTCAGGTTGTGACGATTTCCTGTGGAGGAAAGATGAAACAAATTTCGGAGAAACTACGGATTCCTCATGTTGAGGTAAGAGGCGGGTTCGAACCTAGGACCGCGTTTCCGTTCCTGTTTGTCTCTTCCTCATTGAGCATCGCCCGTTTGGTGCCTCAGAAAGATTTCGGGGGAGAGATCGAGGAAGCTTCTCTAGACCTTGAAAAATTGAGGAGTACGATTGGTTGGAATGTCCCCTACGATAGGAATCCCGCAAAGCAACTTGCGGACGAGATCAAAGATACTTTCCCCGTTGTCTACTGCTTCCAGAGAAACGGAGGACTAGCAAGGAGGATGAAGAACCAGCTCAATGAGAATAGCAAGATGCCAGCACTGTTCAATCTTTTTCCCGAAGCTTGCCATAACGAATTCGAGTCATGGCGAAGGCTCAGACAAGACGAACCAGAATTCTCCTTCACATTTCTCAGGTTAGATGAGACCGAAGATGAGAAGGCAAGAGTCGAGGAGGCGAAAAAGGTTCTCACCGAAGCTGGAATGACAAAGATCTACGAAGTGAACGGCGCCGGGCGGACGAGAGCCTCCCAACTGCTCTCGATAATCTATTTCACAGATCATGTAACGTTCTACATAGCGGTCCTGAGGAATATCGACCCGACTCCTTGGGAGAGGATACAGGAACTGAAGAAAAGAGTCCTACGAAGTACACGCTTCGAGGAAAGGCTGGATGAGGCATTGAAGAAGAACCGCGGCTAGGTCCTTTCCGACGCTTTTACTATCAGGCACTTGTTGATTCTCGTAAAAGCTACGTTGGGCGAATCGACATCAAGGACCAGCCTCTCGAATGGGCAGATTCCGGTCTTGTGTCGATCCAGTATATTTCGTACGAGTGTACGATGCTCAAATGGGATCAAGAACCGCCTCAAGACTGCCGACCCGGGCCTACTCATGACGCAAGCGTAGACCCTTGAGATTTTGGCATACGCGCATAGAAGCGCAGCAGCTTTTCCAACAATCCTGTCAGCGAGAGCAGCCCCGTTCAGCGAAGACCCACATTCCCTTATGGCTTCAATGAAACCTCTGACGCCTGACTCGCTGCTAGTGAACAGGGTCTGGCCCTGCTTCACGACTACTAGACTCAACGCTTCCGCCGCAAGCTTCTCTCTGGCCAGTTCAATATCCCGCAAAGGGCCATGTTGGCTAGCGTTTGGGCCGCTGTCGAGAAGGTTCATAGAAGCGAGAGACCTGGCACTATCCTTTTGTACAACCCATCGGAACCAGTCTCGCAACCTTCGTTGCGATACCTAGCTCATGACTGACTTCTGCAACTCTGTCCACATCCTTGTACGCGCCAGGTGCCTCCTCACTGACTACGACCATGCTTGCCGCCCTCACCAGTATTCCCCTTTGCTCCAGATTCCGCTTGACATCGTTCCCCCAGAAAGTCCTCTTCGCGGCTGCTCTGCTCATAAAGCGCCCCGCCCCGTGAGCGGTCGAAGCGAAGCTGATCTCCATGGCGCGCGGGGTTCCAACTAGGACCCAAGAGCTCGTTCCCATGCTGCCCGGAATCAGCACCGGCTGGCCTACTGACCTGTAGTCCGCCGGAAGTTCCGCATGCTCCGGAGGAAACGCTCTTGTAGCCCCCTTTCTGTGAACATACACTTTTGCTCTCCTTCCGTCAACCGCATGCTCTTCGATCTTGGCAATGTTGTGGGCGACATCGTAGATGAGGCGCATGTCAATCGAGTCGGCTGACCTCCCGAGAATCTTCTCAAATGCCTGCCTCGTCCAATGGGTGATCATCTGCCGGTTCGCCCAAGCGAAGTTACACGCCGCTGACATAGCCGCGAAATATTCTCCGGCTTCAAGGCTTTTGGAAGGCGCACAAGCTAACTCCCTGTCAGGAAGCCTCACCTTGTACTTGTGCACTGCATTCTCCATGACTCTGAGATAGTCGCTGCAGACCTGATGCCCGAAGCCTCGGCTGCCAGTATGAATGAGTACGAGTACTTGACCCACACCTTCTATTCCGAACCTCTTTGCCACCTCGGGATTGAAGATCTCGTCAACCGTCTCGATCT
>Ga0209725_1002264_pt1 | contig 10438 bp, 10 predicted proteins | sample I18A1metaG_FD_184145 | JGI IMG/M metagenome (GOLD analysis project Ga0209725, IMG submission 184145) | Lake sediment bacterial and archeal communities from Gulf of Boni, Indonesia to study Microbial Dark Matter (Phase II) - ​I18A1 metaG... | ecosystem: Environmental > Aquatic > Freshwater > Lake... | reverse complement strand
TGCCTGGCACCCGGAGATTCTTGCTTATCAGAGTTCTCGCACTTATGGAGGTTCCATGGCTTCTGAGGATGAGACGTGCAGACTCCTTTTTTGAGAACTTATACTTCCAACCTGAAGAACCCGTCTTCCAACCATTCTCATGCGCTTCTCCCACGTTCTCCAGATACTCCCGGTACGCGTCCAAGTTTCCATGCTGCGGGTCTTTGACGAAGTAAATGTCATGAATCTCTCGGGCAGGGTGGTCTTGAGGCATGAAGAGGCTGTCACAGTTGAAGAACATCATCTCAACGATCGGGCCTATCATCTCTTGGAAGCCCAAAGCGACCAGTCTCGAGCGAAGTTCGTCGAGAAACCTGTTGTAGGGCTGTCTCTTTCCGGGCCAAACCTCTGCAACCGGAACCGTTATGTTATACCTTCTCAGTCTGGTTTCTCGCCACTTTCCACTTGTTATCAATTGAGGCGTTAGAACGCTGACCTCGGATACAACTTGAACTCCCTTCTTGATGCTCTTCCAACCCTCAGCGGTCAGCTCAACCCATCTATCGTTTCTTCTAGTTTCCTCTACAAGTTTTCTCCTTTTGAGCTCGGCTACGGTGGTCTTCTCTTCTTGCGATAGACTTTCTGCGACTAACTCTTTCTTTTCTCGTAACAGACGCAACAATAGATTTGCTTGAGATTCGACGGGTTTTCTTTCAACTTCGAGATATAGCTCCTTTTCGCGTTTTACGATCTTCCCAAGGTTTTTCCGTTGAGCCCATCCAATGATTATGGGAATCATAGCCTTTGGTATGCTCAATTTCCGAGATGCTTCTGGAATTGACACTCTTCCTTCAGTATCAAAAGAGAGATTTGCGATCCTCTCCTCTGGGAGGCCCAGTTCCGCGTAGGTCGCGCCCTCCTTCGACAGCTTCAAAACGTGAACGGTTCTCTCCTTGAGTCTTAAGAGAGTTCGTTCTGATAGTGACAGTATTGCCTTTGTAATCGCTGATTCGTCGAGTTCAGTTGATTTGACGAGTTCATCCACCTTTCGGCCTCCCTTAAGCCTCTGCAATGTAAGCAGCACTTTCGCCTCGCTCTCTCTGAATTCAGCCAAAGGTACCGCCGCACTTCACCCTAGAGGGCTATGCCTACTGGCCTGCCTTATTTAATCAAAATTATGTTTTGGATGCTGATCAAAAGTCTAATCGAACCTGTGCAGATTGTGATACCTAGCGGCCTGTGAGTAGAGGTGGAGGGAACCCAGAAGATTTGGTCAAACTCGGACGGAAGATGCACTGATCGCGCTTGTTACTCCAAGCGCTTTTAAGTTCGAGCATAAAGTATCTTAGATCTGGAGTCGAACCAACCTGTGGCCGAACTGGCCTAGTACCGGGTCAGATGGCAGTTGCCCGCAAGAAGCTGGATCAAGGACCCGTTCTCATTACTCTTTAAGAGACGTAAGATACCGAAAGATCTTCGTGAGCTGATCGATGCGATATGTATCATAGATGCTGCACGATCGGGGCGTTTCAAGAGACTGCGTGAACTGAGAAAATATGTTGACCGTAGCGATCTGACAAAGGGCACGGGTTTCACTTGGAAATCGGTTCGAGGAGACATTAGCACTATCCTCGATCTTCCGAGGAAGGATGCTACCATCGCACGTTACGCTAGTCTAATTCCTGCGATCACTATTCTGATAATCTTAGGGTTTCTATCCATGGTCATAATGTTCACGCTCAAGATCTACAACCTGTATGTGAGATTCGATCTTCCCAACTCGGTTCTTGTAGCTCTCTTCGTAACCGGAGGTTTGCTTGTCGCCAGATGGTATATGGAGGAAAAGATAGGTGAGTTCTATGACAAGAACCCGACGAAAAGTCAGAGGCTGGGACGATTTAACCAGGTTCTGATAGACCATCTCATAGAAAAGTTGTCACGTAGCAAGACATCGACTGATTTTCAGATGAGGTTCTTCAACACGGATTACAAGGGAATTACTGTGCTGAAAGGTCCTGGTTTCTTTAGAGACTGGTACGTTGTCAAAATTCAATCGAAAAAAATCTAGCCGGGGCGGTTGCTAGACCTCTTTTTGCTCGTAGCCTTTTAGTCCTCCCTCGGTCAGGTCGCGGCTTACCTCTTCTATGGCGTCTCGGTACCATTTTCTGCTTGGGCCGACTTTCCCTCTCATCTTCCAACCCATCGATTTAGGCTGATTCTCAATCTTCTCTAGGAGCGAATTGATCTTCCCCGCGATGTTTGTTTTGTCCTCTTCTGAGAGCGCCTTGTAGCCGGGTAGAAACTCGTCCTTTACCCTCTTTAGATTCGTCGTGGCTGTGTAATAGAATCCCCAATCTTCGGAAAGCAACTTGACAATTCGATCTGCATTGATCGTCTCCTTATCAGAACTTCCAATCTCATGTTCTCTGATAAGCATTATACTGTCGATTATGTCCTTCTCATTTATCTTAACTATCTGGAGTTTCTCCAAGAGAAGCTCGGCTAGTGGAAGAGTCGGATAGTCCGCTTCCAATCTTCCTTGGAAGGGAATGTCATGGCAGAACTCCAGCTTGTCGAAGAAAATATCACTGTGCAAACTTTCATCCTTCGGATCCATGAAGATTAGGCGGAAAACAACCGCCATTAAATACGCCGCCGGCTCCCTCCATCCGAAACTCTTAACAAAGAGCTCTCGGATCAGCTTCCATTGTTTTCGATACGCAACAAAGTCGATATCGGTCAACTTTCGTCCGAGAGCTTCCTGATACTTAGGACAGTGAATAGCGAAGGCGGTGGCCCCAAGAACCCTCATTGTGAGGCCTTTCTCTTGAGCCTTGGCGACTATGTCGACAGCCTTGTCGATCATCTCCCTCGTGCGGGATTGCAATGCCACCTGACCTCATCGGCAGACGCAGTCGCTTCTCCCTACTTATAATCATTGCTAGCTATAGAGTTCAGCGTCAACTGTCAAGCAGAGCTTGCATCTGGTCTCCATTTGTCCAGATGCAGAACGTCCACTTAAGACTACGAGCCAAAAGAAAGGGGCGAGATAGGTTAGCTGCAGATCTGCTAAGGGCCAAGGAATACTGCAACTATGGCATAGAATACTACGAGCATGGCTACGAAGATTATTAGCGACCAATGGAACCAATTCATTCTTCATCACTTCTTGTCATTTTGATTCGGGATCTTTCAGAAAAATTGGGGGTTAGGACGACCTAGGCAGGTGGAATCGCCTTAAAGGTGTCCATCAGGTCGAACCCTTCTTTCTTGAGCCTATAGAGCCTAGAGCCGTGGAATATCACGAAACCTATGATGATCAGCCCAGCCATATAGTAGAGCATTGCAGGAGTTACCATTAGCGCTCCGGCCGTTGGCGGCAGGAACACCCAGATTCCCAGCAGGTTCCACAGCATGAGTATCAACGTCATTACGCCGATGATCTCCAACGAGTACCACTTTTTGATCCACCACGGTGCAGCATCGTACAGCGGCCTGTTCCTCCAGCGTAGGACTATCGTGCACGCAGAGGCCAGTAGCCAAACCAAGCACGCCGAGTAGATGAACGCCATTGGAAACGCAACGACCATAGCTTGCATGTATACGCCGACGAAGCTGATCAAGAGCATGACGGTCATAGCGCCTACCGGGCTTCTCAACGTTGGATGGAGATATGCGATCTTCTCTGGCAGTATCCGGTCGAAAGCCATCGCAAAGAAAAGTCTGCTCGAATAGAACCAGTAGCATGCCGGCAACGCAATCTCCAAAAGCAGTTCATTGACGTTTATGAATATGGCCTGCCAAGCGATTATGTCCCTAGACCAGCCCAAACCCTTCATTCCAGCCAATGCATACAAGGCTGGCCATGCTCCAACGAGCATTCCGCCAGGCCCAGTTCCCACTCCACCTATCACGACCGTTGAGGAGAGGTATGCCTGCGCCGCAACCCATTCAATCGATGTTAGATAGTTCATCGCCCAAACTTCAGCGCCGAACCAGAAGTTCGTATTAAAGATCGTTCCCCAAGCCGCTATGATCAGCGACTTCTCTACCTCTTTCACTTCGCCCGAGAATATCACCGGTATGTGCCAGCCATAGTAGATCCAGAACGTAGCGAGGCCCGCACCTACAAATGTCTCTAACAGAATGTCTTGGTACGTCGTGAAGTAGACCATTCCCGACTCTACTGCCGCGGGAACGACCATCTCATAGTTTCCTGCGCCCATAATGGCGTTCCAGCCAGCCTGCCACTGGGCGGGCGTACTGAGCGCCAGGGGAACCATTATGAAGACGTACATGAGGTTGCCCAGTATCAGTGTCACGTTCATGTAGTTGACAACCACCTTTGTAGGCATTATCATCAACGCGAACAGGCCGAATGCCGTTATCAGGCCCACCGTCCAGTACCCAGGGGCGCTTACGAACCACGTTGCCAGATCTAGCCAATCAGGTCTGTTGTAGAGCCTTCCGAGCGCTTGGAACATACTTTGGAACCACCACGAGTTCATGCCGCACTCGGTTCCCGATACGATAGCGCTGTAGAGCACATAGACGAAGCTCAACGCGAATGAAAGGTCAGGCCTCCAGATTCGAGAGTTGAAGACGTAATCGGCTCCTGCTCTCGGCATCAAGGTTCCAATCTGAGCGTAGTTAGTACCTTGAATCGCGCACCAGATACCTCCAATCAACAGAACCCAGTATGCGTTGACGCCTGGAAAGAGCGCGGGAATCCAGCTCAGCGTTATCGTTCCGCTATATGACAAACTCGTGTTATGAACCCCGAATGCGAGTGCAGAAAAGGGTCCGATGACTCTGACAAGTCCTGAGGCTCTCCTTGCAAACAGCTTCTTTTCTCCAGTTGCTTCAACAGCCATAACTTTCCACCGAACTTTTCAATCCAGAAGTTGCTGTTGGAAATGTATTTATGACTTGCGGAAGGTGCCTCGCTCGTTTCACTGCGAGGGCAACCTTTAAAAACTATAGCACCGCGCAGCAATAGTGGTGGCCTACATGACAGGTGGACAAAAGGGAGGTATCGTGGCGGTTATCATCATCTACATATTGGCTTTCGCTGCATACGCGCTCCTCGGACCGAGGGGTTTCCCCTAGGCCGGCCAAAGAACAACCTCTTTTTTATCTGGTCTAGACAGCTCTGTGAAGGATTTGCAGCTTTCAAAATTTGCTGCCTACGATATCGAGACTCAGTACCCAAGCGAGTGGGAAGTGAGACTTAAGCAGGGTTCTAAGAAGCATGATGGAAGTGTGATCTTCTGTCCATCAAAAACGCCTCGATGCATCTACATAGGATGGGGAGAGCTAGAGAAGGCAAGATCGAGGTTTCCCACTTACCGAGAACAGGCCGAGGATAGCCTCAAGAGAATGAAAAAGGAAAAGAAGCACAGTCGCATGGGCGTAAAGTTGCTCGATCAGAGAAACGTCAAGGTCAACGGCCATGAAGCCTTTGAGAATCATGTAAGAGCCGTAACCGGCGATTATCATATGATACTCCCATTCTTCGCCGGCGGCGTCGAACATGAGGTTCGATCGGTCTTTCTCCATTGTGAAGACTCGGGCAGATTCTTTGTGCTGGTTGCTGACGGCCCGCCAGAAGATGCCGGAGAGCTGAATAGTACATTTCAGCAAGTTCTCCAATCGTTAAAGTGTCATCGTGAAACTTAGATTTGGGGCATATGCCCGCTCGAAAGCCATTTAAGCTCGCCGATAAAGCTGTATGACCGGTAGTTTACTATGGCGATGACGAGAATGATCTTCGCCTCCGACGTCCATGGGTCGGATATCTGTTTTAGAAAACTCATTACAGCCTGCACCATGTACAAGGTCGATGTTGCTCTCGTCAGCGAGTTAACTGGCAAGTTCATAGTTCCAATCGTGAAGCACCCGGACGGAACTCAGGAAGCTATTCTACCCGATACAACGGCCAAGATAAAATCCGACGCCGACTTGAAGAAGGTCGAAGACAACGCGAAGGCTGTTGGAATGTACACTTTCTACACGACCCTCGAACAATACGAGAGTTACAAGGAAAAGGGCGGCTACAAGGACACCGAAGAAGTGAACAAAATATTTCATGAGAAGATTCGAGAGAGAGTTACCGAATGGGCTAAGCTTGCAGAAGAGAAGCTTGGAAACACAAACATCAAGTTCTTCATGATGCCTGGAAACGACGATTACTTCTATGTCGACGATATCATTAACAACTCATCATACGTTAAGAATCTGGAAGGTGAAGTATTCGATATAGACGATACCCATCAATTGGGAGGAACAGGATACTCGAATATGACGCCTTGGAAGTGTCCAAGAGACATTACTGAAGAGGAGCTTGCGAAAAAGCTAGAGAGCATCGCTAGTCAAGTCCGAGATATGAAGAACTTCATTCTTCACACTCACCCGCCTCCATATGATACAAAACTGGACTCTGCACCGCAGCTCGACGAGAACCTGAAGATAGTCTACAAAGGAGGAGGCACTATGCTTGCTCCAGTGGGCAGCAAGGCTGTAAGGACATTTATCGAAAAGTATCAGCCTTTGCTAGGCCTACATGGACATATCCATGAATGTAAGGGGGTTGATAAGATAGGTAAGACGCCGATAATTAACCCTGGAAGCGAGTACATAACTGGAACGTTAAGCGCTCTTCTTGTCAACATCGACGAAAAGGGAGTAAAAGGTCATAGGTTCATAATGGGGTAGAGACACTCACACACTGGAACCTTTCCTCAAGCTAGCTCTAGGAACTTTTGCTTGCAGATCTGTAGGGCTCGCCTGCATGTGTCTAGTGGGGATCATCACTCATCGTAGAGTCTAGCTCTCCAAAGAGCCCTTAAGGCAAATATTGATATCACCACGCCGACGAGTCCGGCAACTACGAATAGGACGATTAGGAATGGATACGCCTCGACTAAGCTCGGTTTTTCATCAATATTCTGGGCTTGATTCTCTTGGTATGGTGTTAGAGTTTCCGCAGACGTTACAACGCTACCATACGTTAGCCAAAGTAATAGACTAACTACGGTCCAGATAGCAGATTGTCTGGTCAACTCTCACACCGTGTTGATTGTTATCGATTTTGGAGTAAACTCGTTTGTCTGTATTGCGGAAAGTCTTGAAGTTCGAACTATCAGCTGGCCTGAGGTTTTTCTCCGCAGAGTTCTAAGAGCCTATTCCAGTTCTCTGTGGTCTGTTCTTGGATCTTCTCGATCTGCGATTGAAACTCTGGCTTAAACAGGTGTCTAAACCTTCCTTGAAGTTTCAGATACTCTGAGACCGGTATGCATTTGCCAACCTTCATGTTCAACTTGTACCTTCCCCTAATGATCTCGTAGAGTGGGAAGACAGCCGTCTGAACAGCAAGCTTTGCAAGCTTTATCGAATCAGCAGGGTTCGACCTCCATCCGAGCGGGCATGGCGCAAAGACATGTACGACTGCGGGCCCCTCGACCTCTATGGCCCTTCTAACCTTGTCTATGTAATCGCCTAGAAAACCTATGGAAGCGGTTGCAACATACTCTATGTCGTGCGCTGCGCATATAGCGGCTAAGTTCTTCTTCCTCCCCTGTTTTCCTGGGATCACTCTTCCAGCTGGGCTGGTTGTAGTGGCGGCTCCCCATGGAGTGGCTCCAGATCTCTGTATCCCAGTATTCATGTAGGCTTCATTGTCATAGCATACATACACGAAGTCGTGTCCTCTCTCTAATGCGCCCGAAAGAGCTTGCAGGCCTATGTCGAAGGTTCCTCCGTCTCCGCCTACAGCAATAACGTCCACCCTCGAGTCTCTCAAGCCTTTCTTCAGAAGCACCCTGTACGCGGCTTCGAGGCCGCTCGCAACCGCCGCCGTGTTGTCGAAGAGCGTGTGCACCCAGGGAACTCGCCACGCGGTGTACGGGAACATTGTGGTTGATACTTCAATGCAGCCTGTTGCGTTTGTGATCACCGTTGGCCCTCTGAACGCTTTGGTCATCATCCGCATTGAGATTGAGGGTCCGCATCCGGGACAGAGTCTATGCCCGGGAGCGTACAGTTCTTCCATCGGCAGATCCTTTAGTGCGACCATTACTCTCTCACCCCAACGAACTTCAAACGGTCTCTCACAATTCCTGTTCGAGCTATCTGGTCTGCCTCTTCGAATATCAGCCGTACGTCCTTTGGGGAGATGTCTCTTCCTCCGAGTCCACATACCACGTTGAAGATCTTCGGCCGCTTTTCTAGATCTTGCAGCGTTGAGGCAACATCGCTGCATACTGGGCTGAATACGGCGCCGAAGCTGATCGCTCTATCTAGAACAGCTAGAACTCTCAAATCGCCTAGAAGCGAACCTATCTCTTCCGAAGGAAATGGCCGGTATAACCAAGGTTTGATCACGCCTACCCTCCTCCCATCTTCTCTGAGTTGCCTAACAACAGACCTCACAGTGCCAGCTGTACTTCCCAGGCAGAGGATGGCTGTCTCGGCATCATCCATTTGAAAAGTCTCTACCGCACCGTACTTTCGGTGGCTTGTCGACTCGTATTCTCTGGTAACCTTGCGCAGCACTCTCGGAGCGTTTCTCATGGCTTCTTCCTGTTGCCTCTTGACTTCATAGTAGTAGTCTGGCATTGCCATCGCCCCAACTGTCAAGGGCTTTTCAGGCTCAACCTTGTACACCGGTTTTCTAGGCGGAAGGAAGTCGCTGACCTGATCGTCGCTTAGCACGTTGAGATCCTCCATCGCGTGGGAGACGGTGAATCCATCTAGGTTGACTGTTACTGGAAGCTGAACCTCAAGGTCCTCAGCGATTTTAAAAGCCATCAGCGTCCAGTCATAAGCTTCCTGAGGGTTCTCAACATATATCTGAATCCAACCTGAGTCTCTTGATCCCATCATATCTGAATGGTCCCCGTGTATGTTGATTGGAGGCGAAAGGGCTCGGTTTGCTACCATCATCACGATTGGGCATCGGAGCCCAGAGGCCAAGTACAGGACCTCATGCATCAACGCAAGGCCTTGGCTAGCGGTTGATGTTGCAACCCGGGCTCCAGCTAAACTGGCGCCCACACATGCTGACATTGCAGAGTGTTCGGATTCTACACAGACAAACTCTGCGTCTACCTCTCCATTCGCAACATACTCACTAAACCTTTCCACCATTATCGTCTGGGGAGTTATCGGGTAAGCGGCTACAACGTCAACCTTGGCCTGTTTTGTCGCGTAGGCCACTGCCTCGTTGCCACTCATTCCCGCCAGTTCTTGCGGCTTAATGGTGCTGCCCTCGCCTTGATAGGGCACTACCACATCGCTATACTCTTCCCTTCTTCTGTACATTCTACTCGCTCACCATGGTTATTGCGTCTACTGGACATTCTTCAGCGCAGATTGCGCAACCTTTGCAATGGTAGTAATCCTCAGAGACTCCCTTCTCAGTTCTAATGATCGCCACGTCAGGGCACACTATCCAACAGATCAGACATTTTATGCATTTCTTCTGGTCTATCACAGGCTTCTTTCCAACTCTCCAGTCTCCTGTCTTGTACTCGACCGTTGATCCAGGTTCAAGAATTAATCCTGCGACCGGAGCCTCTCTCCAAGCTAACTTCATTCTTTCACTCAGAGGAACCCTCTTCTCCGTCAACCCTCTCTAACCTCTGTCGCGCCTCGCTCCATAACCTTCAGGTTCTTATCGATTAGTTCTGAAGAGAACCTTTCCTTCATCGCTTTGATCAACGATTCTTTTGACACCACTGGAACCGCACTGACAAGTGCCCCAAGCATAGCCGTATTGAACGCTCTAGCGCTGCCGAATACCTCCTGTGATATGTTCATAGCGTTCACAGCATAGCAGCGTACATTTGAAAGTCTTAGCTCCCTTCTAAGTTCCATCCCCGATCTCGCCGAATTGATCAGTAGCGTACCATCGTTGCGCAGCCCATGTGTAACATTGACTATTCCAAGCAACGTTGAGTCTAATACAACGACCACATTCGGACTGTATATGTGACTATGAGTCTCTATAGGCGTATCCGATATTCTGGTGAAACCAGTCATTGGAGCGCCTATCCGTTCAGGTCCAAACTCGGGGAACGCTTGAACATGTTTTCCTTCAAGGAGGCCTGCATAGGCGAGTAGTCTACTGACTGTTATGATGCCTTGACCTGCTCTTCCGTGCCATCGAATCTCATACAACACTTTTGATTTCGCCTGTCAGACTAAACCGAATCATGATCCCTCGATCGTGCATGTCCACATTCGGTCATCTGACATCGAGAAAGCTGCGTCTAGAACGCCTGTTTAAACTCGGAGCCGACGTTAACAGGATTGAATCCTAAAAACCTTGCGGAGGATTCCGGATTCAAACCAGTTGGGTTGGAGTCCTGAAGAATGCGGTTTCTAGAAATGTTTAAGTCTAATCCGAACGCTACCTTCGAAAATCCAATAAAGGAATATCCGAGGAAGCAGAACTCCT
>Ga0209725_1002262_pt1 | contig 10442 bp, 7 predicted proteins | sample I18A1metaG_FD_184145 | JGI IMG/M metagenome (GOLD analysis project Ga0209725, IMG submission 184145) | Lake sediment bacterial and archeal communities from Gulf of Boni, Indonesia to study Microbial Dark Matter (Phase II) - ​I18A1 metaG... | ecosystem: Environmental > Aquatic > Freshwater > Lake... | reverse complement strand
CTTGTATGGCTGGTGGAGTGGGCTGATTTTGCCCAAGACCTCTTCAGCACTTCTTAGGAGAGGCGCGTACCGGTATAGATCGGGGATCTCGAAGCCCCACCTGTTCAGAGTGTCTGCAACAGACTCGTTGGCTGCCAGACCCAGATAGTAGCCTATGGCTGCATTGCTGTCCACATTCTTTCCTTTTATAAGCCTGAAGAAACGGCTGTAATACTCAAGTCCGCCGCGGGGTTCAGCCAGTCTGCTTACAACGCAGTACGAAGCCACGTAATACGACCCTGTGTTCTCAGGCTGACGTGACGGAGACCACTGTGTTATGAAGCCAAAGTCGTCTCCAACAATCTGCTGGAGCTGTGAAACTCCTTCCTCGAGCTCTTCCTTCATGATCCTTGAACCCTCATACCCAAGTGTGTTGGCGATCTCTAGGCTTATGTACTCGGCCATTCCTTCGTGGAACCATAGAAGGGTCTGAGGGGAGATGCCTGCCTTCCACAAAAAGTGGTGTACAAGCTCATGCAGGGCGATTACTTCAATGTATCCCCTTACGTAACGCGTATAGAGAATGTTTATGTGGATGTCGCCAATCTGTCGGGAGACGAAAGGAACATATCCGCCCGGAGAGAACAACGAGTTGAATTCCGGAAGGAAAAATCGTACCTCAGCCGTCTCCAGAGTCACATTGAAGAGCTCAACAAGACCTCCATAGGTTCTGTTGAACAGAGTCAAAATCTCTTCTGCGTATCCCTCGTATCTTGGAACCGTTTCGAACGCGAAGACACCGGACTGTAGGGTTCTTAGATCTGCTTCATCACCACTGGTTCTGAACCCAATCTCAATGCGGAATGAGTTCTCTGTTTCAGGAAGGTTATCGAACAGAACATGATCCGATCCTAGGGAGCTTGGCCGATAGGCCCCCGCACTCCCAAGCGCTAGAGCCTCGCCTTGCTTAATACTGAAACCCTCGGGTAGAGTGACCTCCGCTTCTACGCGGCCCTCCTCAAAACCGATCTGCGGAGAGTAGAAGACCCCATCAGGCTCAATTATCATTGCAGCTGTTGAAAGATTGAACTGAACATTCATCTCGAACTCTGACCCGTCCGAGTCGTAGAAGAACCATAATGCCTCATAGAAGAAGTATGGAACACCTGTCAGCTCCCCCGCGTCCCGCAGCCCGCATTCCGTGACTTTGCCTCTTACAGTGTGGTTGGTCCACTCTGAGAACTTGGGGACCAGAACCCATGATGATCCGCGCGCACCATTGGTTGTATAGGTGATGTTCACCTTTGTGAAGCCTTCTTCATCCACGACAAACTCATAACTAAATAAACCTGGAATCTGTGCAGATACTATGTTTGCTAGGCCCTCGGCGTTCAGAGCTACTGAAAGGATCATAAGAAGGAAAGCGGCTCTCAAGAGCCTGAACGACGGAATATCCATCATCATGGCAGACCTCTGCCTTTTCTCCCTTCGAGTTTCGACTAGTCTGACGCGAGGGTCCTAGGGATTGTGGGGCGCGCAGAAATATTAAGGTTGTGAAGCAGCTGTTCACAAACCTGTCTGGAAAGGGCAACCTTCGGTAAATGAAATATACTGAGAAGCGGTAATAGAGAGAATGGAAAGACCGATATGAAGGGTGGTCAAAGGTGAAGACTTACCTGACAATATGGTTCAACAGCGAAGGTGCCTCGCCTTCAGAGGTTGTTGAGAGGCTCCGAGCTATGGGGTTTAAGCCGATGAAAGGATACTATGACCATGTGTACGATTGGAAAAAGAAGGTTACTATTGAGGACATCCTCCAACTCAGCGACGCCCTACATGAAACACTTAGGGGCCTAAAGGTCATATATAAGCTGGAAACGGTCTAACCATAGCCGAACCGAGCGATCATGCTATGCAGAAAAGGTAGAGATGTCGGCTTCACTAAGTTTATATGGAGCTACAGCAAAGTTTATATCGGAATCGTGCAGTGAAGGCTTTTGCAGAGCACCCATAGAGAGATGCACCTCCTCATCAGCCATGTTGAGGGGCGAAGGGTGAAAGTGAGAGAATCCATCTAGCTCTCACAATGAACACCATGCATAGGCCTGACGTCAATCAGATGCTGGATCCGAATAAGCTCGACATGCCACGCCGTCTGGAGGATAGCTCGGCTTGAACGCTGAGGAAGGGCGCAACAAGCTGCGATAAGCCTCGGGTAGGCGCATGTAGCCGTAGATCTGAGGATTCCCAAATGGGACTTCCCATTGTGAAGGCCGAAAGGTCTTCACGATGCTCCTAATCTAGGAGCGGGAACCCCCCGAACTGAAACATCTTACTAGGGGGAGGAAGAGAAACTGAACAGGATTCCCTGACTAGCGGCGAGCGAAAAGGGAAGAGTCCAAACCTAACCTTGCGGGGAAACCCGTGGGGGATGTGGGGTTGTGGGCCCGGCTGCCTCCTCCTCGGTTAAGCCGAAGTGGCCTGGAACGGCCTGTCGAAGAGGGTGAAAGCCCCGTAGGCGTAAGCCGAGTAGAGTTGAGCCGGAGTCCCTGAGTACTGCACCCTGGTTTGGGTGCGGGAAGCTGGGAGTCACCAACTTCCAAGACTAAACACGTTTCAAGACCGATAGCGGACAAGTACGGTGACGGAAAGGTGAAAAGTGCCCCGGAAGGGGGGTGAAAAGAGCTTGAAACCAGACGGTTACAGACGTGTGCAGCCTGAAAGGATAGATCCCTCCCGAAGGAGACCGCGGCAACGTGGGGGTACGAGGGAGGGGGACCAGGGTTGCACGTTCCGTTTAGAAACACGGGCCGGGGAGTTTGCAGCTGTGGCAAGCCTAAGGGTTCAAAGCCCGTAAGCGCAGGGAAACCGAAATGCGCGCAGTCGGCTTCGGCTGGCGAGGCGCTGAGTCTGAAAGGGCCCGGAGTCACGGCTGTAACACTAGAAACCAGGCGATCTAGCCCTGGGCAGGGTGAAGCCAGGCGAAAGCCTGGTGGAGGCCCGCAGGGGTTCTGATGTGCAATTCGTTCCTCAGACCTGGGGCTAGGGGCTAAAGACCAATCTAGCCTGGTGATAGCTAGTTCCCTCCGAAGTGGGTCGCAGCCCAGCCCCGAGCGAGGCAGCCTGCGGGGTAGAGCACTGAATAGAAAGTAAGGGGTCGAAAGGCCTCGCTTTCTTATCAAACTCCGAATCTGTAGGCGCCGTAGACCTCGGGAGACGGGTTCTGGGGGGTAAGCTCCCAGACCGAGAGGGGAACAACCCAGACCGGGGTTAAGGCCCCAAAATGCTGGCTAAGTGTCAAACTGAAGGGAGTCATCAGCCTTAAACAGCGGGAAGGTAGGCTTAGAGGCAGCCATCCTCTAAAGAGTGCGTAACAGCTCATCCGCCGAGGCTGATGGCCCTGAAAACGGACGGGGCTAAGCCAGCTGCCGATACCTCGGGGCGCAGTTCACAACTGCGGTCTGGTAGGAGGGCGTCTTGGCTGGGCGGAAGCTGGGCCGTGAGGTCCATTGGACCGGCCAAGATTGCAGATCCCGGTGGTAGTAACAGCAAAGAGAGGTGAGAATCCTCTCCGCCGAAGGGGCAAGGGTTCCCCGGCAATGCGTCGTCAGCCGGGGGTAAGCCGGTCCTAAGGCCGACCTTAACCGGGTAGGCCGAAAGGGAAACTGGTTAAGATTCCGGTGCCACAGAGGTACGATTGCGGCGACGCAAGGCCCGATGCCTAACGCTTCGAGATAAGCTGAGCGGGGTTGTCGCTTCGTTTAACCGCATAATCCTGGGGAGTGCCGTAATGGCGAGAACCAGGAGAAAGCGGGAATAGCCGTCCGTTTTAGGATGGTTCGGCTGATTCCTGGAGCCAATGAAAAGGGCGTCGGGAAGGATCCTCTGTGACCGTACCTAGAACCGACACAGGTGTCCCTAGGCTAGCAACCTAAGGCGTGTCGGGCATACGCCAAGCGAGGGAACTCGGCAAGTTAGCCCCGTAACTTCGGGATAAGGGGCGCCTGCGGCTTTGGCCTCAAGCTGGAGCTGCAGGCCGCAGTGACAAAGGGGTCTCGACTGTTTAATAAAAACACAGGAAGCCGCAAGCCCGAAAGGGTGTGAACGGCTTCTGAATCCTGTCCAGTACAGGTACCTGAAACCTGGGTTCAACCGGGCTAAGGGCCTGCAAACGACGGGAGTAACTCTGACTCTCTTAAGGTAGCCAAATGCCTTGTCGGGTAAGTTCCGACGCGCATGAATGGAACAACGAGGGCCCCACTGTCCCCGCTTGGCACCCGGTGAACCCACGTAACGTGGACGAACAGTCCACGAACTCCCAGCGGGACAAGAAGACCCCGTGGAGCTTTACTGCAGCCTGTCGCTGAGGTACGGTTGTGGGTGCAGAGCGTAGGCGGGAGCCGTTTGATCTTGGCTTCTCCGGAAGTCGAGGTAGGCGACAATGGAACACCGCCCTCTTGCAACTGTATCCCTTACCGGCGCGAAGGCGTTGGGACAACGGTAGGTGGGCAGTTCGGCTGGGGCGGCACCCCCTTGAAAAAATATCGAGGGGGCCCAAAGGCCAGCTCAGGCGGGACAGAAACCCGCCGTAGAGCGCAAAGGCAAAAGCTGGCCTGACTGGATCCTCCACAGTAAGGGATCCAGAGGTGAAAGCCGGGCTTAGCGAGCCGTCATGTCCTCATTGGTGGGGGCTGGCGGCGACAGAAAAGTTACCCCGGGGATAACAGGCTAGTGGCGGGCGAGAGTTCCCATTGACCCCGCCGCTTGGTACCTCGATGTCGGCTCTTCCCATCCTGGCTCTGCATTAGGAGCCAAGGGTGAGGCTGCTCGCCTATTAAAGGGGAACGTGAGCTGGGTTTAGACCGTCGTGAGACAGGTCGGACTTTATCTGCTGGGAGCGGTGGTCGCCTGAGGGGAAAGGGTTCCCAGTACGAGAGGAACGGGACGCTGTAGCCTCTAGTTTACCGGTTGTCCGACAGGGCACTGCCGGGCAGCCAAGCTGCGCCGGATAAGAGCTGAAAGCATCTAAGCTCGAAGCCGCTCCCGAGAAGAGGCGGCCATTCCCTGACACGAGACTCGGCAACGAGCCTCAGTCAAGGACGAGGGTTCCCATAGAAGATGGGTTTAATGGAGCCGGGGTGTAAGCCGGAAGGCTTCGGCCGACCGGCGAGCCCGCGGTCCCCAACCACCCAAGGTGTCGAGCCAAAAAAGGTCTGGCGTCTGGACGAAATCAAAGGCCTATGCATGGTCTGCAGTCCTTGAAAGCGCCGCGGGTCTCCTGATTTGTCTGACAGTTGGAATCCTTTGTCAGACAAAAGTGGATTTCAACGGTCGGACAAATCAGAGGTCTTCAACGCAAGACTCGCGCCAAATCCTTCAGTCAGGATGATGGCCTAGCTAAGGCAGGTTATCTTGTACCTAGGAAAGGAGAATCCTTCTGGTACTATAATCGGAGCCTTCGATAATGCCCATGTCAACACTAGCTATTTAAGCGGCGGCCCGCTTGTTGTAAACAGACAATGAGACAAGACGGCGCCACGAGGTAAGTCTTTGGGCAAGAAGAAGGTCTTAAGCGAAGAAAACCTTGAGGAGCTGGTTCTTCCAGCCACGACGGATGTTTTCGGCGTAGCCACGAAGCTGCTTGGCTTCGACAGGGTCTTCGTGAAATGCCAAGACGGACACGAACGCGTATGCCGGATTCGGGGCAAGATGAAGCGAAGGGTCTGGATAAGACTTGGCGACGTGGTCCTCGTCTCGCCATGGGACTTCCAATCTGAGACAAGGGGCGACCTGATCTGGCGCTACACCAAGGGCCAAGCTGAAGTACTTAGAAGGAAAGGCCTGCTGAAGATGTAGGACCTTTGAGGGGTCTTTTACAGTGTCCTACAGAGCCAGAGTCAGAAAGAGACTTGAGCGCCAAGAGAAGACTTACGAAGTTGAACAGTTGATGAAAGAGAAGCGCAGCGAGGAATACGAGGCTCTCGAGGAAGTCTTCGACCGGCCCACGCTCATGACTGTCTACGACCTCCTGAATAAAGGGGAGATAGGCGAGATATATGGAGCAGTCAAAGCTGGAAAAGAATCGAAGCTCTACTGGGGAAGGAGCCCGAGGGGAGACGAGCTAGCAATTAAGATATACCTCACAGTCTCAGCCGAATTCAGAAAGGGCATGATTACATATATCACGGGCGACCCGCGTTTTAGACGCGTAAAGAAAGATCCAAGGTCGCTGATTTACACATGGGCTAGGAAAGAATTCGCAAACCTCCGCGAAGCCCACATGGCGAAGGTCAGAGTCCCCAAACCTTTCACTGTGCAGAACAATGTGCTTATCATGGAGTTCATCGGCGAAGGCGGAGTCAGCGCGCCTCTCCTCAGGGAGGTGGAACTCAGAAATCCTGAGAGAATCTACCGGAATCTGCTGCTATATGTCGAGAGGCTTTACGAGGCTGCGAACCTTGTCCACGCAGACCTGAGCGAGTACAATGTCATGATCTGGAAGGGGAGACCTGTCATCTTCGACGTGTCCCAAGCAGTCTCAGTGAAACATCCTAACGCGGAGCAGTTCTTGGTCAGAGACCTCCGAAACCTTAACCGATACTTTAAGGGTATAGGCGTAGACGTACTGCCCGTAGAGGAGGTTTTGAGGAGGGTCACGGGTGGCACAGCTCTTCGTTAAGATATCGCGGGATAGAATAGGCGTTCTTATCGGACCCGACGGCTCCGTGAAAGAGCACATCGAAAAGAACCTCTCTGTCAGACTTGATATAAACAGCGAAACAGGCGACGTCACAATCTCGCTGGACAAAGACGCGCAAGATCCGTCTCTTCTCTTCAAAGCCAAGGACGCCGTGCTAGCCATCGGCAGAGGTTTCTCTCCAGAACGTGCATACAAGCTACTTGAAGCCGAAGACGTCATGCTCGTAATCATCGACCTAAGGGAGATCTTTGGAAGATCGCCGTCAGACATAGAGAGAATCAAGGGAAGACTGATCGGCAAGGAGGGGAAGACGCGAAGGATCATAGAAGAGGTAACCGAGGCCTTCATCTCGGTGCACGGACACACAGTCTCCATAATAGGAGGCATAGAACAGGCTGAGGTCGCCCGCGAAGCCGTAAACCTCCTCATTAAGGGAAGCCAACATGTGACAGTCTACAGGTTTCTCGAAAGAAAGCGCCAAGAACTAAAGAAGAGAAAGCTAGAACTCTGGGAAGGCAGGCCCCTCTCTCCCGAAGAGACGTGAAAGAACCCGTTCAGCATTTATATAGAACCTTCTGGGTTAATTATTCTGAAATGGCAAGGGCTTGATCGTTTAGGACCAAAGGAGGACTAAAGCCATAACCGAGACTTTCCAGGAGATAAGCCCAGCAGACTTCTTCTACCGGAACAAAGAGATAGCGGGCTTCACCAACCCAGCAAGGGCTATCTTCACAGCAGTCCGGGAGATGGTTGAAAACTCTTTGGACGCTGCAGTAGAGACATTGCCCGATGTCTATATTCGACTGTCCTCTGATGGCGAAAACGAGAAGGCTGAAACCTACACTCTAAGGGTTGCAGACAATGGGTCAGGAATCCCGGAGCATCAGGTCCCGTTAGCGCTAGGTCAGTTCCTCTTCAGTTCGAAGTATAGGCTGAGACAGTCTCGCGGAACCTTTGGCCTCGGCGGAACCATGGCTATCCTTTACGGACAGATCACAACTAACAAGCCGGTCACAGTGATCTCGAGCACAGGGACTTCCAGAATTGTCGAATACAGGCTTATGATAGACATCGAAAGGAACCGGCCTGTGATCATGGACAGGAAGATTCACGCAAACGAGAGGAAGAAAGACGAACGGTGGCAGGGAACCGTCGTAGAATTCCATCTCGAAGGAAGCTACAACCAAGCAGCCCCAAAAGTCCTGGAGTATCTGAAGCAAACAGCCATAGCCAACCCGTACGCAGACATCACATTCGTCGATCCAAGAGGACGACTGTACAAATTCGACAGAACAGTCAACGCGATGCCGCCTCCGCCCAAAGAGACGCTTCCCCACCCACATGGCGTGGATGTCGAAACCGTCCAAAGGATCATCCGCCTAACAACGCACAGAAACATGCTGGATTTCATGCAGGCTCACTTCCACAGAGTAGGGCCGCAGACGGCGAAACGGTTCCTTGGAGCCGCAGGGATACCTGATAAGACGAATCCGAAGAAGCTCAGACCGGAAGAGACTGTGCAGCTTGCCCAAGAGATGAAAAACTTCGCGGACTTTCTGCCTCCTGACGCAAGCTGTCTTTCCCCTCTTGGCGAAGACCTTATGAGGGCTGGGGTGCTGAAGGAACTGGAACCCGAGTTTGTGGCGGTTCACCAACGCAAACCCTCAACATACTCTGGTCATCCATTCATAGTCGAGCTTGCGATAGCCTACGGTGGAAAGGTGCCTGTCAAGGAGGATGTTCTGATCTACAGGTTTGCCAACAAGATTCCGTTAGTCTATGATGAATCAGCCGACGTGTGCTGGAAGATCGTCAAGTCAATCAACTGGAGAAGATACAACGTTGCCCCAGGCATGCCCTTCGCAGTCCTCATACACCTGTGCAGCACGAAGATCCCGTACAAGACTGTCGGGAAAGAGATTCTGGCAGACATACCCGAAGTCGGCAGAGAGATTCTGAACGGAGTCCGAGAAGTGGCGCGCCAACTTGCACTCTACCTGTCACGTAAGGAACGGGTCAGGAGGCAGGTGAGAAGGTTGAACGTCTTCTCGAAGTACCTTCCCAAGATTGCCGATTTCTCCGCCAGGCTGGGAGGCTTGGAGGCACCGCCCGCAATAGACAGGCTGTATGGGCGGCGACATGTTTACGAGGATTTCGTAACCATGAACCAGTATAGTGACAGCGAAGCATTCGACTCTAGATTGTACAACACGATTTTCGTCCATGCGAGAAACAAGCATGAAAGCAACGCGGTAATCTTGAGGGTGCTCGGTCTGATGGACTCAGGATGGAAAGAGCTGATACCGGAGGTAACAGTAACCGCGGGCTCCGAGCTTTATGAAACCCTGAGGGGCAGGTTTAGGTTCATCAAGGTTCAAGCCAAGTCATCAAAGGCTGACAAAGAAGGGATAGTGGATGCCTTTGTCGACGGAGTAAGTGAATAGCCGATGGAGGAGTGGTCATAGACATGTCGGACAAGATGATAGAAAGAGACGTGACAGAACGCAAAGATATTGTCCAGAAAAGTCTAGTCTCCCTTGGGACAAATTTCTGCGAAGAGATTGAGCAAGGAGTCTTTCCTTGGGTTGAGATGAAAACCCGCTCGACGGATAACATATTCTACAGCCCTGAGCATCGACAGTACGTCCTAGGAGACAAAACCGTCAGGAGAAGCTCTAGGATCATATCCCACCTACGGCCCTTCACCCAGATGGTCTGGACTGCCTACTTCGCCCACGAGCTGCTCAAGCAGAGAAAGACAAGCACACTGAGGGACGTGTATTACTCTGCTCAGGCTTACGATGTCTTCTTCCAGGACCAGTCCGAATCAGACAACATAATCACCGACCTAGAGACGGCAGTCGAATCTTCTCGCGAAGCCTTCAACATTTTCCCCGAGGAACGTTCAGCAGTCTTCGGCGACCTGACTATTCAGTACACTGTTCCCGGATACGAAAACCGAAGGACAAACCTTTCGTCTCATCCTGACGGAATGATGATAGGCCCGGCTCTCACTGATGCGCGGTTCGTTGAAACCAGCGCCAATAAGGTCATTGTCATAGAGAAAGGCGCCATGTTCACACGTTTCGTCGAGGAAAGGGTCTATGAGAGGTTCAACTCAATACTGATATACACGGCGGGGCAGGCTCCACGTTCAACAAGGTACTTCATCCGAAGGCTCAACAGCGAACTGGGGCTTCCAGTCTATATTTTTAGCGATGCAGACCCGTGGGGGATGCACATAGCAATGGTCATAATCTCGGGCTCAGCCAACGCCGCTCACCTTAGGGAGCTGAATACGCCTGATGCTAAGTGGGCGGGGGTCTGGGCTTCGGACATAACCAACTATAGGCTGCCCAGTGGTCAGTTGAACGAGATTGATATGAAACGCCTTCGGGAGCTCAAAACCGATCCAAGGTACAAGGAAGACCTTTGGCAGAGGGAGATCGACACCTTCGTTACGATAAAGAGGAAATGTGAGCTCGAAGCCTTCTCCCGTTATGGGCTTACGCACATAGTTGACAAGTATCTTCCCGAGAGACTCAAAGAACTAAGCGCCTAGCAACATATGGGCAGAGACAGAGGTATTGTTGAACTAGAGGCGGGTACACAATATGAGTGGAAGAATGGCAATCGGCCTCGCTTTCTTCGAGAAGCTCCTCGGCATAATCATAGCAGTCATAGGCGCCGCATTAGCTTACTACACCTACACTAGTCTGAGCGCCGCAGGAGAGGCTGCGTTCCTGTTCATCGGGTTTGGGAT
>Ga0209725_1002260_pt1 | contig 10442 bp, 11 predicted proteins | sample I18A1metaG_FD_184145 | JGI IMG/M metagenome (GOLD analysis project Ga0209725, IMG submission 184145) | Lake sediment bacterial and archeal communities from Gulf of Boni, Indonesia to study Microbial Dark Matter (Phase II) - ​I18A1 metaG... | ecosystem: Environmental > Aquatic > Freshwater > Lake... | reverse complement strand
AGCCATGTCGTCTGATACCACGGGAAAAACCGACATATTGATAACCAAGGCTATGAAGGAGTACGTGGCTATCGCAAGAATTAGCCATTTGTACCTTCTCGATTTACCAGACATAGCAGATTGATGATTGCGTTTGCCTTAAAATGTTTGCCTTGGAAACACCGCGGGCCTAGATAGGTTTTCATCAAAAGTCTCAATAGGAAGAGGGCGTGGAGCAATCGCTTTCAAAAAATCTTAATAAGCATGCGGCATTCAGACGGATTATGGCGGGCCGGTAGCTCAGCATGGTTAAGTTGCAAACGCAACGCCGAAGAGCACACGGCTGATAAAACGCATCTCATCAGAAACCGTGACCTCAAAGACCCTTGGAGGCGGCAATGGTCGGGAGTTCAAATCTCCTCCGGCCCATCAACTACTGACTTCAGAAAACACTATCGTCCCGTAACCAGTTTCCTTCTTATTTCAATCCCGCTTTCATGATTCTGATATGTGACCAGATCCGGCCATCCAAACCTGCTTCCCTAAACGCCTGACAGAGCCGAAAGGAGAGCAATTCCGAGAATAACTGAGACCACGGCTACCTTCTGAATTGGAACAAGTCTTTCCTTTAAGAAAACCTGCGCGAGAACAACTGTCACCGCCGGCGACGCACTGGATATCGGTGCGATGAGCGAGACGATCCCAACACCTACTCCAACTATGAAGCTGAAGAAACCTACAAACTCGGTCAAGCCAGCCATAACTATCGTCTTCAAAGAGACTCTTCTTCCAATATGATGTGAGAACGAGTTTCGAAAGAATGGAAGCAGCATTAACAGTATGAGCGTCACCAAGACACGATTGAAGAATAGAGTCCCTATCCCACCGATATCCATTGAAACCAGCTTCACGAGAACTGAGTTAAAGCCTGCAGAGAGCATACATGCCACCGCGTATGGGATCCCCTCACTTGACCGCCCGTCAGAGTGAGATCTCATAGAGATTACAAGTACCCCAGCCAGAACCACGGCGATGCATAAGATTTGCAGAAGACTCAGAGTCTCACCTAAGATTGCAAAGGAGAGAGCCATCGCAACGATCGCTGAAGTCGAAGCCACTGGAGTTATGATACTTGCCTTTCCCACGGTCAAACCCTTATAGAAGAAGAATAGAGCCGAAACACTGCAAATCGCAGTTGCAATGATCAATGATATCGTTGTCGGTGATGAAGGTACTTGAGGAGTGAACATCGCAGCCAAGAGGAAGAGTGGAGCCAATCCTACTAGCTGTATGTAGAGAAGAAGCCTATAGTAGCCCAAGGGTCCAATTATTCTCTTAGCGATGAAATCTCCAAAGCCCCACCCGAGCATCGAAACGACGCCGTATCCGATCGAGACGATCTCGACTATCATCCGTGGTACTACTCCAGATTCCAACCTTAGAATTCATATCGCCTAATTAACTGTGGCGATGAACTCATTTCAGCTATCTGCATTTAAAGAGTTGCGGGCATACAGATTTGATCGATAGAGTTTTCGTTGATCAGCCCGCCAGCTACTTTCTTCTGGCGATTGTTTCAGTCATTCTCTTCTCAATCTCTTTGGTGACCAGTGCTCTCTTGTCGCTATCGTAGAGATTGAAGTCTATTTGAAGCTTGGCCATCATGATCTTTCTGCGCAATTCCCGTAGGATTCCCTTGAAGTCTTCTATCGTTACGAGAACATGACCTTCTCCTAGGAGTTGACTATGTTGCTTCTCTGTCGAGGTCCTAATCTCCTTGGCCATCTTGCTCAAGTTCACCGGCACGATCTTTCCTTGCGGAGTTAAAGAGACCCATACCTCCGGTAGCAGATGTTTCTTTCCGACATCAGGCTTGAACGCGGTCTTGAGCTTTGAAATGGCTTTAGCTATCTTCTCTACAGTCTTTCTGTGCTTCGCTGCCTCAACTTGCGTGTCAAAAGATCTTTCGAAATCGTTCAGACATCGAGCTACTGTAAGCCTCTTTTCATTTTCGATCTCGGTTGCAATCTTATCATCGAAAAGTTTGATTGCATATCGAATATGCTCACATATCCTCTTCATTTCATCTAGATGTTGCGTATACTTCTGGATCGTGGACTCTAGGCTCATGCTGTCACTTCGTCTTCAAGCTTCGTTATGAGTTGTCCAGCTGATGTTTGAAGGGTCTTTGGCGACTTTAACTCGTTCGCTTTCAGTTTCGACCAAGCTTCAAAAGTTCTCAACACAAGCAAGATTGTGGTCAAGATGTCTTTTGAAGTAAACTCTGGGCTCCTCATGAATTCCAGAAGCTTGAAGACCTCTTTATTCTGGGTAGCTCGCGCCTCTGCTTCACCCAGTACCTCGCCGACCTCGAGCGTGTGAGCGGCTAGATTTGAAACCTGCGTGTGCAGCGTCTCCATCTGTTTGATAACAGCCTCTATCGCTTGCTTGCCGGATGCATCGATTTCTTCCACTAGCGTCTTTTTGAAACCTGCGTGTGCAGCGTCTCCATCTGCTTGATAACAGCCTCTATCGCTTGCTTGCCGGATGCATCGATTTCTTCCACTAGCGTCTTGGTCTTCTCTTTCACCGAGTTGACGACGTTCGTCATGAGTTGGTCAGCTTGCTCCGAGAGGCTTTTGATCCTCTGCCTATACGATTCTATATCTCCAATCAACGTGTTTACTTCAGATTGAAGAGCCTCTTTCCTCTTCTCAAGCGTCGTGAGCTCCAGGCTCTTCTCTTCTTTCTTCTTCAGAAATTCCTCTTCCAGCTTCAGTACTTCAAGTCTCTTCTGCTCCTTCGCACTGGCAATCTCTTGATTGATCTTGTCTATCGTTCCGTAACCTTCAAGCGCCTTCAGGACCTCGATTGCGGAACCATATTTCTCGGCATTCTCAAAGACCGCCTTGAAGGCTTCAGGCGTGAACTTATACTCGTATAGAAGTTTGTCGCACATAGCTACGCTAGCTTGGAGATGCGAGTATCTCGCGGACAAATCGTCGTAGTTGGTCTTCATCTCCTGCATTAGGGCGTCTGTTTCAGCAAGTTTTTCCTCGAGCCGTGTAAGGTTTCCATACTCGTTCAAGGATTTCAGAACGTTGCTCGGGCCGCCGAAGTTTAAGGTTGCTTTCGCAAGTTCTTCAAGCGAGTTCTCGTCGAAGCCGCTCTCTACAAGTTTCCGATAGGTGTCGAGTGCTCTTCCGCCTAGGCTCAGAAGCTCCTTAATGGCTTCTTCAATCTGACTCACGGTCGCCACCTTCAAGAAATAGACAATATCTTCTCGAGGAGGATATAAGTCTCTTTGGAGACCGTCATTTTAAATCTGTGTACAAACACTTAATCGTAAGGTGTGTCCGATGCCTTTCGGCATTAGCACTACGATGGTTGCGGCTCTCATCGTCGAGGTTATCGTGATCTCACTCGTACTTTGGGCTTCAGGCAGAGCTCTCGTTGGAAAGGAGAAAGCAAAGTTCACAGACGCGATCTGGATAACGGTTCTCGGACTTATAGTAGGTGCAGTCGTACAAAACATCATACCGTTTCTAGGCTGGCTTCTAGCCTTGATCATCTGGTTAGCGTTGATCAGACATTTCTTCGATACAGGATGGGGGAGAGCTTTCTTGATAGCCTTGCTAGCCATAATAATCTTCGTTGTCACTGCGGTAGTGCTGGGTCTACTCTTCGGGATAGTTCTGCTGGGTTTTCTAGGATTCTAGGAAAGGATCTCAACCTTCGCTCTCGTGACTCTCAACAATTCTTCTGGCGTAATTCTCAGTCCACAGTACTTTGACCCCGCGGAGCCGATCAAGAACTCTTTACCGAGAAGACTCCTGTCTATGAAGAGCAAGTTAACCTTCTCAGCTAGCGCCAAAGGATCTATCTCCCCAGGTCCTTTGTTAAACATAGTCTTCAGTTCGTCAGGGAGCATAAGCCTCGGCTTCCTAACGCCAGCAGCTTCCTCCAGCTTCTTCATGTCTATCTTGACTTCGCTCGACGCGATAACCCCAGCTATTCTCCCTTTCTTATCTATGAAGCATAGGCACTTCATTATCTTCTCAAGACCCACATGGTGAACTTGAACGGCGTCATCAACGCTCAGCACAGCCCTATCTCCATGCCAGACAAGTTCACCGCTTAGACGGCCCTCTCTTATCATCTTCCGTACTGACTCAATCTTCTCTTCTTCAGACAACCTTTCTATCCCGTCTGGTTTGAGGACCGTGAATAGATCTTACGTCTTCTCTTCACGGTACTACAGAGAGGCTGTAATCCTTCAGAACGCAGTATCTTTGCGGTAGCTCAGAGGGCTCTGTAACGAAGAATGTTGGAGCAGCCCCTTCTCCAGACGGAGTCCATTCGCAGTGGGGTGTGTCTCCATGCATCGTGAAGAAGCTTGATGCAGGATCATTAAACACCATCTTCATGGCGATGAAGTCTTTTTCTGAGAGATCGCCTTTTTCCGCGAGTCTTTCAAGTTTCGTGGATGGATGGATCCCTATGATCAAGTACAAGGGTTTCTGCTCTCTCCTGTTGTTTATAAGGATGAAATCTTCATTATCTGGATGGTATGCAACATCAACCCTAGACTTGTCAAATGCTACGCAAATCAATTTGTGACTTCCCCAACGTTTATCTGTCGCGTATATCTTGGTAACCTTAACTTCGCCCTTCGAAACGCTAAGAGTTTCTCTGGGCGGAAGAAGTCTCTTCACTAACCTTCTTTCCTCTAGATTCTTCATAATCTCTTCACTGACGGGAATAGCCTTCAGCAGAAGTTCTCTCATTGTTCTAAGCACCTGACTTTCAAGAATGTTCAGCCAGCGCTATTAATCTATTACTGTGGCTTTCCACAAGAAAGATGGCCGGATGCTCGATCGAGCGTCAGAAGTTAGAAGGTGTCTAGGTACTTGTCTCTCTCCCATTCTGTTATTTCCAGAGGATTCCATTGGGGTTGGTCCCTTTCATAATCTTGCCATTCCTTCATCTTCAAGGAGATGTACTTCTCCTTCACCTTCTCGCCCAGCGCTCCACCTACGACCTTGTCCTTCTCAAGCTCGCCCAGAGCATCTCTCAATGTCGAGGGCAATTTTTCAAAATCTCCTTCATTCTCGTACGCATTCTTTGCTGTGGGTTCGCCGGGGTCAAGCTTCTCTCTCAGCCCGTGCAAGCCTGCTGCCAGTACAGCAGCTTCGACGAGATAGGGGTTGCATTTGGGATCCGGCATCCTCAATTCTACCCGTGCTGACTTGACGCTATTAAAGCTTGGAACCCTGATCAACGCGGTTCTGTTCATGAATCCCCAACAGAGGTAGACAGGAGCTTCATAGCCTGCTACCAGCCTCTTATACGAGTTGACGGTTGATGCAGCCAAAGCCGTTATAGCTTTAGCGTGAGCGAGCAACCCTCCGATGAAATGCTTTGCCCTATCGGAGAGCTTCTCTCTTCCATAGAAAGCGTTTCTCTCTTTCTGGTTCAGGCTCATGTGCATATGCATCCCGCTTCCATTCATCCCTGCGAAAGGCTTCGGCATGAATGTAACAATCATACCTTTCCGAGCTGCAATATTCTTTGAGACATACTTGAAGCTCATTACATTGTCAGCGGTCTTCAAAGCGTTCTCGTATCTTAGGGAAATCTCATACTGGCCGTTGGAGACCTCGTGATGTAGATATTCGCATTCGATTCCGACCTGCATGAGCGTCTTGAATATGTCTCTTCTCAACGATACTCCTTTGTCCAAGGGCGGTGGAGAGAAGTACCCCACGGAGTCGAGCGGTTTCCCATCATTCAGGGCGAAGAACTCCATCTCAGCACTCATATTGAAATCGTAGCCCGCTTCCTTAGCTTCTTTCAGCATTCGCTTCAATATGTATCGAGGAGCATACTCGTACTCTCGCTCTTTCCCAAACTCACTCACGCTCTCAGCTGGATGGTAGAGGTCGCATAAGACCCTAGCGGCTTCGACTGAATTCCAAGGCACTTGGAAGTACGTCTCCATTATCGGCTTGAGCACTATGTCGCTCCTCTCGATTGGCGCAAGGTGTATGGAGGAACCGTCGACACCTTTTCCCAGCTTGATCGCTTCTTTGAACCGCTTATAGTCTAGGTCGATTGACTTCAATTCGCCCAATAGATTTGTAAACTGAAGTTCAACTATGTCCGGCGGCTTTGTCATAAGGCTCAGTTTGCCATGTGAATGAATATAAGGTTTTTTGCGAAAAAGTTAAACATTTGTTCAGATAAAGGCCCTCTAGCGGACGGATGATCAAGAGTGACGATGATAGATGCCTTAGACCGGAAAATCCTCACGGAGTTGGAGATGGATGCCCGACAATCGTTCAGGGATATCGCCAAGAAGTTGGACGTGTCGATCGCGACCGTGATAAACCGGACAAAGGCGATGGAGAAGGCGGGGATAATAAAAGGATACTCTGCGCGCCTAGATTCTGAGAAGTTGGGCTACGATATCGTAGCTGTAATCGAGATAGTCGTTTCGAAAGGGAAGCTACTTGAGGTTGAGGATAAGATATCGAAGATGCCTCGTGTCCATCAAGTCTACGATATAACAGGCCAAACCGACGCGATAATTATGGCAAAGTTTCCGGACAGAAAGGAACTCAGCCAATTCATAAAGTCCCTCCTGAGTATGCCCTACGTAGAGAGAACGAATACTCATGTAGTCTTGACAGCTATCAAAGAAGATCTCAGACTTTTCACCTAGGGAATAGAAGACCGCTATGAAGCCAACTCTTTTTACCTGCGCATAGGCGAACCTAGAAGAAGAGGTGTTCTTTAATGGTGAGCGTCCTCAAAACCCGAATCAAAAGAGTACTTGCAGTCAGACTCACTGCCAAGATTCTAGAGAAGCATTGCTTGGCATATTAATGCTGAGTCCTTACCTTTGAAGTTGATCTGGACGAAAAAAAGGCTTCCATTCGCTTATGCCCTAGAAAGCTGAGCCAATACCTAAAATGTCTTCGAGAGCGCTGAAACGTACACCTTGAGATAACTGAGCTCTCGTGCCCATAACGAAGCTTATATAGTGATATCTGAAAATCGAGATACCACACGGTGTCTCATTTGAAAACCAACGTTCTCTTATCAAAAATGACTTGGTTTGAGGCAAAAGAGAGGCTTAAAGAAACAGATATAGTCTTGATGCCAATCGGGGCTTTTGAACAACATGGACTGCATCTTCCGCTTGATACAGACACGTTTATCGCCTTGGAAATATCGAAAAGAGCAGCTGAGAAAGTAGCTCGCGACGTGAAAGCTGTAGTTGGACCATCGATCCAATTCGGGATCTCGCCGTACATGATGGGTTTTCCAGGCAGCATAACAATTCAAGGAGAAACATTCGTCAACCTTCTGCACGATGTATGCGAAAGCCTGATTCATCAAGGATTCAGCAAGATAGTCTTCGTCAATCAACACTATTCCAATACGCCGTATATTCGCATGGTCATAGACAAGCTCCAATACGAGCGTCCGAAGTCATTTCTGGCACTTGTAAATCTCGGCGAATTGACTGGTGACGTTATCTCTGAGGTGAAAGAAACACTTTGTTTTCATGCATGCGAAACCGAGACCTCATATGCTATGGCTCTGGGCCAAGATGTCAGGATGAAGAAGAGAACAAAGAAATTTCCCAAGTCACCGATCCCGAAGTTCATAAAGTTTGGAATAGAGATGGAAGTGAAGCCTCCATTTGTGATTACTGCTGTGCCAGCTATAGATCAGTTTTCTAAGACAGGAGTAATCGGGGATGCCACAAAAGCTTCGATGGTAAAGGGAAAGAAGATGGTTGAAGCATCCGTGGAAAGGCTGTCGGAGTTCTTGCGGGAGTTGAAGAAGCTGGATCTTCAAAAATCTCCAAGAACATGATACTTCATGAGATTCTTGAAAGAAGGCTTATATCGGGAAAGCGTCGCTACGTAGAGCGGTGTATAACTTGCACAAGGTTGATGAATATTTTGGCAAAGTGGTCGAGCTGTTGGAGAAGATAAAGTCCACTGAAAAAGAGAATATGGAGAAAGCCGCTGATGCGATGGTTCAGGCAATATTGCAAAATAGATTGATTCACATCTTCGGTACAGGAGGCCACTCCGACTTAGGCGCAAGGGAGATGTTCTGGCGAGCCGGCGGATTGGTACCGATCAATGCAATCCTTGATCCAGGCATATCTTTGGAACACGGTGCACGTAGAGCCACTTCCGTCGAAAGAACTCCTGGGTACGCGCAAGCCGTTTTGAAACAGTATCCTCTGGAAAAGGGAGATGTCATTGTTGTTACCAATCCTTGGGGCATAAACTCGGTAACAATAGATGCGGCGATGGAAGCGAAGCGACTTGGGTTGACAGTGGTCGCCAATACTTCACCGGGATTCTCGAAAGCTGTGCCCCCTGACCATCCTGCGAGACATCCAAGCAAAAGGAACCTCTGTGATATTGCTGATATCGTAATAGACAATCACATGCCATTCACAGATGCTGTGGTGGATATAGAAGGGCTAGACCAAAAAGTGTCTCCAGTTTCAACCATACTGACCGCTTTCATACTCAACTCCATCGTGGCTTTGGTCGCGGAGAAGCTGATGAAGAAGGGGTTCACTCCACCTGTATGGATGAGCGGCAATATTCCTGGAGGAGACGAGAGAAACAGAGAATACTTCGAGAAGTACCGAGGAAAGATAAAGCATCTGTGGTAGACTTCGCTGAACAGTACGTCCTCGTACTTTGGAACAGATTAAGTGGCTTGGGAGTCATAATCGCGATTCACGCGAGCTGAAAAGATGACCCCAAGTCACATGATTCTGAGAAGCATACAAGTCTGAGAGGATCGCGATAATAGCAAGAATCGTGATGTGCATATTTGCTTAAGATCTCCTTCAAGGTCCCATACGGCAAAGAATGCAAGATAGCCGAAATAGCCAAGAAAAACCTACTCTTCATCGCAAGGCCCCTCGACAGCTTGAGGTTGCCAGAAGAAAAAGCTGAGATAAAGAGGTCTTTTTCAAACCCCGTGTCTTCCCAACCGATCTCGAATATGTCGATATGCGGGAAGAAAGTCGTTTTGATCGGTGACGATATAACCCGTTCCACTCCGGTTGACAAGATTCTTCCTTTATTGATTAAAGAGCTGCAGAAAGCTGGTCTAAAGCAAGAAGACTTGAAGATTGTGATAGCCCTCGGAACGCATCGTCCAATGAAGCCGTCAGAGGTGAAAAGTAAATATGGCGAAGTCGTTGAACAAGTTGAAGTCGTGAATCATGATTTTGCAGACAAAGAGAAGCTTGTCTTTCTAGAAAAGACAAAACAGGGCACTCCGATCTGGATCAATCGTGAAGTATACGAGGCGGAAGTTAGGATTGGTATAGGCGATATAGTCCCACACAATCTGGCTGGTTGGACAGGAGGCGCGAAGATCATACAACCAGGCGTCAGCGGAGAGGAAACTACAGCACATACGCATCTAATATCGGCGAGATATGATCCTAAGGATCTTCTTGGAAAAGCGGAAAACCCTATGCGTCACGAAATGGAAGAAGTCGCCAAACGCGTGAAATTGGATATGATCGTTAACACCGTCCTTAATAGAAAAGGAAGGATCATCAAGGCTTTCACCGGGGACTATATCAAAGCCCACCGTGCGGGAGTCAAACTAGCTGAGAAGATTTACTGCTATACCGCTCCAAGCAAGGCTGACATCGTAGTTGCGAGCTCCTACCCGATGGACATAGATTATTGGGTGGCTGCCAAAGGAATTGTTTCAGGCTACCTTGCTTTGAAGGAGGGGGGAACGATAATCTTGGTGACGCCGTGTCATGAAGGTGTTTCTGCAGGAAACATACATACTGAAACTTTCAAAGAATTAGGTGACTATTCCTATGGTCTACTTCAACAGGAGATGAAGAAAAGAAACATTAGAGATTTCATCGCAGCTTCAGTTATTATGGTACTTGCTAGAATAAAAGAAAAGGGGAAGGTCATAGTTGTATCAGAGGGCTTGACAGATAGGATGTGCGAGTGGCTCGGCGTTACCAAAATGGACGACCTTCAGGAGGCGCTGAGAGAAACCTTCAGTCGCTATGGGAGCAAGGCTAAGGTTGCTGTCTTGACGCATGCCAATCTGGTAATGAAGTCTATGACCTGATGCAACATATTTGTTTGCGTTAAAGAAGATGCATACGTTTGACCGCTCACAGTTCTTTCTGAGGCCACAGATGAGAGTCTAGAAACGCCTCCGCATATTTCACTCCGATCGCGCTTCCTCTCACTCTGGCCAACCCTTCGATATGTTCAAGAATCCCTGGAAGAACCTCCAATTGAGATGTCTGAGATTTCATTGCCGCTATCTTCCTGTCCAAGGTATCCGTGATGTCTATTACGTGAGATGGAGAGGTGAACAATTCCAAGAGTTCATAGAAAAACATCTTAGGTGTATACCAAGGCTTACCAAAA
>Ga0209725_1002259_pt1 | contig 10445 bp, 7 predicted proteins | sample I18A1metaG_FD_184145 | JGI IMG/M metagenome (GOLD analysis project Ga0209725, IMG submission 184145) | Lake sediment bacterial and archeal communities from Gulf of Boni, Indonesia to study Microbial Dark Matter (Phase II) - ​I18A1 metaG... | ecosystem: Environmental > Aquatic > Freshwater > Lake... | reverse complement strand
TCGCATAACTTTTCTTGTCAAATACTCAAAAACGACTTATTTTTGTTAAACAAGAAAAAACCTAGAATTTAAACAGTAATTCGAGATTTTCAGCGGTGGTGCGGGACGTTAGGTTCAAACATCGGTTTAAATTCTCGGTTTTTCGCTTAAACGCACACAAGAATTTGGCTGTGCCTTTGTTTCGAAAGAGATTAACGTGGTGCCCAGAGCACCATTCTCCCTTTCTTTGTCATTTCTCTGGACAAATCTTCAACAGGTCCACATTTGATGCATCTTGCCATACAATGCTTGACACACGCTGGCTCGAGCCCTTTGTTAATGCGGTGTGCGCATTGGGTACAGAGTTCTGTGGGAAACGGTATGAAGGAAAGATACACTTTACCAGATGGCAACTGTTGAACCATTTCGATTACTTGCATTCCTGCCATCCCTGCAGGCCTCCGGTATTCTTGGGCACAAGCAACTTGACACGTATAGCAACCCGTGCAATATTCGTAATCTATCAATAGGCCATACTTAGTCCCGTTCTTCATATCTGCCATCCTCCCCTCAAGCCTTGTAGATTTTACAAAGCGTGTGCTTTATGGGCGCGCCGAGACCGTCTTTTCCTTGGCATCCCATAGGGATAAGCTGATTGATATTCGATTTCCAGACATCGAAGAGGGATGGCTCCGCCCCTTCCTTCTCAGGGAACCACCAGCCATGCTCCGCCATCACCATCCATTCTGGCACCACAGGAGTGACTTTTGCCTTGAACATGCACCTACCAAGCCAATTCTCGACCCAGACCCACTCCCCGTCGCTAATATCTAATGAATTTGCGGTGTCGGGGTGGATTTCAATCATAGGATGGGGATGAATCTGTCTCAACCAAGGAATATTCCTGTGCTCCGAGTGGAAATAGACCGGAGATCTCCTTCCAGTGGACAAGAGCAAAGGATACTTTTTCGCCAGATCTGGTTGGCTGATTGGCGTGAATGGCGGTTCCTCATAGTGAGGTAGAGGCTCGAGTCCCCATTCTTCGCGGAGAGACGAGTATAACTCAATCCTTCCAGATGGAGTTTGAAATCCACGTTTCTTATCTTTCCGCAATAAACCCTTCTCGAATCTGTGATAGGGTGCGCTAGGATGACCTTCAGGTGGAAGAACCCAGCCGCCTCTCTCCTGTAATTCGCGAAAAGTCATGCCTGATGGCTTGAGAATTTCATCAAATAGATCATAGATTGTATTCCAACGAAAATCCGGGTCAAATCTCTTAGCTAACTCGAAGTTAATCGCTACATCAGGTTTACATTCGCCCACGCTTATTATTTTGCTGATGATTTGAAGCGGCACCCACCAGCTCCTGACTCCATCTTTTTCGAGGAAACTTGCCGCTGGCAGAACGACATCGGCAAGCTGAGTAGTCGGAGTGTGAAACAGGTCGACAGCAACTATAAACTCAAGTTTCTTAAGGGCATCTACCCATCTCTTGGGGTCTAAACCTATGCCGCCTATGAGATTGCACGCCTGTATCCACATACCCTTTATGGGATAAGGCTCCCCTGTGAATATTTGCTCCAGAACCAGATCTGTTTGAGCCCGCCAGATGAACTTGTTCAAAGGACCATAACGGTCGACTCCAATCCTTTTCTTATCAACTTCCTTGGACTTTAGTTTGATTACCCCTTCTGCCCCGGGTAAAGCATACGCAACGGCGTCGAAGGCATAGCGGGAGATCACGTTCCCACCAGGCACATCCAAGTTGCCTGTAAGACACCAGAGGCAGGTTATTGCTTGGGCTGTGGGAGTGATCGCGGGTGTCATGTCGATGGGAACACCCCAGTGTATGGATGCCGGTTTGCTTTTTGCGTACAAGATCGCTGCGTCCTTGACATCTTTCTCTTGGACTAGAGTGATTTCGGCTACTCGGTCAAGGGGATACTTTCTCACTTCCTCACGGAATACATCCCAAACAGTTCTAGTCCTCACATGGGTTCCATCTAAAAGTTCGATTTCAAAATCTCCTGCCAGTGCTGGTTTTGCTCTTGGAGACTTGTACATAACTTCATCCGAGTCCCAGATTATCGGAGTTTCGTTTTCGGTATCCCAAACAACAAAGTTATTTTGAGATCCGCCATCAATAAGGTCACTTTCTCGAAGCAATTTCCCAGTATCACATCTAACAAGATGAAGCGCATTCGTCCATTTCTCCACAATATCCCTATCGTACAATCCTCCGTTGATGATGACGTTGAGAAAGCCCATTGCCAAGGCCCCATCGGTTCCCGGCCTGATTCTAAGCCATTTTGTAGCCCTTGAGGCAAACCACGATAAGCGTGGGTCGATGGCGATAATTTTCGCGCCTCTTTTCATGAGATCAATAATCCAGTGACCAAACACGTTGTCAGGGCAAGAGGCTGGGATGTTATAGCCCCAAACTACGATACACTTGGGAATTTTATACTTTGGACTTTCGTAGCGGTCAGCCAGCCACTGTCCAGCATCAAGTATGCAGTAATCGCCTTGAACAGTCTCTACTGCTGAAATTCTGGGGCTGTAGCAGGCTATGCCGCTTAGGCTGAACATTACATTGGGGCTGCCATAGGCATAGGCTAGCATACATATCCAAGGTCCAATATCCCTACCAGTTCCCATGGAAAAGATGAAGCTCTCCGGACCAAAATCCTGACGTATTTTTTTCATTTTCCTCTCTATAAAGTCAAAAGCCTCTTCCCAAGAGATTTCCTCCCACTTTCCCTCGCCACGTGCTCCAACACGCCTCAGAGGGTGTGTCAGACGATTTGGGTGGTATACGTATTGTGTCATCGCAAGTGCTCTTGAACAAAGACGACCTTGACTCCACGGGTGCTCTGGGTCACCTTCAATTTTCTCCAGCTTTCCATCTGCAACATAAGCCAACACTCCACAGCCACCATGACAACCAGGCCCAGCGGACCAAGATGTGGTCCTTTTGATTTGAACATTCTTGCCGCTCATGAGCAAACCTCGTTTTTATGCATATATTTTTAGAGATAAAGCATTTTCTTCTAATCAAAATTTGTGAAGTGTGGAGACTCGCGCGCGATCAAAAGTGCGGAGGGTGGGATTTGAACCCCCAGTCGGGTGCAGATGTCACCCGCAAATCCCTCTTTTTTCTATGCTTTCTTAGTAAGTTTGAAAGAAGCCACACTAAGCCCTAAAATCTTCCTTGCCTCATCAGGTGAAGCTACCTCACGTTGCAGTTCCATTGCCAGTCGTCGCGTTCGTGCTACAAGGTCTTCATTGCGCGCCAAGTCACCCTTTGAATAATAGATGTTATCTTCTAAGCCAACTCGCACATGCCCACCTATTAGAATGGCTATTGCAGTTATGGGTAATTGCCATTTGCCTATGCCGGCAACGGAGAAAGTGGAATTCGAGGGGAGTTGATTATGCATATGAATTAGATTCTCTGCAGTGGCTGGAACGCCACCATCTACTCCCATAACCAACTGGAAATGTGCTGGTTCTTTGACCAGCCTCTGGTCGATGAGTTTCACACCTTGGTGGATGAAGCCTACATCAAAAGCTTCAATCTCAGGCTTAATGTCTAAATCGAGCATTTTCCTTGCTAGCGACGTTATTGTCTCCCATGTGTTCACGTAAACCACTGATGGTTTTCGTCCAGCGAGATTAAGTGAACCAGTTGTAAGGCTGGCCATCTCCGGTTTCGTCTTGAGCGGTTCGGCTCGCTCTTCATCGGATTTGCCTGCTATGCCGCTTGTCGATGTCATGATGATAAGGTTTGTGCGTTTACGGATCCTGTCTACAGTTTCCTTAAAAATAGCGTAGTCTGATGATGGATTCTCATTCTTGTCGCGGCAATGTACGTGAATGATTGAGGCACCTTCTTGTTCGCATAAATAGGCGGTTTCAGCGATTTCTTCCGGTGTTATAGGTACGTAAGGTGTATTTCTTTTTCGAGGCGCAGAACCTGTGGGCGCAACTGTGATTATTAGTTTCTCCATGGTCTTGCCTCACCAAGAATACTAAAGCATACCCTAATAATAACGCTATACAGATTCTCTTATTTTTTCATTAACAAGCGCCGAGTTTTTTGAGCTATCGATCTTTGGCAATAATCTTTAAGACAAAAAGAGAGAATGTATTGACAAAGGATAGGTGTTAGTATGGATATGAAAGAAATTTTGAAGACATATGAAAGAAAAACTGTGCAATCTGGAAAGAAGTATAAGGAACTTTCAAAAATTATGCCAGGGGCTGTCGGGAGCTCCATTAGATGGTTTTCCCCTTATCCGTTCTTTGTGGAGAAGGCCGAAGGAGCATGGATTACCGATGCAGATGGTAATCAATACGTTGACTATGTTATGGGTCAGGGTTCTCTACTCTTTGGCCACGCAAATCCTAGGTCAATCATAGAGGCTTTGAAACAACAGTTGGAAAAAGGTTGTCTCTACGGTACACCCACTACGGTTGAGCTTATCGTTGCAAAGAAAATCAAGGAATTGATACCATGCGCTGAAAAGGTTGCGTTCGCAACCTCTGGAACGGAAGCTGTTATGCACGCTATCATGGTTGCAAGAGCATATATGAAGAAGAAGAAAATCATCAAATTTGAGGGTGTCTATAACGGTCACTATCCAGAAATATGGGTAAGCGTCACACCACCCCTAGAGAAAGCTGGACCTTATGAGAACCCGACCCCAGTTCCAAGCTCGGATGGTATACCCGAAAATTCGCTTTGCAACCTAATAATTCTGCCATGGAATAATAGCGAGCTTCTCGAAAAGGCGGTGAAAAACCACAAAGAAGAGCTGGCAGCAGTTCTTTTGGCTCCTGTTAACACTGGATCAGGGGTCATACCTCCAAAGAATGACTTTCTGAAAACGCTTAGAGAGGTTACTGAAGACAATGGCGTACCCCTGATCTTTGATGAGATTATTACAGGGTTTAGGCTAGCTAGAGGAGGTGCACAAGAGTATTACGGAGTTATCCCTGATTTAGCTGTCTACGGAAAGATTCTCGGTGGGGGAATGCCTATAGGAGCGATTTGCGGCAGAACTGAGCTAATGGATTTAACTGATCCATCACTGGAAAAAAATGTTAAGACCCCCATAGTTGGCACGTTTAACACAAACCCTATTAGCATGGTTGCAGCCGCAACGTTGCTTGACGAAATCAAGAATGATAAAAATCTGTATCAAAGGCTCAATACAAAATGCACAACTCTTGTGAATGAAATGAGAAACTTGATTGAGGAAGTTGGAATCAAAGCATGCATCGAACACGTTGGTTCAATTTCTCAAATCTACTTCACTGATCAAGAAGAGATTATCGATTATAGGTCAGCAGCACGCACAGATAAAGCAGTTTATAACAAATTCTTCATGATAATGCTTACGAAAGGGATTTTCTTATCATCTAGATCATTTGGGAGATGCTTTACTTCAACAGCTCACGGCGATGGAGAATTTAGCAAAACGCTCCAAGCAACTGAAGAATCGTTGCGGCTTTTGCGCTAATGATATAAGAAGATGATAATGCCAATCTATGATCTTCCTGTTATCCTCCGTGGCTATAACTTGGTGCTCTTTTTGGCAATTATTCAATGTGTGACAAGGATATTCAATTCGTTGGCATGCGCCATAAGGCAACTTGTACCTTAAGTCATTGAAAACGGGATTGAAAAAACCTAATAGCGCATGCAAGACAATAGCAAATGGTGATTCTATGATATTTGATATACTTATCAAAAATGGGGCTCTAATAGATGGGAAAGGAAATCCTTGGTTCAGAGCAGATGTCGGTGTTTTTGACGGAAAAATTTCAGAAATTGGCAGATTAACAGGTTTTAAGGCGGAAAAAGTCTTAGACGCGAAGGGGTTGGTTGTCTCCCCGGGCTTTATAGACATACACACACATTCTGACCTTACGGTGTTGATAAATCCCCGAGCTGAAAGCAAAATCAGACAAGGAGTCACCACAGAGGTTATTGGCAACTGCGGTATGAGTGCAGCTCCAAGCAAAAAGGCAAATATATCGCTGCTTAAGGATCAATGGGGACCTGAGGCCAATGAAGTTACGTGGAATTGGGCTACCCTGGATGATTATTTGAATCAATTAGAGAAAGGAATAGCGGTTAACGTTGCCTCTCTTGTAGGTCATGGAACAATAAGAACTGCGGTCATGGGAGTTAATGACCGATCACCTACAGATAAAGAAATGGAAGAAATGAAGGTTTTTGTTGAAGAGTCAATGCAAGCTGGAGCTTTTGGTTTGTCAAGTGGGTTGGTATATCTACCAGGTTGTTTTGCTGAAACATCAGAACTAATTGAGCTTTGCAAGGTAGTAGCGAAGTACGAGGGTTTTTATGCGTCGCATATACGTGGTGAAAGAGAGACTATAGTTAATGCGTTGAAAGAAGCCATAGAAATAGGCGAAAAAGCAGGCGTACCAGTTCAAGTGTCGCATAACTGTCCTAAATATGGCGCTCACCGAAACCTCGAAAAAATGTTTGAAATTTATGAAGAGAGCAGGGCACGAGGGGTCGAAGTCACTTTGGACAATGATGCCCACACAGACCTGAACCCTGCCTTAATTAAGGCTCTACCACAATGGGCTCAGACAGGTGGAAGCAAAAAAATAGTTGAAAGACTGAAAGATCCAGTAACCCGCGAAAAGATCAAGAAGGAAATGCAGGAAGACAAATGTCCTGGACCTGGCTATTGCGGGCTTGTAAAGCACGGTCTTTGGGACAGAGTTTTTCTGTTTCATTGTAGGAAGAACAAGAGTTTGGTAGGAAAAAGCATAATGGAGATTGCAAGAATCAAGGGGCTAGATCCGTTCGACGCGTACTTTGACCTTATAATTGAAGAAAAAAGTGTGGCGAGTGGTCTTTTTAATTATATTGAGGAAGAAGACATACGCTCTCTGCTTAAAAATCCCTTTATGATGGTATGCAGCGATGGTGCAGTATCAGCTCGATATGGCATCTTGAAAAGGATTGGTGGTTATTCACCGTGCAGCTATGGGGAATACCCTTACATTCTGGAGAGATACGTTCGAGAGGAAAAAATTCTAACGCTTCACGAAGCTATCAGAAAAATGACGTCGTTTCCCGCTCAAAAGCTAGGACTGAGGGACCGCGGTTTGTTAGGAGAAGGTATGTGGGCTGACATTGTTGTTTTCAACCCTGACATCATTAAAGATAGAGCAACGAGTAGATTCCCGTATAGTTTTCCTTTGGAAAATTATCCACACAAATATCCAGAAGGTATAGAATATGTATTAGTTAATGGGCAAATAACAGTGGAGAAGGGAAGACACAAGGGTATCTTGCCCGGAAAGGTTCTTCGTCACGGATCAAAAAGGAGAGATGAACATAAGCGATAGTGAGGTATATTCTCGAGTTCTTATCGACAGCTTCTGACTAGTTCTTTCGGTTCAGTAATACGTTTTTGCATTGTTCAACGTAGAAGTGCGGGGGATTGGGTTTATACTTACGTTTAAAACTGTCAAATTCGTTCAAACGTATGCGCGCTAGGGTGTTTAGAAATTGATTTGTTGTTTTGTTTATTTTATGTTTGGAAGAAGCATTGAGCGCGCGCTACACATCAATCAACAACAATTTCTAAACAGGCTAGCGCGCGAAAAGTGCGGGGGGGGTGGGATTTGAACACCCAGTCAGGTGGAGACGCCACCCGCAAAATCCCTCTTTTTTATTGATCGCGCGCTCGGATTGTTTAATTCACGCGTGCGTAAAGACAAGCGATCTTAAGCTGTTGTAGTAAGCTGAGTTTTTTGTTTCCAGTATTTCGAGGATTATTTTTTCCGTCTTTTCTCCAACGCCCTTGATTTCTCTCAGTGTACTCTTCATGGTTGACAGAGGCTTCTTCAACTTTGAGATTGCGTAGGCAGCATAACCAAAAGAAGAGCGCTTGCCCTCTAACCGCAGGAAATAGTCAAGGTGTTCCAGCATTACGACCACCAAGTCGTTTTCTAATAGAATGTCCCTGTAAAGAGCAGGAGGCATGCGTCTAGCGATCTTGTACTTTCTGGATATTTCATTGAAAAGCGAGTTAATGGTGCTGTAATACTCTTCTGTTGCGTGCCCCCACATGTTCTCTTTATAGATCTGCGCATACTTTGCCAAAAACTCGGGATGCTTGTCTCTTAGTGAACTATAAAAGTATTCTTTTTGCCTTCCATTTTTGAGGGTCATTCCGCCAAAAATCACGAAGTCAACACCGACTTCATCAGCCTTCTGCAAAGCCTCCGCAATCATTTCCGGAGTATCAGTAATGAAGGGGATGACAGGAAGAAGAAACATCCCGCATGCAATCCCTTTTCTCTTGAAAAAGGCAAGCGTTTTCAGGCGTTCGCTTGCAGGCGGAACATGTGGTTCAAAAACTGCACTGAGTTCATCATTTGTTGAGGAGAAACTGAAACTCACAATTGCCCTCTTCTGCTGGTTAATCTGTTCGATAATGTCAAGGTCTCTCTCAACAAGAGTGGATTTCGTTAGTATGTGCACTGGCCACCTGTATTCACATAGGACGTGCAAGGTTCTCCTAGTTAGCTGATACTTCTCTTCCACTGGCTGATAACTATCGCCAACACCGCCCCCCAGCATGACATAGCTCGGCTTCAGCTTGACACGTCGACCATTCGGCTTTAATTCTCTGCGCAGGACCTCCACAGCATTTGTTTTTACCGCAACATCCTCTCCAAAGACCCCGTCAACTTGATAGCGTTCCGAACGGCCGTCACAATACACGCAGTTATGAGCACAGCCTCGGTACAGGTTCATCGCGTAACGTGAAACGAACCAAGAATCAATTTTCTTGTGCTTAAGCAGGATTGATTTTGGCTTAATCTCTCGGATATTCACTCCGCCTATTCACCCTCTTCTTATACCGATACTCGTCTACGTGCAAAAGGTTCATCACTCTAATTGGTTCCTTTTTGACAAGATTTCTACATGCTCTGTAGGCTATCCAGTAAGAGTTACGGTCTCCGCTTGCAACAAGCTCTTTCACTAGCTCAAAAACAAGTTCGGGAAGACGCCTTGCCAAATCACTCAAGTTATTTCCCACGGATGTACGTGGATATCCCGAACTCTCTCTGAACAAGTTTTTCAAAATTGACAAAGAATAATCGGGTTTTTTGCAGAACCATCTGTTTTCTCTCACCGGTCGAAGAGTTTCGCTGACAAATCTCCGGATGTTGGGGTCCTTGGATCCTGTGAGCTTCAGCAGGTATTCCTTCATTTCATCTGGCCATTTCTTCACGAGCTTGCGGAAAAACATCTGGGCGAATTCTCGCATATTCCAGTCAGCGGAAGATGCTGAAGCTTCAAAAAAGGGCAAAACTTTCTCGTAGTCGTCAATTCCGTAAAATGAAAGAATGCCCAACGCGATCCCTTTACTTCGGAAATCCTGACCTCTCTTAAATAGTGTTGTGCCAATCTCGTATACATTTGCGCCTACTTCTACCAGCTTCGAAAACAAGTATCTGCTTAGTACTTGAACGGTGTAAACTCTTCCAAAAGAAGTACGCTTGTTTTCTGGGATGCTATTGTAGAGTTCCTTTAAGACATCTAGCACATGCTTTATTGCTGGAGCATATTTCCCTTGCAGAATATTAGCCATAATATCTTTTTGGATTTTCGTTTCGATATCATGATCAATGATCTGCAATCACAATCACTCTGGCGAGGCTAGATTTCAACACGACCTTCAACCCATGTTGATTTGTGATTTTTCTCAGATAACTACTTTTTCATTACCGCCAAAGCCAGAGATGCTATTTCTATTCGATTCTCTTGACTGTCCTTAGAGCTAGAAATGTGAGCCATCTCGAGGGTTCCTTCTTTTCCCCAAAATCCCAACCTTTCCACGCTTTGCGCGCGCCTCCACGCAATTAGACTCTTAGGTCACAAGAACATCAACAACACATTCGTCTACACTCAGCTCATCAACTTCAGCGACGGCGACTATGTTTTAAGAGTGGCGAAGGAGGTAAAGGAACTATGCCAACCGGTGGAAGTAGGGTTCGAGTATGTCACTGACGTTGAAGGCGTTAAAGTCGCCAGAAAACGCAAGTGGTCTCAAAAAGTGTGAGGGGTTCGTTGAAAAGTGCGGGGGGTGGGATTTGAACCCACGAACGCCTACGCGACAGGGTCCTAAGCCCTGCTCCTTTGACCAGACTTGGAGACCCCCGCCATTAGCCAGTCAAGAGTTGAAAATAGGTCGCACTTTAATATTTATTTAACCCTCCAAAATAAGTCAGCTTAAAAGTCAAATTCAACAGTCTTTTCATACTTTTTGCCCTTTCTGCGTGAGAAACAAACCGTAAGCTCTTTATTTCTTTATGCATGTTGTCTTCAGAGAGAAGCGTCGGGCCTCGGTAGCCTAGCCTGGTGGGGCATCGCCTTGGTAAGGCGGCGGTCGCGGGCTCAAATC
>Ga0209725_1002258_pt1 | contig 10445 bp, 7 predicted proteins | sample I18A1metaG_FD_184145 | JGI IMG/M metagenome (GOLD analysis project Ga0209725, IMG submission 184145) | Lake sediment bacterial and archeal communities from Gulf of Boni, Indonesia to study Microbial Dark Matter (Phase II) - ​I18A1 metaG... | ecosystem: Environmental > Aquatic > Freshwater > Lake... | reverse complement strand
CTATTGGAACTATGAACGCCCGCATCAAGGAATCCGTTATCTCTATCCTGCAGACGTATACTTCCATGACAGATGTGGGTAGTTAGAACAGTGAAACCGCCAAGGTAAGATCATCTGATTCGGTTTCGACGGTTCCTACTCGGCTGAGTTAACCTGAAATCTGAACCTCTGCCTATCAGGTTGCATGAGCTACGATCTCATAGTACGTAACGCACGATTACGTTCAGGCAAGGCCTGCGATATCGCCATCGCGAGGGGACGAATAGAAGCGATCGCAGAGAAGATCGGTGGATCCGCTCGAAAGGAAATCGACGCCCAGCACAAGTTGGTTACTGAGAGCTTTGTGATCGCGCACCTCCACCTCGACAAAGTCATGACGGGTTCTCTCGCGGAAGATGACACGTTGCGCCAGTACCAAGGTGGGGGGATGGGCGGCACCATGAGTGCAATAGAGATGGCCTCAAAAGTGAAAGAACACTACGTCGAGTCCGAGATCCTCGAGAATGTTCGAAAGATCCTCGCCGAGGCCGAATACAACGGCGTCAGTCACATCAGAGCGTTCGCTGACGTGGACATGAAAGCCAAGTTGACAGGCGTGCGAGCCCTGTTGAAGGCGAGAGAGGAATTCAAGGACCGTGTAACGCTCCAAGTGGTCGCTTTTCCGCAAGACGGCATCATCAGAGACCCCGGCACAGAGGAACTCCTCTACAAGTCCATGGATCTTGGCGCCGACATCGTCGGCGGAATTCCATGGATAGAATACACAAACGACGACATGAAGAGACACATCGATATCGCCTTCGAGATCGCGAAGAAGTACAATCGAGATATCGCAATGCTCACTGACGACGCCGGCGACCCTGAACTACGAACGACCGAGTACTTGGCGACCTCAGCGATCAAGAACCACTGGGCTGGAAGAGTGGCTGCCTGTCATGCGAGGGCCACGTGCCTCTACAACGAAGTGTATCACAGGAAGTTCTGTGCTCTACTCAAGAAGGCTGCGGTCGGTGTCGTCTCTGATCCACAGACAGGGCCATTGCATGTCAGAGTCAAAGACCTCTTGGATGCTGGTGTCGCAGTCGCGCTCGGACAGGATGACGTGTACGACGCCTACTACGCATACGGGAGATGCAACATGCTCGAGATCGCTTTCCTTGCGTCTCATCTCTTGTGGATGATGACGCGGCAAGATCGTGAATTACTCTATGACATGATAACCCTCAACCCAGCCAAGATAATGAGAATCGAACCCTACGGCCTGCGTGCTGGAAACCCGGCCGATCTCATAATCCTCAAGGCGCAGGATCTGAGAGAAGCCTTCGCCTACCACTCCGAGCCTACCTATGTGATACGGAACGGCGCCGTACGATGCGAGACCAGTTCGCGCAGAATCTCCCACCTCACATGAGATTCATTCGGCGACTCAACGGGGTGCGGTGTTCCCGGTCCGGTGCTCGTGCAAAGGAAGGGCGATGCTGAGCGCTGGAAGAGCTACAGAGAATCTCAACAAGAAGGCTCCAAGTCCAAAGCTTGAGGTCGCTAGTCCACCCGAGGCAGGCAGCGACAACTCCGCCAATCCTATCGTCACATCATTCGCTCCCAGCATGCGGCTCCTCTGATCAGCTGGTGTCACGTCACTGATAAGAACGGTCGTGGCGACATTGATTGCGCTCCAACCCATGCCGACGAGTTCGGTGGACAGCTGGATTGCCTTCAATATTGCTTGGCGCAAATGGGTGAGTACCAAGTGGCAAATCTGGCAACAGACTTCGCGATGGCGAGGTGCTGTCTACGAGCACACTTTCTGAATGCGCCCTATCTTTTCGGAGATACATAGTGAAGCGCGAATAGATGACCATTGTAGGATATGGGTACAAGAATCACGGTTGTGTCTACCATGTCGCCGGATTTCTTTCTCCATCTCACGTCAATTGTTGAGCCTACCATCTTTGTCATCGCATTGTTGTAGGCTGTCACTAGAGATTTCATACTCTTCTCGGCAACAAGGTCACTGAATTCACGGACATTGGTCCATTCCTGAGGTGTCCTGTAACCTAGGAAGGAGGCAAATCTCTGATTGCAGGCCTTGTGAGTATCATCCAAGTATAGATAGATAGGTTGCTCAGACGATTCGAAGACATCCCTCATTTGGTTGCAGAAGCCTTGAAGAAGCCCTTCGTGGTGTGAATGGAGGTCAGACTGTTCGGCTTCTGAGGCCATATCATTCTCCTAGAGAGATAGAAACAATCCGAGCACCTTCAACTTGCCGCCTCACTTTCAACAAGTCCCTTGTCCGCAAGACTTGCATTATGAAAGGGCGACCTGAAGCGCTCTTACTCTTAATCCAGAATCCGAGAGAGCATAGATGCTTCTTAAGCACGTGAAACTGCATTCACGAGTTCGTTCGGAATGAGAGCTCTGCGCCAACCAGCCAAGATCGAGCTAGACTGGTTGAGGAGACAGTTGGTTGAAATCCAAGCGTGCTGGAAGTCGGATGAGATACCAGTTCTGGATGACTGCATTCTTTCGTCAATTGAGGCTATGACTAGCGTTGACGTCGTCACTCAAGTCAGGCATCTGTGGTTACATCAGCAACTTTGTCACAGACATGGCTTCCTGACCTCGGAATGTATATGTCGATCAAGCGGGTCAGTCTGTCGATCGTGCTAGTCGTGGTATCTCTACTTGTAGTGGTGTTGGAAGCTACACCCCATCAATCCGGTCTGGAAGGACGGCTTCCTCAAGGAGCATTGGTTGCGGCCCTGACCGTAATTGGGACTGGAACAATCATCGCAGCCAACAAACCGCCTTCGGTTGTCTCTGCATCTCTCAACACTCTAAGGGATCAGACTCAGTCCCAAAATCCTAACATCCGTTTGATTCTCCGAACGGTGATCAGTGATCCAAACTCGCTAGTTGACATTGACAGTGTGGTCGTTTACGTTTACAGAGCTGGTGGGAGAAAAGACGGATTCATCGCGGAACGCAGCTACGCCTTCAAATGGATCCGCAAAGGATCGAACAATCCGCCGGCGAACTGCAATACCTCCGGCGGGCGCTGGTACGAGCTTATCGCAAGAGAGACTTGGACAGACTCGCATACGTACCTCGATAGATCCAACACAAGTCACGACGAAGTGTCGCCCAAGCTCAGACAAGGCGACTGGCGTTTTGCCCTTAGACTCCCAAGACCAGCGAGGCCTGCGTCGGCTGTTCTCTGCTGGAACTTCGAGGTCAGAATCGCTGATCGATCAAACGCGACAGCCTCGAGCGGCGGCTATGCTTGTGACACTGAGTTCACCTCCATTTTCTGCGCGCCAATGTCGCAGAATTCTTGGTTAGGGAAGGTGCAGATGAGATCTGTTGATGCACGAGCACGAAATGACTATTCGGATCGAGTACCCACATGAACCTCGCGCTCGTCAGACGACTCACTCACCGATGATGGAAATCAACAGTCGATATGATCTTCTCAAAAGCCAATGACGACGGACAATCGGAACGCGTCGGAAATCGAGCGGGACACGCCGACTAATCATTTCATCTGGGATTGGAGAGGCGCAGAATATGGTTGGGTGACGCAGTCCCTAGCGTTTCTTGCCATTGCCCAGAAACTAAAGCGTGATCAAGTTCGATGATGAGAATTCTTCGTTTCTAGCCGGGGACCGTTGTCTCGACTTCTTCATGGTTGGACGAGGAAGCATTCCCAGCTGTAATCTGGACAATTGCCTCCCCGGTTCACTTGGAACCTTCCCTCGTGTGGGAAGATCATGTCCTTGTCAAGCGACTTTGGACCGAGGCAGATTTCTGTCGCTGAAAGTGACAAGAAGCACTATTGCCGATGAGTGTCGTTCTATCGGTATCCTTCAGTGGTGCAGTCTCTGAGTAAGGCCATCTGCACATTTCTACTGACCTTATCGATGGTGTTGCTTTCCAGTATGGTGGGTCCAGCACGTGCCGATGTGGGTCTAGAGTATCTGGGACCGTACCCGCTACAACCGCAGCCGATTGATGGCCAACCTCAGACCCTTCAGGCGAGCGGCACCATAGGCAACTCTGGCAGCGTGGATGCGGTCTATGCTCTCAGTTTGGTCGCAAGCCAGGAATTTCAAACCTATTTCGCGCATGCTTTCTCAGAGAACAACTTCATGCTGAACCCTGGTCAAAGGAAGGATTTCACAGTCACCTTCACGTGCAGCCCTGATACGCCAATACAGGATTATTCAGCAACGATCTCAATCCTAGCCACGGTTCCTGGTGGTAGCGGACAGGCTTCATTCAATCTGCCGGTCTCGATATCTGCGTCGGTCGTGACGCCCGAGTTCATATCCCCACTGGAGACCATGGTTGTTGCGTTTGCCGTGGCAGTGTTTTGCGTCTTCGCTAGCAGGAGAAGGAAGATCGCCTCCGACGCCGGTTAGTGCTCTTGCGGCGGTTTCGAGCGCCATCAATCACATCCTACAAATCTAGTAGTTGTCATCGACGGTTCTGTTGTCGTAGAGAAGTTGCATCCACCATTCATCTGTTCCTGTTGGTTATGAGCGCGGTCTCACTATTGGGAGGCCACAACTTGCACATTGCTTCGGCCGCAGAACTCACGGACAGTCGGTGGAACTTCGATAACAATGTGGGATACGTCTTAGGGAATCATGACAATAGAAATATGACTTTCAGCAGCTACCTAAGCCAAGCCTCAACAACGACCTACAGCAGAGCCTCCATCGCATACAGGAGCAATACGGCAAGTAACTTGCTGAACTCTCCCAAGAACAAGGATTGGCACTATGAGGCCGGGTGGCACTGGGACGCAGAAAATGAACTACCAACAGCGGGCAGCCCGGTCACATGGGTTCGTGCCGCTTACTCTCCCATCCTCACGAGATACTACGAGAAGATAGTTGTCGCGCTGTCAGGTGATGGGTACCTTGACGCCTACGTTTGGACCGGAAGCAGCTGGTCCGTAACCAACAACATCGGATTCGTCGGGTCGAACGTCACCGGGTATAGACCCTTCGACGTGACGTACGAGAGGGCAAGAGGGGCAGCGTTGCTCGTCTACGGAATTCAATCCGCGGATCCAGTGAAAGATCTCGCATATAAGATCTGGAACGGCTCAGGATGGTCCGCAGAGTATTACATCACGGATACGATCGCATACGAAGGTCAGTATTGGTGGATTGATCTAGCCTCCAAGCCCATAGTTGACTCCAACGAGATCGCCATGGTCACCATAAACAACTACGGATCTACTGGATACATCTACTCGTGGATCTGGGACGGCAACGCTTGGGGAAACAGTGCACAGATGGGAAACCAGCCCAACAAGGCAAGGGAGTCCATTGCAGTAGCCTACGAAAGTCTCAGCGGTTACGCGATGGTTGTCTACGGCGACGCTTCGTCGAGGTATTTCTATTCCAAACGTTGGCTTGGCAACGGGTGGGAGGCAAGTACACGGAATGCGATCAGCCTCGGGACGCACGGCCCAGGTTGGGCGACGTTCAAGTCAGACCCGTCTTCAAACAGACTGATGTTACTCACGGTCACTGAGGACAGGTATCTCTACACGTCGGATTGGAACGGAGACTCGACCACCTGGACAGCTCACTCGAGCCACGACACGGCCGTAGATACAAATGCGCAAAGGTGCGCGGACGGAGATTGGGAATCAACTGGAAGCAAGTACCTCATGAGTTGGGGCACCACGTCGGGGAGGCTACACTACAGGACTTGGACGACTTCAGGATGGTCCAGCTCAAGTAACATAAACGCTGCCGGAACACATCGGTGGGTTCAGGTCAGACGAAACCCGAGAAGCGTGTCTGGAGACATAAGGATTCTAGTGTCCATGCTCAACAGCAACTACGATCTAGGGACAGCCACGTGGAGCGGATCCGCTCTCACCAATATGGGCGATGCCACTATCACGGCGGATACCACCGTGTACACCTACGAGTGTTTTGATCTTAGATGGCGAACGTTCGGCGATCCAGCTGAGTTTACTAGCGAGGTGGAGTTCATGGGTTCAAGCAACACCGAAACCTGGGTTCAGCTCATCTGGAGCGTCAGTAGCTCTTGGACAATAGCAAGCGTCACGGTTACAATCCAACTCTACAACTACAACGGCGGATCGTACCCATCCTCCGGAGACGGCTATCTCAGCTATGCTTCAAGCGCCACAGCAAACACTGATGAGACTAAGACGCAGACGATAGCGGTCAATCCCCAGAACTTTAGAGATGCCACCGGAAACTGGAAGATCAAGATCAAGGGAGTCAAGTCGATCGGGACACAGTTCAACTTCAAAGTCGACTGGATCGAGTACAAACCTACTTCAGCAGCCCCCATGCCCTACAACCCAAGCGGTTACAGTCTGTCAGGAGCCACGACCCTGGTCTCGACAGGCGACTCGGACTGGTACTACATGCGGGATCTGAGTGCCCCTCTGGTTGGAACCGTCACTGTTGCAGGCAGTTCGAAGTACTGGAGGTCGGACAGAACCGGAGCAGATCGTTACAGCACTTCTCCCATCCCCGCAGGCACAACTTGGACAGTCTTTCTCAGCTGGCAATCCAAATCCTCGGGCACATACACAATCACATTCTACGTGTATACTTCACAAGGAAACACCGTACAGACTCAGATTGCGACGGGGGTCGTCACCCTACCGATCGCTACGGGCGTGGGAACGACCTCAGTTACCGTGCAGCAGACCTCGGACATCACGCCTGCGCAGACACCATACGATATCACGCTACAACTGTCACCGATCGGTGATCCTCAGCTTGTGCTAAAGACTGGAAACGGAGGCTCCTATCTTGACCATCGAGCACCCACGATCATATCCGTGACGAGTAGAGTGATAAGCGCGACTAACTGCGGTACATCCTGCAGTAGCGGCAACAATCTGACCGGTAGTCCGCCGGCCGTCAACGTGAACACTGAGTACTGGTTTAGCGCGGCAGTGGGGGACACAGGCGGTCTCGTGGATATTGACAACATAGTCATCTACATCTACAAGACGGGCATCACGAAGACCACTTTCGATGAGCAACGTGCCTACGGTTTCAGGTCGGTTCGCAAGAACTGGAGCGGGAGGGCAACAATAGCATGCGATGTTTCGACTGGTTGCTGGCATGAACTCAACGGAGTCAACTCTTGGTCTGAGACACTGACGTACTTGGTGTCTGCGGACAGCACCCACTCTACATTGGGGAGCGCGAAGACGGGCACATGGACTTTCGCGGCGAGGTTCTCCAAGCTGGCGCATTTCACCAGCACGAACATGGACTGGAACTACGAAGTCGCTATACAGAATAGGGCGCTAGCTTCGGCTTCGAGGGATGGCCAGCTAGACGTGAACTTGTACGTCTCTATCACAGTCCCTTCCGCGGTTGATTTCGGCACCATAGCAGAAGGACAGACGAATTCGTCCTCGCCAAACAATCCCTACATCGTAACCTATACGGGCAACGCAATACTTCAATTCCAGATATGGGGCGGCGGAGACCCGATCAATGAGTACGGCGACACCTTCCCGTTGGAGAACATATATGTGAGCCAAACCGGACCGACTCCAGGCACCGGCGTAGAGCTTTCCACATCACCCCAGAGTCTCTATAGCAGCCTTGCGGTCGCCTTGAACCAGAACAAGGACACGTACTGGTTCATCACGACGCCGGACCCTTTCCCACCTGGCACGTATACGTTTACGTACGTCATCAGCATCGACTACCAGACTTGGGCGACATAGTCTCTTGGGAGCACGTGAGGTCGTCGTGAACTAGTGTGAGCCTCAGGTGTGGAGGAGCCCGATGATTTGATGGTTGAGAGTACGATCGGTGAAGCGCTTCTCCTTGCGACTGATCACAGTCTATTGGTCCTCGGCGAAAGCGTCAGGGAGGCAATCTACAGACGTACCGAGAGGATCTACCAAGTTAGGCGAGAGGAGATTCCCGGGAAGCTTCAAGTGTTCCACCTAGGGCTGCAAGACATGCTAGGTGTAGGTGGCACCAGGGTTCTGGAGAGAATGATCACCAAGAACCTCTGCAACAGACTCGGTCTCAGCTTTGCGAACCGTGATGATTGGACTCTCGTCGACTATGTCAACGCTATGAGCGAAGAGAGGGACGAGACGCGTCCGCAAGGTCGGAAACCAAGAGTCATTCGGGAAACGAACGAAAGTGAGGTTTCGGGATCCTCCTCGGAACCGGACCTCCTACTCTCAGAGTAACATGAGTGATGTCAGAGTTCAGTTCTGGATTGGGCATGTTGGGTCTGAAGCGAGGTAATCGCCCTCGTAGGCTGCTGCTTTGGCTCTGCAGCCGCCACATATGATCGTGAACGTACACGTCCGACACTTGCCCCGAAGGCGTGTCCTGTCTCGAAGTGCTTGGAATGTTGGGCTGTTCCAGATCTCCTCGAACGTTTGCGTCTTCAGGTTCCCGGCCACAGGATAATCTGGCATGAACATGCACGGCGTCACGTCACCGTTCGGTTGAATGTTGCAGTAGACTCTGCCGGCAGGGCAGCCGCCGAGATAGGATGCATATTTCCTGTATGGGTTGTCGTGTCCCGTGCAGTCGAAGAATGTGCTTACAGTGAACCTTTCAACCGATAGAGCCCTGTCCGCACGATTTGCCGAAAACCCGTCTCCGCTCGAAGAATAGACAACGTACTGCGGGAGTTCTGTGAAGACTTCGATCCCGTTTCTCGTGGACTCTCGTTTCACGAGCGCCATCAAGTCGAGGAGCTGATGACGCGACAGGCGCAGGTCCTCGATCTCTCGTCCTCTGCCAGCAGGAATGAGATCGAAGAAGACAACACGGTCAGCTCCATGGTTTCTTGCGAGCAAGATGAGTTCGCCAGACTCGGCATAGTTCAGTGCCGTCGCGGTTGTCGCGACGGTAGTGAACATTCCAGCCTCAGAGCAGATCTCCAGAGCCTGGAGGGTCTTCCCGAAGGCGCCGTCGAGTCCTCGGAATCGATCATGTGATTGTGGATCTACCGAGTCGACGCTCAGCTCGACGGATGTTACGCCGGATTGTTTCAGCCGCTCGACAGTCGCTCTGTCTATCAGGACGCCGTTCGAGTCTATCGAGATTGCCATTCCGCAGGCTCGAATTCGCTCAATCAATCTGCCAAGATCAGGGTTCATGAGAGGCTCTCCGCCGGAGAGGACAACCATCGAGACTCCAGCGCGTGCCATCTGGTCGACGATGTCGAGTTGTTGCTCAAGTGTCAGCTCATCTGACGAGGGCTGGCTGGCGTTCTGATAGCAGTGCATGCATCTGAGATTGCATCTGCGTGAGAGGCTCCAGACGACACTCACCGGCGCTCGAAGAGTCTGAGGGACTCGGACTCCATATTCTGATAGGCTCTTGAGGAGGTTCCAGAGTGCGCGTCGTCCCGGTTCATCCTGAAGAACGTTCTCCACTTGGGCTGGATTGAACCCACATAGATGGCCAAGCCATTCCAGCATCTTATACGTCATAGAGCCAGGGGCGAATCGCCACAAGGCATCTGGAATATCCGGGACGGGTGCAAGCACTTTGAGCAGCGTCGAGACGATGCAATCCCTCGCCTGGTTCAGATATGGGAGCGAGAACCGCTCGTCGGACGCACTCATACTCGCGCACTCTTTCCAGAGAGGTCGGAGTTCGCCTACTTAACGCCTATCACGAATTTCCCGAAAGATATGTTTCGAGCTTGGTTTTCTGACCGTGCATGATTTAGGCACATAGATGAACGACTCGAAGGAATGGCAAATAGTGCTCAAGCTCGTAGTTGATATAGCCGTCCTCAGGTACTTCCGGCTGAGATCACGGATGGAACATAGGGAACGAACTGGACCACCGCCTCGGCTTGTCGGACTCTTCGGCTGGTTTGTCGTCGCGATAGTGTTCCTCGGCGTGATCGCCTACGGCCTCTCCGTCTATTTGGATTGGATCGTTCTTCAATACATGTACGAATCCAAAGCGGGTCTAGACTGGTTTGCGATAAACTTCTACCACAACAACACATTCATCGTAGCGGGTCTTCTTGCGCTTCTCTTCGTCAACCCGCTTCCGAGAAGAAGTCATCTGTTCGAGGCTCTATCCGCGCTCGGTGGCGCATTCGCACGCGTCAGAGGCGAAGAGGAGGTCGTCTCCCTCGGCCCAAGCAAGGTTCTGTGGTTTCTTTGGCAGGTCATCAAGTGGGCAGTCGCTTTCTGGATAATTGCAACCGCGAATGGTTTGCCGGGATTCGGCAACCTGACAATCGTGATCACTATGCTCCAGAGCGGCTTGGGTGATTGGGGGCAGATCTCTAGGATCTTTCTGCTTCCACTTGCTCCAGCGTCGGGATCAGAGCTTGTCGCGTTAATCCCCACAATGGAGGTTCAGTACCGCCTCATCTACGACATCGTCGGAGCAATCGTTCTCGTGGCTGTTCTCAGACTGATC
>Ga0209725_1002257_pt1 | contig 10449 bp, 11 predicted proteins | sample I18A1metaG_FD_184145 | JGI IMG/M metagenome (GOLD analysis project Ga0209725, IMG submission 184145) | Lake sediment bacterial and archeal communities from Gulf of Boni, Indonesia to study Microbial Dark Matter (Phase II) - ​I18A1 metaG... | ecosystem: Environmental > Aquatic > Freshwater > Lake... | reverse complement strand
GCTGGAAAGTCGAGCGACATCGGGAGGGAGTTGGCGGAACGCTTGTCTACAAACGCATCAATGTAGCTGAAAATTCAAGTGACATAGTCGCAGGCGGAATAACTTTGTTATTGAATCAATCAATCTGGTATGACTATCGAGGCATCTACAGCGCTGCAATCAATTTTGGCCCAGGTAGCGCGGACCTTCAATTTTTCATGCGGGCTTGCGGTGTGTCAGTATCGTTCATGGAACTTGCACGATACCGCGTTTTCGTCGAAATCGCCTCAATTATAAATATACAAACCATTCCTTCAAGTCACATAGTTCTGAGCCCGCGGGGAAACCCGGCAGTTTTATGGGAGATGCAACGACTGGAGTCCATTACCGTTTCTTATACAGACCTCACAGAAGCAGAAGAATACCAAAGGCGTCTCTTCTCCGCAGGTCTCTGTCTCGGCGTAGGAATTCCACTTATCTTATCAGGAATCGTTGAGCTCTCAAGAGAACTGATTCGGCGACGAGAGTGTAACTCACAGCGCACGAAAGGACGACACACACAATTGATGTTCACAACTCAGGGGAAGAATCCCCTAAAACCCCTCTTTCTTATGCCTTCCTTTTTCTCCAGAACCTATACACAAGTAAGCCCATTCCACTAAGTAAGATCAAGACCAGCAGAAATGTGGTTAAGATAGTCAATGTTGATTCTTCGGCCGGAACGGTCGAGGTAGTAACTGAAGTCACTACTAACACAGACGTAACTGTGAACGCTAGTTCCGTCGTTGTACTGGTAGCTTGCGTAGCAGTTGCACTGGTTACTAAGGCAGTCGTAGTCAAAGAAGAAACAACTTTTGTCGAGGAAACTGTGGTAAACGTAGAAGAAGTCAGTGTGGGAGTTGGCGTTGGGGTAGAAATTGTTGTAAACGTAGGTGTACTGGTGAAAGTGTATGCGGATGTTTGGGTAACCGTTTGTTGACCTGGATAGGGCGGGTTGCAAACTTTGCAGGGTCGATAACCTTTACTTACCGCGTCATATTCGTCTACAAACCAGATCAAGTTTTCAGGTTTTATCTGTGCGACGTAGCGGCACCAAGGGTAATGATAAACATCGCTCTTTATGCTACCGCAGTATTTTCCTTGAGAGACGACTATCCCGACAAAACTATAGACTACTGAAAGGGTAAGCGAGATTACTATGACGGCGAGGAAAACGAAGCGCAAACCTCGTTTAGGCAATTTCTGATCCTGACACTAATTGACGAAATTTCCTAATATCTTTTGCTATGAACTGAAATCTTTAGAGCCGGTTTCAAGCACCTACATGAGATATTCATTTCTTTGTCGTCTGCATACATGGCCTCTATTTTTCGTTAGATCATGCGTGTCTACTGAGCCTAAGAGAGCCTTATCCATACGAATTACGTAATTCTTTATGGCTTATGGTCGGAGAGTGGTATTCATGAATGATAGAAAGTTCATTATCGCTGTCTTCGTTGTTGGTCTGTTGCTCGGTGCAATCCTCGGCATAGCCTATTCAATGTACACTGGTCGATACCTGCAACCATCTTCCGCAAGTTATGAGATCCATTTCTCCCCGAAAGGTGGATGCGCTGATACAATTATCTATTGGATTGGTAGAGCAAACCAATCTGTGCATGTTCTCATGTACATCTTCACATTGCAGAACGTGGCTGAAGCTCTGATATCGGCTCACAGTAGGGGCGTCGAAGTTAAGGTCGTCTTTGACAAGAGTCAGGGTAGCAGCTACAGTCAACATGCTCTTCTGAAAGAGGCGGGAATCGAAGTGAGAAATGACACAAATCCAAACGGCATAATGCACAACAAGGTTGCGATAGTCGACAACCTGGTTGTCATAACTGGAAGCTTCAACTGGACGAATAGCGCTGAGAACAACAATAATGAAAATCTAATCGTTATCCTTTCAGCGGACGTTGCGTCAAGATATGAATCTGAGTTCCAAAAGATTTGGAGTCAGTCTCAAGGATAATTGAATCCCATGTTTGCTACTTCGATCTGCAACGGATTTTTGACAATAATTTCAGGAGACCCCTCGTAGAGCTGGATCATGCCTGTTACTCTAACCTCCTTGCCCTTGTAGAAGACTTCAGGCTGAAAAGGAAAGTTCTTCAAGTCTCCGCTGAAAATCACAGCGTAGAAGTATCCTTTGTAAGGATCATGGAAGTTCAGAAAAACAGTGCCTTTCGCCGACTTGTAGGTCCTGACTATTATTCCTTCAACAGTCCTGGTCTGGCCAACATACTTGCCTGCATCCGTCCAGTTGATCACTTCTGGATCTGAAGGTTTGCGCGGAAGCCATTTCGCCGGCGGCGGGAGTTGTGGTCCCTCCTTGATCGTTGTAGTAACCGTCGTCGTGCGCTCTATCGTTGTTGTCACCGTTGTCGTTATAGTAATCGTTGGCTTTTCCCCGATAACTCGGTCAAATACTGGACCTAGAACCAGACCACCCAAAATGAAAGCTAGCAAGACTATTGCGGCAACAGCTATCCAAAGACTCTTTGACGTAGGGTGCCTCCTTTCTCGACCGTGACTATTACAGTCAAGGTGCCATACACCTTTGTCCTTTTCCCAATAGGCTTCCTGTCCTGACGATATCGTTCGGCCGCACTTGATGCATTTCCCGTCGTACTTGAGAGAAATCCTTTTCAAATTAACTCGCCCCGAAAATCTCTCAGGATATTCATAGATACCCGAACCATATTAATAGCTATGGCGTCAAATACTCAAGATGAATGCAATGCTGGAGTGAAAGATTCGAAACTTGTATGAATCTTGGATCGGCTTGGCGGGACTGATTGTAGCTATTTTCGGAATCCTCCTGACCTTAAGCCTGCGACTATACGACTATCGCAAGCAAGCTTCTCAAAGGAGATTAGACAGAATAGGAAATGCACTTCGCAAACTTCAGCCCAAACTGGTGCTTGCAAAGCTTGCATATGGAGATAAAGATGTACCATCAACATATTCAGCAATAGAACAGGTTTACCAGACCCTAGTCCAAGAAATAATGTACGAGGGCTTATCGGTAGACCTGAAATTGGTGTCGCAAATTTTATCTGATAAATTGGGAATGATCTATGCTCTTTTCTTCGCTTGGCAAGGTGAGTACAAGACATTGAAGGAGGCTAACCCTGACAAAGCTAGGGCCTACTTTGATACGCTAAGAGAAAAGGTCGTCAATGACATGAGGATCAAAGGATTAATTGAAGAGCTTGTACCTATGGTGAACGATTGGCTAGCTAAACACCCTTGATCTGGATATTATATGTCAAGCACCGTGATGATGTTATTGAATATACTACACACGTCGGGCAAGTGCCTCGACGCAACGCTTTGGAATTCACAAACACTCGTCTTGATCGCTAGCTGGATTATGATTGTCGTTGCTCTCGCAACTCTTTTCTTTGCGATTAAAACGTTTCAAAAAGTTCGCGAAGAGGTAGAGTTGTTTGCAAAATCTGTTTACGGCGAGATTTATGATACGGCTCAGGTGGAAAGACTGGAGTTCTTCATACCCCCAGTTGCAAAGTACAAGATTAGTGGCTACCCTCAGTCGGATGAACAACAGTTTATGGGATCAATTCAGTTAAGAAATAATACTTCTGTTGAATTTTTCTTACATTTTGTATTGAAGAAGAAACAACATATTAGGACACTAACAGTGGGTTTTGGATCAGGAATGAATATGAAGCCTCTAGTAACTGAGAGAACGAGCGGGTTTGTAACGAAAGAGATTGCCTCATTCATTAGAGAGGAATATGTCGATTGGCATGGAAATTATCACATTGAATATGCTCATCCACGCACAATTCCTGAGGGCGAGTCTATGCTTGTCTCATTCAAGGCCGAAACTGGAGATCCAGGAAAGTTCCAACTTACCATAGAAATATTTACAGATGAAGCTGTAAAACCTTACGAGAAAAAACTTGACGTCATAGTTAAATGACAAATCAATTGAAAAGCAATTCTCAATCATTGTTGGATAGATGCTGGATGCCCGGCAACAGTGAGGTAGTTATCCCTTCCTTCGTCTTACAGTTTCTCAAGAGCACTGAAAGTATTTGGCTGAAGCTGAGTCCAACGGGGGTTACGACGAGTTGATTTCAACTGTACAGCCGCCAACTTGAATGAGACAGTTCGCTGAAAGTGTTGGATATGCGAAGAACCTCATCGAGCCTTTCTTCTCTTCCTCCTCAAGAGGATAGGGCTCGTGATTTCCAAAAGGCTTTTAAGGTAACTGTGGCAGAATGTGGCTAATTGTGGCATCAAATGGCTATCATATACAGTATACCGGTCCGCATCGTTCCCAATAATGGCACATTGCGATGCACTATTCCAAAGGAAATCGTGCTGAACCTAGGATTGCAAAAGGGAGACGAGCTCATCTGGATTCTTCATGACGATGGAAAGCTTGAGGTTAGAGTTCCGAGAGAAGCCAAGGCGAAGAAATGAGAGTAACGCGTATGAAAGGATAGCGAAACACTATGCTCACTAAGAACAGGGACTATATGGCAGAACCAATCCTGGATTGGATACTTAACGGAATCCCTGAATCAGTAAACGTGAAACTTTTCGACGATGTTGCCTTCATCTACGAGGTACAGCTGGCCAAAATGGAGCTGTTTTCTTGGTGGCGAGATCTCGATGAATTTCGAAAGAGAGCTGCCTACTATGAAGAAGTAAATGGCCAGAAAACCTACCACTTCTATATTTCAGATATCAAGGGCAAAGATCAGATCGGTCGGTCAAACCAGTACCTGACTCATTGGTATTACCCGTACAAGGCGAAGTTTCATCCCCAGATGATAAAGGCTCTAATAAATTGGATGGGGCTGAGAACAGGCCAGAAGTTGCTAGATCCGTTTGTCGGTTCAGGCACAGCGTTGATTGAGGCAAAACTTATAGGCGTTGACAGTATCGGAATCGACATCGACCCATTCTGTGTGTTCATGAGCAAAGTCAAAACAGACCTTCTGCACCTGAGGCCAGAACAACTTGAGGTCGTAGATTTCAAAACAGCATTCAACTACTTCAAAACGTTCAAAGGAAAGTCATCTCAGGTTGGCCTAACGAAGTTCGTGGAAGCCAACACCACATCAAAGTCCCCGTTCTTCGGAATGGATGAGAGAATTCATAACTTCTTCCTGCTAAGCTATCTCTACGCGCTCTCCGATTATACCTACGTTAAGCGAGACATGTGGGAAGGATTTCAGCAGAACACCGGTCAGATCTTGAAATCAATTCGCAGATTTGATGAACTGAAGCAAGACCTTGACCTGGAAATGGGGAAAGTAGACGTTGAGCACGGCGATGCAAGATTCCTTGAACAAGGGGGGATCCAAGCGGAAAGCATCGATGGCATAGTCACCAGCCCCCCATATAGCATCGCGGTAGATTACATTGCAATGGATCTTCACACCTTCAAATACTTGGGAATAGAACCCGAAGGTCTCCAAGACAAGCTGGTCGGTCTTAAAGGAAAGCATGAGGAAAGGGTTCGCATTTACTTTGAGGACATGGAGTTAGCTTTTCAGAGTATGTTCAACGTCCTTAAGCCCAATGCACGATGCGCTGTCGTCATCGGTGATGTAACTTTCGAAGGAAAGAAACTACCGATAACTCAACAATTCATCGATATTGCTGAGAAGATTGGTTTCAAACTGGTGAATGTCATACGCCGCCCTATTCTCGGAGGTTTTGCACGGCTGAGATACGAGTACATGATACTTTTGCAGAAGCCCTAGTCAACCCTCGGCTGGCCTTTCTTTTCGTTCACCAAAGGGTCTATTCCTCCACCAGTCCCTTAAAGAGGCCTACCTCTTCCCGTATTTCCTTACCGACCTCTGCTGAGAGGCGTAAGAGGGTCTCGTAAGTCCCGCTTCCTCCTAGCATATCCCAGCCTTCTTCAGCTATTTTGACCTCCTCCCTGTCGAACACCATTGGAGCCGTCCAGTGCCACTTGTCCCAACTCTCGAAAGGGTTGTACGGGAAGGCTATATACGCTTGAGGAGTCAGATCGGCCTGTATTAGTTTAAAGAGCACGATTCTCTTCTTTGACCTTACACAGTCTTCCTTCTTGGGCCAGGGAGTCTTGAACTCAAGGCAGAGGGGGCCTCCTTCGAAGTCACCTATGAATAGGTCAGCGGTGACTGTCTGGGTTGTAGTTGAACCTACTCTGCTCCTTAGGATTTCCTCCATCTCAGCTCTGCAGTTTGGTTTCTTTCGCCCCCTGTCCAGGGCCTCGATTATATCGTCGAGCCTTCTCACCATACCTGTGTCTACGGCGCCATCTATTGTGCGATTCCTCCGTACATCTTCAAACCTCTCTTCGGCCACTATCTTCGCTATGTCTGTATAGAACTCTTGCCCAATCACTCGAGTGATGCTTCTCTCTAGTTCAGAAACGACGATGGCCTTTTGTGGAAAGAACAGCACATGGAACGGTTTTTTCAATGCACTTTGGAAGAACTCGCCCATACGTTGCTTACTTTTGAGCAGGACTCTTTTCCCCATCTGCCGCACAAGTCTCGTTACACGTTCCTTGGTCTCCTCGTTCATAGTGATTCCTCGCATTTCATGCATTAAGATTCTCTAAACAGTCCATGTCGACTTGGAAGAGATCGCTGAGGCTGTAACGCTCTCTTGCAACAATCTCAGCCAAAGGCGGATAGAACATTATTCCAATCCTTGTGACAATTGACCGCTCCTGTTTTGCGTAGGGTAGGGACTCCTCAGGAAAGAAGATCGCGTGAAACGGATAGAGTCTCTTAAGTTGTTCAATCGAGTACTTGGTAAGAGAAGCGATTCCATCAAGGACTCTGAAGGTGAGCTTGGTGATTTGCTCCTCGGTCTTGCGCCTCAAGGCACATCTCCCTATAGTCAACAAGCCTAGTCTCGTGTGGGATAGAGTTCAAGTTTGACCTCATTTTCGTTGTTTAGTTTTCCTATTATTGCATTGGCCAAACCTAGATAGCTATCCCATCCTCTTCCATACCTTTTTATGGACTCATTGGTCAACCTGACTTTTTTCAACGGCTCCAGAAATCTTCCTATCTGCAATTCTCTGAATGACTTATTGGTCTCCAGAATCTTGTTTAGCACAAGCAATAGCGCATTTACGCCTGTAGCTTTAGTTATACCGTATTTTCTAAAGTTAGTCCATCTATTTCCTAGCAAACGGGCCACTAATCCGAAGTACGTTAGAAGTAGACTTACCTGTTTTTCAAAGGCTTGCTTATTCCTAGGGTTATCGATTGATTTCTTGTGGTCAAATTTAGCATATCTGAAAAGCGGACCTGAAAATCCCTGAAACTTTCCGTGCTCGTAAATAGGTCTTAGAAGTCGTTGAAGCAGAGCGTATCGCGCAAAACTGTAAAGATTGATTGGCTTTCCTTTTTGTATCTCAAGGATCTGTATCCTGTCTTTCCAAACCCCAACTCTATTGAGTTCCTTCACCAGAAGGCTGGGCCAAGTTAGAGGTTCTCTTAGGTCTTTAACAAGCGTCATCAAATCAGATAGCAGCGTCCTATCCATCTTCTTTTGATTGTTGTTTATGTCGATAAACATCCTTGCTTGATCGATCGTAGAGAGATCTGTGAACGCAACGACGGGTATTCCAAATTTCTTATCCTCTCGATAATAACCTGTTCTTGTAAAACCGAAGAGTCTATGTTGACCATCGACAACCCATGCGGAGCAGTATTCTATTGGTATCTTCAACTCATTTTTGTCAGGCTCAACCTTCGATTCGAAGGCCAGGATTACATTGTTTGACAAAACTGAATTGCTTCTTCCCAAGAATTTCGCAATTTCTTGTATCCTGTTCTTTTTGATTATCCTTTGATAAGCCTCTTTGCCTCCTAAGCTTCTTCGGTATACGTAGGCGATCTTAAGCAGGTAGCAAGGGTCGATCGAAGTAAGGTAACACTTACCACCTGGTTGTTTTACCTCAATTGCAGGTACCTTTATGATTTCTTCGGTTTCATCGGGCTTTACTTCTAATTCTTTCATAATTTCATATTTAGTCCAAATTCCTAATGCTGAAGCCGTGTGAATAAAATAGTCTATCGCTGTGGCATCCCAAATGTGCATTCTTTCAGATTTGGCATAGTCATAGTTGGCTTGTGTTACTTCATACTTTTCCGCTGCAAAAAGGACACTTGTTTTTTCAATTTCTTTGAGCGACCTTGTTTTGATCGCTTTTCGTGCTGATGTTATGACCTTAACTGGTAATTCATCTAACTTTCTCTTCTTTTCCGCCCACTCCAATATCAGATCGTGAAGCTTTACATTAGTTCCTGCCTTGCACTCGGCGATGACAAGAACTTCCTTGTATATTGCGCAAACATCCAGGTTGAATCTCTTCACTGTCGAGTTCTCTTTGATTTCGATGTCGACTTCTCTATCAGTTTTGAAGCCTGCCTTGTTAAATATTTGCTCGATCTTCTTTGTCAATTTCCTGTGAGAATCATCTCGACTCATTTGTTTCACACATTTTTCAAGAGTGATGAGAACTATACTGAATTTGTATTAAGCGTTCTATAAATTGGTTACTTTCTCATCCTGTAAGCCTTTCTAGACCTTGGACGTATGGAAAATAGGCGATTAGCCTCTTGGATCGTTGATCCGGTTTTGCAAGAACCTCTTTTACGTATGGCAGGTCGTGAACGCAGCGGAGGTGGTAATGATACTCGCGTTCACCTGAACCTAGTCGTCCGAAGTATATTTCTTCGTTGCAACCCTCGCATTGAATTTTTTCTGATTCTATTTTGTCCGAAAAATCACAAAACTTGTCAATGATGTTATCGCAATAAAGGATCCATTTGTTACACTTTGGGCACCTTAAGGGTACCGTATTCGGAACGCTAGCTGTAAGCACGGGTATTCCGCTCTCTAACATGAACTCGTTTGTATGCCTGACCTCACGTATTGTCGGTCTAAGTTGCTTCACTTCTATTCCGAATACTCGTCCTTGCTTGACCACCAAGAAATCTGGAGGAATAATGTGCTTGGTCAAACTAGGCATTCTTTGATGAAGTAGTAGCGGCAACACATACGATCCGCTATTGCGCATCAGAAACAGGTAGACCACTAGTTCAATGACCGTTCCCAAAGATTTGGGCAAGAGATGGTCTATTGACCAGTAGACTCCCTTGTGCTCTTTGTAGCCTAAGGGTTCGTCTAACTTCTTCGCAATCTCGTAGTTTTCCTTGTACCTCGCGTCTTCAATTAAATTATCGAGACCTCGGTTTTCCAGATAGGTTAGGAATCTTCTTCGAAGTTCTGGAAAGTAGGTTATATGCTCTTCCTGCAGCAATTGGTTTATCGTGTACAGTATCATTCTCATGTAGTCCGATCGATTTTTGCTATCGCAGCTCCAAATTGCCCCGCGGGATAATATCATGTAATCAAGCGTGTCAGCTAATTGCATCTGGCGACCATAACCGCCGAAGTACATTGCCTTTGCGAAAGAGTCGTAGGCTTCCCCCATGTCGTGAAATTTATCTCGGTATCGACGGTAAAGTGGATCTTCGGTAGCAAAGAATCCGTCGATACTTGCTAGATGGGAAATACATGTCGCCGCTCGCTTAATCGCCTTATCCATTGTCATTCACGTAGAGTTATGCATAATAGCTTCGTATTAAGATAGAGTAAGGAAATCTCGGACAAAACAATGAATTAGACATTTACTTCTTGAAAGCCCGAGATTTCTATGGTATCCTTTCAGATACCCTGGAGCTTCTGTTGACAGCGCTCGGTTGCGCTTACTCATCTAGCCCTAAAACAAAGATGGGAACTTGGATTGCACTCTTGAAATGGGGCAGGTAACGACGAACCTTTTCGAATGTTAGGCTGCCTTCCCATTTTTGCCCTCGATCTTTCATTCGTCTTGGCAGACTACTGGTTGCAACAATGTAGACGCATAGCGTTTGCGTAATGCCAGCGATTCGATCCTGGGCCTAGCGTATTGGAGGATCTTCTCACGGCAAAGAATCGTTTAGGTAAGCCATTCAAAGAAAGAGGAAAAATTCAACAACTGAAACATCAAGGGCCAGAATAGATCTTCAACGAAGCTTTTCTAAACCGTCAGAGAGGACGAGATAATATCCCTTCTTTCAAATAATGGTAAAGTGCGTTTTCAAATCACCTTAAGATACGCCCAGTGCTCTCCTCGCCTCCTCTCCTAGCAGACCAAGCTCAGCCAAACGTTCCCTCAGCAACCTACGGACAACCCCACTCAGAGAAGGCTCCCCAACATCGCGCCTCAACCTTCTAAGAATCTCAATCAAACTCAGATCTAAGCTCACACAAACAGTTCCAAAAGATTTCCTCCTATTCAAAGATCCCTCAGACACCTTAGGCCTTCCAGGCTTTCTCAGTTTAGCGTCCTTCATCATCGAATAGATCGACTCTCTTCTCAGCGAAATC
>Ga0209725_1002255_pt1 | contig 10450 bp, 18 predicted proteins | sample I18A1metaG_FD_184145 | JGI IMG/M metagenome (GOLD analysis project Ga0209725, IMG submission 184145) | Lake sediment bacterial and archeal communities from Gulf of Boni, Indonesia to study Microbial Dark Matter (Phase II) - ​I18A1 metaG... | ecosystem: Environmental > Aquatic > Freshwater > Lake... | reverse complement strand
AAGCATCCTACCGATAAATCCAAACTCGATCTGAGCACATTTCTGCCTAATGCTTTGCGGGGTATGAAGCTTCATGTCGTTCCAGATGGTTTACGTCTACGTCTGTGGCAACAGTACCATGGAGGCTCCGTTTTCGGGGTCACTATTGCACGGTTTATCAAGACCGAAATGTTCGTTGCCGGTATATGTCTGTTCTCAGGTGAAGGCACAAAGAGTCTGCTGGCCGGCAAGGTAGAGCTTGTTAACTCGGACCCCGTGGTGGTTCGGATCTTCCCTAGGGTTCCTTGAGGCCATCGATGTTCCGGCCAAAGAACTGGTTTTTAGGGTCCAGACTGACAAACGAAGGATGACTAGTGCCAAGAGGTACTGGAGAAACGTTCTCAGTATCCGTGGATCTCAGTTCAGAAGTCCGATAATCAAGAAGCACGGCCGCCGTGACGGGCGAACTTCGTTGGTGGTCATGTATTCGAACACGCTTCTGCAACTTCTGTTGAACTACTGGAGCACGCAACTCGACAGGCTCGTTTAGGTCCGGAACGTCGCCAGCGGCTCCAAATAGCAGGCTCAGGATAACCATGCCAACAGGAGCACGTGCAAACCTGCTACTTGGGCCATTTTCTATCGAAGTAGATGCTCTTCCCGCACGCGGAGATCGGGATCCCCATCACAACGCTTGAATGAGAGAGGTACCCCAGAGATTTTGCAGCTGTCCCCGCGCGATACATTATTCGATTGTCGACATTCAGCTCGGTTGCCATCTTCACTGCAGAGCCTAGAGCTATTCCCAGGTCGAGTGCCTTAAAGATACAAGTTGGCCCCTCGAAGTCAAGGCCTGAAACTGGAGCCGTCGCATCAAACTCTTGGCATGTAGAATGACCGCAAGCCCCACAGGGAACACCGAAACTCTTCCTGCCGTTGATGCCTACAACCAGGAGCGCCTCAGATCGGTTCACGTTGTCAGCGTCGCGTTTGAATCCCTCGAGTTTTCGTTCCTCACCCATCTTCTCCATCTGTTCTGCGATCTTGTCTTTCTCCTCACCAGTGAGCAGGACGGTTTCGATATCGTCAATACCACCTGACTTTGGAGCGGTGCGGCAGGAAACCATCATTAGACCTGCGGCCCGCATCAGGCCCTGGGCTTCCCCTTCTTTGCTGGTGATTGTTGGCACATGGGTTCCCTCCAGCTTCAAACACCGATCGAAGCTGCCTGCTATTGTTATGTCTTTTGATCGAATCAATCTACACTCAGTTCTTGAGAAGCAAGAACGCGGGAAATTGCGGGTCGAGCGGGCGACGCTTCGCAAGTTCCAACATGCCAGAGCAACACAACAGTCGCACAGAAACGATTTTCTGCGTCAAACCATCTTCCGAAAGATTAAAAGTGATTCACCTTGTACCGGCTGTTAGGGCCGGTAGTTCAGCCTGGTATGCCCGCTGCTGGGGCCGAAGAACGTCCGGTTTGCAAGACATGATGACCAAGAAACCGGAAGGTCGCGGGTTCGAATCCCGCCCGGTCCACCATAAACTTTGAGCGGGTACCTCTTTCTGTTGGGTGCACGTCCCTTTGATGCGACTCCGGTCTAGGGCGTTGTCGCCGAACTTGAGACTTCCTTGACAGCAACCCGAAGGTCAGGAAATCCAAGCTGATCGCCGTAATGTCAGAAGAGGCATATCGAAAGAACGTCAGCGACATGACGGAAGACACGATCCTCGTGATTGACCCAGACATGGTCCAAATCGGCGAAGCCAATCATGCGCCAAAAAAGTACAGGGTGCCGGCGACGCGAATCGCGGAGCGCCTCGGCAAACGCATAGTCGCAAACATGGTACTCGTCGACGCAATGCGCGGCCTGATAGAAATGATAGACACCACCTCGGTCGAGAAAGCGATCGCAAAATATACTCATCGAGGGACCGAGACACTCAACGCTCAACGTCAACGCGTTCAAGGCCGGCTACGAGCACGCCCACGACCTCTCCCAAGAGAAAGCAGCCGCTGTGCAACAAACCCAATAATCGCCAGTGTTCTCCGCGCGTGTCAAACGTGGAACGAGCCTGGCGCTGTTCTCGTTTGATCTAGGACGAATTGGGGAATTAGTCCTTCGATGAGGCGGCGGGTGGGTTTTTTCGCGCGCGGCGGAGAAGCAGCAGTAGAATCGCAAATGTGGCCACTGTGGGTGCTATGAATGAGGGGAACTCCGGAATCGGCGCCATCGGGATCCCCTCCCAGTCGTGGCCCCACGAGGTATGCCAGAGGCCGTTGTCCGTCCCCCTGACGTAACAGTCAACCCTGTCGGCACCCCCTGTCTCCACCGGCATACAACTGAAATCACCCGCGACAATCGGTATTTCATGGCGGCTCCACCCGCTCCATTCGCTTCCATCCCACAAGAAGATACACGTCCCGTTGTCCGAACTCCTGAAGAAGCAGTCGATCCTGTCGGAGCTCGCCGAGGCACAATCGGGAGTACAGGTGAGAAGCGGCGACACACAAGTGGGATCACCGGCGAACAGCGCACTGAGAGAGAGGGCTCCGCCAACTGCTAGGTCATGCCAGACGCTTCCATCCCACGCGAACTGCCACATCGCGTTGTCCGACCCTCTGAAGAAACAGTCGATCCTATCGGGACCCCACGACACACAACTGGGATCACTTGCGAGAATCCCTCCGTGAGATACGGCTCCGCCAACTGCCTGATCGTGCCAGTTGCTTCCGTCCCACGCGAACTGCCACATCGCGTTGTCCGACCCTCTGAAGAAACAGTCGATCCTGTCGGAACCCCATGAGATGCATTCGGGATCACCGGCGAGGATGCCTCCGTGAGATACGGCATCGCCACTCAGATGGTTGTGCCAGTTGCTTCCATCCCACCAGAACTGCCACATCGCGTTGTCCGACCCCCTGAAGAAACAGTCAATCCTGTCGGGACCCCACGACACACAATTGGGATCACCGGAGAGAATCCCTCCGAGAGATCCCCAGCCGCCCCAGGAGAGCCCATCCCAATGGATGCTCCACATAGCGTTGTCCACCCCCCTGACGAAACAGTCGATCCTGTCGGGACCCCGCGAGATACAATTGGGAGCAGAAACGAGAGTTCCTCCAAGAGATTCCCAGCCGTTCCAAGTGCTCCCGTCCCACCACACGTGCCACATCGCGTTATCCGGCCCTCTGGCGAAACAGTCTATGCGGTTAGCGCCCCAGGAGACGCAGTTCGGATCCGAGGTGATATCGCCGGGGTACGCCGACACCGGCGCCGTGGCGGGTAGCTGCAGAGCTATAAAAAGAAGTAACGTCAAGGCCAACCAAGCCTTGATGCGGGTCGAAGGGCAGCTTGTCGATCGCAGGCGAGAGACAAACTCGTGCATCTATCCCTCACGCTTGAGGCATCTACTTGCGAGCAAGCATATATGAACTGCGGGACAACCCCGTTGATTAAGGCAAAGCACACGCTGACTGACGAGGAATCCCTCGGTTGTCGTAGACGTTCCTTTAGATGCGGCAACGCTGAGAAATAGGTCACGCAATAAGTGTGAACCCATCGAGTTGATGACCCGCACGAGATTCGAACCGCGATTCAAATCCCGCCCGGTCCACCATTGCCAATTTACGCTCGATTAGGTCCAAATCACCACCTTACTAGATGGTGATCTCAACGTGTAGTATGGTGGACCAATCAGGTAGCCACCTTGACCTGGCGAACGTCAGATATTCATAGTCAGAACAGCAGTAGCACAAATAGGACAACCGCTGGAATCGTGATCGAGAGGAGCATCTGCGGAGTCTGCTTACTCGTCCTGAGAAAAGGTATGAGCAAAGGCACCTCACACCTGTATTCCAAGAAGGATTCTCCATATAGTCTCAACAAGTGCTGCTCTTCCACGTATGCGAGGAAGATGTAAACGAAAAGCTCAGCAAACCACACGGCTACGGTCTGTTCTGGATTGAGAAATCCAATGCCGAAAGTGTTCCTCAGAATCCAGACGCTCCAGCTTGTCAGACCAAGCGTCGAAAGTATCATCCCAAGATACTGAGGATGTCTGACGAGGCGGTACGGCCCTGACGTAACTAATCCACCCTTTCTATTCACCAGCAGATAGATCGCGGAATAGACAAGCATCAAGAAACCAGTCGCAACAAACACCTTATCAGGAATCGCGAACGGTGCAACGAAATCGGATATGGCTCTTGGAAGGATCTCTGGAGAGCCTGTGAACAACAGCGCAAGGAAACTCGCGAAGGGGAGAGTCATCAGGCCTGCCCAGAAAGGAACTGACTGAACAAGAGGAACAAGATAGCCCGCAACACCCAGAAATCCAAGCTTCGCTCTCTCTGCGGTCATTGTCGTATCCTCATGAACGACATGTCCTGTTCGTTATAGGATTCTGAATTGGAGATTCTGACGGGAGCAGTGAGCGCTCGCCCGAAGGATTCAGACTTGCTCTCAGCTGCCGCTCTTCGGGCGCTGAACACGAGGACGGAGCCGTACTCATGCCAAACCCGGAAGCCCTCGAAGCCAGCCTCACGCAGATATTTGTCAAGTTCGAGCAGCTCGAAGACGTGGATGCCGTGATCTTTCCTTACGTGTTCGCGGATGCGAGAGTGTCTCAAGATACCTTTATTGCCGGCGGCGAACGTCATCACCGCCAAGCACGCTCCAGCCTTCATCGTTCGACCAATCTCGCGAAGCGCAAGGACAGTATCGGAGAAGAGATGCAACGAACCAGCACAGATCACAGCATCGAAAAAGTCCGCCCTGAACGGAAGCGTCTCAACCCTGGCACGAGCGAAGCGAACGTTGGGAATGTAATCTGACTTGACGTAGCGGACACCTCGTCGCAGCATGCCCATTGAGACATCGATGCCGTACACCATCCTTGATTCGGAAGCGACGCGACGGCCATATGTCCCCGGCCCGCATGCAACGTCCAGAATTAGGCCATCCACTGATCCTACGATGTCCGCGATGTCGCGTGCGAGCCCTTCAAGGGATGTGCTACGCCACCCACCGTAGAGGTTGAGTACGAGTGGATACCAGAGCTTCGTCTCATAGATCCGCGCCAGCCAGTCAATCTTCTGTATGTTACGCAAGAGCTGGCTGCTGCTCTGCGTCATATCCTCCAAAACGAAGTCGGGGATGCCTTCGAGGATAGGATAAGCCCCCGTGCAGGCATGGCAAACAAGCGCTTTATCCCTCGCGTCCAAGTCCCCTTTGCATGTGGGACACACGTAGGCACCATAGTCTTCTTTCGGGTCCCCGTCAATTCGGTCGGTGGGCATTGATCCAGCTTTCGCCACCGACATGTCAATTGTCTCCCGCATTTTGGACAACGAATCTGCAAACCTTGCCTCCTAGTCCAATTGATTCCTCCAGTTCCACTCTGACGGGCTTCCTTAGCAAGGTCTCGAAGACTGCCTTGACCCATCCTCTAGAACAGTAACACAAGGTGCCAGAGAGAGGCACCACCCCGTTTCTCACGAGTGGACAACCACACTTCACACATGTTGCTTTGATCCTGTCTCCATCACGTGTCCAGGTTCCGCACCAACATATCTCATCATTGGTTCTCCTGAGCAGCTGCGCCTCATCCTGCGTCTCGGTAGCGATTCTCTCAGCGATTCCAAGATCTCCATCCGACCGAGCACACGCCTCACCACAAGACTCCATAACCCTCTTCCTAGTCTCCAAATCAACTCCATCAAGGCCACGAAGTACTGAGCTGAGCAGCGCGGCAGTGCGTTTCAGCAGCATCTCCTGACCACATGGCTCGATTCCCAAACCATAACACACCTGTGAAGGGGGGGCTTCATCCCAGATAATGCTTGTATAAGTAGGAACTTTGGGACCAAGAGGTCCCTTGGAATGTTCGAAACTCGCGTCTCTTGGTGCGATAATATATACGCTTGGGGCGCATGCTTCTTCGACGAGCTCGATTTGCTGAGCAAAGAGGTGACACCTACGCTGGTCGAGAGCTTGACCAGGTCATCTTAGCCGTCGTTCTGAGCTTGAGCGCGCGCGCTGGTCACAGAGTATTTCGCAACCCCAAGGAGTTACCGTCGTGTACTGCCCGATGATCTGCCTGAACCCTTCACGAGCCGGGATCTGGCTCACGCCAAGGACATGTCCCTGTGGCTTGCGCAGAAGGTGATGTATTCCCTGCGCTGCGAAGGGACCGTGTGTGTCGCAGGCAAGGAGGCGGAACGCAATCCTCTACGCAACAAACAGTACCTCATACAATAGTTCGTCACCTGTCGGGTAAGTGATACTGGTAAACTGGTGCGCCAATCCCCCGCACTCATCACTGAACCCACCGCATCTCGCAGAATCCGGGAGCCATACGATGTAACATAGTTTCGCAAGCCCTATCGATATTCGTGCACTAGTAGCCGCATGGTGAGACATGATGAGTCGTATCGACCTAGAAGAAACCGCGGCCAGAGTAGCTAGGGAGGTAAGATACCTGAAGGCATTGGTGTTGATCAACCTAGTCTATGGGGTTGTAGCTTTCGGGATTTCGATCAGCGCGATCGTGACCACACTTGCACCGGTCTTCAGTATGGACCTGTCAACTCTGCCTTCGATCCTTGTGCCGCAGTCCCTGCTGAAGATTGCCTTCGCGGCTGTGATTATTGCCCTCGCTGCCAGATGGTTCAGTCACAGTGCAGAGATGTTTGATGCCGTAGACGATCTTGGGAAGGCCCGTGACCGGATGGTGAATTCACATGATGAGGAGGGACGAGCTGAACAGGTAGTAGGCATGATTGTTGAGCTTCTCTCATACTATCGCCAGCACCGGGATTCCATCAGAGCCTTCCGAACATTGGGAAAGGTATCCGGGCTGATGTTTATCGGACTCGGGTCAGTCGGGCTCCTTCAAGCGATCTTTGCCTCACCAGCGAACATCACGCAAGCACTCTTAGGTTTGGCTGCGACGCTCCCACCTGGTCTTGCAGGAATCTACATCTCATACAGTCTCGGAAAGTATCAGGACAGTTGGGACCCTCGACTCATTGCGGCATCAGGGGCGGAAGAGGAACTCAGGAAACTCTTGGACAGACCCTGAGGTCATGATATTGAAGGAGAGAAGAACCGTATATGAGATCTACTGGGAGATACTCGTATACTGTAGGATGCCTCGGCTCTTCACGCAGATAGTCCAGCGTTGCGATCTTAACTCGAAGACCTGTCAAGGCTATCTGGATTTCCTGCTCAGCAAAGGCTACCTCAGATCGGTCATTGAATCCAGCGTTGTCACCTATCAAACAACGGCGAAAGCTGGGGATTACCTCGGCATCTTCGGTTCAATGTATCAGGAACTGTACGGAGCGCCCCTCCAATTTCGCATCAAGAACACACACTACGATTAGTATGTCGCGTGTTTATCGAATATCTCTGACAAACTACTCGTGATATCTCCAAATCCTGGTCACACTACACGCCCGTAATGGCACGTTGAACAAATGCTAATGTAGCCATCACGAAGAACAGGATGATTGCTGTGAACTTCCATCTGCGTCGGGCATTCGCCGCCACTCCCAGCATCCCGCCCGTACCCGCGAAGAACAGAACAACATAGCTGATCACCATCCGGCTTACGCTGCGGAAGTCAACTTCTAGAATGTAGTCCAGAACTGCCTCCACGACCAACCATGCTAGCATACAACCAATCTGGACATAGTAGAGAATTGGTCGTTGTAGAGGCGGGGCTTTCAAGAGTAGGTAGATCAGAGGAATTGTCAGAAGAAATTGGAAATAGCCAACCCAGTTCCCAAAATGAGGCATATCCAAGATTCTGGACACGAATATGATTGTCGCCGAGACGTAGAATGCAACGGCCACCATAGCACCCAGCCGATTCGCATTCTCCAGCTTTGGCCGACTCTCGTTTCCATTGAGAGGAATCGCACCACGATCTAAAACCGTTCATCTTCGAAGGAGAAGACATCTTCGATCTTTGAGTGCAATACTCTTGCAATCCTGTACGCCAGTCTCAGTGACGGGTTGTACTTTCCCTTCTCCAGGAATAGTATAGTCTGCCGAGTGACGTCCACTTTCTCAGCCAGAGCTTCTTGTGTGAGGTTACGCTTCTCTCTCAGTTCCTTGATCTTCGTCTTCATGCCGAAGACTCTCAGGCGCTGAACCTGTCGTAGTAGATGAATGATGCAACGAATGTTACCAAGCCTCCCGCAAACAAGGCAGCAATTGACATTGCTAGCTGGAAAGCCTCGGCAGCTCGAAGAATCGCTATGTACGAGAAGAGGAGTGCTGAAGCGACCATACTGAATACGAACGCGTTCCTGCAGGCCCTGTTGATGTTCTGGTCGATTCTCTCATCGCTACCCTTCCCCCACATTGAGCTCCAGAATCCGAAGAACCCGAAGAATCCAAAGAATCCGGAGTTACCGGTAACCAAACCCAAAAAACCTAGGAAGCCGAGGAAACCCAAGTACCCGATCAGATTCCTACGCATATCGCTCGCGATGTAAGATACTTCTAACGTATGAAATACATTTGCTCCTAGTCTATGTACTGCACCCGTCGAAGCGTTCATGAGGAGTTGTTTTCTGTGCGCGTGCAGAAAGAGCGTCAAACACAGAGAGAACTTCTCGCAAGGCCGCATCCGTTGCCGGCTAAGATGATTTGCTACGACGTCTGCAGCCACGAAGCACGACCGAGCTTCCCGCAGCGCAACCCACCAAGACCAGAAAGACTCCAAAGAAGTATTGCGTATCCTTGAGGACCACCGCAGCTCCAATTATCGCCACTCCCCACATCACGGCATCCCAGAAAGCAGCTCTCTCCCAGATGTCCATTGCATCTCCCCAACTTCACGTGCGCCGACCGACGGTTCAAATCCTGGCGCCCAGGAAACGTGTTCCTGAAGTGGCTATCAAGCCGATTCCGAGAATTGCCGCAACCACAGGCCAGAACCCAAGTTTCTCCGTTCCAATAAAGAACATCAATGCCGCTGCTGCTATCGCTATCACCAATCCAGCTGTGAACTGCAGCATTGACCTCGTTCTATTCATAATGATCAACTCCCCAACATCTATTCGTCATCGAAGATGAACAGGTCATCGATTGTTGTCTGCAATGCTTTCGCCAAGGCATGAGCCAGCGTCAATGATGGAGCATATTTTCCATTCTCGACGAAAAGGATGGTTTCCCTTCTCACTCCAACCTTCTTCGCAAGCTCCTCCTGAGTCAGGTTGTACCTTGCCCTCAGCTCCTTGATCCTCGTCCTGAACGCCATTCAGGAATCGCCCCTCCTGCCAAAGTACCAGAGAAGTAAGCCGAACGAAAGGTTCTGAACCAGCAATACGGCTATCAACGAGTAGCTGTAGAAGTCCTCGCTGAAGCTAGGCACGCCAAGAAATTCCCTTGCGATGAGCGTCCAAAACAGGATTGCCAATATGAAGTACGACCCGGCGTTGAGGGCAAGAGGAGCAGCTCTTCCGGCTATTCTCCGGGTACGCTCGTCCGCAACGGGGAAGCCGGCTCTTCTATCCTTGAGTGTCCTCCATACGAACAGGATGGCGATCAGCACGATGACTGCCGCTATCAGGCCACTGGAAGCCAACCACTCAAATCCAGTCACTCAAAGCACCCTCCCACGCGCCTTCCCTCTGCGCAGGAAGTACCATCGGAACCCAGTGAACGAACCCTGCAAAGCAGACGATAACCGTTCCTAGTAGCCACAATCTCTTGATCTCTCTTTCTTTCATGTGTTGCACCTCACATTCTGTGCGTTATACAGCGCACGAAGTGCGCTATAACACATACCCAGATATAAGCATGCTGATCTCGCAACCCCGCTAATCCAAGACAGGGACTACGCAACCTCAGACCTGGCGTGTGCGTGCAGGACCCACTAATACTGGCGGGCGGTGATCTGAACCTAAAGTATGGTGTACGCCCGGTCCACCATACTTAGCGCTTGCGTTTCCCGAGTTTTGACCGCTTTCTGCCCGAACAATTCGGATTTGGGCCCCTGGCTTTTTCGGGTCTGCGAGATTTCCTAGTGGGTACAAACCCTCATAATGTTCAGAAAGGAGTGCTCATTCTCAGCGCTTACCTGCCTACACTCGTGCGAGAATCCCACCTCCTGCATTCACCACCCCTCGGTGGCAACACTATTCGCGGTTCTCAGATCGCTTCATACTACGCACCATCGGCTCGCCTGGTGGTGGTGTGCCAAGTGACCGACACACGAGATTAGGACAGCCGCAAAGATAGCGTGAAGACCTACGTATTCCATGACGGACAGTCATGAAACGACTAGAGAGAGTGCACTCAGCCGCTGTGAAACCCGAGATACCTTGGTGTCTCTGCGCAGTAACACTCATATTCCTCGCCGAACGTTCTCCGCAAATGCTCCTCTTCCGTCAGAACCATAATATGCAGAATAATCCAAAGGAGACCCAGCCAGATGAAACCTGTCCATGAAG
>Ga0209725_1002254_pt1 | contig 10451 bp, 7 predicted proteins | sample I18A1metaG_FD_184145 | JGI IMG/M metagenome (GOLD analysis project Ga0209725, IMG submission 184145) | Lake sediment bacterial and archeal communities from Gulf of Boni, Indonesia to study Microbial Dark Matter (Phase II) - ​I18A1 metaG... | ecosystem: Environmental > Aquatic > Freshwater > Lake... | reverse complement strand
AGCGACTTGAGAATAGGCGGAGACGCGCTCTATTACATGGGAGGTGCAGCATTGCGGATCGTTGATCTAGACACCTGGGACGCACGACCAGCAACACTGAAAGAACTGGACGAAGCATGCGTGATCTTGGATAGCCTAGATAGTGTACACATGCTTGCGGACACGGCACCTTATACCGACCTGGTCGGTGTCCCGGCGGTCATGACATACCTTATGGATACTGCAAGTCACGTGAAGAACAGCACCAAGATTACACTATCCGCCGGTTCACATGGGTCCGAGATATTCAACGTGAAGATAGCGAAAGCGATCGGAGCCGATATGCTTGCCTTTCTTGGCGTTTCAGCGCCGCTAACGTACCAAAGAGACGCCTGTGAGGCCGCATTCACACAGGCTGACGCGGGTTTTCCTTTCTACATTGTAGCCAGCGACATGATGGGTGGCACCGGGCCAGCTACTATCGCCGGCTCGCTGATAACAACTACTGCTGAGATATTGGCTGGACTGGTTCTACTGCAGCTCGCCAGACCGGGGACGGGCATAGTGGCCGGGGACTACACAATGCCTTTGAATATGCGAACAGGTGAGCCGTGCTTCGACGACCTAGGCTCCTCTTTACACACAGTGGCTTTTAACCAGATAATGCGAAGATACAGGATTCCGATATTCGCAAATTGCCCGGGCATGAGCTGTGCAAAGACGATCGATGTTCAATCCGGATACGAGAGGGGGATGTCTAGTTTGGCTGCTGCCATGTCTGGGGCGAATATCATAGTCCTTCATGGCAGCGTATATGGAGAGTACACTTTTCATCCTGTGCAAGCCGTACTGGATGATGACATAGCCAACTGGGTCGGGCGTTTCATAGAGGGATTCGAAGTGAACGACGAAACGATGGCTACCGACCTAATAAATGAGGTCGGGCCGATTCCCGGTTCATATCTTAACAAGGCGCACACTCGGAAATGGTGGAAGACGCAGCAGTTCATGCCGAAAACAGCTGAGAGATCGACGTACTCTGAATGGGCGAGGACAGGGAAGAAGACGGCACTTACCTACGCTCGGGAGAGAATGGAAGAGATACTCCGCAACCACAAACCTGTCCCGCTGCCAAGGGATCGGAATGACCAAGTGGACAGAATACTGAAAGAAGCAGAGGATCACTATAGTAAGGCAGGCTTGCTATAGGACACTCGGAAGTCTGCACGATTTGCGGATGGACATGCTGTTTCGCTCCTGATCAAGACTCGGACTTCGGAGAGAGGCTGAACAAGTTCCCTTTCGATCGTTGGCTTCGATATTCAAAACCTGCAAAGTCTTAAATATCGACTTACTGCGATCTAGATTCGAAGTTCTTGGGTGAAATCTAGGGAGCTGAAAGTTTGCCTGAGAAACGAGTCTTTTTGAGAGAAGCCACCGGGCTTGTCAGGGAGATAGGTTTTCTCCAACATGTGTTAATCAACGGAAATGCGCTTCCCCTGATGTCGGTAGCTATTACGCCATGGTACATCTGGGTAGCGATTCCTGGCGGGGATCCCATCCTCGCAACCATCCTAGGTTTTCTCTTCTCTGCGTTCGGAACATGCATATGTTATGCGATGACCGCGGCAACATTCCCACGTTCCGCCTCCCCCTACGTTACACAAACTAGGGTACTGCATCCGGCGGTTGGCTGGCCAAGCGACGTTCTGATGTGGGTCGGGCAGATCTCATTCATCGGACTACTGGCAAGCATGATACTCTTTTGGGCGGTCGCTCCAGGACTATACGCAATGGGCATCTCCTCAGGCAATCAGCTCTTCGTCAATGCTGCATGGACCTTGATCGATCCGATCTGGACGATGGTTTTTGGCACGCTGATCATTGTCCTCTTGGCTATAGTCGTGATTCCTGGAACGAGAGCGCTGCTTCGGTTCAACCTTATAGTACAGATATTGATGTTTGTGGGAGTTCTCGCCATGATAGCGATTCTAGCCACCGCCAGTCCAGACCGATTTGCCGCATTGACTGTGAAGTACCTGAATCAAGATTACAATACCATCCTAACCACTGCCAGAGAGTCCTACCCTTCAATGATGGTTCCCATATCATTCGGAGCATATGCCCTGTTGGCTTCTATTGGATTATCCGCAGGCGCTGTCAACACTTACTGGAATGCATGGGCTGCAGGTGAGGTGAAGAGGGCAGGTGCCGTGAGGATGCAGGTGCTGTCGATGGTGATACCATCCACGATTGCAACCGTGATTTCGGTTGTGACCTTCGCGCTCGCATACAATGTGGCTGGTCGCGAATTCCTTGTGGGTCTTACCCAACTGATGACATACAATGCGGCGTTCTTCGAGGCGCCGTTCTTTACCGCGTTGGCAGGCGTCACATTTGTCCCAATGATGCTAGCGGACAACATGTACGTTCAATTGCTTTTGCTCATCTGCTTTTCTGCCGCGGCGTTGGCTTACATTCCGTTCTTCATGCTCCTCGGGACTCGGGGCATGTTTGCTTGGGCATTCGACCGGCTACTTCCTGCCAAGTTCGCTGAGATTAATGAGAGATGGCGCTCACCGGTATTTGCTACTCTCTTCATATTGGCGTTCGGGTGGGCATGTCTGCTGATCTTCACGTACTTCAGTGCGTATACGCTATTCTTCTTTGCTGCAACATGGGATATTGGTTTGATTTCCATAACCATACTATGTGTGGCCGCGATGCTGCTGCCGCTGAGAAAACGTCTTTGGGATCTTTCCCCGGCCAAGAAGTACATGATCGGATCGGTGCCCGTGATAGTTATCGCCGGCATCATTGGGACTTTCTACAATGCTGTATCAGTTTGGATATACTCCACTGCTCCCGCAATGGGCTTCGGGCTGGCATCTCTAGAGCTGATCATAGTGGTCTCGGTTGCACCATTCGTTCTCTACTGGATCATACGAGCTGTCAGACGCAGGCAAGGAATAGACCTAGATTACATCTTCCGGGAGCTTCCACCCGAATAGATCTGTGCCCGTGGAACCTCCACCTTCCCAGAACTTCATGGGCTTCACAAATCATCTAGAGGATACTCGCCATACCTAGGCGGTTGATCAGGGAATAGTCGGAGAACACGAGTACAGCATCAAAATTCAGTCGCAGACAGGCTTCAATCATGGCTCGCCTGAAATCTGTCGAGGATTGCCAGCCGCTCGTGCTAGGGAGCTCGCAAGCTTTGCACCCGCTGTCTCCCATCGGGATTCCTTTCACTATCGGAGGGTCTAACCCTGCGTCAGGGGCACCAAATCGGGGTCTTTCAGATCAGGTGCTGTGAAGAATCCCTTTCGATGATTCAAGCCATCTCCCAATCTATAGACCCGTCGTGCCCTAAATGATGTGACCTTGAGCTCGGGCTGTGCCATGACGATTTGTGTCTAGCGTCTGGCAATCGGGTAGGTCCCGTGTTTCATGACGGTAGTTGCTATCGTTTTCAGAATCTGCATGTACTCAAGGGACAGGATGTCTCCAATGTCTTCCGTGATACCCAGAAGGAAGCTCTCTCCTGGGGCCGCACTCTTGAGCATATTAATCGTCTCTCTTTCAACGCCTCGAAGACCGGTCTCCAGGTACACAGTGGCAGGGAAGTTTGCCCAGATGGTCTTTCCCTTCCAACTTCTTCTCGCCTCCTCCAAATCAAGATCCCCGATGGGTGGTGGAGTGAAGGCTTCGATGACATCTAGCTTGGTTTTCGCGATCAAATCGCAAAGGCATTTCAGTTTTCCGTCGAGGTGGTTCATGACAATCTTGTCTTTCTTGTGGAGAATCGCGGTAACCTCGTCATAGAATGGCATGCAGTACTTCTCGAAAAGTTCAGGGCTGGTAACCACTCCTGTAATGTTATCACCTAGCAATACAACCTCTGTCGGGGAGTCCGCGATAACCCTGTACATCTCCAGCTGCTTCTTGCAAAGGAGTCTGTATAAGTCTTCGAACTCCTGTCTGTGCATCCGATAGTCCAGAGCAAATCGCTTGTAACCCATCAACTCCAACAACATGTGTTGCAGTGGAGATTTTGTGGGCATCTCAATTACGATGCCGTCATCACCCATCACTTCTGTGGCTTTTACGAAATCCTCGTGGTTGGGAAAGAATTCCATTTCATCAAAGACTGATTTCGCAATCTCGTAGTCCTTGAGATCCTTGATCGCCCACTCGGTAGGCCATTCAACAAGAGTGTATCCCCACCGGTACTTCTCCGAGACGCTTCCTGTCGGAGTGTTGAATGTTCTCTGAATTGTATGCTTCTGTTTGGTCAGGCATATCATGCGATCGTCTGGAGAGAAGGAGGCGAACTCTTCTGTTGTCTGCATTCTCACGTTCTTCGTTCTTATCCCGTATACTGGGAAGCCTATTTCCACTAGGCCGAGACCTATGTCTCTCGATTCACGCTCCGTCTGACCCCTCGGCATCAGCATCGTGTACACTGTGACGGGCACTATGTCCGGATCTTCATGTCGCAGCGCTGCCATGATTCTCTCTTTCATTCTCATCGGTGGCTGCCTCCTAGAGTCCAGTCTTTGCACATGTTGACACCTGCGACGGCATCGGGAGCGTATGCGTCGGCTCCAATTCTTTCTGCATACTCTCGACTAAGTGGCGCGCCACCAACTATCACTCGAAGCTGCCTTCTGAGGCGAGCCTTTTCGAGTTCTTGTATCACCTTACCCATCTCAGGCATGGTCGGCGTTATGAGAGAAGACATCCCCAGAACCATGGGTTTATGCTCACTTACGGCTTCAACGAATTTCGCGGTCGGCACATCTTCTCCCAAATCGACAACGTCGAAGCCAGACGCCTTCAAGAGCATTTTGACGACATCTTTGCCTATGCTATGAAGATCGCCCTCTACGGTACCTAGAACTATCTTGCCGATCTTTGCCTCACTTCTCTCGAGGTGCGGGTCAAGGATCTTCAGTCCTTCCTGCATGGCTTCGCCAGCGGCTATGAGATCGAGGAGGAAGTATTCTCCTGCCTGAAACTTCTGTCCAACGATGATCATGCCCTGAACCATTGCCTCGTTGATGGCGAGCGCAGGGGCGATTCCTATGTTCACGGCTTCACTGGAAGCTTTCTCTACTCCTTCAATATCTGCCGCTATGATGGCCTTTTTCAGCGTGTCCAAGACCCGACGATGCGCCATTTCAGTTGTCAACCTTTTTTCACATCATTTGCGGATCCAAATGTGCCGCTCTCCGCTAAGAAGCTTCGTCTCAAGAATTACGCAAACGACTATGTGGAAACATAGGAGCAATGGCGTCGGCAGCTAGGTGCAGGCAAGAAATCTGCCAAACCTCTTTTCTGTTGCTAGGGCCTTCGTAGTAATCGCGCTACCTAAAGGTACTCTAGCTCCTCACCTTCGCTATGTCGCAGAGCTTTTCTGAAAGATGAGACTCACTCCCAAGTAGGCGAGATCAGTTTTGAAACTAAGTCGCTTGGAAGTGCTGTCCAGAGACGAGATCTCGAAGATCCACGAATCATCGTTGGAAGTGCTGTGGAAAGTCGGAGTTGCGGTCAGAACGGACAGAGTGCTGAAGATGCTTGAGGAAGCGGGTTGTACAGCTGATTATGAGAAGAGTCTGGTCAGAATACCTAGACAACTGATGGAAAACGTCCTCAAGTGGGCACCGTCGAACGTAGCACTGTTCGACAGGGATAGCAAGAGCTCACTTGACCATGGAGGGGACAACACATACTCTTGGAGTGGCAATGTCGGGACGTACGTGTTGACTTCGGAGTCCGGCGAAAGGAGGCCAGCAACTGTGGAAGATGTTGGCAAGTTCGCGCGCCTTGCCGATGCGTTAGAGAATATTCACGTCGTAGGTGTGCAGGCTGTGCCGCAAGATGTTCGCGGCTCACTTGGAGAGGTCGTGTCCGCTCATGCAGCGTTTGCGAACACGAGCAAACATGTATTCTTCTGTCAAACGGATGCGACTGTTGCAACTGCCGAGATCGAGATGGCGAAAGCGATTCTTGCTGGAAAGGAATTGGCAAGGTATCCAATCATGACGTCATTAGTTGATCCAACAACGCCGTTGTCGTGGGACAGGGGTCCCGTCGAGGCACTGATAGAAAATGCCCGAGCCAGAGTCCCATGTATCATAGCCTCGTGTCCAACAAGCGGTGGAACCGCTCCGATAAGCATGGCTGGCACGTTGGTTGTTCAAAACGCCGAGATCCTATCTGGGGTGTTGATCAGTCAGCTGGCGAACCGTGGAGCCCCTGTGATGTACGGAACTGCCTCGCTGATCTTGGACATGCGGTGGGGGAGGGCGGTCCTAGGAAGCCCTGAGACCGTGGCTCTCAGAGTAGCTGTCACACAATTGGGTAGATCTTACAATCTTCCAACACAGACCATAGCTCCAGACTCGGATTCCCATTGCCTGGATGAACAGAATGCATGGGAAAAGATGATGACGGCAGCAAGCGCGATGAGTTCAGGTGCAAACGTACTCATGAACTCGGGCATGTTGGCGAGCGGCTTGACGGTGAGTTACGAGCAACTTGTTGTTGATAACGAAATCTTAGGTTGGCTTTATCATCTACGAAAAGGAATAGAGGTCACTCCTGAAACACTCGGCATTGAACATATCGCGGAAGCGGGTCCCGGAGGACATTTCCTCAGGGGAGATTTGCACTTTGCAACAAAGCGCCTAAGAACCGAGTACTGGACGCCGGAAATCTCGTGCAGGTCAGCGTATGACAAATGGACCAAGAATGGTACAAAGAATGTGGTAAGAGTTGCTGCAGAGAAGGCTCACGGAATTCTGCAAAGACACGAGCCCATAAGACTAGGCGGCGAGACCGAAAGAGAGCTTGATCGAATAGTGGAGAATTTCAAGAGCAGGGTCATGTGACACGATTCTCGCCCTACTCGGACGTGTCTCCTGATAGTCACCAGTGCTCAGTCGCTCTCGACGGGCGCTTTTATGATACTTGCATCAAGCTCCGGGTTCAATGCGCTCTCAACCGGGAAGCTAAAGGAGATAATAGAAATCCTAGACAAAAGCAAAGGCAAATGAGCTAGCCGGGCTCGATACCTACCGGAGACTAATCAGGGGTCAACAGGCTTGAACGCAAGGGAATGTTTCCTAAATGCCCTGCATTTCAGAAGCATCGATCACATACCGTTGATTGAAGTCGAAGGTATTGAGCCCGAGACTATGGTTCGGTGGTATACAGAAGGTCTCTCCGCGATTCAGGATCTGAGGAATTACATTGATCTCCAGATATCGTATCAAAGTGAGATCTTTCCCCCAAGCCTGAGGAACTACTTGGGCCTTGACCAGATTGAAATTCTCCCTGTCGACTTCTTCCCAATTCCGAGATTTGCACCTAAGACTCTAGAAGAGAACCAAAGATACGTCATTCAAAGGAACATCCTCGGGATGACGGTTCGAAGCTCAAAAGATCGCCCAAGCATGATCTTCACGTTCCTCGACCATCCGATCAAGAACCTAAGCGACTGGGAAAAGATGCGGATGAGATTCGACGCTCGCGATCCGCGCAGGTACCCTGTCACCTGGAGCGACGAACTAATCCAACACTACGAGACTGCGGAGCATCCGATCGGGTTGGTCTTAGCACCGGGTCTTTGCGAACTCGGTCTTTACATGATGGGATTGAAGAGGTTCTTGATCGCACACGTCCAGGACCCTGAGTTGATTCGTGAGATATTTCGATCCCATTCCGAGTTCTTGATCGAAGCAAGCAAAGAGGCCATTAGAAGAGCTAAGATCGATTTCGTTGCATTCTCAGAAGACATAGCATACAACTCCGGTCCTTTCATATCACCTGAGACATACGAACGACTGTGGCTTCCCTACCACAAGAATGTGATCGATTTCCTGAGAGATAGTGGAGTGGATATTATTGCTCTTTGGAGCAGCGGCAATCTGAAACCGCTGATACGTTTGTTCCTGAAGGCCGGATTCAACTGTCTGTGGCCTCTTCAGGCAACGGCGAAAATGGATGCCGTGGAATTGAGAAAGGAATACGGGAGAGATCTTCTTCTTGTGGGGAACATAGCCAAAGAGGCCCTAATCAAAGGAAAAGAAGCAATCAGCAAAGAGGTTTCTCACAAGCTCAACTATCTGATGGACCAGGGAGGATACATTCCGGCGATCGACGACAGGGTGCCCCCAGACGTGTCATTGCAGAATTATGCTTACTATATCGATATCCTCAAGAAGTTCCCTCTCGCGAATCCCTGAATCTAGATGTGTTGGAATTCTGGGCTGATACTGAGATTCGAGCCCTCATCGGCAAAGATCTGACTACGGATTCAACGTGGCTTCTGCTGCAGCCACAACATCACCGTTTCCACATTACGCTATAGATTCTTCGTGTACTTCACTTCGGCGCAAGGGATTGTTTGGCCTGTCGATTGTGAGCAAGCGGTTCCAGGCCCGTCGTCGGACGGTTGGTGCGCACACAAAGCGACTTCCTTCCCCCGGGGTTCGAATTGCGATGTCCGCGCCATGAGACCCGCATACGGGTGGCGGGGTGTCGAGATTGAAATTCTCGGCGCTTGGAAGCTCTCTTCCAACTACCTTTTCGAATTCGAACCATTGGAGGCGGTATCTGCCCCTCGTTATGGTCGAATACCACCGGACCCGCCACAAACTCTGTCCGAGTCCCTCCCGTAGCCCAGACAACAGTTTTGACCGAAATGTTGGGGGTTCAGATCCCGCCCGGTCCACCATATTTATCGGTTGTTGTTCCCGAGTTTTGTCCGTTTCTGGCCCGAATGGTTCGGATTTGAGGTCTGGGTCTTTTCGGGTCTGCGAGATTTCCTAGTGGGTACAAACCCTCATAATGTTCAGACAGGAGAGCTGATTCTCAGCGCTACATGTGACACTGGTGCGCGAATCCCACGCCCTCGCACTTTTTGAAGAACCCCCGACAGTTTGTCTAATGGAATCCCCTCCATCCCCGCTCAAACCTAAACACCTACGACACTAGAAGAGCATCTGCTGGCATACTACTTCTCTACCTGCACTTCGGCAATGCCGTCGGCAACATTAGGGTAGACGGTAGGACCGGCGACATCACTGCTAGATTCTCACCGCTGGGCAGTTAGGTACAAAGAAGTGTTGAGGAGAGCACCGCCTCACTGTTGCCATTGTTAGTCGTTCCCCTCAGATCCCGCTCAGATTATGCGCTACTCCGAATAATCATAGCGATCATAGAAGGCATGAAGGCAGACAAGGAGAAAAGAATAGATCTTGTGCGATTGGAGACGGCGTTGCTTAGGTATTCTAAGAACTTCCTCAAGAAGAGGAAAACGATGACAATACTCTCCTAAGAAGATGCGCAAACACGAACACTGGTAGAAGAAATGGTTGGGGGGAGCTCCCGCGTCGACTCTGCGGTTAGACCCTCTGAACACACTAAGGGATGCGCTCCGTGCAGTAGTAGAACTCTCTCACCTTCCGAATAGCGTGATGCTTGTGTCTCGCGGTACCAGCACGCAGGGCAGAGGTACTTTCCATCCAGCTTTGAGGACGTTTTGGCCTTGCTCTTGCATGAGGAATTCTGGCACGCCACATTGTGAGGTGAGCGGTTCCGATTGTACTCTTCAACCTCGGCCACCGTGAAGCTGAACCCGAGAAAGTTCCAGCTAGCACCTCTTGGAGGACCTTCTGCTGTGGCCTGCTGGGACAATGGAATCACAAGGCTGCACCAGCCATCAAGGTACCTCATCTCACTTGTTGACAACAACGACGGTAGAAAACGGTAAGGATGAGACATCGCGTGCCCCATTCATGTTAAAGGTTCTTCACTACTATGCCCATGCCGCAAGTAATTCGCACACGCAGGAGGGCGCGTGAAAGGGTCTGTACTTCAAGCCGTTTTATGAACCCAAATTGGGCTCCAAGTTGGGCGGCCGTGGAGGGCACGCGCACACGCACAACAGATCGAGAACTTGAATCGTTGGATTGGTTTCCTGCGAACAGGGCAGGTCTACGTCCGCGTCTCCTTGATTCAGATCACCGCTCGTGTGAACTCGTCAGGGTGGCTAGGCGTTATCAGGTAGTGATGGCCTTCCACCGTCTTGATGAGGACGACATCATCAAAGTTCCTAGTCGCTACGAAGGCACGTCCAAGGCCGGGACATAGTAGTGGCCGCCGCGGAAGCTTGCTCCCGAAAAGCCTCAAGGCGAACGGCATGAGCCAGAAACCCACCTTGAAACTCTGGGCGTGTTGGTGAGCGATAACGAATTTCCTCCTTTTTCGCTCACGGGCGCCTCACCGAACCGTCCTCACATCCCGTCTGGTTAGGATATCGGCCTCTTCCGCTTGAAAGCCGAACGCACGGTTTGCTGTGGCTTTTTCTGGCGAGCCGAAACCAAGAGAAGCTTATGGGTAGGCGTACCTCGACCTTATGGTTGAGATGGAAAATTGGTTTTTGCATGCGTGTTGATCAG
>Ga0209725_1002253_pt1 | contig 10451 bp, 6 predicted proteins | sample I18A1metaG_FD_184145 | JGI IMG/M metagenome (GOLD analysis project Ga0209725, IMG submission 184145) | Lake sediment bacterial and archeal communities from Gulf of Boni, Indonesia to study Microbial Dark Matter (Phase II) - ​I18A1 metaG... | ecosystem: Environmental > Aquatic > Freshwater > Lake... | reverse complement strand
AGAGAAGAGAGCGATGAATTCACGACTGTTGTGCTCGTCCTTTCATATTCTCTGTATTCCCTGTTGACATCACTTGATAGGCTTATGTGGCCACGAAACCCCTCCTCCCTCAGGATCCTCTTCCCTTGTCGCTCATGTGAAGGGTTAACATACGAGTTTAGGAATGCAATTGCGACGGACTGAAAACCAAGTCCCACAATCTTTCTTGAAATCCTCCTCAATGAAGCGATGTCAAGTGGTTCGAGTTCCCTTCCATCAGAAAGAATCCTGCCTCTCACTGTAAACCTATGCGCCCTCTTCACCAATGGCTCAGGCCTCCTTGTCAGCAAGTTGTAAATCTCTGGTCTCCTTTGCCTTCCGATCTCCAGCAAGTCGCGGAATCCTTCGTTAGTTATCAGCGCTGTCTTCGCGAGTCCTTGATGCGTGATTAGAGCGTTCGTTGCGATAGTTGTGGCATGAATGATTGACGCAATGTCTCGGGCTTTGTCTTTGTATGCTTCGAGAACCTGAAGAATCGCGGTTTCCGGATTCGCTGGAGTCGTAGGAACCTTTATGACCTGTGCGTCTCCAGATTCGACATTGAAAACTACTAGGTCGGTGAATGTTCCCCCGACATCGATGCCTATGTGCAGCAACCGACGAACTCCCTATCTCGCTCGACGATCGATGCGGACAATGCTGTCGTGATATATATTAGCGCGCCCGCTACCGATAAGATCCCTCTGAGTAACCGTTCAGGAGAAAGCATAAGTCAGAGATTCACTGCGTAGAGAGAAGTTGAGCTGTGTGGAGATATGAAGTTCGAAGAAAGAGTCTGGAAGCTCTTGGAAAAGATTCCCAGAGGAAAGGTAACGACTTACGGCTTGTTGGCAAGGAAGCTGAATACTAAGGCCTACAGAGCTGTTGGCAACGCTTGTCGCAGGAATCCCTATGCTCCAAGAGTCCCGTGTCATCGGGTCGTGAAGTCTGATGGAACTATTGGTGGCTTTGGCGGAAAGACCTCCGGCAACGCGATAGAACGAAAGACTCGATTGCTGAGAAAGGAGAAGGTTAAAGTCAGGAATGGGAAAATCGTCGATTTTAAGAGAGTTCTGTTTACGTTCTAAGGAGAAGACACGGGCTCGTCACTGACGGATCACGCTACGGATGGATGGGTACACGGCAATATCTGTATCATTAGCAGTCTGACAAGGGCTTCCTTGTCTCACTCTTTCTTGAGCGCGGCCACAAGTCGTATGTGATCTTTGATACGCTTGATGCGTAGAATGCGCCTAGCGCCTAGGGGGTAGGTCTAGCGGGGACCGGGGGCTTGGCTTGTGCTTCATTGTGAAAAGGGCGACGAATGTGACAAGAACTATGACCAATGCTACGAGCAGTATGATGATAATCAGACTGTGTTCAGCTAATGTCTCGCTTACTGTGGGGGGCTTTCCTTGCTTGACAGTGAGTACGATTGTCGCATCATGAGTCTTTCCTCCTCCAGACGCGACTACCGTGATTGCATGCGCTCCTGTTGGTGTCTTCCTCGATGTCTTTATGGTCAGGATTGAGGTTCCTCCCGTCGTGATCTTGGTTTGACTGAAGCTTGCCACTGTTTCGGCTGGGACTCCTGAAGTGGACAGGTCAACTGCCGATTTGAAGCCAGCCACTGCGTTGACTGTGATTACGTAAGTTGTGGCTTCTCCCTGCTCTATCTCGCTGGAGGTAGGGGTGACCGTGATCGTGAAGTCTTCCTCAGGTGCAGCTTCAATCTCCAACGTCAGGCTGGCTGTCTTTATGACCCCTCCCCCCGACGCCGTGAGTGAAAGAGTGTATGTTCCGGGTTTGGCAGTCTTGGTTGTAATGACCTCAAGTGTCGATTGAAATGTTGGGTTTGAGGAGATTGGATTGAATGTGTGTGTCACTCCGGACGGAAGTCCTACAAGGCTTAGACTCACAGGCTGAGCGACGCCGCTGACAAGCAAGACAACAATGACATACGATGTGGACTCACCTGCAGTCACCTTTTGCGTTGGAGGGGATACCGAAACGGAGAAGTCGAATGGGGGCGGAGCTGCAGCAACGGTGAAAGAGAGGGCTATCTCGTTGTTGTATCGGTACGGGTCTTGATAAGAGTATGGAGACGGGTCGGCTACCCAAAGCATGGTGTGGTGGCCCTCAGTCGCTACCCATGGTGTCGTCAGAGTGACTGTCCTTGGACTTCCTGTCGGACCGGGATAGGGCAAGGTGCCGCTACCAAGGAATGTGCCGTCCAAAATGGCAGCAACACGAACGCTCTGTGGATATGGCTGGTTCGTGCTAAGAGTCCTTAGAACAACCGAGAATGTTGTTGGGTCCCCTATCTTCGGAGACTGAGGATTCATTGCCGGATTGGAGAGGGACCAGTCTGTGATCGGCGCGGCCTCAAGAACCATGAGCTGAACGTAATCTGTTCGAAATCCCGTGGCAGCGTTGAAGCCTGCTACTGGAATGGTGTAAGGTCCCGGGGCCTTACTGAAGCTCACAGCAACATACAATGTTCTAGTGAAAGGCGGGGTACCCGAAGCAGTAGGCGAAAACGAGAAACTCAACCCATCAAGCTGAGGTGTCCATGGAGACACTAGAAGACTGACGACGGCTGCTGGCGGCGTCACTAGGCTTACTTGGACAGTGTACGAAACGGTTTGTCCAGGGAACGCGAATACTGTCTCGGGTTCAGCGTTGACAATGAAGTCCCATGCATATACAGGGCCGCAGCTCTGCAACACCAGAAAGACCGATAGCAAGGAGATGAAAATGATGCGGGTCTTGTTGCGACTCAAAATCTGTCACATCTATCGTTCGAATCCACTGTCATGTTCTTATAGCTTGCCATTGAGAATTGAGAAGGACTTCGAGGACTCTGATTCAAAGCAACCATTTTCCCTCATTCGCGAGCCTCCGCAGAGCCTTCACTGAAGAACCGGACAAGTGTCTCCGTCAGAGCTCGAAGGTTGTCTACGGATACGCACTCATCGTAACCATGCGCTTGGCCTAACTCGTCTGCCGCTCCGTGAGATATCACATCGATACCTAGATCGGTCTTCACTCTAGAGACATCAGTTGATCCAAAGCTCACCACGATAGGTAGATCTCTCTGTAAGACTGATTCAGCCGTCTTCCTGTAAAGTTGAAGGAACGGGTTCTCTGGCGATGTTGCGAAAGGTCGCGAGGCGCCAGGCCTCACCTCAAATTCCAGATCTATGTTGTTCCTGAGTCTTGCATCAACGATCGTATTGGTCAATTCAAGTATGGCCTCATCGAAGTCTTCGTCTGGAATGACGCGCCTGTCACCTTCGATTTCACATGTCTCGGGGATCGCGTTCTGGGCATGCCCGCCCTTGATCAGGGTAACGTTAAGGCAGGGCTTAACTCGGGTAACCCCTGACTTTGGTGAGGCAGGATAAGTGGACCATCTGGATTCGACTTTGAGGCTTAGTTCCTTGATGGCTTGAAGCACGGGAAGCATCGCGAATATCGCGTTAACTCCCCTGTGAGGCATAGAGGAGTGCACCGTCTTTCCCTTTGTCCTGACCTTGTACGAGATGAATCCTGCCGCACCGATTCCGATGGTGTCAATTCCACCGTCAAGAGAGAGGAGAACATCAGAGGCTAGATACTTCTCTCCTTTCTTCGTGGCGTCAACCAAATACCTGAGCCCAGTATATTCTCCATACTCCTCGTCGCATGTCAGACTGGCGTCAATTGTGAATCTCGGTACAAGAGCCTTCTTCTCCATGATATCCAAGGCCTTCAATAGGCAGGCGATTGAACCCTTCATATCTGAGCTTCCGCGACCGTATAGCCTTCCTTCCCTAACGGTTGGGTCGAAGGGGCGGGTCACAGTCCAGCGTTCAGCCTCACCTGCCATCACGACATCAAAGTGCCCGTTTACGTGGATCGCTTTCCTCTGCCTGTTTCGCGCCTTCAGCAAAAGGTTAAGCCTGGGCCCGACAAACTTTTCTGCCAAGTCTGGATAGTGCGAATAGCTCTTGTCTGAGACCTCGACAACCTCAACCTCATACGATAATAGGTGGGATCTTGTCCAACCCTCGGCAAACTTGACGAACTCCTCGTAGCCCGTTCCGGCTGGAGACTCCGTCTGAATCGAGACCATCCGGCTCAGAAGACCAGTCAGGTCCTCCATGTCATTATCCGAACAAATCCTATCGATACTCAATTGCCTACCACGTATTCCATTCTTCAATGTTGAACCGCTACTTGTATCTTAGTGTGTCAAGGATCAGCAGCTACTCAACATTTCCAATAGGGCCTGGTCATCAGGTCTTCTGTTCAGTGTATCTGTTGCCCTCGATGTTAGATCATCTTTCTGATGAACAATGACCAGATGTGAGGTTCTTAGAATTTTGGCAGAGTAGGTGACACGACTCCTAGAAATCGCGTGGGAGGATGGTAAGCCTTTTGAGCAACCCCAGTTCAACAAGGACTGAGAGTTCACGTTGTTCACTTGGCACAGAAAGGCCTGTATTGCATTCATTGTTGTTTCGGTCTTCATTCTTGCTCTTCAGCAAGCTGCAGTTTCGGCAGCCATTGATTCCAAAGAGGTGGTGGTGAACGGAGGCTTTGAGACAGGTAACTTCTACGGGTGGACAGCTGACTACAAATGTGAGGTGCGGCCGCACAGTGCTTCGGGTGCATGGTTCGAGCCTAGTCGCTCAGGGCAATACTCAGCGCGCCTAGGAGGATATCAGACAAGCGGAACAATCAAGCAGGAAGCATCTCTGCCGAAAGGTTGCCGAGGGACCTTCTCATTCTGGTATAGGGTAGAGAAGGACTGCCGTCTCGACGTACGGATTAGGCGAAAAGACGGTTCAACGGTCATGGATTGGACAAAGATGTCCTCCACCGGACGGTTGGAAGAGCCCTGGCTTAGAGAAACCTACAATATCGGAACCAGTCTTGGAGAAGATCTTGTAATCGAGTTATCTGGGATTGGCTCCTATCAACCCCCAGAGTACCGGTACGAATGGCAGTACGATCCTTTCACCAAGAAGTGGTACTTGGTACGGATACTGGTTACTCCGGAGCAGAACTTTTGGCCGTACGTTGACGATGTATCCCTAGTTGCTGAGAAGACATCGTATGAAGTGACAGTCAGTGTCTCAGGACTTCCGTCAAAGCTGCTAACGAACATTGTTGTTGATGGCTCAGCGAAGTTCACCATTTCTAGCGGTCAGAAATTCACCGTGACTTTTGACGCTGGGACATCGCATAGAATCCAAGTGGATTCAGAATTGAAGGAAGGTGACCGGTTGAGATATCAGTGCGTGGCAAACAGCATAGATGTTTCCGACAGCCTATCTCACGATTTTCGCTATGTTGCACTGTACCTCTTGGGAGTTACCTCTCCTTATGGTTCCCTCAAGGGTGGTGGCTGGTATGAGGCCGGATCGGTTGTGAAGATATCTGTGGAACGGGAAGTCCAGCCGAATATTCTGATCAAATATGTTTTCAAAGGGTGGTCCGGAGACTACAATGGAGCTGATCCTGAAGCTACGATCACAGTGGATTCCCCCAAGGTCATAACGGCTCAATGGCAAGCAGACTACACGGCTCTCATTGTTCTGTTGGCGGCGGCTGCTGCGGCGACAGGTGGCGGAGTAGTCTTCTTCCTCAGACGACATCGCAGGGCTACGCCGGCTGCTCCACTAGGCGTTGTTGGCCCAGAGTCGATTCGCGCAGGTGCGCCGTCAAAACCCGTGCCTGACGCAGCCGGCGTAACCAAGGAGGTCAAAGAGGTGAAAGAGGTTCCCGCGCCTAAGATAGTGCCGATAGTCGAAACATCGCCCGCTCTGGACGGAAAGGTGTACAACTACATCTTGGAACATGAGGGAGCGATATCGATCTCACAGGCGGCAAGAGATTTGGCAGTGACTCAGGACGAGTTGAATCGGGCAATCGAGCGCCTGAGGAGTCAAGGAAAACTGGGCTAGCTTATCTGCTGTTCGCAACAGAGACTGTGCAGCAAAGCAAGCTTTGAAGACGAAAACTCACTTAAGATCGCGATACATACCTCCTGAGGTGGGGCAATGACCAAAGCTGCTGTATTGTTCATTATTCTGATAGCCCTTCCACTGGCAAACGGCGAACGTTACTGTGGGCATGTATCAAGCTTTCCTGCCGGTGATCGGGTTACTCCTCCCACAGAAGGGCCAGAAGGCCTTCCTACAACGGATACTATACTGAAATCGCAGCAGCCCCCATTTCAAGCGCCAGTCACAGGACCACAGCGGATCATAGTCATTCTCGTAGAGTTCACTGATGTCAAGCACATCGAGAGTAGAAATTCCATCGAGACGACGGTTTTTTCAAGAATGGACGCCTATTGGAAAGAGGTCTCCTTTAACTCCATACCGATCTCAGGCTCCGCTGTGGGCTGGTTCAGCCTTAGCCGCTCCATGGCATATTACGGGGCTGACGGAAAAGTTCGGGATGATCCAGACAATGACGGAAGAAGCGAGAGCTGGTGGCTTGTGCGAGACGCAGTCGAGAAGGCTGATCCTGATGTTGATTTCAGACAGTATAGCCATGTGATGATAGTACATGCTGGAGCTGGACAGGAAAGCGACAGGACGAAAACGGATCTAATCTGGTCAGTTCACTACTCATCTCTTCATGTCTCGACAAACGATGGAATCACGGTCGAGAGCGCCTGCATCACGCCTGAATATGAAATAGAAGGTGATCCGCTTGGGTCGTACTGCCATGAGTTTGGACATGAGCTTGGTCTTCCAGACCTTTATGATGTTGACGGGGACCAGGACTTTGTGGGCCGCTGGTGTTTGATGGGAAAGGGATCATGGAACGGACAGCCGAGAGGATCCAGTCCAGCACATCCCATGGGATGGTGCAAGGCAAGGCTAGGCTGGCTTTCGACGGAAAGGATAAAGACTGTTTATTCCTCTGAAACAGCCTCAATTGACTCGCTCGACAGCATCACTTCCAAGTTTCAGATATTGAAGATTCCACTCACGGATGAGACATACTACTTTGTAGAAGTCAGACTGAAACGCGGATTCGATTCATCGCTACCGTCAGAAGGTGTGCTCGTCTCCTTGATAGACGAGAAGAAGCGTTCAGGAGAAGGAATTGTAAGACTGATAGACGCAAACCCGAACACGGAAACTCTGAATGACGCTGCGTGGACCCGTGGCCGAACTTTCAGAGACGCGCAAAATGACATCTCCATTACAGTTGAATCCCTAATCGGTCCCAGTTACAGCGTGAGAATAGAACGCCCCCCTATTCGTTTCTACTTCACCATTAGGATCCAGCACAGTGTGTGGGTTCGCATAGACAACAATAACTACTCAATAACAGCGAACGAACCGTTCAAACTACAGCTTCCTGGCAGGGCATATGTGATTGAAGTGCAGTCCTCGATTCACTTGGGGCTGGGCTCAAGGATTCTCTTCAGACAGTGGGGCGACGGGGATCCATCAAACCCCCGGACCATAGGTCTGTTCCAAGATACTACACTAGTTGCTGTTTACGTAAATCAATACTATCTGGAAGTCAGATCTAGATATGGTACAACGAACGGTACCGGCTGGTACGACGCAGGCTCCTTGGCTCGTTTCTCGGTCGATCCAGTAGTGGTCAGTGAAGGCGCGCTGCAGTATCAATTCGAACGATGGGACGGAGACATCTCCGCTGCGACATCTGCCTCCACTATCTTGATGGATGGCCCGAAAGCTGTCACTGCCGTTTGGAGGACCACTATACCGGTGGCAATAGCTCTCATGCTCATCGCAATCGTTTCATCTTGTGCGGCAATTCCGGTAATCATTGTCAAAACAAGGAAGAAACCCACGAGAACGGTTCTGAGAACTCAGATCACGTCATGTCCGAGATGCCATCACATCCTGAGATGGGTCCCTGAACGTCAAAGATGGTACTGCGCAACCTGCGCGAAGTACATCTGAGTTCCCCAAGACATCACTTTCGGACTCTTGGTGTATCCCAGCGGTACCGCTGGTCAGGCAAGTCTTCCCCGGCTTTTCAGTCGATCAATTGCAGCGTTTAGCTCGTCTACGGTTATTCCCAGATCCTTAGCCGCCTGCGAAAGCGCAATCGTGCCCTCGTGCCTTATGATATAGTCGTAGACTATTTCGTCCAATTCAGGTGTAGCCTTTCCCATTGGGATAATCTTGGGAGTCGGAACTTCCTTCACCTCCTTAGCCACTGGAGGCGCCTCCGGAACCTTCTTCGCAGGCATGCCTTCGAGCGAAGGTTCTGGTTGAGGGACTCCCAGCGCTATAGTAGGAGCCACAGCCTTCCTCTTCTTTGAGTACATTCTCAAGGCCATAGCGGAGGCTAAGCCACCCCCTACTCCCAGTATCATGACTGCAAGAACACCATAGTCAATTCTCCAGATCGCGACAACATTCTTTGGTGAATTCATAATAACTGTTGATCTAGGTGATGTTGATAGCGAGTCGCCAGCCCACCGTTCAAAAACATGAATGCCAAGGTTTGCGGGGGAGGTCACCAGAAATGCCGCTGTCGAGCCTTCATCATACCATCCCGAGCCCTGAGGGGTGCCGAACTCGGACTTGACAGCTAACTCGTACTGCACCTTGAATTGTGCGGTGGCAGTTATCTGCCGTCGATCCAAACGAATCGTCGGAGCCTCTGTATCATATCGAACATCGTCCACGGTCCAGTATAGGAACACGTAGCGCGTGCCGGTGGCTCCTTGAACCATCTTGTCAACTTTCAAGGTCGTTGTGGTGTCAGCATCGTATTCTCCTTCTCCGAGCATCTTGGCATAGCGGGAAACCTCACTGGGGGAAGTTCTCAGCCAAACTCGACACTTTGTATAGATCAGAACTGTAAACGATTTGTACCCACCTTTGAAACTGAGAAAGTACCATCTTGCGAAATCAGGTCCTTTGTAGCAAGCATAGGCGGTCAGGAACCACTCTTTGGAGGTGGATGGTGCACTAAGCTGAATAGAGAACGTCCGGTAACCAACGCCTGAAGCCTCCACGGTAACGCTACCTCCGATCACATTGCCGCTCAAAGGATCCGCAACATATCCTCCCTCCAATACCACAACTCTAAGTGAATACGGCCCGTATGGAAATGAGTAGTCAACGGTCACTGTCAAAGTGAAAGAGCGCCTGCCTATCACTTCCGAAGGATAGTCGAGTGATACGATGCTGCACTCAACCTGCGCTCTTGTCTCCACACTGAGCAAGCTGACTTGAAGACATGCCAGCAGAGATAGGATGAGAAGCCATTGTTTGCCTCTAGTAGCGATCAAGTTTCTCTCTCCGACAATCACGAAGGAGAGTAACCCCTCCGCGGAATCTACTCAGACCTAACTTCCCAGCTTCTTGTCAGGTCAAAAGGTTTTTGATTCAAACGATCACGGGCAGGACGACGGTGCTTACAAGGAGCCAATACGACGAACAAGTTTTGTATCAGAGATTAGTACGAATTCCTGCGCGTCGCGCATTGGATTGTGCCGCGTTTGTGTCCTTTGCCTAGCTGTATCTTCTGCAGTGGTCACAGTACCCGCTAGGACCTAAGATGTGTCTACAACGCGGGCAGGTCTTGGGTTTGGCCGGTTTGAGGCCTGCACCGAAACGATCGAACGGCTTCTTGGATGAAAACTGCTTCTGCGAACGCAAATACAACCGCATGTCAGCTGAACGATGTTCTTGGATCTTCCTCTCAGAGAAGTGCCTGAATAGATCAAACCTTAGTCCCCTCTCCCTCATTCTGGCGTCGTCGGTTTTCATGTGGTCCGGCGGAGGCTCTGTTCTAAGATCAGTCTGTCCGATCAACGAAGGTGTTTCTGCTTCGACTTGCGGCCCTTGGGGTTGCCCACATCTAATACAGAATTTGGAGCCTGACGGAGTGTCGCCAGAGCAGTACATGCAATTCTGCATCTGCTCTTGAATTGTTGGGGCCGAAGGCCGCGGCAGTCTTCCTGCGTTGCACAACCTATCAATGGATCTGTCTATTTCCTCTTTGCTCACGCCAAGATCTTCAGAAGCCTGAGTAAGAGAGATATCTTGCCCATTTCGTTCAACAATGTACTCATAGAGCTTCTCATCAAGTAACTGCTGATCATAGGCAACCTTGAGATCCTCTCGACGGAAAGCAGTGTCAGGACCCTGTGTCTGAACTGTTTTCGGAGGGGGCATCTCTATTCTGATAGGCCTAGGATCTATGCGGCTAGCTTCATAATCGATGGCAATGCGGTTGGCCAAGTCCACTACTATCTTGTGATTGGTTTCATAGGAGTCTGTAAGAATAATGTTTTCATGAAATCCTCCCCGATAGGCGTCGGGATCCAGACTTTGTCTGGCCAACACATCAGCAAACGCTTCCCAGAGTTTCTTGACATCCATGTCTGTCAGTGCTAGTTTCGCCTTCGTAGCCTTTCTATACCTTCCTTT
>Ga0209725_1002252_pt1 | contig 10463 bp, 8 predicted proteins | sample I18A1metaG_FD_184145 | JGI IMG/M metagenome (GOLD analysis project Ga0209725, IMG submission 184145) | Lake sediment bacterial and archeal communities from Gulf of Boni, Indonesia to study Microbial Dark Matter (Phase II) - ​I18A1 metaG... | ecosystem: Environmental > Aquatic > Freshwater > Lake... | reverse complement strand
TTATTAATGTTTTCTCCGATCTTAACCTCTGCAATCTTCATCCGACCTTACATGGAAGGTAGAAGATACGAATACGTTTGGTCTCCAGCTTACTTACCAACCATAGCTTTTACAAGATGGGCTTATGAGGTCGATTCGATACAAAGGGTCGAGCCATCAGTAGTAACATCTCCTGATATCGGCGTTTTGAAGGAAGTTCGTATATTTACCAAGGAGGCTGCTAAGCTCAACATGAAGCCTCTTGTTGGCGTTAACTGGATGTCCATAGATCCAAGTGACGTAGATATAATCTTCGTAAACGGGACGGAGTACTGGATCGCTTTGTTAACGCTTGTAAGGCCACCTTATCCTGGAGATGTCGATGTCTGGAGAGTAGATCACCTCATACTTACGCATGCAGAGAAAGTATTGGCAATAGACGCTGCTACAAATGAAATAGTCGATATGAGGCAAATCTTCAAGCTTGATAAAACCCCGCAGATCTATTATGGTGAAGGTGGCTTATGGAAGGATGTTAACGAAGTTTATCTCTACATCCCAGGTTTTTCAGAAACTCATTTACCAGAATATCAAGGGCCTCTTTCCTACGATGATGAGGTTGATTACATATACAGGGGATTCTGGAGATTATGGAAATTTGGTACAATGCTGAAATTTGACTTCGCCGGGGGAGACTACGGAGACATAAGGACACTTGTTTCTAGAGATGTAAACGAAAGAGTGTCAGAAATTCTCCTACCAGGAATGGGCAAGGAATCTGATGCATATCCAGTGGTAGACGATAACGGAAATGTATATTTGCTCTACTGGGTCTGGATCACTTGGTCGCCTCCTCATGAATTCTCTGACTATCCGGAACATACACATAATCAAATCTCTCGAAAATTCGCAGTTGTTCTCGTGAACCTAAAGACCGGAAGAATAGATGGATACCTGACGAATAAAGAGAGGGATGACTATGTGCTTTCTTTCTACCGCTCTTTCTATGCTCAATGGGATAAACCTATACCAGAATGGCTTAAAGGTCAGCTGAGGTATCCAGAGAAATTCTTGGATAGACAAATTGACGTATACAATTGGTATTTCCAGGATAACTTTGAAAAGTGGCAGAGAAATGAGTTTTATGAACTTACATTGGGAGATGGTGGAAGACCGATAGAAGAGGTGAGGTACATATTAATGCCGATCAACGGAAAGCTAACTTGGTGTGCAGTTAGGCTTGTTGAACGGTACAAAGGAACGACAAGAAACTTGGCAGGTATGTATGTTGCTCCTGGAGAAGAAGAGACGGGAAAGATATATTTTGTTGATTTCAAAGGACAAACCATAATCGGTCCTTCGATTGCCCTATCAACTGTTCGAGGTAATCCAGAATTAACAAAGCATCCTTACTTCCCCCAATGGAAGAGTGGGAACATCCTGATGTATTCTCTTGGTTCGCAACTGTACTATGTTATTCCTTACTACAAGGAGGAGGCAGCAACACTTTTACCGCAAATGGTATCGGTTGTGAATGCATATGATCAGTCGACAGGTTTTTACATCATTCAAAATCCGAAGGATTCGAAAGAAGTTTCATTGGCAGCAACTTATGCCTTTCAAAGAGTTGGGGTGAAGATTGCTAAAGAAATTAAAATCAATGGGACACTGCTTGAAAAGAATGACTATGTGGAAGGCGGAAATACTAGATGGCTTTTGAATATGAAACTCTTCAACGGCACAACTGTGGAAGTTGTTGCAAAAGCAGAGATGCTCACTGTGGAAGACGTAGCTAAGATAATACGTCTTAAAATCGGAGACTTCATAGCAGCGCAAATAGACGAAAACAAAGTTATAACAAAGGTCTTAAGCCCTTGACCAGAAGAAAAGAAAATGATCCCTTGGTTAGCTATTGGAATCTATTTCCTACGTTCAGTCATTCTTTCGTCTATCATAGGCTTGGATGCTCAGCAAAGAGGGCTGAAGAAAGAGGATGTTTATGAATGGACAGTGCTGACTTGCATATTCAGCATTATGGCGATGATCCTTTACCTTGTTGTAGTAGCTCCAAAGCCTGTCCTTCGAGCCTATTGCCTAAGATGCGGAAAGCCGATTCAGATAGAATGGAAAGTCTGTCCTTACTGTGGACAAGAGCGTCAAAGAAAACTTTCCTAGGGGCAATTTTGTCTTCATTTGCTTTTGGCTCTGCGATTGGAACTACCACATACACAAGACGAAGAAGTACGCATTCTGTGCGAGGAATAGGGTTCTTAACTGGTTACGGAGTGTTTTGGAAACATAGGTGTCCATTTTTCGGGTGTCCGCTATCTCTTGAAGGACTACATAAATAGGTTCAAATCTTGCTCCTTTCAACCCATTTCGATGCTTGTGGACACCTGTGAGGGTAATTTTCCTGCAAGTAGAATTATTTAAATTCTCACGCTCAAGATTTAGATAGGAACCTCGTGAACAAACGGAGATAAACAAATGGCAGTTCGGAAATGGAGAAATAGAAAAAAGAGGTTTTCGGGTGATATCTCCACCTTTACACTATTTGAGGGATGGGAATGAAGATAGCGATTCTGCGCATCGGATCCCTGGATATGGACGTTTTGGTGAAGGTTCAAGGCGATTTGTGTAACGTCTTCCCTAAAACCGCTTGCGTGATCCTCGATGACGTGATGCCGATTCCCGAGGACACGTATAACACGATTCGACGCCAATACCATTCGAGCCGCCTTTTGGCGAAGATTTATGATTATGCGAAAGAACCTGGGGCAGACCGTGTTTTGGGGATAACCAGCGTTGATCTTTATGTGCCACGTTTAAACTTTATTTTTGGAGAGGCTCAATGCCCGGGAAGAGCTGCAATCATATCGCTATGCAGGCTTAAACCCGAGTTTTATGGGCAACCGGCAAACAGAAAGCTTTTCGTGGAGCGGTCCACAAAGGAGGCGGTTCATGAGATTGGGCACACGCTGGGACTGGGACACTGCCATGATCCGGCGTGCATCATGTTCTTCTCTAATAATATACAAATGACCGACAGAAAAGAGTGCAAGTTTTGTTTTAGGTGTTGGCCTAAGGTTCTGAAGGGTTTGGGTGAAAGAGATCTTTGCTCTCGAGTATAATGAGAAGACCAAACCGAAACTAACCTATATCCCTTTTCTTCTCACGTCACCTATCCAATATAGACTCCATCCGATCATCCAAAGAAAAACAACGGCAGGCAACAACAACAGAACTACAAACCGATTTCGCATAACATTTCGTTTCCAACTCCCTTATCTAAATATTTTCAGAAACAGAGCTACATACAGAAAATCAAGATTTGTAATAACTAAAACTTATTAGAAAAAGCCGTCACTTTATCCTTTGGGTGGAGACAAAAGGAGCATACGCTTCTAAGTGATTCTCACCTCCTTGAAGTCTATGCTTCCTTCTCCACCCTAGCGCGTGTTACAAGTGTTTTGGGCTTATTTTCACGGAAGAGCCTCAATTTAAGCCCCACGCGTGTGGGTGAAATTTAAGCTTATTTCTGTAAAGAAACTCAATTTATCGTTTTGGTTTCGCGGGCTAGTGCTACGACGCGCGTCTCTTGGATTTACAATTGCACCATCCCAGATAGTTTTAAATATAACATATGTCATGACTTAAGACCCACCGAGGTAAAAAGAAATGAGAGAATTAGAATGTCGCAAATGTAGATATAAATGGACTTATAAGGGAAAACTTTTACAAGCAACTTGCCCAAGTTGCGGATACAAAGTAAAAGTGAACTAGAAGAACCTTGTGTCTTCTATCTAGTTTTTACTAAGCATGATTATACTTCATCATGTATGCGTTTATGAGCATGAAGACGAGGCCAACCACGATTAACAGAACCGACCCTAGCGTGAATTTGATGTGATAAGGCGGGCATGACCACAGCCACAATCCAAACTATTTCAAAGAGTTCCACCAAAGCTAAACAGAAAAGAATCAAACCAATATTAAATGCGCTTTTTAAATTTTTATTTTGTTTGTCTTGTTCTGAATTCTCATCTCTCTAATTATTAAGAATTCGATGAATCATTCAAAATGAACATTGCTATTTGCCACTTCCTTTTCTCCGAGTTTTTCACCGATCAGTTCCTCTTCGAGGTGGAGAAGAAGCCCAATACGTCGTTCCCACCTTTTAAAGAACCGGTACTGCGCGAACAAAGCATACGTGCTGTAAATTAGAAACGCGACGATGATTATTAAGAAAATGAAGTCAACGAGGGCTCGCTGTCTGATCGCCGTCCGCAAGAAACGCAAAACAAAAAACACCAACAGGGCACCTGACGTGATTACGCCGATTAAGGATCCTGCTCTGAATTTATCCCACTCCTTATTCAGCTCGAATAGAAAGTCGTGTATCGACCTTACTGGATAAGGCTTCTCTTCTTCAGCCATTCTTACTCCTCCTTAACACTTGATTAAACAACATTGATATAATTAATGCACCAAAAGTGAAACGAATCCTACAATATTGATGGCAAGGAATCCCGCAAATCCTTGTAAATTCGCCTCCCCTCCTTTGTTAATCGGCAATATCCATCATTGGTCTCCTCAACAAGTTCTCTCTCCTTAAGATAAGAGAGATGTTTCAAAAAATCGTCGTACGAAAGGGTTGTTGCCCTTCTCCAAATATACGTTCGGAGTTGAGGTCTAGAATTGTAATAAAGAAATTCTAGGATCTCAAACCTGATCTGGGCAGCGCCCTTTCGAACCCGAACCATGGGCTGTACCTAACAACTAGTGCTATGTTCTTTATTTATAATAGTTGACAAGTATTTCATTTTTGGTGTATACCAAACGTGCGATGGTCTTTTTATTGAAAATTCCTAAAATGGAGGCCAAGGAGGAGTGAATGTTGAAGGCGAGTTCTAGGACTCTACTTATCGCGGCTATAATTGCGGCCATTGCTGTTCCGCTAGTGCTGTATCAACCTGTAATGGCAACTGAGGCTGACGACGCCCCCATGGAGCAAACCATAGTTGGAAAACTGAGATGCAGAGCTAGGCCAATCTTAAGGTTTCTAAAACGAGCAGAGCCGACGGAGGTAAAAGGAGAAGCGATTGCGTTGGTAGGGAATATCTTGATATTGGATGTTGATGGTGAACAGGCTAGAGTTTTGATGCCGCCAAAATGGACGACGATGGACGGTGAGGTTGTAGAACGCGAAGCCTTAGTCGAGAGCATCAAGGATCAAACAATAACTGTAAAAGCTTTGCAGGCTAGCTTTGAGAATCCCCAAGGGGTCACAATAAGTCTTATCTTAGGCTACGAAATCGCTGCTGAAGAAGACTTCTACGCGGTTCTTCCGTTCAACATCGAGATGGTCCCAATCGCGTCTTAAATCTCCCCTCTTTTTCTGTTTTGCTTAGCGAGTTTCGGCTCGCATATTGCGTTGATGGTGTGTCTAATGTTTGAGGATTTTGGCGCTACACCTCGCGAATCTCGCACCTCAGCTTTTTGACTATCTCCTCGGCTTTGGTTGGATCAACCTTGAGGGTGTAGAGCCTCTTGGGTGTTCGAAGCTTTAGCTTTACCGCCTTCTTTAACCGTTTTATGGCGCAGTATTCTGCTCGCTCAGAGATTTGAACGAATTTTTCTGGGTCGAAGACCTCCTCGGGCATGGTTTAGGCCTCATTTAGTCATGATGTGTAGGGTGGTTTGTTTTATTTGTTGCGGTAGTCAATTCTGATGTCATATTGACTTCTGGAAATTTTGAACGCCTTTGCGTCATTTGCGTTATTCTCTCTTTATGGACCCCCTAGATGCTTCTTTTTGCTGTTTCTGGAGGAGATTTTGGGACGACGTCAAGTTGCTTAGAAGATTTATTTTTAGGGTGTGCTGGAGGGGTCTGGTAGGCGTTTGGGAAGGGGTTTGGATTTGGCTTTTATTGCGATGTGGAGGCGGGAGGGTTCTGTTGTCGCCCAAATCGGTCTGAAAGCGACCGACGTCTTTGGGTTTGACTTGGTGGGCTTAATGTAAAGTCTGCGTGTGCGCGCATAAGTGGTCATTAATTCTTTCCCGGCTTATTTCTGTTAATGAGGCCTTTTTGAGGATTGGTTACCGTAGTGAGCTAATCGTGAAGGTTACTTCGAATCTTGCATCGTTCTCTTTGCTCATCTCCTTTACACTCGCACTACTGGTGCTAACGGGATTAGGCTACCTCTCGTTTCTGGTGGTTTTAACCGATTCTATGGAACCTACTATACCAAGGGGTTCACTCGCGGTGGCTGTGAAGACGAATGGCTACACCGTTGGAGACATAATACTGTTCAAGGTTTATAGTAGGCCCGTCCTCCACAGGATCGTTAGCGTAGAAGACGGCTGGTACCGCACAAAGGGCGATAATAATGCGTGTCGAGACCCCTGGAGGGTGCCCATAGACGCTGTGGGGTGCAAGCTTATTACTGCCATACCTTGCCTGGGATACATGTTATGGGCTCTCAAAAAACCCATATACTTCGCAACATTCGTAACGCTCATGTATGCTACTTTTGAGTTGCGTAACAGGAAGCGTATGGAACAACCAAAGGGAACACTAATACATGCATGTTCCTAAGATAGCGGGCGCAAGTTAGAGAAAAACGTCAAACTTTTTACCACATCATGGCTTATCTGCAACTTTGTCACCCTTCTTAACAATGCCAGCCAGCGTATTGACGACTACATCTCGCATGACTCACACTTAACAGGTGATAGGGAATCTTGATCATGAGCTTGGCTTCCCTTTCCTTCTTTAGCTCTTTGTCTCGCCTTCTAAACTCCTCATGATAGGAAAGGAGCAGATAATGCGCAGTGTGTGTCTATTTTAAAAAGAAGGGATTTAGGGAAACTTGATCTCGTTTATGGGTTCCAAGTTTTCTATGTTGTTCATTTTTATTTTCTTGTTTGATATTGTGTAGAGCACATCGTCGATGTAGAGCGCCCTATTCACGAAGTAGTTGTCTTCTAACTGGCTTGAATTGATTTCTTGGTGGGAGATGCCTCCCTTAAACGTGATTCCTTTGCTTAGGGATATGCTGAACACGCATGCGCCTTGCCACATGGAATACTTGTCCCAACCATACATCATTACTGGAATCACCAGTAACTCCTTTGACCTGTCGAATAGGAACGCTTTATGATCGCTTAGGACGAGGGTGTCTGACCAGCCACCCTTCATAAGGTACTTGCTCATCTCCGTCGGTGCGCTTACATCGCTGACGTCGAAGAGCGATATCTTCACGTTGCCGTCCTCCATGCCTACGCCCATTATGTGGTTGTCGTCGTAGGGGTGTAGGTAGCCTGAGAACCCAAGTATCTTCAGATAGCCTAAAACCTTTGGCTCTGCTGGGTTTTTAACGTCGATCACGAAGAAGGGGTCGATCTGCCTAAACGTTACGAGGTAGCACCTCTCCCCAATGAACCTTGCTGAGTAGATGTGTTCCCCAGGGGCGAGGTTCTCCAGCTTCCCAATCATGCTCATGTTCATGTCTAAAACGTATACGTTGTTTTGGGAGTCTCCGTTGATCCAAGTTGTCGTTGCCACTCTAAAGTGGTTGTCGTACTCATCCATTGAGAATTGGTTAAGCAAGTAGCCTGGAACCGTGCCGTTGGCCTCACACATTATGTTATCGTTCTCTATGTGAACCCTGTAGATCGTTGTCAGCTCCTTTGGAGGCGTCGGGGGCATGAGAGGCGCAACCTCCTTGGAAGGCATCACCCATTTGGGAAACGTTATGTAGATGTTGTCCAATGAGACGTACATGCAACTTGCCGATCCCATCAAGATCGTTAAGTGTTTCGGCTCCTCCTGATCGTTTTGAACGTTCAAGGCAACCACCGTGGTGAAGGAGTAGCTGACATCGGTGACATTTAGGTAGTAGATCTTGGTGGCGCCTATCTCCCTAACCTCCTTGCCGATGTAAACCTTTGGGAGGATGACTGTGTCATAGATTATGTAGGCGGGTTGGCTGATCACGATGTAGGCGTAGTCGCCTATCATCCTTGAGCTGAAGTAGCCCCCGCTCATGGAGAGGTCCCGTTTGAGAATGGGATTCGCCCTGTCTGAGATGTCGTAAACCCTCACTGACGTCTTTACGTCCGCTTGGGGGTAGCCCTGATACGGCGTGTAGCCTAAGATGACCAGCTTGGTCCCACTCACGAATATCTCCTTTGGGTAGGTCCCATTGAAGCTTATCTTGGAGAGAAGCTTTGCCCCCTCCGGTGGATATGCGTCTAGGATAAAGATGCTCTCGCCTGAAACCACGTATAAGTGCTTTCCATCAGTTTTCACGATGTCTGCCTCGTCCACGCCAGCGACTTGGATGTTCGTGGTTGAATATAGTGAGTCAAGTGTAGTTATAATTTTAGCCTCTCCTGCTACTGATGGGATGGGTGTTGGCGGGAGAGCCCACCTCGGCACACCCACATCATAATAAGGTTGGCGTGCATACTCCATGTTGGTCGCCAAGAAGTCCCTGATTTCCTCATAGGATGAAAAGGTCTTCAAGAGAGCTGAAGGCTGAGTTGCTGGCTGAGGCCATGAGGGCTGTGTTGATTGAAGTTCTTGGGGTTGTGCCCCGAAGTTGTAGCATATTGTCATCAACGCTAGGGCTAAGAGAACCGCCGCGACTCCGTAGAGTTGTGTCTTTCTTTTGATTTCTCTTTCCATCTTAACACCACTTAAGAATGGGAAATGGGGGTATTTTATTCTAAGCTTTAGTACAATCTGTTCCAATTCTTAGAACGGTTTCAAAAACCACATTTTAATGGCTTCGTACAGAATATGGCTGAGACAATGGCCCCGAAGAGGATGATGAAGAGGCTTTCCCGTGTGAGCGCCTGCATCAATGTTGCAAGGCAAATTATGTGAGAGGTTCTGTTTCGGCTAAAAAGCTTAGAAATAGGTCCGTTCGGATTCAAAAACCCACCAATAAACCATCCAAAACAGATGTCAATTCTCGCCGCATCATTCTCGCTGTAGGAGCATTGCAACAGAGGGTTCGTGGCCGCAGACGCTGAAACAAATTTGATCCTTTAATATGGAGGCTATAGAGGGGTCAATTTCTAAGAGGCCCAAAGAACCGTTGATTGCCCATTTTTGCGCTGTTTTTCACCTACCCCCTCCCCCCTACGTTTTTCTGTCACGCTTTCCATCAAACTGCTTCCACAATTGCTCGATTTCGTCGGCAACCCGCACAGACCTACCCCCTATACTTTTCAACATACCTCGCCTAATAGCGTCCAAATATATCTGAGAAAGGTCCTTAGCCCGGGCTTCGCAGAAGGGTCCATCCAAGATTATCACAGGCTCTCAGGCTTCCACTACCGAGACAGCAGAAGGGTACTCACCGTCCAAGAAGGCAAAGTTAAGGTTCGCAATGCTTCCTCTCGTTCTGGTTTACCGGAGCAACTATGCTGGTTAATGAGCATTTGTCGTCGTTCAATATGGTCGGAAGCTTTCTGCCTGTTTTAAGACTATGAGCCTCTCAGGGTATTTTATCTTGCACCTTGTCTCTTCGGGGTCGCCATATGTCCAGAAGCGGTTATCCTCGGTGACCTCATAAGTGTTGTAGTGCATAGCGATTATGTACTTTGGAGCTAGGATTTCAGGGAGCTTTGTGAGGGTCCGTGTATGGTGGCATATTGGCAGTAAGAGAATTTCTGCATCATTGAGCTCGTAATGCTCCTCCAAAAGCACCGTGTCTCCTGGATGAAAGACGGAGTGGGCACCTACTCTTACCACATAACCAGCACCCTGTTCAAAGTTGGGAAGTAAGTTGTCAACATCGCCATGATGTCCTCCGTGTATGGCCCTAACCGGTTTTATAAGACACCTCTTTATAAGCTATCCTTTGACCATAATTTACAGTCCTCACTCTTGCTCGGTCCACTCCGATTCTGTCCAACACGGGTTGGCAAATCTCTGGGCAAATGAAAAGAGCACCAGTCCTCTTCAGCACGGACAAGGTCTTAGGAGCTGTATGGTCTGTGTGGTGATGAGTGAGCAAAATGATATCGGCTCTCTCCACCTCAGTTGCCCTTAGGGGTAGTTCATGTTGAAGCTTAAGTCCGATCTCTGAGATGGCGTGATTGTCTTCACTCTCGACCTCGATCACGGGGTCGATGAACATCAATATTCCATTGTACCTTATGGCGAAGCCTGCATTGCCTAACCACCAGAGCGTCACTCCCTCGATGGGTCTATTCACATCCTTCGCTATCTTCCTCGTCAAGGTACCCTCTCCTTCTGACATGACGTTTAAATTATACTAAGAACAGAACATCATTTTTAGGTCTTTAACGCTTCGGTTTCAACGTGCACGATTTCAAGACTTGAAAGGAGAGTTTCCGTGAGATGAGAAGAGTCCTCGCAGATGATGATTTGCACATACTTTTCTTTGCTCATAGCAAACACGAAAAAAGGAATAACCATAATAGTAACTGGTTCGATTCTATTCAGT
>Ga0209725_1002250_pt1 | contig 10467 bp, 9 predicted proteins | sample I18A1metaG_FD_184145 | JGI IMG/M metagenome (GOLD analysis project Ga0209725, IMG submission 184145) | Lake sediment bacterial and archeal communities from Gulf of Boni, Indonesia to study Microbial Dark Matter (Phase II) - ​I18A1 metaG... | ecosystem: Environmental > Aquatic > Freshwater > Lake... | reverse complement strand
GCGCCATTGCTGAGGAATGCTCCTGCGGACGAACCCTCATCCGCCTCCTGCCGCCGAAATACCGTTTCGATGACCTCGTGAAGATCAGGGGAACGCTAACAAGCCCCTACGCGATCGACGGCGCCATCTTCGAATATCCGGAGATCAGAAACTACTTATTCGTCGTGGAGAAGGATCGGACAGGCATAATTGACCAGATCAAGATATTCTTGGAAGCCACTCGTGAGGATCCCAAGACCGTAGACAGCCTCTCTCAGAAACTCGGCGGAGGAATCTGCGTCTCACCCAACTTCATAAAATACGTTCCAATGGGATCGATACCGTCGATAGGAAGGAAAGAGGCAAGGTTCGTCGACCTCAGAAAGGAAACCGCCTACCGTGGCATCGTAAAAGACTTCATGCAAAAATATGGATGAGTCAACAGCCAGCTCACTATCCCACAGCAAATCCGGCAACGACAGGAAGAGCTAAGGTAGATACAGGAGCGCCTCACAAAGCCAGAAGCAATCTACCCATAGAAACTCAAGATCAAGGCGAGCTAACCTAGGCAATCGAAGAAACTTGCGTAGTCAGTAAGCAAGAGTTCTCCTCTCTCCATCTCCAGAAGGATTTTGGGGTCCGTATCTAGTTTCCCCCGGCAGAGCTACATACCCTGCCTTGGCTCTCCCAAGAGCCTATATCACGAGCGAAGGATACACTGAGAAGGTGATCTTCGATGGAAGTCACAAAGGTTGCAGTCCTAGGCGCTGGCCTGATGGGCCATGGAATCGCACAGGTCGCTGCACAGGTAGCCAAATCAGAGGTTTACTTCACCGACGTGAAGCAAGAGTTTCTTGACAAAGGTGTAAGAATGATCGACGACAGCCTAGAAAGATTCGTTCGAAAGGGAGAACTGACTGAAAACGACAGAGCCAAAATCAAGAAGAGGATTCATGCCACGCTTTCGCTCAAAGAGGCGGTAAGAGAAGCTGACCTCGTAATTGAAGCTGTCCCAGAACTGGCTCAGGTGAAGTGCCAGCTTCTCTCCGAAGTAGACAAGGTAGCTCCTCAACGCACGGTCATTGCCTCCAACACTTCCTCGATCAGCATTACTCTGCTGGCTGCAGCGACGAAGAGGCCTGAAAGGTTCTGTGGAATGCACTTCTTCAACCCGCCTCAAATGATGAAGCTGGTTGAGATCGTCAGAGGAGTGAAGACCTCAGACGAGACCGTTCAAATAGTCAAGGATTTTGCTGAGAGAATGGGAAAGGATACTGTCATAGTGAAGAAAGATACGCCGGGCTTCATTGTGAACCGAATTCTCATCCCTGCCCTGAACGAAGCTATCTTTCTGGTTGAAGAAGGAGTCGCGGAGCCTGCTGACATTGACAAGGCGATCAAGCTGGGGCTCAACTGGCCGATGGGACCGTTGGCATTACTTGACTACATAGGACTTGACACAACGTTATCGATAGCCAAGGTTCTATCAGAGGACTTGGGCGACCCGAAATACAGACCCAGCTTCCTGCTCAAGCAGATGGTGAGAGCAGGGTTCCTAGGAAGGAAGACGGGCAAAGGGTTCTACGAGTGGCCTGAGAAGAAGTAGAAGGCTTCTCAGCTATTTGGCGGCTCGAGGGATGTAGATCCCTCGGGGATCTATGTTCCTGAGAGTCTCTAGCTCGAAGTATGTTGGTGCCTTCGTTTCGACAACACTCTTAGGCACCGCAAGGTCGAATCCTGTGTTTTCCAAGACCTGTTCGACAGTTACGCCAGGATGGACTGTGAACAGGCGGATCTTCTTAGTCGAATCATCAAAGGTCATCTGACAGAGATCTGTCACCACCAGAAAAGGCCCTTCTCCTGGAAGTCCCAAACGGCGTCTTCCCCCGGGTCCGTCGATGTGCCCAGGGCTCGTGAAATAGTCGAGTTTCTTGACAAGTTTTCTCTTGGCGTGGCCCATGATGATGGCGACTCTCTTGGCACATGAGGCAATGTCATTTCCGCCCCCGCTTCCAGGCAGCCTTACCAGAGGTTTCTCAAGGCTCCCGATGTATGTCGTGTTTATGTTCCCATATTCGTCGAGTTGAGCCGCCCCCAAGAATCCAATATCTATTCTTCCGCCCTGAAGGAGGACTCCCAAGGTTTCCCTGAGGCCTATGGCTGCAGCCGCGCGATAGGTAAGTCTGGAGTCCGCAACTGACAGAGGGAGGTCTATGTTTTGCGGTTCGATAAATCCGCCCTCGTAGATGGCTTTTGAGCGGGGTGCATGGGTTTTCTGAGCGAGCATGGCTGCCAAAACGGGGAGGCCAGTTCCCGCAAAGACTGTTTCTCGGTCTTTGATTGCTCGGGCACCACATGCAGCCATCATCTCAGATGGAGAGTACTCATCCAGCTCGGCCTTCTTCGACTCCTCCATCTCAATCACCTAGTAACCATAGGGCTTCTTAGCTCGAAGCCTCAGAAGCCTCTCCAAGCCAATCTTCGCCAAGTAGCCCACACGATCCGTGCCTGTAATGTATTCCTCACAATACTTCTGCCATCCCTCTTCCGTTTCACACTGCTTGATGTAGAATCTTATGTGCTCCAAGTCGTAATCGTAGTAATTGTATACTGACATGGGGTGGCTACCCCAAGGACATTCTACAACCTTGTCCACGTATAGCCCCGGTATCACCGTCTGATCTGGCTGAGCTCTCACAACCTCATTGTCAATTATCTCTTCTGCAAGAACGATAACTCTCTTACCGGCTCTGGCACCTTCCTCGTCTTCTCCTCTTATGCCATCGATCTGAGCATTGCCTTCAGGATCGACCCTTGACGCCTGCACGACACTGAAATCAGGTCTTACTGATGGAACGAGACATACACGCTCTCCTGTGAATGGGCAATCAATCACCTTCAATTTTCTCTCACGAAACTTGGACTTTTCAAGGTCGGTGCCCATCATGCTCTTTATCGGCATGAAGGGGACTCCCATCGCACCTCCATAGAACCTCATCGCCATCGCCAAATTCGAGTAGTCCTCAATCTCAAGGGCTCTCTCCTTGACCCTCCGCCCTGTATTGGGAGCAAGGCCTATCGCCTCAATCGCGACGTACGCCAACTCAAATCTCTTGGCAACTCTGGCTCCTGCAAGCATATCGATGTCGACTTCAGAGCCACAAGTGTAGAGTGTCAGATCCCTTTTCTTCTGGCGAATGAGTTCTCGAGCAAACTCGGCCGGAGGCCTCTGATAACCGAAACCTCCCCAGAAGAGATGTGCACCGTCGAAGACTCCCTTCGCGGCTTCCTCTAAGGTCGCTCTCTTGTCCTCTACAGCCGCCTCAACCATGCGATATCACCAAGATTTCAAATGGTAGAGAGCATTCTAGTAGAAAAGTCTGATGAGAGGTCAGATTTGAGAACTAGGTTCTGGAGTGCAAGGAATTCTATTCACTGGTACGTGTGTTGCTAGGAAGCTGAGTGTCTGTAGACACAGGCTTATCCACCAAAAGCTCTATTCGTACTAAGTAGATTAGATGTGAGGAGAGACGACGAATGTCGCGTCTACTTTCCGATAACGCGGCACTCCTGAAGAGGACTGTTGAGGACTTCGCCAAAAGGAAAATAGCGCCAAGAGCCTCAGCGATTGACAGGACAGGGGAGTACCCATTCAAGAACGTGCAAGAACTCGCCAAGATGAATCTACTTGGAATCCCGATCGCTCAGCCATACGGAGGAGCAGGGGCTGGAATGATGGAGTTTACAGTCGCAGTCCAAGAACTCGCTAAGGCTTGCGCGAATACCGCATTCATATGCGGAGTTCATACCATGGCGGCTGTCTGCCTACAGCTCTTCGGAACTGAAGATCAGAAGAAATCCTTCCTCACCCGACTCACCAGCGGAGAAAAGATTGGAGCCTTCGTGATGACAGAGCCCCAGGCCGGCTCCGACGCCGCAGCAATGAAAACGTCCGCCATCCCTGTAGGTGACTCATATCTACTAAACGGGAGCAAGTGTTTCATCACGAGCGCTGGCGCGGCTGGCATCTACCTCGTATTTGCATCTACGGACCCATCGAAGGGATCCAAGGGTATCAGCGCCTTCATCGTTGAGGGAAACAATCCGGGAATCAGAGTCGGGAAGATAGAAGACAAGATTGGTTTGCGGGCGTCATCCAACGGTGAGATAATTCTCGAGTCCTGCAAAGTCCCAAAGGAGAATCTGCTCGGAAAAGAGGGGGACGGGCTCAAGATCGCCTTGACAGCATTGGACTACGGTAGGATCGGGATCGCGGCAATAGGAGTGGGACTGGCAGAGGCTTCTTTAGAGGCCTCAGTCGCCTATGCCAAGCAACGCATTCAATTCAGTCAGGCAATAGCATCGTTCCAGGCCATTCAGTTCATAGTCGCGGATATGGCGGTCGAAACGGAAGCGGCGAGACTTCTCTGCTATGAGGCGGCCTACCTGGCCGACAGGAAAGAGAGATTCACAAAACATGCTGCGATGGCAAAAGTATACGCGTCAGAAATCGCGTTGAGAGCTTCAGAACAAACAATTCAGATCCATGGAGGGTACGGGCTTTCTCGCGAGTTGCCTGTCGAGAGATATATGCGTGATGCAAAAGCACTCGGAATAATCGAAGGAACGTCAGAGATTCAGAGACTCGTAATTGCCAGAGAGGCATTGCGATAGGGAGATTGATCGGGACGAGAGCGCTGAACACTCAACACGAGAGTGAGAGATAATGGCAATGGCTTTGAGTTGGTAGGCTTAGTTGTCCAGGATTTGCTGACGCTATCTGGATATCTCCTCAAGTGTTCTGCCTTTCGTTTCTACACCCAGAATGGCTACGACAACAGCTGCCACAAAATGCGTTACAAAGAAGACCATGAACGTCTGGAACATTCCAAGACCTGATACTGTAAGTGCTGTTAGCGAGGGGGCCAATATTCCGGCCACTCGGCCAATAGCGCCTGCCCATCCGGCCCCGGTTCCTCTAATCCTGGTCGGATAGAGTTCTGGTGTATACGCATAGGTGATTGCCCAAGCTCCCAAGTTGAAGAAGGATATGCAGCCTCCCCAGAGGAGGATGCTCCATTCGGTGCGCGCATTGCCGAAGAAGTAGCTGGCCAGCCCTGCTAGGGTCATGTACAATGCAAGGGTGTATTTCCGTCCTGTCCTCTCTATCAGAAAGGCGGCGCTGAGATATCCCGGTATCTGTAGAGAAGTGATCAGCATCGAGTACCATAGAGCCCTCACGAGAGTGAAGCCTTCAGTGTAGAGTATGGTTGGAAGCCAAATGAAGATCCCGTGGTAGGAGTACGCAATGCAGAACCATAGAACCCACAGCATCAAGGTTCTCACCCTCAAAGGGTGAGACCAAAGCTCAGTCAAGAGAGCTCCCCTTCTCACTTGGCTCCCGGTTGGTTGGCCTTCTTGAGACGGCGGCGAAGCATCAAAGCCGTGTGTCCCAAGGATCGATAACGCTTCTTCCTTTCTATGCTTCACCTCCAAGTAGCGAATTGATTCTGGCAAGAAGCGTTGAATCAGGATGATGAAAAGCAGGGCGAAGAACGAGACATGAAAGATGGATCTCCAACCATAAACCGGAATGAGGAACCAAGAGAGTGCGCTGATAAATAGCGCACCGAAAGACCAAGAGCTCTCTAGGATCGCCACGAACCTGCCCCTGTCCGATTTCGGCATGTACTCTGAAAGCCATGTGCTCAAGACAGGCATGATTCCCCCAGTCCCAGTTCCGCCCATGAACCTCAAAATCCCCATAGAAACCGGGTCCCAAGCAAAGGAACATAGTCCCGTCGTAGTTGCATAGATAGCAACAGCAAGCTGGACCGTCGGTTTTCTTCCCACTCGGTCGGCCAGGATTCCAAAAGATGAAGCGCCTATGAACATGCCAACATAGTATACAGTCCCCAGAAGGCCTCCTGTCTGGATCGACAGCCCCCATTCTTTGAGTATTGAAGGCAGGGCAAACGACAGGATCATCACTGAGATTGCGTTGAAAGCCCAAGCGAGCGCAGCTGTGCCCAGAAAAACATAGTGAAATCTGCCAACAGCCGCCCGTTCGAGCCTATCGTGAAGCGCCATACCGCCCTCCCTCATGAATCACGACGTTCAATGTAAAGAGACCGAGCAATGGATTTCAACCTTGGAGTCAGGCGGACCTTAGGCGCCCTGCAACCTCTTAGCTTCTTCGCCGCCGAGGGTAGTGACTCAACCTCCCGGAGCGCTCTCTTTCGAATCTGTTCGATTCCTGGAAACTCATACGCAAGATGTCCCTTCTCAACTATCTTCTCGAGCAGTGCGACAGTTTCCGAAGGTGGCTTCTCGTCGTCCATACCTAGTAGATCCCATTGAAGCTTACCGCGATCTGAGTATTTCCGAAAGATCTGCTTTGGACCTGGGAGAGTCATTTTCCCAGCACTCGTCTTCACACGTGGAACCCATCTTCCCTCTCTCTCGACGGCGACGAGCTTGTAGATTCCAGGCAGCGCGGGGTCATCTCGAGACGTAACTAGCTCGGTTCCGACCCCAAATGCATCGATGGGTGCTCCTCTTGAGATTAGGTTGTTGATCTTGTACTCGTTCATGTCTCCGCTCACAAAAATCTTCGTATCAGAAAGGCCAGCATGATCCAGAATCCTCCTCACTCTCATACTGAGTTTGTATATGTCGCCGCTGTCAAGCCTGACCATTGAGGGCTTCTTGCCGACCTCTATGGCTCTTCTCGTTCCTGCGATTGTATCATACGTGTCGACTAGAATGGCGGGTTCAGAGGGGAAGACCTTGCAGTATTTCTCGAATGCCTCTCGTTCCGAGGCGTAGTTCATGATGAATGAGTGGGCAATGGTCCCGTAGGTTGGTATTCCAAGCTCGTAGCCAGCAATAACGTTTGATGTTCCGATGCAACCGCCTACGTAAGCGGCACGGGCAGCAAGCAGCGCGGCTTGAGGGCCGTGAGCTCTTCTCGCTCCAAACTCAACAACACCTCTTCCCCTAGCCGCCTGAACAACGCGCGATCCTTTGGTTGCGATGAGTGTCTGAAAGTTGATTGTCGAAAGAAGATATGTCTCCAAGAGTTGTGCTTCAAGTATTGGCGCGGTGACCCTTACCACGGGCTCGTCCGTGAAGACCACTGTGCCTTCCGGTATGGCGAAGACATCGCCCGTGAACTTGAAGCTTCTCAAATATTCAAAAAACTCATCGCTCACAGTCTTCAATGCTGGATGCGCCCTCAGAAACCCGATAGAATCATCATCGAATCCAACATTCAATATGTAATGAACAGCTTGCTCAAGACCTGCTGCAATGAGATAGCATCTTCCTTTGGGGTAAGATCTCACGAACAGTTCAAAGGTCGCCCTGTGACGCTCATCGTTGTCGAAATATGCAGCAGCCATTGTGAATTCGTATAGATCAGCCGCAAGCGCAATTTTCTGCTGGTCCAATAGCAGTGATTTCATGCGGTATTGCCACCTCCATCTGGCTATTCAAGTTGCTTCTCCCCCTTCCTCTCACACATTCGCTGTTTGTCACAGTCCGAGCATTCTGATGAGAAAAACGTTAATAGAAACCTCTTATCCCTAACCGCGCCGGGGAGCTGGGTAGACCCGGCTGAGAGGGCGGTTCCCAGAACCGCCGACCCTTTGAACCTGATCCAGGTAATGCTGGCGAAGGGATCGAAGGGAACTTTTCCGTCGGATCTACTGGCGCCCAGGTGTGCGCAGAGTGAAGATTCAAACCAAGATCATAGCTGAAGTGGTTGCCGCAGTTGCGCTTGCGTATGTGTTGAACTTGGTCGTGCTGTTCAGGATGCCTCAAGGCGGCTCAGTAACCGCGGTGAGTATGGTTCCACTCCTCTGGCTGGCTCTGAGGAGAGGAGTAGGAATCGGCACACTGGGAGGAATCGTGTACGGCCTGGTGGATATGTTTCCGCAACCGTACATAGTGCACCCAGCACAGTTCCTTCTAGACTATCCGCTCGCATTCGGCGCATTGGGCCTGGCAGGCTTGTTCAAGCCCGTCGGCGTAACTCGCCCGCTCCTAGGTGTCGCTGTTGGAATCGGCGGCAGGTTCGTGTGCCACTTTCTGTCAGGAGTCATATTTTTCGCGATGTATGCTCCTGCCGGAATGAGCCCCATCGTGTACTCAGCGATATACAACGGTTCATACTTGGCGGTTGAGCTGGTATTCAGCCTAATCGTCATGTATGCCCTGGTTAAGAGAAAGGTAATCGACATGCGCCTTTGAGGCAAAGCGCGCAGTAACCACTCAAAGACTAGGCTCCGAGGCTTACAGTCAGCAGCAAGGATCAAGGAGGGCTGTGCCTGTTCGGCCAGTGTGGAGGCTAGAGGCGAAGGCTGCGCCGAGCCGCTAAGCAGCAATTCTGCTGGCAAGAGACAGCCTAAGGCACTGCTCTGAATGGGAACATCATGATGAACATGCCCACAACTGCAATGAGATATAATCCCATCACTATCTTCGGCGGCTTTTGATCAAGAGCCATCAAGGTTATGGCGGTGCATACGCTTGGAATTGTGTTCAGGAAATAGAATAGGTACATTATTCTATTCCACAGAAGCGCCATCGGGATGAATGGGAGATAGGTCCCAGCAAACCATGACACGGCGAATAACGAGACATCGTCCCTCCTCGTAAAGAACAGATAGGCTACGTAGAGAATTGACGGTAGCGTGAGGTAGACTACAAGGGGGTTCATGGCTCCGTTGAAGTGGATTGATGTGTAGGTGCCTACGACTGCACCGTCAGCCAGCTTGTTCACATCTACCTTGAGGTATGGGATTTGGACCTGGTTGAGAAGCCATTGCCAAGGGTAGCTCGCAATGCCTGTTGGAAAGGGCGCCACTAATGCTCTGGTGTAGTTCAGGATGAAGGTTATGTGCTCTATCGGACTCGGATAGCCCACCCAAAGCCTATCCATCACGAAGAGCAACCCGACAAAACTCAAACCATACGCAATTACTAGGCGTTCTAGATTCTCCATCCTTCGCATCAATGTCTCTTTGTTCACGGCTTCCCTCTTGGCGAGAAAACCTTTGGCCAGATCGTAGATGCTGACAGCTAGGATGCCGTACAAGCCGCCGATCTTGCAGAGTGTCGAGAGAGCAAATGCGACACCACTGAGCACGATCTTTTTTCCGAAGTACCAGTAGAACCCGAGAATCATGAAGAAGAGGACGAATATGTCCAAGGTTGCTATACGGCTATGGACGAACACTAAATTGTCAAAGCTGAAAAGAAACGTTGCTATCAACGAGAGCAGTCTGTCATTGCTCACTTTTTTCAACAATAGATAGAACACGATTATCGAAAGAGTTCCGAACAGCACACTTGGCAGCCTAAACCCGTACTCATTGTTTCCGACAAGATACATCGAAAGTGCAACAAGCAGTTTGGCGAGTGGAGGATGCTCACGATTAGGATCGACGCCACTGGCGGCATCTGGGTAAGGAGGCTTCCCTTCCCCTCCTATGCTTTGAGGCAGGCCCAAAATGTTCCGGGCAGCATTCACGTAGTACCAGTAACGGACAGCGTCTGCCGCTATCTCTCGTCGAATATTAGGCTGCCCTTGGGTACGTCCAGCCAAACAAGTCTCAGAGCAAGACTGAAAACGAGCAGATAGGCGAAAGCCTTGTCATACGGGTCTTTCAGATTGATGTCGACCCTCAGGCTCTTGCCGATCGAGCCTAAATCGTGCTTGATCTATCCTCACCTCCGGGATTCAACTGTTCCATCACTTCTCGACTGGCTCCTCCTTTCTTCTTCTGGCTGATCGAAAAGTCGCAAGCAAGGCCAGTCCGACGATTGTGAATGCAACCAAAAGAGCAAAGTCTACTGTCCAGTCTGAAGGTTGTGCTACGGTCGCTGTCGACGTCACTGTCACAACGACCATCGGAACTATCTCCAAGCGCTGAGGAGGCGAGTAAGCGCTTGAGATCTTTGTCCAAGCACTGTCATTTGCCATATGGTAGATGATGGCGGCATAACAATCGTATGATCCTGGGCTGATGTCCTTCGGGATGCCGAAAGCGATTGTGTATGTCACGCTCTGGCCTGGAACGAGGACATTAGTCTTCTCGCTTCCTCCACCGTACGCATAGGCGTTCTCAGGCATCCATGCAAAGTGCAATCCGACGAACTCAAGCTTCAGTTGCTTCTTTCCCTCATTTGACACGGTGATGCTGACAGAGGACATGTCCTTTCCGTGAGGAATTGTGTGCCCATCATTCCAAACCCATTTGCTCACCGATAGTCCCGTATCTTGGGCGCCTAAAGGAGCCGCGAGAAGAACTAGAGAGAGAAAAACAGCCAAAATGTGCGCACACTTCAAGCGAGACGCCTCTACTTTAGCCCTCGATTCCGTATACATGCCTCAGGGAAGTATAAGAGATTTGGAGATCGGCAAGTATGATGGCTACCTGATTCTCGCGAAGAGATCTTCAGTCAAGATCTTCAGCTTGCCCG
>Ga0209725_1002249_pt1 | contig 10468 bp, 7 predicted proteins | sample I18A1metaG_FD_184145 | JGI IMG/M metagenome (GOLD analysis project Ga0209725, IMG submission 184145) | Lake sediment bacterial and archeal communities from Gulf of Boni, Indonesia to study Microbial Dark Matter (Phase II) - ​I18A1 metaG... | ecosystem: Environmental > Aquatic > Freshwater > Lake... | reverse complement strand
ATGCTGATGGTGCCACAAACGCAAAGATCCTTTGGGAGACCGCACGTCGAGCATACTTCAGCCATTATGGAACTCTAATGCTCCTTGCCTTGCTGACGCGCCGTTAGTGCTGAGAACGTATTTAAAGGTAGTCACAAGGCTTACCGATTCTCTCGACACTTGCCCTAGGGATTCGTCCTCCGCCATCAATCGTCCACTACGGACCCACCCGCACCAAGGTTTTTCCGAATCATTGCGAATTGATTGCAGCAGATGCTCGTTGCCTGCGAATCTCACAGCCGAAGCAAAGGCAAAATGGAACAGGGCTCAGCAGGCGCGAACAGCCAAGGAAAAGATACTGGCACTCCAAGAATTCCTGTCAGCAATTCCAAAGCATAAGGGGAACGAGCGCCTTCGAGCGCAGACAAAGCGCAAGATCGCTATCCTCAAAACCGAGATCCAGACCAAACAGAAACGAGGCGCCAGTAGGCGCGCAGAACGAAGCGTACAGAAAGCAGGCGCTGCTCAAATCGTGATCGTTGGCCTGACGAAAGCCGGCCGAAGCAGCCTGCTGGCGGCTGTCACGGCAGCAAAACCACTCATCGCCGCATATCCATACGCGACCAAAGAATTCGTGCCGGGAACGTTACAGTTCCAGGATCTGCAGTTTCAGCTTGTTGAGCTTCCCGCTCTCGTCCCCGAGGACGATGGTAGGTTCGTCTTTCAAGAGGGATCAGCAGATCTCGTACGCAGCTGTGACGGCCTGATCATCATGGTTGATCTAGCAACTGACCCAGCCGAGCAACTTGATCGAATTCTCGCCGAGCTTGGTCGTTCGCAAGTGAGCACGACAAGATTGGAATCGAACATCGATATTATCAAGACCAGATCCGGCGGCATACAGCTCGTTGCCGCTGGCCGCCTCATCGGATGCACTCGCGACCAGGTTGCTTCACTTCTGAAAAGCTACGGAATTCCGAACGCGATAGTACATGCCGTAGGCGACACGTCGCTTGATGATATCGAGGATGTGCTCCTCGAAACAAACCTCGTGTACAAACCCACAATAGTAATAGCCAACAAGGCAGACCTCCCGAACGCGCAACAAAATGCTAGAAGACTCATCGACCATGTGGGACCCAAAACGCCCGTTCTTGTCGCTTCCTGCCTGACCGGCTTCGGATTGGCGCAACTCGGAAAGACACTCTTCGAATCACTCGACATAGTGAGAGTCTACACGAAAGAACCGAACGCTTCCGACGCGTCACCCGAACCTTTCATCGTGAGGCAAGGAACGACAGTAGGCGAGTTGAGCAAGCAAATACACACAGCCCTCTTTCGCCAATTCAAGTATGCGCGTGTTTGGGGAAAAAGCGTGAGCTACGAAGGAGAGCGAGTTGGGATAGGCCACATACTCCTTGACGGTGACGTGGTGGAGATTCACACATGAGATGTCTTTTCAGAATCGGGCAATGCTAAATTGTCGAGCGGCGGCGCCTTTTCACGTTCTTGACTCTCCAGAATCCGCTCGCGTCACGATAATACTCGAACGATTCCATTAGGGAGATTCCGCCTGTGTAAACAGTACGTCTCTTGATGAATTATCGCTTGAATCATCATTCGTCGGCATCATCGCACCCAAATGGTCAAGAAATGAACGACCGACCTGCATGAATGCGTTAAGGTCGCAGAGATTCGAGGTTTACGATTGGCAAACCAGACTCAACAACTAGAACGCCGGAGGACTCGCATTCCATTGATTGAGCGCGTTTTTCCTTATATTACGTGCTCACTTAGTGCACGACTGTATGCGCGGTCGAGCGCGTGTCGCATCGCGACCAGACAGCTATCTCCCGAGCATGCCCAAGATTCCAGCGACGACTCCGAGGACTGCACCTACTAGGAATCCCCCACCTATCATGAGACTCAATGCCGCAAATGGGAATGTGATCAATGCCCCTACTACGCCCCGCTTCATTATCATCATTATCCCGCCTGTCATGACTGTGAACCCAGCGATGACTCCTATCAGGGTTGCAATGGAGCTTCCAATACCTGAGGCGCCGCCCAGCCACCAGAAGATCAGAGACCAGTTGGTCGGTGGACCCCAGAACCCAGGTGAGAGCAACGCCGCCGCGTTCACCAGTATCAGGACCGCCGATGCGGTCGCGAGGACGAAAGCCCAGACAGCTCTCCTTCCGGCGAACGGCGCTCGAGGGATCGAGCCGAAGCTAATGACTCCGCCCGCGACGCCAGCTGCTCGCCTTTGTCCGCAGTACGGACAGATGACCGCTTCAAGCGGCACCGGTCTCCCGCAATTGGGGCAGCTTACGCGTTGAGCCGCCGCAGGAACAACGTACAGCCTTTGAGGTCTGGTGGGCGCCGACGGGACTGGCGTGATAGCAGGCGGCGCCGGAGGCTTACGCCTCCGGGATGACACAGCAAACGCGGTCAGACCAAGAACGATTCCAAGCAGGGCGAGTGCCAGAATCAGTAGTAACGTTATCCATGGAATCGGAGGCGCCGGTTTCTTCACTATGACAAGAGTGAATGGCGTGGACCTAGTTGCGGTGCCGTTTGAGCCAACTATTGAGAGCGGGTATGTGCCATTGGCCGCATCCGCGCCCACGCTGATCCTCATTATCGAACTCGCAGTACTTCCCACAGGTGGTCTAGGCGCCGGTGGCGTGAAAGTCACTGTCACATGAGGAGGCAATCCTGGAAGGCTGAGCGTCACGTTCTGATTGAACATCCCGATCGAGGTGACTGTGACTATCGCCGTCTTGGACTCCGTCGTGTTGATCGTCAGGGAGCTTGGCGAAACGGAGAGCTGGAAATCGGCAGGTGCCATCGTTACGTTTAGCGTGACGACGACCCATTTTACAAGGGACGGGCTTACGCTAGTGCCAGTAACGTTCATGGGATATGATCCGATCGGAGTGGAGAGCGGAACCGTCACCGTGAAGGCTGAGGTTGCAGTTCCCCCTGCTGGCGGCCGAGGCGCCGGAGGGTTGAAGCTGTACGTCGCTCCAGGAGGCAAACCTGAAGCCACGTTTAAAGTCACAGATGAGTTGAAGGTGCCGAAGGACCTCACCGTGATCGTGAACGGGGGTGCGGTGGTTCCTTGCGGGGTTGAGAGCGAGGTTGGAGATGCTTCTAGTGAGAACGCCTTAGGAGGAGGACCATGCACGAACTTGTTGCCGTACCATTGATACACCGCGTAGTACCCGTTGTTCCCAACCACTGTCCTGACCTGTTGTTGCGGATGGAAGGCTAGACCTTCGACGATCCCATCCCCGTACTGGAAGTAGAGCGCGAGAATCGCGTATTGATTGCTGGCAGGTCCAAAGTTTCTCGTGTCGGTGAGAATTCTTACTTCATTGACCTTGTCTGAAGGTATCGATGACACGACGTAGCCCATGGACTCTGTGAAGACTTTGACTTCATTGGGCTTGGGGGGTGGGTTATAGTATTGGCTCGGATACTCTGGCGCAAATCGGTCTGCTGAGCTTCCGTACTTTGTCGGGTCGTATTTTCTTGGCGGATTGTACGCATATGCGTTTGGAGTCTTGTCCGTGGGCTGAGGACCCCAAAGCGTCATGTATCCCGGAAATGTGGCGTTCATGTCCATGAGCGCACGATCAGTAAAGATCACCTCGTTGCCCGCGTTCACGTGAGTCCTAATGTTACTGGCAATCTGAGACGGGATGAATCCGTTCCAACCGTTACAGTCGATGACTATCAGCGTATAGCTGAATATCATGTTTGGATTTGCCGCAAGGCCGGTGTGGGTGGTGATGTTGTAAGGAATCTTCATCGCGTCGAGTGTAACGTCCGTTCGCCCCCAGGGGGGCTCGCCCCTGACGACCAAGATTCTAGTCGGGTCTCTCACTCTGAAGATGTTGTTCAGTGTCTGGGGGGAGGTGAGCGTTCCCACCGTCACGTGTTTGAATTCCGATCTGTTCCTTACAGCAGCTACCTTGGACGCGTCGCTGGGCATTACCAAGAATGGGCCGCCGGTGAAGAGTTTTGGTAGCGCAGTCATGTTCGTCGAGAGAGTCACATTTGGTGGCTCGATGACCCTGAAGATCTGAATCGGGTTCGGGGGAGCTAGGAGAGCGTGGACGTACCCGAAGACTAGGATCCTCTCAGCTTGCTTTTCGTCCATCGGAATCACGAATGTGCCTGCCGGAAAACTGATGTTCTCCAAGGGCGGCAGGGCAAGCGCCATCGGCAGCCAGGTGCAGGATGTAGCCAGGGCAATCACAAAGACTGCCAAGATGTTTGCTAGTCGCATCTAGCCGCAAGCTCCAAGCGTTTCGCTGAAGGAAACTCGGAATTCTGCCGTTGTAGATTGTCTTAAGATGTCATTTAAGACTTGACGAACGCTTCTTGCTCACCAAATGACACCTTTTCCGAAGGAGCAGCTGGTTGTACATCCTCGCTTGACTTGAACGTGATGATCTAGACTCATTCGGGCGCTCATCATAATCAGAAAGAAATGAGCATTTGCGTCTGCGCTCCCGCTTGGCAGGCCTGCATATGCGGCCAAACCAGGCTGCTTGCCTCATTTATGGACTATGAATGCAAAACGCCCGGCTCATACACAACCTGCCGTATCAAGGTCCAGTCGTGGTTCACGCCTTAAACCAGCGAAAGACCAGGTAGTCCATCGTACCCTTCTTTCTAGGAACCGCTATGGTGAATTGCTTCCTCACGGTTGTAGCGAGCCGGCCGGCGAGAACAATCTCAAACGGACCCATTGTATCATTCTCGGTTCTTCCCGTCACTATGAAGGGCGCGTGGTCGATGCCCGGCCCGTGCTCGTAGACGGCGAAGTCCGACCCGAAGCGGATCCCAGGGGTCACGATGAATCCTTGATGACGTAGGTCTCTGTAGACAGTGTATCCGAGTTCAAAGTCCTTGTACGTGACCGCGGCCAGCTTCATCAGTTGAGCACGCGTCACGGGTTTTCCGGTCTTCGCGTCAATGATCCTGATTTTCCCTTTCTCCTGAAGGAAGAGGCCTTCCATCATATCTAGGACAAGAGGTGCGGTGAATTCCTGATCGGGCTTCGGCTTCGGGATGCCAACTGGCTTTCCGAAGAAACCGTGCCTGTAGATAGCCACGCCGTCTTCGGGAGCCCATACAATGAGCCTCGTCCCTACGAGCTCAGCGACTATCTTGCGACCCAAGGCGGAGCCTTCTAGCCTGTTAGCGCGAGAACTCTGATGAGGTCAACGACCTCAACCCCGAGATCGGCAATCCTCTCGGCCCGTTCGGCCATATCGCGCAGCAGAAAGACCTCTTGTAGGGGAAGTTTGCCTGACAATATCTCGAAATCAAGATTTCTCGATTCGGTATCTATCTTTCGCTCCAGTTCCTCCACCGATCTCGACAGCTCCACGGCCTTGTCTCGATCGAAGCTCAATGAGTGAAGGGTCTCCTTCATCCTTGTGACCTCGCTCAGAACTAGTGAGAGTATCTCAGATAGCCTCTGAATGAATTTCTTCTCCAGCTTCCACTTCCTGTCCGTTGCTCCCATCAGCCTAAACCCGACCGCTTCCGCGTAGTCTGCGATCGCGCCCATGCGAAACATCAAGCGCAGGAAGTCTTCCCTACTGATCAGAAGCGAACCGACAGACGCGACCTCTTCGATTAGCGTGGCTCTCAACTTGTCATTCTCACCGACGAGTTTGAGCATTGCTTCGTAGTGCGTCTGTGTTGCTTTGCCTTTCTTTTCGACGGCGCTGTCGACCATCAGAGCAAGCTCGCGAACAATGTCGACGATTGTCCGCGCCTGACCCTGGCAGACTTCAAGTATTCTTCGTTTGATCGTGGCTTCAGTCTCGATCGGGAACGTCATAGACATCTACCCTTCAATTTCCTCTGAGAGCTGCTCACTGAGTAGGTCTCAAGCGCAAAATAAAAGCCTCTCCCAAATGAAGAACGTTCGATTGCCGAATCGATTGAGCGTCCTGATGTCATTGGAATTTGACGAAAGACTCCTATGATTCTGTGCTACTTGCCATCGGTACTCCAAGTTCGGAAAAAGCGCAGCGTTTGGCCAAGAAGAGTGTTAATCTGTCTGCAAGCGACGCTGCAGGAGCTCTCACTTGCTTCCATGTGACACGGTCTCGCAGAGTAACAGTCTCGTCCTTGAGAGTATCGTAGTCAACGGTAATGGCGATCGGGACTCCTATCTCGTCGGCGCGAGCGTATCTTCTCCCGATCGTCCCGTTCTCATCGTAATCAACGTCAAACCTTTTGCGCCGCAGCATTTCGCACACCGACCTTGCTTTCTCGTCCAGACCATCCTTTGCCATCAACGGAAACACTGACACTTGAATGGGTGCGAGATCAACGGGGATGTTGAGAACGACCCTGTCTTTGACCTGCGTGTACGCGTACTCAAGGACTGCGTACATCAGTCTCTCCGCACCGAAACTTGGCTCTATGACCTCTGGAATGAACCTTCTACCAGATTCCTCTACTTCTATCCACTCGAATTTCACGTGTTCTGGAAGTACTCGGAACCTCCCCGCTGAGTAGAAGCCTTTCTCCTTGATCGACTGTTCGACAGCTTCGCTTTTCGCGTTCTCAAGAAGCTTCGTGACAGCCACCGCGTCACCCTTGAAGGCCGGCCCGATGGTTGAATCTACTGGGCGAACGACTCTTTCTTTGCGAACCACCGGCTGGTCATGCTTCTTGAAGACAGTAAGGTCGGAGCCTGACTCTTTGATGTGGCTCGTAAGATCATAGCTTGTCCGATTAGCGTGCCCAGCCATCTCAACCCATCCCCATCGGTCGAGCCAGACCTCATGATCGTAAGTCTGTGAGGAATAGTGGGCACGTTCGCTCGGAAGCTTCTCATGAAAGCGCTGATTCTCGCTTGGTATTCCCAAGTCGGACAGGAACTGTTGTGATAGGCCCATGAAGTAGGCAGACCATTCGGATAAGACGAGCTTCTCGTCAAGGCTCTGTCTTATGGTAGCTGCGATTGGTTCTTCAACTCCTCTGCTTCGAAGCTGAAGCGGGAGTATTCGAATCTGTTTTCCAGCGACTTCGTCAATGTATGGGCACGCAGGTTCTGCAGGGTCATAGAAGAATTCGAACTCCATGATCGTGAACTCCCTTAGCCGGATCGGTCCTTGCCGAGGTGAGATCTCGTTTCTCAGAGCGGGCCCGATCTGCGCTATGGCGATTGGCATCTTTTCTCGCTGTGTCTCATACACACGCTTGAAATCAACGAACATGCCTTGGGCTGCTTCAGGCCGAGCATAAGCGATCGACTCACTGTAAGGCCCTATGGTCGTTCTGAACATCGTGGAGAAGTAGTCAGGCTTTGAGAGCTGCCCGCCGCATTCGATACATCTGACTTGCCTTTCAATGATCGTCTGCTCTATCTGCTCGAGCGACAAGCCTTCTGCCTGGATTCCCGCAGCCTCTTTCAGAAGGTGATCGGCTTTGAATCTCCTCTTGCAGCTCAGGCATTCGACCATCGGGTCCTTGAAATGATCTACGTGTCCTGATGCTTGGAAGATACGCTCGGGAGTAATGACCGGAGTTGAGATCTCGACGAAGCCGTGCTTTCTTATGAATGTGTCGAGCCACTTTTCTATGATGCGCCTCTTCATGACGGTTCCGAGTGGCCCGAGGTCGAGGAAACCGCTGACTCCGCCGTAGATCTCGAACGACGGCCAGAAGAATCCTCTTCTCCTTGCTAAGTCGGCAACCATTTCATACTTGTCCAGCTTCGCCAAGTATCTCCATCGCCGTCTTGACTTGTCCTCCGCATCTCTCACGCCGACGCGAAATTAAGCCTACTGCAGAGCCTGCTGTTCGCCACAATAGTGTACGGTCCCAACAGAGCGTATTACTGGATGGAGAGCTCTCTCTTGGCAAGCTTGGCGAGACCTTCGAAGAATTTCTCGCCTCTAACCTTTCCCTTCCCAACCCCTGAACAAGCGGGGTCATGTCCGATCTTCAGCTCTCCCTCTTTTGATCGATCGAGAAAGAAAGGATAGAACCTGCAAATGAGAGGTCGCGCCTTGTAGATGGAGCATCTTGATCCACCCAAGAAGATGCACCTTCCTTCATGCTTCCTCATGCTCCTGTTGTAAGGAAAACGGTCACGCGAGGGAACACTGAATTGTTCTGCCCTACGTTTCGTAGCTCGCGCGATGCGGTCGACATCTTTTGGAGTGAGCAGTATGTTTCTCTCTCGCCTTGGAAGATCACGACATGAATTCGCGCACCGGATACACGTCCATCTGAGGTCGGCCGGGTATCGAATCCTCTCGTTGTCTGAAACGAGACTTACGGAAGGGTGAGATGGACGAGCGAAACGGTTTGTTGCGGTCCAAACCAGCTGATGCAAACGTGGGCCTTCTAGCGTGGTGCACATTCTGGAACGGACGTGCCTTGCCATTTGATCTGGTGGAGCGAGGAAACTCCTTGTCTGCGAAGCGGAAAGTCGGCGTATTGCCCTATCTTGCCTTGACGCGCTTCACTACGGGAGGTCTCACTTTCTTGAGAACTCTGTAGCCGCAGAAAGGGCATTTTGTCTCAGGCGTCATGGCTAACTGGTCTACGGTGAGTTTCTCTCCGCAGCTGATGCACTGATACAGTATGCCCGTGACCGGCTGCTCCTTCTCCTCGGTCATTAGAACCACTTCAAGTCAGCGTGCGTGGGTTGAGATAAATGCTTGGCTCAGACTGGCAAGTCTCTCAACCGAGCAATGCGTAGAGAAGGAAAAGAGGAGCCATAGACAGGGTGATCGTGTTGAGCAGCTTCACCACGACATGAAGCGACGGCCCAGCTGTGTCCTTCAACGGGTCGCCCAAGGTGTCACCTATGACAGCTGCTGCATGCGCAGCGGACCCTTTTCCTCCGAGGTTTCCAGCTTCAATGTATTTCTTCGCATTGTCTAATGCGGCGCCGCCGTTGTTCATGAACAACGCTACGAGTACTCCTGCAACTGTGCCGATCATCAAGAGTGCTCCGACCGCCTCTGAGCCAAGAACGATTCCAACAACGACTGGTGCGATCACGATCAGCAGGCTCGGCGCAACCATGTTCCTCAGTGCAGACTTGGTCGATATGTCAATACACTTAGAGTAGTCGGGCTTTGCGGAACCCTGCATCAAACCCGGGATCTCACGGAACTGTCGCCTGACCTCTTTGATCATCTCAGCTGAAGTGCGGCCTACCGCTCGAACCGCGAGCGCGCTGAAGACGAAGATCAGCATCGCGCCGACGAAACCTCCCACGAACACCTCTGGCTTTGCAAGGTCTACTCCTTTCAGAGCGGCAACCTCCAAGAATGCTGAGAAGAGAAGGAAAGCAGAGAGCGCTGCCGAGGCCACTCCATATCCCTTGGTCAGGGCTTTGGTTGTGTTTCCTGCAGCATCCATCTTGTCGGATATTGCCCGCGCCTCCTCTCGGATACCGGACATCTCAACTATCCCGCCAGCATTGTCTGTGATTGGACCGAACCCGTCCATCGCAAGGATCATTGGTGTCACCGAGAGCATCCCCATCGTTGCAATAGCGGTCGCGTAGATACCCATCTGAATCTGAGCCGGCGTTCCATGTCCTGCAAGCGCGTCGATTCCGCCCCCGAACCCGAATGAGATTAGGATAGCACCGCCTATGACGAGGATGAAGAGCCCACATGACTCCATTCCGACCGAAAGCCCCGTTGCGATTCCTGGCGCAGGGCCGCTCTCAGCAGCTTTCGCGACCGCTTGAACCGACTGGTTTGTGTAGGATGTGTAGTAGTTGGTGATGAATGCTACTAGGACGGCAGCGATGATTCCAACGAGCGCGGCATAGAACATGTTCGGAGAGTTCAGCATGTAGCCGGTCAGGAAATAGAAGGCTACTGCTGCAATGACGGCGGTGACGACCAAACCTCTTGTCAACGCCCTCAACGGGTCGTCATTTTCTCTTGCGTACACGAAGAACATACCCACGATCGCGGCTATGAGTCCGAACGCTCGAGCCACGACCGGGAAAACGATCCAGTTGCTGCCAAAACCGAGGCTGATCACAAGTCCGTATCCAAGTATCATCGCGCCTATGTTTTCGCCTGTTATCGACTCGAAGAGATCGGCGCCTCTGCCCGCGATGTCACCAACATTGTCGCCGACCAAATCCGCGACAACTGCGGGGTTTCGCGGATCATCTTCGGGGATGCCGGCTTCCACTTTTCCTACAAGGTCTGCGCTCATGTCAGCCGCTTTGGTGTAGATGCCCCCTCCAAGCTGCGCGAAGAGAGCTGCAAAGCTCGCGCCGAATCCGAAGCCGACTGATAGGCGCGGATCTCCGAAGAGGATGTAGAGAGCTGAGATTCCGATCAGGCTCATCGAGACGACGGCGAGGCCAAATACCATGCCTCCTCTGAAGGCGATCTTGAGCGCTCGGTCAAGGCCGGAGAGGACCGCATTGGCGGTCCTGACGTTTGACCTCACCGAGATGTACATT
>Ga0209725_1002248_pt1 | contig 10472 bp, 8 predicted proteins | sample I18A1metaG_FD_184145 | JGI IMG/M metagenome (GOLD analysis project Ga0209725, IMG submission 184145) | Lake sediment bacterial and archeal communities from Gulf of Boni, Indonesia to study Microbial Dark Matter (Phase II) - ​I18A1 metaG... | ecosystem: Environmental > Aquatic > Freshwater > Lake... | reverse complement strand
TCATAGTCGGCGGTTTGAGTTATGGCCAGGGCTCTTCGCGAGAGCACGCTGCAATTTGCCCGATGTTCATGGGCGTAAAGGCTGTCATAACCAAATCGTTCGAGCGAATACATAGCGCCAATCTGGTCAACTTTGGCATATTGCCACTCACCTTTGCCTCTGAGAACGATTATGATAAGGTGGAACAAGGGGACGATCTGGAGATCCCGAACGTCAGGGACGCTCTCAACAAGAAGACCCCCATGACCGTGAAAGACAAGACAAAAGGCTTTGATTTCGAGGTAAGATACGAACTCTCCGACAGGCAAAGAGACATCATTCTTGCTGGCGGAACTCTCTTGTATTCTAAGAGCACGTGAAATTCGCCCAGGAGAATGAGAGAAATGCAAAGCAAGATTCACGTCAAGAGCCCGATAGTAGAGATTGATGGAGACGAAATGGCGAGAGTCATGTGGCATATGGTGAAGGAAAGACTCCTTATGCCATATCTCGACATGAAACTGGAATATTATGACCTTGCACTGAAGAAGAGAGACGAGACAGACGACAAGATAACCGTAGAGGCCGCCAACGCGATAAAAAAATACGGAGTCGGCACGAAGTGCGCCACAATCACGCCTAACAAGGCACAAGTTCGCGAACACGGACTTAAGCAGGAGTGGAAGAGCCCTAACGGCACTATAAGGGCTATCCTAGATGGCACCGTCTTCAGGTCTCCGATCCTCGTGAAGAACATACTCCCCAGCGTGAAGAATTGGAAGAAGCCTATCCATATTGGCAGGCACGCATACGGTGATGTTTACAAGAATCAGGAGATACTTGTGCCGGGTCCCGGCAGAGGAGAGCTCGTCTTCACGCCGGCAGGCGGAGGGACGCCCGTAAGGCTCACCATTCAAGACTTTGAAGGAGCAGGCATCCTCCAAGGAATACATAACACCGACCAGTCCATAAGGAGCTTCGCAAAGTCCTGCTTCACTTATGCACTGGATCAGAAGATCGATCTCTGGTTCTCTGTCAAGGACACCATCTCCAAGACATATGATGCGAGATTCAGGCAGATCTTCGAAGAAGAATACGAAAGAAGCTGGAAGAAGAGATTCAATGAAGAGGGCATAAACTACTTCTTCACCTTGATCGACGACGCAGTGGCACGGATCATCAAGTCTGAAGGCGGAATGCTCTGGGCCTGCAAGAACTACGATGGAGATGTCATGTCGGACATGCTCGCATCAGCGTATGGCAGCCTTGCGATGATGACTTCGACCTTGGTTTCACCAGAGGGATACTTCGAGTACGAGGCTGCTCACGGCACCGTTGCGAGACACTACCAAAGATATCTCAAAGGTGAGAAAACTTCTTCGAACCCGATGGCTATCATCTTTGCGTGGACTGGCTGTCTAAAGAAGCGGGGCGACTTGGATAAGACGCCCGATGTCGTTGAATTCGGCAAGAAACTGGAAGCGGCTGCCATCGAGACGGTGGAGAACGGCGTCCTGACCGGAGACATCATGAGAGTGGCCGAGCCAGATCCCAGAAACAAGCAGGTATACACAGAAGAGTTCATGGACGCGATCGCGGAAAGACTGAGAGAGAAACTCTAGAAGGATCCAGGTATGGCGCAGAAGGCAATCAGAGAAGCAGACGGGAAACGGATGATTGCCCGTCTGCTGAAGGAATACACCAACGGAAAGTACTCTGTAGATGACAAGTTCATCACAGTCGGACCTGACACAGACCTAGAGAGACTGCCGAAGACATATGATTGGGTCGAGAAGGAAAAGCTTGTTGTGAAACCTGACCAGCTCATAAAAAGACGCGGTAAAAGCAAACTTCTATTGTTGAACGCGAACTGGAACGAAGCTGCAAAGTGGATCAAAGAACGAATGAGCAAACCGATGACGGTAGGCAACGTGACTGGAACACTGGACCATTTCATCGTGGAGCCATTCGTGCCGCACGGAAAGAACGATGAGTACTACTTTGCAATAACCTCGGTCCGAGAAGGCGACATGATACTATTCCACCATCAAGGCGGCATAGACGTGGGAGATGTGGACGCAAAGGCCGTCAAAATGACGGTGCCAATCGGTGAATACCCAAGAGCAGCTGAAATTGAAAGGACTTTGTTGGGAAATGTCCCGGAGAAGCGAAGGAAACTCATTGCAGGACTCATTGAAGGAATGTTCAAGTTCTACGCAGATCTGAACTACGCTTACCTTGAGATCAATCCTCTCGTAGTGGTTGAAGACAGAATATATCCCCTTGACCTCGCTGCCAAACTCGATGACACCGCTGAATTCGAAAGTGACCAAAAATGGGGCAGCATAGAGTTCCCCTCACCGTTCGGTAGAACCCTTACCAAGGAAGAGGCATACATCGAAGATCTAGATTCTAAGACCGGTGCATCTCTAAAGCTGACCGTCATCAACCCTGAGGGCAGAGTCTGGACGATGGTCGCAGGAGGCGGCGCCTCAGTCATTTTCGCTGACACAATCACCGATCTTGGTTTCATGAACGAGATGGCCAACTACGGGGAATATTCGGGAGATCCGAGCGAGGAATTCACATATCTCTATGCGAAAACCATCCTAGACCTCATGACTAGGAAGATGGACCCCCGAGGAAAAATCCTCTTTATAGGCGGCGGCATTGCAAACTTCACAGATGTCGCCAGCACGTTCAAAGGAATTGTGCGCGCGCTGAGGGAGTACCAGCGGAAACTCGTGGAGAATAAGGTGAAGATTTACGTTCGCAGAGGAGGCCCCAACTATCAGGAGGGGCTGAGAATAATGAGAGAACTTGGAAACGAACTGGGGGTACCCATTGAGGTCTACGGTCCAGAGACACATATGACAAGAATCGTCTCCATGGCCCTCAAGGGAGGGAAATAGGCAATCAAGAAAGAAGAGAGCACAAAAGAAAGTGCAAGCGCAAAGACAGCTAAGAAAGACTACCTCTTGTTTTCTAGGGACACGCAGGCGTTCATATACAACATGCAGGTGAACGCAGCCCAAAGGATGCTGGACTTCGACTACATCGCGAGACGAGATACACCCTCAGTCGCTGCCATCATAAACCCCACAGGCTCTGATGGTTTCCAGAAACTATTCTTCGGGCCCAAGGAGATCTTGGTCCCTGTCTACAGGTCGCTCAAGACTGCAGCTGAAAAACATCCGAATGTAGATGTAATGGTCAACTTTGCCTCCTTCAGATCCGCCGCCCCTTCCACAGAGGAGGCCCTTGCGATACCGCAGATCAGGACAGTTGTGATAATTGCAGAAGGGGTTCCAGAGCGCAAAATGAAGGAACTCGTCGCGAAGACAAGGAAGCTGGGCAAGGTGATTATCGGCCCATCGACTGTCGGCGGCGTCATGGCTGGCGCATTCAAGATTGGAAACACAGGTGGCACCATAGAGAACATCATTGAATCGAAACTGCATAGGCCTGGCTCCGTTGGTTTCGTTTCCAAGTCCGGAGGCATGAGCAACGAGGCCTTCAACATCATAGCGCGCAATACGAATGGGCTCTACGAGGGAATTGCGATAGGAGGTGACAGGTATCCGGGGACTACCTTGCTGGATCATCTCCTGAGGTTCGAGAAGAACCCGGAAATCAAGATGCTTGTGTCTCTGGGTGAAGTGGGTGGTACAGACGAGTACACCATAGCGGAGGCGCTTGAGAAGAAGCAGATCACTAAGCCCTTGGTGATTTGGGTCACTGGGACATGCGTGAAGGCTTTCAAGACCGAGGTCCAGTTCGGACATGCAGGCGCCAAAGCAGACGCCGAACTGGAAACAGCTGACGCGAAGAACACGGCCCTTAGAGCTGCTGGCGCAATTGTACCGGACTCCTTTGACGACTATGGAGAGAAGGTTTGTCAGGTGTACAGTAAGCTTGTGAAAGAAGGTGTCATAGTCCCTCAGCCAGAGCCGCCAGCTCCAAGATTGCCGATGGACTATAGCTACGCAGTCAAGGCAGGACTGATCCGCAAACCGACGAGCTTCGTTTCCTCCATATCCGACGATCGAGGTGAGGAACTCACGTACGGCAACATGGCAATATCCGAGGTTTTCAAGTCCGACATTGGGATAGGGGGCGTTCTTAGCATCCTATGGTTCAAGAAGCTACTGCCGAAATACGCCACCAAGTTCATCGAGATGGTGATTACGATCACAGCGGATCATGGCCCAGCTGTCTCAGGAGCACACAACACTATAGTGGCCACTAGGGCTGGAAAGGACCTCATATCCTCACTCGTGTCAGGGATGTTGACAATCGGCCCGAGGTTCGGCGGCGCCATAGACGGAGCCGCCGAGATGTTTTCACAGGCCGTAGATGAGGGAGTAACCCCGAGAGAGTTCGTTGACGCGATGAAGGAAAAGGGCGAGAACATCCAAGGAATCGGCCACCTTGTGAAGTCCATACACAATCCTGACATGAGAGTGACCATCATAAAGGACTACGCCAAGAAGCATTTCAAGAAGACACCCATACTAGACTACGCACTGGAGGTTGAGAAGATCACCACAGCCAAGAGAGATAATCTCATCCTCAACGTAGATGGATGCATAGGTGTCTGCTTCGCAGACCTCCTGAGAAACGAGATGCCCAAGTCCGAAGCCGATGAATACATAAACATGGGCGCACTGAACGGGCTTTTCGTCCTAGGCCGAAGCATCGGCATGATAGGTCACCATATGGATCAGAAGAGACTGAAGCAGGGCCTTTACCGCCATCCATGGGACGATATAGCATACATGAAATAGGAGCCCATTCGTGCCAAGCACATTCATGGAGTTCAAGGCACGAATGACCATGACCCTCGGCAACAAGCCTAGCTCTCTGTGAGCTTTCCCTCTCGCTTCTTGAGAACAGCAATCCAGAGAAGTAAACTTACCAGCGTCATAGCCATGGCTACGATGAACGTTTCTTTTGAAGACAGTATCAGAGCTTCCGTCTCCGACAAACCGTGCACCAGATTCATATTCCTGAAGTAGTCTGCCAAGTAGCCTCCCAACAGGAAGGGAGGTAAGCCAAATCCGAATAGGAATCTGACAGCATTGAAGTATCCTAGGAATTTCCCTCTGTCATTAGCCGGTGCAAACTCTCCAGCCATAGGAAATGCTGTAGTCTCGGATAATGGCCAAGACATACCCACCAGAGCTGAAACAAGAGTGAAGTGAATAGGAGTCTCCGAGTAGAGCAGCACTGCTGGCGCGGAACTGTTGACGGCCAATGCGGCCACATACAGCTTCTTCTTGTCTACTTTGTCTGAGAGGTGCCCCATTGGGATCCCTAAGATGAGATTGGTCAGGTTCCCCAAGGCGGAGACAGTGCCGATCAAGGTTCCAGAAAAACCGAGCCCGCTACCCATGTAGATCATCATCAGTTGTCTTAGGCCGTTTATCCCAAACATGCTAAGAGAGTTCGTCAATACAAGCATCTTCAGCATCGGCAGGTTGCCTGTGCCCTCCTTCAGCTCAACCGCCGACTCAATAGATGTCTTGACAATTGTCCTGTGGTCATCTACCCAGACCCATACTATTGCTGCGCTTATGAACATCATTGCAGCGGAAATAACGAAGTTCAGTGTGAAGCCTATCGTGTCATACATGATACCAGCCGCGAAAACTCCAAGAGCCATCCCTCCAACACCAATGGTGTTCAGGTAGCCCATAACGCGCCCACGTTCCGAAGGTCTCGTAACATCAATGATGAGCGTCGACCATGCAACATTGCTCATTGACCAGAACCCTTCCAGAATCGTCAGCCCCAATATCAGGAACCAGACTTCGGTGAGCCCCATCATCAGCAGATACGCGATCCCTGCAATTGTTTCTCCCAAGACGATGAACAGCTTTCTCTTTCCAATTCTATCAGAAAGCCTTCCCCAATATGGCTGAGTAGCCGAGCTGGCAACCATAGGGAGAGCGCTCAGAAGCCCAACCTGAACGAGATTTGCTCCCAACTGCTGATAGGCGTAGACTGCAAGAAACGGATAGAATACCCCTCGCCTGTTCATAGCTAGAAACTGGAATGTTCCTAGCCCAGTCAGCTCTCTTGCTCTCGTCTACGATACACCTTGCTCCCGCAGAGAACGGTTTGAACCAAGAAAAGCCTTGCTACAGAGGTAACGGAGCTGAAAATGTTCTCGGATTCAGGGATCTTAGGTGAAGATTGGGTTCCTACATTGGAACCTCGATAAAGAGTCGTTCAAGAAGTTCCTTGTATCGATTCCTTATCGTCACTTCGGTGACGTTCGCTATCTCGGCGATCTCTCTCTGAGTTCTCCTCTCATTGGTCAGCACCGTTGCGATGTATGTTGCGGCTGCGGCTATTCCAGTCGGGCCACGTCCGCTCGTCAACTTCATGCCTTTAGCGATATTCAAGATCTTGAGAGCGATAGCCTCAGCCTTCCCGCTTATCGTAAGCTTGTTGCTGAACCGCGCTGCGTAATGCATCGAGGTCGATGGCGGAACAAAAGTTTCCAACTCGCGAACCATGAACCTGTAGCTTCTTCCAATGTCCTTCTTGTTCAGGTTCGAGGATGAAGCAATCTCGTCAAGTGTTCTTGCCACGCCGCATTGCCTACACGACATGTATATCGCAGCTGCAGTCACATTGTGGATCGATCTGCCTCGAATCAACTTCCTCTTGATCGCTTTCCTGTAGATAACGGAGGCCGTTTCAAGAATGTTCTTAGGAAGGTTCAAACCAGAAGATAGTTTGCTTAGCTCGGAAAGCGCAACCGCCAAGTTCCTCTCAGTGGCGTCTGAGACCCGTACACGTCGCTGCCATTTCCTGAGCTTGTAGAGATCCAGTCTCTGAGCAGGAGTCAGGCTTTTGCCGGTTGCACGTTTATCTCGCCAGTCAATGACCGTCGAGAGACCTTTGTCGTGAATAGTATAGGTTAGTGGGGCTCCGACTCGTGCTCTCTTCGCTTTCTGCTCGTCGTCGAACGCTCTCCACTCGGGCCTTGAGTCAGCAAGCTTCTCGGCTATGACGCACCCGCACGCCACACACACGATTTCAGCGGCGTCATAGTCTCTCATGAGCTTCGAGCCGCCACATTCCGGACAAACCCGGACCCGTGGCTGAACCGAAGTTTCCGAACTCGTTTCTGAATCATCCGGCAAACTACTTCACCATTTCTCCTAACTCGCGACGTAAGCAATCTTTCCAACAAGATGATCAGGATCGGAAACCACGGGCTTTATCGCGACATAAGGAGAGGTGACCGGCCCGAAGATATCCTGAACGACACCCACCTCTCTCAATTTGCTGTCTAAAACCTTGGAGCCAACATCAATCGATGGCTCCGACGTCAGCTTCACGATGAGGCTACGGCTTTTCGAGAGGTGCGTAATTTTGCCGAGCCTCTTCAAGCTCGCATCTTCACTCCTAAATGAAATCCGACAATCCGAAGAGGTCCTCTTAAACTTTGCGAGGCCTTACGTATCTTTCCACAGATTTCACCATCATAGAGTCATGTTACTCTAGGAAAGTTGAGTAAGATTCTTCACAGACGCTTTGGCATGACAAATGTCGAATGCGAGAGTTTCTCGACAATAACACGTGACCTTCATCAACTGGAAATCTTATAGCAATCAAATGCCGCATCTCTCGTAAGCAAGGGACGTGGTGCGTGAATGATTTCAGACATGGATCAAGAGATGAAGAAACATGGTCTGGCCGCAATCATTGTAACTGGAGACTCAACGTTCGGAAATCCTGAACTCTACTATGTCATTGGGGCTGGAATACCTAGAGGAGGCATCTACCTTAAGGCAAGATCCCATGACCCTGTTCTAGTTGTCAGCAACATCGATGTGGGTAGCGCGAGAAAAGGCCGGGTTGACAAGGTCGAAACGTACTCTGAATACGGACATGAGAAGACCCTCAAGCAATATGGCAGGGACAGAGCTCAAACAATTCTATTTGACAAGATCCTTAGAAAACACAACGTAAAGGGAAAGATCGGTTTCTACGGCAAGGTCGAAGTCAGCAGCTTCATCTCGCTTATAGAGTCTCTCCGAAAGAAGGGGCACAGGATAGTTGGAGAGAAGCGTCCGACCCTACTCGACTCCCTTCGAGAAACAAAGGACAAAATCGAAGTCGAGAAGATAGGCAAGGTTGGATCTAAGACGGAGAAAGTCGTCGAGAAGACACTGGAGATTCTGAGAAACAGTTCAGTCGACGGCAATAGTGTCACCTATCAAGAAAGGCCACTGACGGTTGGCATGGTCAAGGCACACATTCGCAACTTCCTCGCAGAGGAAAATCTTGTCAACATAGAAGAGGTGATTTTCGCAAGCGGCTCGGGATCGTCAGACCCTCACTATAGAGGAGAAGAATCTGACCCGATTCGAGCAGGAGAACCGATCGTCTTCGATATCTTTCCACAAGAGCCCGGCGGCTACTGCTTTGACACCACTAGGACATACGTGGTGGGAAAACCGTCACAGGAAGTGAGATCAATGCACGAAGTTGTACTGGAGGCACAATTGACAGCACTTGACAATCTACGGGAGGGAGTAAACGCGAAGGATGTGACAGAGAAGGTCTGTGACGTATTCGAGAGGAAAGGCTACAAGACGCAACGGGACCTGGCCAAGGGGGATGAGATTGCTAGGACTACTGGATTCATACATTCTCTGGGACATGGCATCGGCCTTACGATAGGAGAAAGGCCCAACCTTTCAGTTCTTATTGATGAGACACTCAAGGAAGGCCACGTTACATCCGTGGAGCCAGGGCTCTATAAGCCAGGCTTGGGCGGAGTCAGAATCGAGGACATCGTCGTCATAAGAAAGACTGGAGTGGAGAACCTCTCAAGACTAGATAAGACCCTTGAACTCTAGAAGGCAAACCTCATCCTGTTTCATTGCGACGCAGTTGGATTCAGTCAAGTCCAGTAATAGGAAACGCTTGTTCGCATCTGACGCCAAGGTCTTGGCACATGGACTGTATTCTTGCTGAAAACATCTGCCAGTATTCTGATTTCTGTCCAAGTAATGATGGAATGTTGTCCAAGGCTTGAGGCGCTTCCTTCGCCAAGAAGGGAGTCAAGTTCTCAAATACCCATGGTCTAAGGTTCAACTTATCGAATAGAAGTCGGCTCTTTGTTGCTTTGGCAACGCGAATGATCCGTTCGAGATTTTCCGGTTGATCATTCACATATGGAATGATTGGCCCTAGGAAGATCCATGTCTCAACTTTCCGCTCTGAGTAGCCCTCAAGGGTTCGTTGCCTCTCGTCAGGCAAACAGGCTCTGGGTTCAAGTTTCCTGGCAAGTTCTGGGTCCAATGTCGTGATAGTGACTCCGACCTCGAACTTCGGCCCCGAGATAAGGTCAGAGTCTCTGAGAACAAGCGATGATTTCGTCTGTATAGATATCTTGAAGTCATGCTTTGCGAGAACTTCTAGACAGCTTCGCGTCAGCTCAAGCTTAGACTCGACGGGTTGGTAGGGATCTGTGACAGTGCTCAGGCCGACCACTCCTTTTCTCTTGCCCGGTAGCTCCCTCGCTAACACCTCGACGATGTTGCTCTTGGCATTGACAAAGGTTCCCCAGTTCCGAGCTATCTTCTCGTTGCGGAAGACAGATCTGGAGTAGCAGTATAGGCAGCCATGTTCGCAACCGAAGTACGGGTTCAGGGAATATGTTAGGCCAGGCAGCCTGCTGGGCGATAGTGCAGTTCTGCAGCGGATGGTTCCATATTCCATGGGGCTGCCCTCATTTTGGGGAATAGTCTGTTATTCTTCGTTGAAAGAGAGCGTGCTTCAGAAGTGTGCTCCCTTCGATCCATCTCCTGAGCGGAATCGTCAGTTGTGACATGGCGTATTGAAGGGTATGTTGGAAGCTGTCGAACCTTCTGGGAGGCGTCTTCAAGGCCGATCTGATGCTTTCCCTCACGTTCCAAACGCCGACAGGAACTATGTATCCGGGATGGATCTCTCTGAGGACGAGGGCTGAGGCTTGCCTTCTCTCTTTCCTTAGAGCTTCAGATACTGCGAGCCTGCAGGAATAGTAGCAACCCCCAACGCTAGCATAGGTTCTTCTACCCCAGTAGTCTTCAGAGTCACCCATGAGAACAGCTGAGCCCGAACTCTCGCCAGGGTTCCACGTTGTCCCTGGAAACCATGCCTCTATCCACTCAAACTTCCAAGTCTCAGGCATCAGGACGGCCACAAAGATGTTATCCAAGTTCCTGAATGTGTAGACTCTGTATTCATCAATTGTACCGTATTGTTTGATCTCATCGACAAACCTTAGGGATAGGGTACTGTCCACGGCGGTTATGCTCCACCGAGTTGGAACTAACCGCCGCCTCGCTCCGACTCCAAACATGCCTACGCTGAATGCGCGTTGAATCTGAGAGACCAAGACCCCGTCCTCATATAGTTCCAAGACCGCTTCTTGTGCTTTCAAATGCCTATCATAGTAGGCATCTTCGATCCTCCTGTCCACC
>Ga0209725_1002246_pt1 | contig 10478 bp, 8 predicted proteins | sample I18A1metaG_FD_184145 | JGI IMG/M metagenome (GOLD analysis project Ga0209725, IMG submission 184145) | Lake sediment bacterial and archeal communities from Gulf of Boni, Indonesia to study Microbial Dark Matter (Phase II) - ​I18A1 metaG... | ecosystem: Environmental > Aquatic > Freshwater > Lake... | reverse complement strand
GGGTTTCGTCTTGATTGTCTATGAGCCAACGTGTATATGAAACCTGAAACGCCGAGGATCGGAAGAATAATGCCCCAATGTTTGGCGAGAAGTGGTAGGAAAGAGGAGAGTATACTCTGGCTAGTGGAAAAAGAGGACCTCAGTCCTCTATCAACCACCGCATAGATGAAGACTATTGCTCCAAATAGGTTAGGGGTGTAGAAGTACCATAAGACTCCTGCGAAGAAGACTGATACGATAATGATTAGGATAAGCTTGGTGAAGTAACGAGTGTTGCGTAGGTTGACAACGCATAGCAGTGGAAGGAAGACTGCATAGATCGCAAGGGGAAGATACCAGAACATCGCACTCATCGTCATGAAGAGAATGCTCGCAGCCGCATTGCGCCATGTCGGCGTATAGCGAAGCCGAAGGAGAAAAAGTAGAGAGAAGATCAACCAGAAATGGGTGAAACATTCAGGGTTACCGATTGAAGTTCGTATCGCATACCATCTAGAGATAGACACAAGAACTATCGAGGCTGCTGCGGCTCTCCTCGATCTTGACACGAAAAGGGATAGGAAATACATCGGGATCAGATTGAGCGTTGAGATGATGGGATAGAATCGTACAACTTCATACCCGCTAGTCCCAGTAGCCACGGTGATCAAGGCAGCCAACAGCGGGTAAGCTTTCGGGTAGGCCGTGATGGAAAGAAATGAAGGCGCGCTTTTAATCATAGAAAGCTGCTCGATAAGGGATCCTTGTGCAAATCTCTCGACCACTAATGCCCAAAGCCAAGGGTCACCGGCATGCAAGACGGGATCTGTCAAAGCCAAATACAACTTTAAGAAAAAGACGGCTGCGAAGACCACGATGAGTGGCCAATGGCTTATGACATGATTCTTCATACTGCCATAAGCATTAGACGCAGTTTCCGAAAAGCGCTTGGTTGACGCCTTGAAGTGAATCTTGAGCTTCCCCCAGACTCTCTCATCCTAGATTCTATTGATCATAAAAGTGTTTAGACGTAATCCGGGTCCTGGAAAACTAATCGGCTTTATAGGCGGCGATTGCCTTTTCGAAACATCTTTCTACAAGTTTTGCTACAGAATCCCATGAGAATCTTTCTATGGATACTTGGCGTCCCTTTTGTGCCATGTCGAATGCAACGTCTTTGTTTTCAAGTAGATTGATTATCGCCTGCGCGAATTCATCGACATTCTTGTAGGTAGTAGTTAGTCCTCCTCCCGTCAGTCTTGTCACTTCCCTGAGGGCGGGTATATCGTAGGCGACGTACGGGGTCAAGGCCATATTTGCTTCAAGCAGGACTAAGCCGAATCCTTCGTCGCTGCTGGGAAGGAGGAGAACTTCAGATTCCTCAAGTATTCTTGCTTTATCCTCGTCTGATAAGGGCGGGCGTCTGAAGAACTTGATGAAGTTGTAGGTACGGCTTATTGATTCGATATGGGATTCAAGGGGCCCTGATCCAACAATGATTAAAGTTGAGTCAGGAAAAGTCTTCCGAACAATCGTTACAGCTTTGATCGCATCGAAGACGTTTTTATAATTGACCAGTCGCCCCAAGAATAGGAGTTGATTCTCAACCTTCTTTTTCCTTGCCTCGGGAAAAGGCGTTAAATCGACGCCACAGTAGACCACGTCGATATTTTCTCTTGGCTGATATTTTAGGAGCTTTGATTTCACCGCTTCCGATATAGTAAGCATACGGTGGTAAGGTATTCTCAGTATCAGCTGTTCTAAACCCCATCCGGCAAAACCGGTTAGACTGTAAATTCTAAGCCAATGCTCTAGTCCCAGGAATCCTCCGTTTGAATAGATGTCGAAGAAGGTTGCCACGCAAGGGCATAGACCTTTTGAGGCGAGGTATAGAGGCAAGCATGGTCTGAAGATCTGAGGGTTCGCGACATCGATTCCGTATTCTTTGATGAGTCTTCGGGAGGCGTTTGTGAGAGTGATTAGGAAGGGGAGAGAAGCTATACTGGAGGAATACTCAAAACGACCTTTGATCCTGTGAATCTGGATTCCGTCCACTACCTCGTAGCCTGCGCTGGGTATTCCTTCGTCTAGGTAACTTCTTTGAGGACAGATAACGTGAACTTCATGGCCATGTTTGACGAGCGCCCTAGAGACATTTAGAGCGAAGACTTCTCCTCCGCCATACACTTGAGGGTAGAAGACTTCTGTTCCAATTAGGATACGCACGAGAAACCACCTCTAATAAAGCATGCCTTGCATTGTTGAATTAGGACGCACTATCTCTGGCGATCGGTTGTAGTAGTCGAGATTTGAACCGATGAAATCCGTCGCACCAGTAACGGGAACTATTGGCATTATCCTTTCAGCTACTAGGGTGATTTCATTATCCTTCAAAATGAGATCTGAATATTTCTATGTTGTTGTCTGTTGGAAAAGTCGTTCTTATCCTTCTGAAAATCTTTTTAAAAGAAATCCATTCCGTGAAGGCGACTAGTAAGTAATCGTGTGAGTTTCAACTTCGCCTATCCAAGGGAGAAGGAAGATGTTGACTGTATTCAAATAAGATATCAAGTATTCGCCCAAGTCTTTCAGCAGGCTGATATCTTTTAAGTCTTGGATACATCTTCTCCAATATTTTCTCTTCACTTGCCTTTCTACTGGGTTGAATTTTCAGTCGCCAAATGTAGGTGTCCTTGAGATTTACTATGTTCCACGAGATTGCCTTAGCAACAGCTATGGCCTTCTTCGGTTCTAATATGCTGAAGCCCGTGGCTATTATTAGGCTGAAAAGGAAGTAGTTCTTGAGAGCCCAGCCGAGCGATGAACCGCAGTTCTTAATGATCGACCTCAAAACGTTTCTGTGGCAATAATAGAGCTTCAGGGCATTGACGGCCTTGCTTTTGGATGAACCTGAGTAGTAGTGGGCTACTTTAGCTCTAGGCGCGAAGCCCACTCGATAGCCGAGAAGCCTGAGCCTCCACGATAGATCTACATCTTCCGCGTACAAGAAGAATTTTCCATCAAAGCCTCCAAGCCTCATAAAGGTGTTTCGCTTGATCAAGGCTGCGCCCCCGCAGAATGCGAAGGGCTCGAAGCCCCCGTGATCGTACTGTCCTCGATCGGGTTCATCCCGACCTATGTCGATGAAGCCGCGCCAGAACGGTATACCCATTCCTCCTACAGAGTCCAGGTATGAACGATCCTCCATAGAAACCATCTTGCAGGCGACGGTCGCTATCGCGCGATCGCTGAGGGCCACATTAACTAAACGCTGAATCCAATCTTTGTCCAGAACTTCGGTATCGCTGTTTAGCAGCACGATACAGTCGGAGTCAACTTCTCTTATCGCTCTGTTGTATCCCTCAGCGAAGCCTAGATTCTCCTTGTTAGGTATGACTCTAACCCATGGAAAATTGTCTTGAACATATTCAACTGAGCCGTCGGTACTTCCATTATCAGCCAGGTAGACATCTAGGTTGGGGTAATCGGTCTTAGCTAAGGCGGATAGACAAGTGGGCAGCCATCTTAGACCATTGTAGTTCAGTATGATTACAGAGATCTTCAGAAGACAAGTCATCTCATGCATCTCATTAAGTATAGGCTAGGGAATCAAGAGCTTCGGACTTGTCTTACGTACTCGTTTGTGACGGTTCCAGTCTCCCCAAAGCTTACCATTTCACCTCTTGATAAGAGCAAAGTCTTCTCGCAGAACTCCTTCACAAGATGTAAGGCATGGGATACTAGAATGATCGTCTTCTTCTCTGCCTTGAACTTTTTGAATTCGTTGAGGCATTTTTGCTGGAAGTCTATGTCTCCAACTGCGAGAGCTTCATCTATCAGAAAGATGTCTGGGTCTGTCTCGATTGCAACTGAGAAGCCCAGCCTCATCTGCATTCCAGAGGAGAGATTCTTCAATTTCGCATCTTGGAATCTTTCGAGACCTGAGAATTTGAGGATAGAGTTCATCCGACTCTTCACCTCACTGTTCTTCAAGCCCATTATCGATCCGTAGATCAGAGCATTCTCCTTGACTGTCAGTTCAGGATGGAAACCTACTCCAAGTTCAAGTATAGGCGCGATCTTTCCTGTCGCTTTGACTCTTCCTCTGTTCGGTCTCAAGATGTTCGCTATTATTTTTAGTAAGGTGCTTTTTCCGCTTCCATTCTCGCCTATGACCCCTATAGACTCCCCGTAGTCAACGGTGAAATTAATGGCTCTTAGAGCCCAGAACTCTTCGTATGTGAATCTCTTTCCTTCTAAGATCTGGAGGGCTCCGGCTATATTTTCGAGGATCGTCGTTCTCCTTTCATGGGGGATTTTGAACTGCTTCCACAGATCCTCCACTTGTATAACTTGCATGTCTAAATCTCCTCTGCGAATCTGGGTTCCAGTTTACGAAAGATCAAGTAGCCTACTAGTAGTAGGAGTAAGCCGCTTGCCAGTGTGATCGCGAAGTCAGCGATAGTTGGGAGCGTATTGTAGTAGAGGATCTTCCTGATCGCTTCGATGATGCGTGTCATCGGGTTGAACGAGTATGCAGAGATGTATCTTTCAGGGATTAGATTTATGCTGTAGATAATTGGGCATAGGAAGAAGCCGGCTTGAAGTATTATGCCCCATATTTCATTCACGTCTCTATAGTAGACGTTCAAGGGGGCTAGTATGAGGGATACGCCGATAATCAATACGAATTCTAAGACCAAGATCACGGGGAGAAGAAGTACCAGGTATGTTATCTTCATGCCGAGAAAGACCAGTAGGGGGAAGAGGGCGGCGAACTCCAGTGAGGATCCTATCAGGTTGGCTAGGTTGCTCGATATGACCAGGAGCCATCTTGGAAAGTAGATCTTCGTCACGAGTGAGACGTTGCCGATTATCGACGAGAGCGACATAGATGTGCTTATGGAAAAGAACCTCCAAGCTAATAGAGCTGTAAGCAGGAAGACGGGGAAGTTCTCGATCCCAGCCCTCAGCAGGGTTGAGAAGACCAACGTCAGGATGATCATCATGGCCAGAGGATTAAGAAGGGACCAGACGAAGCCCAAGACTGAGTTACGGTATCTGAGCTTGAACTCCTTGATCGTAAGATTCCTCACAAGCTCGCTATACTCAAACAATCTGTGCAGGCCCCTCCTTGGAACTATCTCTCTCTACCAATAAACTATTGTTATGCTTGAACTCGGAAGCATCAAATAAAACATTATCTGCCACTGTTTCAGTTTGCGAGGCCTACAAATGTCTCGTTTTAGCTATCTCTGAGCCTGCAACTCAGTTTGCTCTCTCCAGAGGCTTAAACGATAGTCCTCTTTTGGAAATCTTACGTCGTCCCAAGTGATTATCTGATCCTTCTTTTTGGATTTGAGAAGAACGGTACCTTCAGCCATCCCGATCGGCAAGTTGCCTGTTTTTTCCAAGATGCCATATAGATGATGGCCCCCGATTCCTTCTAGTCTTGTTCCTTCTTGAAGATCAGTTTTTGCTCGGCATCCGACCTCTAGAAGCCGTCTCTTTTGGACTAGAATGGGCTTGCCGGATTCCACGATTCTTCGAATTGCCAAAGGTGTCTCAAAATGGCAGAGATGATATGGTCGCATAAAGAGGTAGTGTGGGCCTTCGCCCATCTTATAGTAGTTCATGTAGAACCGGTCTTCTTGATCGTCTGAATAGCCTATGACGAAAACGCTGCCGCCCGGCTTGGCTCCGAGCACATAGTCAACGACGCCTCCGAGTCCGCGGGCGCGTTCGAGGTCAAATGCTTCCAAGGCGTCCTCCACATTATTGATCTTCGGGCCCATCATAGCTGTTTGTAAAAGACCGAGTTCCGCTGCATTTCCAACTACAGCCATTTCAATTGCAAGCTTCGTGCCATCCGTATAGGCGGTGCATTGCCTCAAGGAGAGCCGCCGCTTCGCGGCTTCTTCCTTAATTGATTCTGGACTGGCATACCGGTCCAAGAACCCCTTGTTGTTTCCTGCCATTACTACTTCGAGACCCATCCCACGAACATCCTCTATTGTGCGAATAAGGACACCGTGCTGGTCTCCAGCGTCGGAAGTGAGAATAACTCCGTTGGCTTCGGCGTCCTTCGCTAATAGGCGCCCGAATAGTTGGTCGACTTCACTGTTCATCAAAACGACATGTATCTTCTGTTCAATGGCGCGTCGCACGATGAAAGCGGCTTCCGTGACAGTTCCAGTGGCTTCAACCAAAACGTCTGGCTTTCTAGCCAAAACATCTATCGCGTTGGTCGTGACCAGAGTGTCGTTTGCGAGGAAGGGTTTGGCTCTCTCTAGCGCATTTGAGTCTACGTCAGCGACTGCCACAACTTCCATATCTTTGATCTTTCTCAATACGGACACGATGCCCCGACCCATCGCTCCGACTCCGACTACGGCTATTCTAATTTTCAATGTGCGTCAATGTCTCCACAATTCGTCAAGTGACTCCTGCGAGCATCTCCATGAATTAGAGTGAGATCTTCCCGATAAAAAGCCTAAAGGCTAGGCGTCAGAATATCCAGATCCGGTTTTCCTAACGGGCTCTCTATAGAGATGCGTCATGTTGGCGGATCCTCATCCGTGGATGTGAGGAGGGCGGTGGATCAATGACTGTAGGAGGTAACTGCAATATTCCGCAAGCGACCTTGCCATATGGAGAACCGGTATGGGGTCCTGTCGGCGAATACGCTCGATTTGCTGCATCACTGTGCGCTTTGCTTCTAGGTATCTCATCCACTTGATCTGCGGGTGGCTTCTGTGGATCTCCTTGTACTGTAGTAGACCTTCCAGAAGCCACATCATATCTAGCCAGTGGCGGTTTTGCTGGATGTTGCTGGAGGTCGCGGAGGCGGAGTGGAACCGGAAGGTCGAGAGCGGTTCGTCGATGAAACCGGCATCGTAGAAGTACATCACTCGAATCCACATCTCATAATCCGCAAAAGCCATCCGCGTGTTGAACATTCCAATCTGTTCCAGACAGGCTTTTCGCAACATCACACTTGACGGCTCGCCGACCCAGTTCTCTCGGAAGCCGTCAGCCAGCCAAAGGTTGAAGAGGTCGATGCCTCGGTTTACTTCACTTAGACGGACACCGAAGCGAGTGTGGAGCGTGCTGTTGTGTTCTTTCCACGCGACGGCGGCTGGATCGTTCGGGTTCTCCAGTAGAACATCTCGCGGGGCGAACACCATGCCCACCCGCTTGTACATCTCGAAGAGCCGCGCCATCTTCTCCACGCAGCTGGGATAGAGGAAGTCGTCTTGAAAGAGGAACTTGACTAGGAGACCTTTCGATAACATCAGGCAGCGGTTCCGGTTTCGTACTGCCCCGAGGTTGCGTTTGTTAACCTTCACTCGAATGTGAGGGTCTTGGAAAGACCGAGCGACATCCAAAGTGGCGTCGGTGGAGGCGTCGTCCACGATCAGTATCTCTAGTGGGTCGTAGGTCTGGGCGAGCGCGGAACGGAGGGCTTCCTTGAGCCAACGGGCTCCGTTGTAGGTGGGGATACAGATCGAGACGAGGGGAGAAGTCACAGGCTGATCCTGCCTCTAACCTTTTGGATCTATTCTGATCCCAACCTTTTAAATTTCGGGTTGTTCCCCTTGAACCGAAGATCACGCAAGCTTGGACAGTTCTCAGGAAATCAATGTTGAACTGGACATTATGTAGCGGCGATTGGTGAAAACCTTTGATCGCAACTCTCTCTAAGGTTCATGTAGCTGAGCTTTCCATATACGAGGCTAAAGCGAAGCTTGTGAGGTTGTCCAACGCTCGAAGCGGGTATGAGCAAGCTCCTCGGTCGTTCGGCCGAAACTTGAACGTGCTCCGATCGGATGAGAAGTTTGTCTTCCACAGCTATACCGAGAAAGCGGACGAATATTTTAACCAACTCCTCGTTTCGACGGAGCGGCTTGACGCTTTCGACCTCCTCATGTTATCCCAAGCATTCGATGTGGGTGAGCTTTTGACTGAGGACGGAGAGATCCTCTCCTTCAGGGATTCGGATCGATTTTCCAAGAACCCGCTTTCCAAGTCGATTAAGATAATGTGTTGGAAGGAGATTGCCAAGAAGAAATCTGAATATCAGCGATATACCCAGTAAACCGAGGGAAGTCTCCCCGAACTGCTATAACGCCTGCATTGTAGCCCTCTCGTTGTTCATGTATTGGCCTATTGTCCCATCTGGGTACTCCATGAAGCTGCGCCGATGCGTATATGTGTTTCAGGTATTGACGACGGTATTCGCTTCTATCAACAATTGCTTAAGACGTGATGACAAGAAAAGATGGTCATCAAGTATGGTTTTGCCAAAGTTCATGTCACTTGAATTTTGCCCCCAGCATAATTTAATAATGCTGACACTGGTCATTTATCGTGGACGGAGAATTATCGGATGGACGGCATATGTCGGCTACGCGAGAAGGGTTCTACACCGATGAAGTTCGGTATAATAACGCCTGTGTTTGATGGTTGTCTCGAATCACTGGAGTTGCTGCATCAAGAACTCAGGCTGCAGACGCACACAGATTGGGTATGGGTACTCTGCAGCAACGGGTTTTCAGAGAAGTTATCAAGATTCGTTCGTAACAATAATAAGCTCCAGAGCAGAGGTTTCACAAACTTTCTTCAGCGCAAGTGCCAGCTGGTTTACATCTACACTGACTACGAGGAAGAAGAAAGTGTCTTCAGCTTACTAAGAAACATAGGCAAAAGAAGGGATTTCTGCATAAAACAAGTGAAGACCGACTACATCTTCATGATTGATGCCGATGCGAAGATCTTGGACAGAAGGATGTTCGAAACAATAAGCTCTGAACTGGAAAAACACCCGAGAAGCATATGCATATACAAAGTTATACATGAGGAGGGCGTGCTTCCCATCTTTCCTATCGGTTACGGCGGAATTGACATGCTGAATTTCTGTGTCAAGGCAAGCTTGGCAAGAGAGGTGGGATATCCAACGACCGTCAAACCAGAGGCGCCTGGAAACGACTTCTGGTATTTCGACAGGGCATACAAGGCGTCTGGAGGAGATTACATATTCATAGATAGAGTCTTTTGTCAGCACAACGGTAACAATCGCTATGTCAACCTTCTGAATCTTTTAAGTAGGGAAATTCATGCACACAAAGAGGCTAATTGAAGTCTTCAGGCCAGCGATATACGAAGATTCAATCAATGAAGCAGTGAAAACCCTGAGGAGCGGCTGGATCGGCGCCGGTTCAAGAGTCAAAGAATTTGAAGAGAAATTTTCCCGGTATGTCGGTTCAAAATATTGCGTCGCAGTAAACTCCGGCACATCCGCGCTCCATATTGCCCTCAAGTGTCTTAACTTGCCGAAAAACTGTGAGATAGTAACAACCCCAATCACATACATTTCAGCAATTCACACAATAATCTACGTGGGGTGCGTTCCGAGGCTAGCGGACGTGGAACGAGAGACGGGCAATATATCCGTGAAGGGTATCAAAGAAAAACTGAGAGAAGATAATAAGGCAATTCTATGCGTCCATCTCGGCGGATATCCGTGTGACTTGGAGGAGCTAAGAGATCTAGCGAGTACTTATGGCATTCCACTTATCGAGGATTGCGCTCATGCTATAGGGTCTTCTTATAAAGGTGAAAGGATAGGAACTGGAACTCTCTGCTGTTTTAGCTTCAGTTTTCCAAAGCCTGTGACTGGAGTCGAGGGTGGGGCGATAGTCACAAGCGAGGCTGAATACGCTGAGAGAGCTCGGGTCCTTCGAAACTTGGGAATCAAGAATGGGAAAGAGAGAGCCGTGGACAGCCAGCTACATGTTAAGGAAGTGGGCTTCAGATACAATTGGAACGACGTTATGGCCTCAATAGCTCTAAAGCAACTAGATCACCTTGAGCAGGACAACCGGCGCAGAAAAAAAATAGCGGAACGATATCTGTCTGAGCTATCTGACACTAAAGGTGTTTACCTGCCTAGATACAAGTCGGATAGAAATAGCTCATATTTCTTTGTTCCTCTCTTCTTTGACCGCCGTGATGATCTCGCAAGGAAACTGTACAGGCGCGGCATTCGCTCGAAAGTCTATTTCAGGCGCTTAGACGCCTACCATGTGTGCAATAGCGAACGACTACCAAATGCTGATTGGTATGATCGACACGAACTTACTCTGCCCATAAATGTCTGTATCACCGACGAAGAGATCGACTACATTTTGAAGACTATGAGGGGTGGATGGTGAATGGGTCAATGGGTCGTATTCGGCTTCGGAAATTATCTCAGCGATATTTTCGATATCATACATGCCAATAGGGGAAGAATCAAGGCGATTGTAAGTAACATTACACCAAGCGAAGAGCAACTGGAAAATCTGAAGCGCAGAATAGCCTTGTTAGGCTACGATGTGCCCATCATCGACTTGAGCGCCTTTCATCCTCGAAAAACTGAGAAATATTGTTACGGCTTCGTTGGCGGAAGGGATAAGCTCATCTGCAGTTTAAAGCAGACGTATAAAATAGAGTTTTCT
>Ga0209725_1002245_pt1 | contig 10479 bp, 8 predicted proteins | sample I18A1metaG_FD_184145 | JGI IMG/M metagenome (GOLD analysis project Ga0209725, IMG submission 184145) | Lake sediment bacterial and archeal communities from Gulf of Boni, Indonesia to study Microbial Dark Matter (Phase II) - ​I18A1 metaG... | ecosystem: Environmental > Aquatic > Freshwater > Lake... | reverse complement strand
TCCTCGTACTGAGGGCACGATCTTGACCTTTGCGTCCTCGAATTCCACCGAGAACTCTCCACCGTCTAGGTATCTGTCGAGGAAGATTGCAAGAGCGCTCACCTCACTTATGGGCTGGTTTGTTATGGATACGTTCCATGTGGAAAGTTCGTAGACTTCACCCGGTACCTTCGATGCGCCGACTATGACAAGTTTTGGACTCGGCGATGCCTTGATTTCTCCGATCGCCTGGGGAAGAGGTAACCCGTACGCGGTGAGGTGAACGATCTCTCCACCCTTTGACTTCCAGTCTTTCATCACATGTCGCCACGGTTGACCCATTCGAATCGGGAAGCTTCCCCCGAACCTCTCAGAGACCTCTCGCACCGTTCGGTCGAGGGTCTTGTCAACCACATCGGCCAAGATCAGCGCGTCTGCTCCGAAGGCTCTTGCTGTCAGACAAACGTGTGTGGTAACCCTGAGGTCTCGGGGAATTCTATGCCCCAGTCGAAGGATAACGAGTCGTTCAGTCAAGGACTACTCTCCGCCCGGGCTAGGGTCGAACTTCGAGGCTGATAAGTCTCCTACGTTTCAGAATAGAATTAAAGGCAAACCGCCTAAGTACATACGGGACTCGGAGAATGCTTTGATTTGGCGGTCTTGGATGAGGAGCTCATCAAGGTCGCGCGTCTCTTCGGCGGTGAAGAGGCCGTCACAATCGTAAACATTCTGAAGAAGGTCAGCGAAGCTACAGACGAGAAACTCGCAAACGAGTCCACTGTTAGACTGAACACAGTCAGGAAGATCCTCTACAAACTGTACGACCATGGTTTGGTCTCCGCCACCCGAGTCCGAGACGAGAAGACAGGGTGGTTCATCTTCTACTGGAAACTCCAGACAGATCAACTGGACGCGTTTATTCGCGGCAGGAAGCGGCGAGTGCTTGAGAAGCTCAAGCAGAAGCTCGACTATGAGACAAACCACAGTTTCTTCGTCTGCAAGAAGTGCGGCGACGTGCGAGTGACATTCGAGGAAGCGATGGAGTCATCATTTAGATGCTCCAAATGCGGCGGGCAACTCGATAGCGCAGACAACGCTCCCGTTGTTGAGTTCTTGGAGAGACGGATCAAGCAGATAGAAGACGAACTGAAGCAGTGAGAGGAGTCCCCGTCTATCTTTGGTCCTGCCTTGCGGGTTTGAAGACTATGGGCAACGACCTAGTGCTAGCTGAAAGGGTCACTCAGCTGAATCGAGAGAATGTGCGTCGGCTTATCGAGGCGAGACTCCGAACGCTCTCCTCCGGCCTAGAGATCGCGATCGAGCTTGAAGCGATTCCCGCAAATGGGTTCGTAAGAATTGCAGTCGAAGGGCCCGACACCGAGGTCTTTACCGAGCTCGTAAAGAGAAAAGTCGGACTCGCGCCCTCGCGCTTATCAGACATCGAGGTCAATGACAACTTCAGGGCCTACGTATCGAAGATTGATTCCGCGCAGCAGAGCATCAGGATAGAGCTCGGGCCGACCTCGAAAGACCTCCGATCTGAGATAACGAGAGAAGCTTTGAGCGCCCAGCTCTGTGATGGTCGCGCCGTTCCAGTCGACAAGGTTGCCCAGACATATTGTCTCCAAGAAGGAGTCCCCGTATTCGTCAGGGTCACATGCATTGATCCCGATCGAGGACGCATCGAAGCGTGGGTTTCTGATGATCAGGTGTCTCGATTTGACGAGTGGAGGCGTCAGAGACTTCACAGAATAATCGCGGTGGGTGGGTTCCAAGAGAAGCTACAAGAGGCTGTGCGTCTCTCGAAAGTCGAGAGGGACGTAGCCGATGTTGAACAACTAGCTTGGACGTCACACTCGCTTGTATGCAAGCTCGGAACCGATGCGCCCGGAATCATCGCGAAGATCGGTCGATATCTCAGCGACGTTCGACTCTACGCGTTCGTACCACAGAAAGTGGACAAGCTGCGATTCAGTTTTGCATAGCGACAAGATCGTAACTTGGCGCCTGCTCGAATTAGAGTTCCCGGATGCTTCTGCCAACCTTGCACTTGAAGAGGCTTTGGCGAGGCAGATTGGAGAACGGGTTTCACCTCAGACACTCCGTCTATGGAGAAACCGCAAAGCTGCGGTGATTGGCGAGAACCAGTCTGTCAAGCTTGAGTTGCAGCTCGACGCCTGTCGAGAGTTAGGCGTCGAAGTCGTCAGGCGCTTCACAGGAGGCGGCGCTGTCTACCACGATCTGGGAAATCTCAACTACTCAATATGCGTCCCAAGGCCGTATCCTTCGGATCTCGAATTCCAGCAAAAGACAATCAGAGACGCCCTAGGTTGCGCCGGCCAATGCCTCCGCATTCTCGGTATAGAATCATCCCAAGTCCCGATCAACACGTTCGTAGTTGATGGAAGGAAGATCTCCGGCGGAGCAGGAGCTATTCGTTGGGGCTCGGTCTTCTACCACGGCTCTATCCTCGTCAGCACAGACCTACCAACTGTATGGAAGGTTCTGACGCGTCAGGAGCCCGCGGCACCTCCCAGATTCGTTCAGAGCAAGCGGTTCCCCGTCACCTCCATTCAGAACGAGTTGGGTGGAGAGGTTTCCATCGAAACCGCAAGGGCGGCCTTGCGCAAAGCATTCACAGAAACCTTCAATGCGACACTCGTTCTGCAGCCAGCGACTGACCGCGAACTGAAGGCAGCCTCAGCCATGGTCAAGGAGAAGTATGGCACCGAGGAATGGAATCTCAGAATGTAAAACGGTGGCTTCGGCACCAAAGTTATGACGTGTCCGTTCTTGCGCAGCAGGAATGCTTTGCCCGCTGAGCCACTGCATGGAAGCTGCATAATGCAGAAATACTGTCCACGGCTTTTTTCTTGGTGGTTGAGAGTCCTTGAATAGACGGTTCTTAGCTTCGTCTATCGCAATTCTTGTTCTACTCCTGACTGTGCTGACCATACATCCGAACGTCGCGACTGCAAACGACCCCTCCGGTAGCGGCGTGGTTCAGCAGTCAGGCGGCAGTGGTGTTCCGTATCCATGGTACTATTGCTATTGGTGGGAGTATCCGTGGTGCTATCCATACTACTGGTGGTACTATCCGTCCTACTATCCCGCGCCGACGGTTGAGACTCCCAAGACATTTGAACTCAAAGTAGAGACCAACCCATCTGGCGTTGTATCGGTAATTGGCGCGGGAACATACAATCAGGGAGCAGCCGCATCCTTCAGGTTGACCTCGCTCATCATCCCTTTGGGTCAGGATCAACGGTACGTCTTCTCACACTGGAGCGGTGACTTCTCGGGGACAGCTCCAAGCGGAACAGTCATAATGGACTCGGCGAAGGCGGTCGTCGCAAACTATGAACTCCAAAGCTACCTGAAGGTCACAGTTGACCCGCCAGGCCTCACGGCGACAGTTGGAGAAGGATGGTACTCCTCCGCCGAGTCTGTGGGGATTCCTGCATTACCCTCAATGATTCCGGGCACCGAAGGAAGTCGGTATGTCTTCCGACATTGGACGATTGACAACGTTCCGGTGTTAGGCGGCCCGGTCCAAGTCGTGATGGAGACGCCGCACATCGTTGTCGCTCACTACAAGACGCAGTACCTGCTCACTGCCGTGTCGGAATATGGTGTCGTCCAGGGAGGACGCTGGTATGATGCAGGAAGCTCCGCAACATTCTCAGTCACAACGGAGGTCGAGACAAGCTACGGTGTCAAACAGGTCTTCGAGAGATGGATTGGCGATCTCGTATCAACATCCTCGATCGTGACGGTCAGAATGGATTCGCCGGTTACAGTCAGGGCTGTCTGGAGAACCGACAGCACAATCCTTTACTTGACGATTGCGGCGGTCGTTGGCGCAGTGCTGCTGGTCGCAATTGCACTGACGGTCATCGCTGTCACTAGACTACGCGGGCATGAGGTGGTTCCACAAGCGCCCGCTAGGGTCAAAAGAGCGGGAGCAATGAAGCCGGTCTCGCCGGTCACTCCGGTCGCGCAGAAGGTGAAGGGGGCACCCATCAAGAAGAAGCTCAAGCCGGCACAAACAACCGAGGAACCAGCACGTTCTCCTCAGACATAACAGAGGGACACTCTCACAGCGCTTCTACTGGGAGCAGTGCAAGGCGCCCCGATCCCTCATTTCCTCGCTTCAGTGAGCGACGACTCTCTTGAGAAGGCTCTGTGGAATCACTGGCTTGTGTCTATCGCAGTAATATTCGATTTCGCCGAAGAACTTCGTGAACCAATCGGCCGCTTCGCCGCAGAGTGGAAAGGAACAGAGCTTACTTTGACTTGTGCCGTTCTCTTGCGAGGCCATCGTTTTCCTCTAACCCTCAAGCGCCAACGTCATCGATCAGCCTCTAAAGATTTACTCAGCAGAAAGTGTGAAATCCTCACATCCGATACCGCCTTCATCGTCAAAACGAGTGAGCGTGTGATTGGGAAGCGAATTCGATGTTCAAGACTCGTATCACTGAGATGTTTGGAATCGAGCATCCGATTGTTGGGGGTGCCATGATGCATGTCTCGAAGCCGGAGTTTGTGGCGGCCGTCTCGAATGCAGGTGCGTTAGGCATGATAGCGTCTGCCATGTACGAGACGCAGGACGAGTTTCGTCAAGCCGTGCGGCGCGTGAAGGCTCTAACGACGAAGCCATTCGGTGTCAACCTCAGTCTGTTTCCGGCGTTGCGCCCGATCGATAACGAGCTGTATGTGGACATCATCTTGGACGAACATGTTCCGATAGTGGAGACGAGTGGTCATCGTCCACCTGGGGATTTGCTCGCACGAGTGAAGACGGGCGGTGTGAAGACTATGCACAAGTGCGTCAGCGTCAGGCACGCGCTTAGTGCACGGAAAGCCGGCGTAGACGCAATCACTGTCTTCGGAAGCGAGGGAGGCGGGCACATTGGAGAGCTCGGACTAACGACCTTCACGCTAGTACCGCGTGCAGTAGAGGTACTCGACATCCCCATCCTCGCAGCTGGAGGCATTGCGGATGGAAAGGGACTGCTGGCGGCCCTCGCCTTGGGCGCCGCTGGTGTTACCATCGGCACAAGACTGCTCTTGACCGTAGAATGCCCAATTCACGACAGCCTCAAGCAGGCGTTGGTCTCTGCCACGGAAGCGGACACGATGGCAATCTTAGGATCACTGCGAAACACTCTCCGCGCTTGGAAGAACGCAGCCGCGCTCAAAGTCGCCGAGCTGGAATCACATCAGGCAGAGCTGAGTGAGATACTATCGATCGTCTCTGGTACAGAGACGAAACGCATGTACGAAGAAGGCGACTTGGACGCTGGCGTGATCCCATGCGGTCAAGACATCGGCGTGATCCATGGGATCAAACCAGTCGCCGAGGTCATCGAGGGAATGGTTCGAGAAGCGGAGGACATACTGAGTCGCCTTAGGATCAAAGGCGCGCCGTAATGCGCACCGATTACCTATCGCTAACGAGTCCCACGCAAATATGGTGATCGCGTGGTCAAATGCTTCTCACAGCGCTATCGTCACTCTTAAGAAAGAAGGACGGTCGCCATATTCATTCGGTCGGACAATGCGAATCAGTGAATGCATTGCATGCAAGGAATTCCCTTGTACTGATATCAATCACGACCGCTATCTTGTCCCGAGCATTGATCTTGACCCTGAGAGAATCTCAATCGCAATGATCTCAGAAGCTGCTCCAGCAAGTCCCGCTGATTGCTACTACGCGAGTGGAAAGCCTCTGTTCCAGCAAACCACAGTCCAAGCATTCAAAGACGCCGGCGTAAGTGTGACATCAACAAGGGATCTGATCAAACTAGGCGTCTATTTCACAACCGCCGTCAAATGTGGCAAGACTGGATACGGCATAGAGCTGAGCACGATCAGAGAGTGCTCGTTCATCTTGGCGAAGGAGCTTGCTCTATTCCCACAATTGAGAGTGCTCATGCTGATGGGAGATGTAGCAATCAAATCCGTCAACCATATCGCAAAGACAGCTGGCGAAGAGAGGGTGATCCCTGCCGGTTCTACATACAAGATCCGAGAGGGAGAATACTTCTTCCGAGGCAAGAGGGTGTTTCCTTCGTACCTGCAGGCAGGCCCAAGCTTCTTCATCGAGAAGAGCAAACGCAGAATGATAGCAGAAGACATTGCTTCGGCAATGAGGCTCGTCAAGCAGTGAGGCGCACCATATCACAGCTCAGCCGCTGTGCGTGACATTGTGAGGGCGCTTTCGTTTGAGACAACATTTGTGCATGCACAAAAAATGAGACCGGGACAGAGCTCCCTTCTCCGTTGTCTCACTGACAGTGGGATTCCTGAGAGTGGACATTGGAATGCCCTTGTCCCGTCTCAGGACAGGAGAGATTGTAGGCCATATTTCCACAAACCAACTCGAATCGGAATATCTCATTGCGGGGGAATATCTCATTGTGTGCGGGGTACTTTATGGACCTTGGTCCCGATAGACACGAGACCCGGAGTCATTCAACTTCGTCGAACAGATCGTTCCAAAGCCTAGGCTTAACCTCTCAACGCACACTCGATTGTCTGGGCATCAATGTTGGATTCGTATGAACGCGCAAAGCGAGATTTGCTGTACTGGGGAGGCATCACCGTCATCGCAATTGCAGGGTTCTTTCTTCTGAACTACCTCTGGAATATCGTGACAGCGTTGATGTGGTACGGCTGCGTCTGTCCCGTACCGGTAGAGAATTCGCGACCAGAACCGACTTCCTGCTATTGTCCTCCACCTTGGGAACAGATATTCGGCCTCACTCCGCAACTGTTCCCGGCCATTGTGCTTGGCGCACTTGGCTTCTACATGATAACTGAAGCCAAGTCTGAGTGAAGCTAGGTGGATGGAAAGGGACGCTGGGCTTGGAATGTGTGCGCCTGCCAACTTTGAGCCAAATATGGTTGAGAAGAGCTCCAAGTTCAGCCCGAAGGGTCGCTCACACTATTCGAGCTATGGCCACGGAAGTTGCACGAGTCATCGAGAGGAGAAAAGGCGGTCGTTTAGGGAATTTCACTCCTGATCTCCGTGCGCACATGCGACTATCTACGACAGTCGGGCTTCATCTTGCCGAATCTCCTTCTGGGATGAGTGTGCTATCGCTACCTCGCTCATCTAGCCCTATCACGATCTCACGGTAAACCACACTGTAAGTCAATTCGGAGAGATATGGATGACATGCGATTCTCGATCCGGTGTGTGCCAGTAACGAAGCAACTGGCGATCGAAGTCGCTCTCCCATCTTCCGTCTGATACTTTAGCCCTGTAGCCTTTGGGATACTGAAATCGCGGCACAAAGATTTCTGTTGGAGACCTCACGTGCGGGTCATGCTTGAACTCGTATCTGAAAGTGCGATGCTTCATTTCAAACGATAGTTGTGTAGGCCCGCCAGCCGTGGCTTTAGGGTATGGTCTCACTAGCGCTCGGAGAGCTCGACCACCGGAATACGGGTCCGCTGGGTCTTTCTGTTGATCGCGGCTGAAGATAGAGAAATCCTCTCCATTCCATTGGTCGCCGCGGGCATTGTTATTGTCGGGCGTGTAGTTCCAGATGGTCACGTTCATGATGTTGTCTTCGACGGCGCGCATGCAGCGATCCACAGTCCTCTCCTGAACGGAGAAGTCCTCGGTTCGATAAGCGCGTGCCTCGTCGATGTCCATTGGAATACCCATCTCTCCTAGATGAACAGGCGCGCGGCCAAGATGATCGCGAGCTTGCTGTTTATACAACGCGATTTGATTCGCGAAGGAGCGACGGATGGATGATGGCCACCAGACGATTTTCCCGGTCCAGCTGTCGAACGCTATCCATCGATTGAACTTCTTGAAGGCTAGCGTGACAACATCATACCAATGTGGAGCGTAGACGATGCGCTCAGCATCGCCGACACCCCATTCAAGGAAATCCTTCTCGACTGTTGACTCTACGAAGATCGCGGCCTCAGGATGAACTTCACGGATTGCCTTCGCAAATCGATTCGCAAACGGGCGATAGTAATCCTGCGAGAACTTCACCTCGCGACCATCCACGTGTGCGAAATGATGAGGCCGAAGCAGGCGAGGTGTTCCGTCACGGTCAACGTCCCAGACGCCATTACGCTTCCAGACGCAGTCGCAACCTTCGCGCCAAGCGCGGACACGGTCGGGGTTCATCCACTGTCGACCAAGACGGCGCAGCTTCAGGCCCGTCTCCCAGAGTTCGACTTCCTGAGGAAATCCGGCTCCCAGAAGGATCGCCTGCCATGGGGTCGGAACCGGCCCTTTCCGCAACAACACCTTTGATTCGGTCAGGTTCTTGACACCGATCCAACCCCGGAGCGGTTCGTTAAGCGTATCATAGCCGATCACATGCGGACTATTCCGGAGACGATGGGCCAATTGCTGGATGGCAGCGATGTAGTGTTGCTGAAGATACTCCCGTACCGGCTCTCCGTCTATCCTTGTCTCAGGAGCGAAGTCATTGCCACCGAAGAAGAGCGTAAACATGGTCGCGGTTGCAAGTCTATTCGCGTTCGTTGGCCAGATCAGCCACGGGTACGGATCACCATAGGTCTGATGCGTGACCGCTGCGCCTGTCTCTTTGAATTTCGTGAGGTCGAAGCCAACCGCCTCGAGAGTCCAACCGGGGGCACCGTCTCCACCCGAGAAGCGGCTCCACACATCTTGGTGTGGATCGATGTAGAGTCGGATGTCGTGTTGTCCTGCTTTCTCAACCACGGAGGCTACGTAGTCAAGGTAATCTTTGTCGTATCTGCATGGGCCGGCGTGTTCTATTGCTTCCCATGTTACTAGGAACCGAACGAAGGTCAATCCCCAGTTTCGCAACCTGGTGAAGTGTTCATCGGCTTCGTTCAGCGGAAATGGTCTGCCTACAAAGGAGACATTGCGGTGTTCGAAGAAACCCTCCGTTCTATGTGTCGCTCCATCCGGTCTCTTGGGGATCTTGCTGCTTCCGCCCAAGTTGACTCCACGGAGAAGAATTCGTCGCCCTTCGCTATCCTTGAACCAAGACTCCTCGATTCGCATCATAGGCCCAACTCTGAATGACGTGATTTCCCATCGGTTCCTCTAGACAAGAGCCTTTGTGTAAACTTAGAGCTCACCTCCCCATCGCATTGCAGTCATGGGAAACTTGCGCTCGATCCCGTAGCCTTTCCAACACCGACCCGGCAAGTTCTCCCGGCCACGCTGTCGGATGGCTATGATGCGGACATATGACGGAAGTGCGGTGGCGGCTCCATCTCACTGGACAGAATGGGAGGGTCAATAGATCGGCGCGGACAGTAACGTTCATATGGCGGAACATCAGTGTATCCAATCCAACGTGAGGAAAGACATGGAACTCGAAGAGATCTTTGAGATCGGTGCCTACCACAGGAGAGAGCGAGGTCTAGCCCTCAAGAGGCTACTCTCCCTAATCCTCTAGCACGCAATGACTAGGCTTCGTCGAATCGCTAGTGCACCTGCTCCCTGAGCCATCTCGCAACGGCATAGAGCGTTGGATTTCCGCTGACATCCACGATTGGCACTCGGACATTCATCTCCTGCAAGAGAACCGCGCCCTCGTATGTTGGCATCATTGCGTAGATGAGACTCGCCCAGTGCATCTTCCCTCTCAGTTGCTCCTCGATGACCTGTTCGTTTCCAGCCATCGCGGCATATGCGAACGCGACTCCGTTCGCCCACATGAGGCTTCGACCCAGCGAGCCCGGTGGGACCCCTATGCTCTGCATCTCCAGCAGCGCAGCCAACGGGTACTCCACAACCTCATGAACGACGATCTCCTCCCACGGCTGATATGTTATCTTGACCACTTGCGAGCACCTAGCAGCACCTTTGGCGAAATCCTAGCGGATAATGGTTCCGAAGGAGGAGCAGAAGTCCAAAGAAATGAGGATTCTGTGCGTGGTGCAGGATTCCTTGGTTCAAGAATTGAGAATCGAACCTCCGTCTAGTGCGTGACGCTTGGTGCACCCGTGTAAATCTGAACTCGGATAATGCCGGTCTCATGGCGCGGAGGATGTAGTGGGCCGGACCGGATTTGAACCGGTGACCTTCGGCGTGTAAGGCCGACGTTGGAGTCGAGCAGGAGCCCTCTAACCAGCTGAACTACCGGCCCAATCGAGCTGGCATTGTCTCTGCCATGTGATAACGATTAGGGTCGTCTCGGCGACCGATTGCTCTGACAAGGGAGAGAACCATCCGCAGGCAGTGTCGATGATACATTCACAAGCCAGATATTCAAATCCAAGATCGCCACCTCATTCAGCAGAGAGCTTCTAGTCTCCTGTCCGTAAGTTACTCGCAAGCTGGTCGGGGTTCAGAGTTGGATAGAAGGCGTTTCCTGAAAGCAGCCGGATGCGCAACCACAGCAGGCGCACTAGCGCTAGCATCTCCCTACATCGTGCACTCATGGCTACCGCAACAGAGCTTGCCATCAATGCAGACTCGCAGGCTCGGACGAACAGAGTTGATGGTTTCCGTGATTGGGTTTG
>Ga0209725_1002244_pt1 | contig 10486 bp, 9 predicted proteins | sample I18A1metaG_FD_184145 | JGI IMG/M metagenome (GOLD analysis project Ga0209725, IMG submission 184145) | Lake sediment bacterial and archeal communities from Gulf of Boni, Indonesia to study Microbial Dark Matter (Phase II) - ​I18A1 metaG... | ecosystem: Environmental > Aquatic > Freshwater > Lake... | reverse complement strand
ACCATGCTGGAGAAGGTTAGAGAGCAACTTAGTCTAGCAGAGAGGATAAAGGCTGTTAAAGCGGGCGAAGTTGCTAGAAAGGTCCTATCCACTCACTTCATGCGTGACGTTACTGGAAACTTGAAGGCTTTCTCGAGCCAGAAGCTTAGATGTACAAAGTGCAATTCCAAGTTTAGACGTATTCCTCTGCGCGGGGTTTGCCCTAAATGCGGCGGCAAGATCTCGCTAACGGTTTACCGCGGTACAATTGAAAAGTATCTTGAGGTCGCTAAGGAGCTTGTCTTGAAGTATGGCACCGGTCGAACAGACTTGGAGGCGAGTAAAGTCTCATATGCAGATTTTAAGGATGAGAATCTTTGGTACTATTGGCAGAGGCTCTTTTTGGCTGAGAAGGAGATCGATTCTCTCTTTCAAGAACGCAAGCGTGAACGTGAGCAACGTGGGTTAAGCGACTATATGTAATATATCGAGGGTAAAGGTTTGCCTTTCCATCCGAATGCTTTTTTGCAGCTCAAAAGGAATGTAAAGGCTGGACTTGTCGCTAGGACTAAGATTCTTAATGTCCTTGAGACTGGCAGTATGAGCGCACGTGACATTTGTAGAGAGTCTGGTCTCTCCTACGCATGCGTAATTTATCACTTTAAATCCTTGAGGGCTGAGAAGCTCGTTTCTTGCTCTAGTAATAAAAAGCCCTTCATGTGGGCTTTAACCAATTTAGGGCAGCAGAAGCTTTTCTAAACGTGCCTCTGATGGAAGGATCTTGACGTGCATTATCTTTTGAGGTAGGGTGGCTCTTCAGGGCAGATCGATACAAGATCATTATATGCAGCTTTTATCGCTTCAACCGATAAGTTGCGCGTTCTTATCACCGGGCTTTCGCCAGTCAAATCATACTTATCTGTATCGTCAGTAACTATTGTTACCCCGAGTTCCTTGGCGTGCAAGTATAAGGTCGTTCCAGGGAACGGTGTGGTCATGCTGACGTAGATGAATGCGCCCATATCTTTCATTTCGAGCATGAACTTTTTGGTCTCCTTCACCGTCTTCCAAGTGTCTTCAGGGTGAGGGACCATGAAGCTGCAGACGGGCAGGATCTTCGTTTCGACAGCCCATCGAACCGCTCTTCTGACTTGATCGAGGTTAATCCCCTTCTTAATTGAGTTCAAAATCTTCTGCGAACCTGACTCAACTCCGAATTGGATCGCAGTACACCCTGCCTCAGCCATCTCTTGTAGGGTTGGCTTATCTATGAAGTTGGCTCTGGACTCACATACCCACTCGACTTTCTTTGGAAGGTTGTGTAGGAGCTTGCAGATTTCTCGGGTCCTATCTCGGAAAACGGTAAACGTGTCATCTGCGATGAAGAAAAACTTCGGATTAAAATCATCTGCCACCTTCTTGATTTCAGCGACAACGTTTGAGGGGCTTCTGACACGGTATTTTCCTCCAGACATCGCTTCTGCTGCGCAGAAGATGCATTTCGATGGGCATCCTCGACTTGTGATAACTGTTCCGGGCGAGAGGTATTTGTCCAATTGCATTAGATGTCTCGCCGGGAACGGTAACGCGTCGAGATTCTCGATTACTGGACGGTCCGAATTCTTCACAATCACGTTGTCTTCGCGGTACGATATTCCAGCAACCGGTCCAAGTTCTTTATTCTCCCTTAGGAGCCTCTGGCAGAGTTCGAGCATTGTAAGCTCCCCTTCATGGCGGACCACGACATCCACTTGCCTATTTCTAAGAGTCTCTTCATCTGTGAACGTGACATGCGGGCCTCCGAGGATCGTCACAATGTTTGGATCGAGTTCCTTCGCAATCGTTGCGACATTCAATGCGTTCTTGTAGGTGCTCGTTGTGGTTGTGATTCCCAAGATCTTCGGGTTTCTTCTTCGGAGCTCTAACTCAATTCCTTTTCTATCTGGGTTCTCAATAGATAGGTCGGTCAATTCCACTTCGAACCCATTTTCCAGAAGAGTCGAAGCAAGATAGCCAAGTCCAAGAGGGGGGCACACTATAACCTCACGTGCATATTGGCGCAAATGTTCGGGCATAGGAGGCTGCACAAGGACAATATCAGACATGTATTTTCCTCTTAGCGACAGCCGCGCGGAAAGTATAGTTCATTTGCATTATCTCTAAGCAGCCTCTGTGCAAGTAGAAGCGCTTCTTTTTGAGTGAAGTTGTCATCTTCTACTTTCTCTGTCAATACTCTCGCTATGTTCTCTCTTGCCAAGAGGGCGTGTCCATAAACGCCTTCAACAAATCTGTAGTCTCCGCCGAACCCGAGGATCTTGTTGCTAGGCACAGTATCCAAAAGCTCTGAAAGTACGCGACGAGCTACCGTCGGCGAGATTATGTGAAGCCAACACAGGTCTACATAGACGTTTGGGAAATTCTTTGCGAGCGCTGCGAGTTCGCTTGTATATGGGTATCCGCCATGGAATACGTCGAACTTGACTTCTTTGTATTCCATGAAGAGGTTGACCAGATGTACAGGGTTAGAACTTGCAACTACATTTTCATTTCCTTCCTGAAGGCCCGTATGAATCTGGACTGGCAGTTGGTAAGTTCCTGAGAGTTGAAGGACCGTGTGAACAATGAAGTCTTGGAGAGGCTTGGCTTCCTCGAAGGAGATTCCTTCTGGGATGTTCACTCTCGCGCCATCTGGCAGTTCGATCCGTCTAAAGACTTTTTGAGAGTAGATTTTATTGAATACGCGTTCAGCATCAGAGGTGGTCGCCTTTTCGAAGTAGATCGGCCTTCTATAGGCTAAAGCTATCTTCACTCCCACTATGGACTTGGAGAGTTTCTCGAAGTGCAGCGTTAGTGCTTTAGTCAAGTCTGAGAGTGAGTGAATCTTCATTTCGCATTTTCTCTCCAATGCTTCGACATCGCTTCTCTCCTTCAGGAGGATGAAATCGTCAAATCGCATTACAGGCGCGAACAAAGATCTATCGACATCAACTGTCTCATTATCGAGGATGGATAATTCTACACCCGCTTTCTCCTTCAATACCCACTTGTAAAGTCCCGGCTTGTTCACTGACTTTATCTTTGCCTCTAAGTCTTTGCAGTTTCTTTCATTTATACCATCGATATTGTAGAGTCCCTTGACAGCTAGATTGAGGGATCTAGCGTAACCAGTATTCTGAATCTTCTTCCAAAACGGCGCTAGCAGCCTCCATCGCTCGTTAAGTGGTAAGCTTGTGCTGCGAACTCTATATAGCACGTCTTTGGGCATGCCGGCAGAAACTAGGTCTGAAGATATGTAATGAATTAGGAAGATTGCAAAAGGGTCAGGCTTACCTTTTATACGCTCCGACTCCTGCGGCAGATGCTCATGGGTATCTATAAGTTTGATCCTGTCGACTGCGCTCTTAATGGCGTCATAGCTTGTTGAGTATCTACCCATTGTAACAATGCCTCTCGTGCAGTGTTGTCGATTCAAGCATATAAACCCGAACTTAACCAACCGTGGTCCTTATGAAATAGCGATTTATTTCTAACGCGGCCTTCTCTTATCTCTAATGAAAACATCTGGGTTGAGACATGACTCCTTATGAGAGATTCGTTACCGCGGCGGAGTTGAAGCAACCTGATCAACTTCCAGCTATGCCCTATTGCACAGGGCCGTTCATATCAAGATTCGCTGGATTAAGTGTATCAGACTATTATCGCGATGCGAAGAAGAAGCTGAACGCACAACTAAGCGTGTTAAGACGTTTTCCGAAGGTGATGTTCTATAATGGAGTTTGGGCGGACGAGGGCGTCGTAGTCGAAGCTTCTGGATTTGGATGCGAAGTAGTTTGGTCAGATACGGCTCCTCCTTGGATTTCTCATCCTATAATTAGGGATTCAATTGATGTCGATCGCTTGCAGGTCCCCGATCCAAGGCACGACGGCCTCATGCCGTTGATGTTAGAACACCTAGATTACATGAGGCGGACTGTACAGCGAAGGTTGAAGGAAGACTACGGTTATGTCGACGGGGTAGGATACAGCATTGGACCTATCGACATAGCCGCTCAATTGAGGGGTCTCACTGAACTTTTCAAAGATATCTATATGAGGCCCAAACTGCTCCGCAAGCTTCTAAGTATCACAGCTGAAACTGTGATCACTTGGTTGAAAGCACAACAAGAAATCGTTGGTGAATTTAGATGGTTTGCCATTGCCGACGATTATTCCGGACTGATGTCCCCTAAGCATTTTCAAGAATTTTGTATTCCGCCATTGAAGAGAATCTTCTCGAAGTTTAGTGGAATAGGGGTATTCCATAACGACTCTAACACAAGGCATATTTTAGAAAGGCTTCCAGAAATCGGAGCCAGAGTATTGTTCGGCTTTTGCCCAGAGTTAGATCTTGCGGAGGTTAAAACTAAAATCGGTAAGCTGATGTGCCTTGCCGGAAACTTGTCTCCTTTAGGTGTGCTTCTCAAAGGCCGACCAGAGGATGTCTCGAGAGAATGCCAGAAGCTTATCGAGATCGGTAAGCCGGGCGGAGGGTATATACTATCCTTCGGTGGAACAGCTGCTCCTCAAACACCTCTGGAAAATATCGACGCATTTATTGGGGCAGCAACGACCCACGGAAAATACATGTAATTCTGGAACGGAGTTGTTACGCTTCTATTGTTCGGCTTTCCAACCTGTTAGGCGACTGAAACGGTCGAAGATTCCCTGCCCAACTTAGAAACTAGGTCAACTCAAAGGGCATTCGAGAAGGTTACTACGGCAATTTTCTCCCAATGTTTATTCGAGTTGCTCCAGAACACCCGCGCGCTCAAGATCGAACCGAACTCTCGCCATCTCCGCTGTCTTCAAGTTCTCAAGCGGGCTTCGAACAAATCCGCCCGGCAACCCCACAAGGTTCAAAGCGGCTTTCAAGGCGGCTGGGAAGGTTCCGACGAACATAGCTCTGAAGATAAAGTGAACTCTCTTCTGTAAATCTCTAGCCTCATCAACTCGCTTTTCCAATGATGCCTTGTACAAATCTAACACAAGTTTAGGCGCCACAGCTGCGCTCCCGAGCATCCCGCCTTTAGCCCCGAGAAGTAGGCCCGCCATAAGCAAGGGGTCCCAACCGCATAGGATTGAAAACCGTTTTGGAGAGAGCCTTATTATCTCAGTAAGATCGAAGATCGCCCCCGAGCTGTCTTTTATGCCTACAATGTATTCCTCCTGTGAGAATCTATAGATCATATCTGGAGTAATCGCGTTCCCTGCAAAGCTTGGGATATTATACACAATTATAGGAAACCTGGTTTCTCGCGCAATCGCAACGTAATGGTCTTTCATTCCAACAGCGCTCGGGTGGAAATAATATGGAGTTACTACGAGTGCTGCGTCAGCCCCAGCATCCTTCACATATTTAGTGAATTGTATAGTCTTCCTTGTGGATGGCATACCGGTTCCTACTATTACCTTAGTCTTTCCGTTCGCTTCGTCTACAGCGGTATCCACCACCTGCTCTAGTTCTCTATCCGTGAGCATAGTCAGTTCTCCAGAGGTTCCTAAGACCACAACTCCACTCAACCCTGCCTCCATGTAAAATTGAATCAAGGTTCGTATACCTTCTAGATCTAACGATTCATCCTTCTTGAATGGAGTCGGCATTGCCGAGAAGATTCCTTCAGGTGTATAGACCAAGTTCTCTCACTCTTCTTGTTTAGGATATAACTCGTCGACTACAAAGCTCAGTCCAAGCTGTTTCAACTTCATTCTTTTGGGTATTCCGTCTTCAGTCCAGCCCGAGATTCTATAGTAACGTTGCAACATCTCTTGAGCCTTTGCGGTCATACCTTTACATCCTCCTTTAGGAGCTGGCTCATGAACTGCTCTCCATGGGAGTTTATCATCTTTGCTTGTGAACTCTTCTCTAACATTGAACGAACGAGTTAGATTGTTGATTCGTTCTCCAATCAGCATGAACTCCTCTCTTGAAAACTCGAAGCCCGTAGCTGCATTTGTTAGATTCAGTAGGTCTTCTTCAACCGATATTGCGAATGTTGCGAACATACAGATGCCGACGCTGTCGATTATCGCTGCTGCTTCAGTCTTCGCTTTAACCAGAGCAGGCTTATCTTCGATCGTGAATGGGTCTATTCTAGGCTCGGTTCCTAGCCACTCTGCCCCGTAGGTCCATGGCCGAAGATGGCATGCGCCTCTGTCCGCTAACATGTAGCTAAGGGCCATTCCTTGGGCTGACCGGGGGTCGTAGGCTGGGATCTCTAAGCCTTTGACATGCATAGCGAACTTCTCCGACCCTCTCCCAATGTGTTCTGATGCTCTCTTTACACCATTTGCAGCCAATCTGCCTAGTTTTCCTTCCAAGGATCCAGCGGCATGTACAGCAGCTAGTAAAGCGTCATCATTTCCAAATCTTAATTCTACGCCATTCGTCTCTTCGCTTGTGATGAGCCCTTTCTCGTAACACTCCATGAGGAAACCTACAGTATTACCTAATGATATAGTGTCAATTCCGTAGTAGTCGCTGTAGTAATCAGCCGCAGTTATAGCTTCTCTATTTGAGATTCCGCATTGAGGACCGAAAGCCCAAATCGTCTCGTACTCAGGGCCTTCATCTAGGATCTCAGCATATTTCCCTTTCATGAGTTTGGCGACGTGTGAGCATCTGATCGTGCAACTGAAGCAAGGCCTCCAAGCGCGACCTCCATCCCAAAGATCCTTGCTGAAAGATTCGCCACTTACTTCATCCGCCTCATTGAAGTATCCTGACTGGAAGTTTCTCGTAGGCCAGCCTCCAGCCTCATTCACCGCTAGCGCAATGTTTGCCGTTCCATAGTTCGGTAGGCTAACGCTTGTAACTTCGTTCTCCCTAATCTTCTGGTTTGCAACGTTGCATGCCTCACGAAAATCTTCCGGGTGCGCAACCTCTACGTTTGTATGTCCAACCACGGAGATAGCTTTCAAATTCTTCGAGCCCATCACAGCGCCGGAGCCGCCTCTTCCAGCAGCTCTAACATCAGCAATAATGCTCGATAGCAATCCGAGCTTTTCACCACATCGACCTATAGACGCAACCCTGACAGCTCTATCCGTCTTATGTCGCTCCTTCAAAATTTCCATGGTTTCGAAAGTGCTCTTCCCCCAAAGTTCGGAAGCATTACAGATCTGTGCTTGGCCATCTTCAATATGCAGATATACCGGTTTCGACGCTCGTCCATCGATTATAACTCCTTCAAATCCGGCAAATCTTAGTTCAGGGCCCCAGAACCCTCCGCAATGTGCATCAAGCCAAGTTTCAGTCAAAGGGCTTCTCGTAGCTACTGAGAACTTGCAACCGGCTGGGGCAGCAGATCCTGTGAGAGGACCAGTCATGAACAGAAGTTTATTCATCTCGCTTAGCGGATCTGTGTGAGCTTTGAGCTCCTTGAAGAGTAGTTGCGCGGAGAAGCCTTTGCTTCCAAGAAAATCTTTGTAGATTTGGGTCCGGATCATTTCTTTTTTTATCTTTGATATAGAAAGGTTAACGCGTAGCAGCTTTCTCGGTGTCCATCCGCCCAACCATCTTCTCTCCTAAGCCTTATCATGAAAGCTGCTTGCGTTAATTTAGCTATTGAAGGATGAGAACTGTAAACTACTTCACGTCAAACCCGCTCTATGGCTCGCGAGTGCATCTGCATGGGAGACTCTTGCAAAGAGGGCACTTTTGGTACTTCCTTGTGACTGCTTGTTCAAGATCTACTTCTAACAGATTGCATATGCTACAGAGCCACGCCAGAACGTCTGCTGCTTCATCCTCGATGTTTAATCTATTATTCTTGACGAGAGCGTCGGCCAACTCTCCGACCTCTGAAATAAACCAGAGCATCGTTCGGTCTGGGCCTCTCTTGACGTCGCGGTGTATGTACATCTTCTTCATTAATTCTTGGAACTCTCTGATGGTCGCCAAACCGTTTGGGCCTCCGAAATACTTACATCTGATGAGAACTTGAGCTTATGGAAGTATGCACATTCTTTTGGAGGACTCTGTTTTGGCGCAGTCGGGGTTGGCTATGTTCGGTCTGAATGTCTTAGACAAGGCGTTGGGAGGCGGATTGCCTCGAGGAACAGTTCTACTGCTTGAGGAAGATACTGGCACAAAGCCTGACGCGTTGGTTGCACACTTTATTGCAGAAGGGCTGCGGAACGGCGAGTTCTGCTACATCTTGAACACTGAGCACCCGCCTAGAATGATAATAAAGATGCTAGCTTCCTATGGAATCGATGTTCAGAAGTTTACGAACCTTAGCAAACTGTTTCTGATAGATGGCTTCACAGACGCTTTTGGTTGGGGAGAGTTCCGATCGGACGTCAAACATGTTGTTCACGATATTCGGAACATAAAAGAGGTTCATGACATCATTCGCCTCGTCGTTTCATCCGTTAAACCGAAGAATAATCTTCGTGGAGTTGTCGACTCACTTTCAACCTTGTTGCTTTCTTCACGGGATGAAGGAGCAGTTTTTAATTATATCCATCATCAAATGGCTGCTCAGAAGAATTTCGGGAACACTTTGATCTATGTCCTACATAAGGGCGCACATAGGCCTGAGACAGTAAAAGCCTTGGAACACATCGTCGACGGTGTAATCGAGATAAGGAGAGTTGAAGAGAAACATGGGTCCAAATCTGTACTGCAGGTCCAGAAGCTCAGAGAGATGCATTACTCCACCAAACAGTATTGGTATCAAGTAGATGCTAAAGGCGTGGTTATGAAACCTAGAATCTAGCATGTGGTCTGATGAAGAAGCATAACCTGATGATTTTTTCTGTTGGGCATAGCAACAGGACACTTGATGAATTCCTGCAAATTTTGAAGAAGTACGGCATAGAACTTTTAGTCGACGTAAGGCGTTTTCCAACTTCGAAGTGGGAATGGTTTAAGAAAGAAAGCCTTCGAGAAGCGCTAAAGGGGAGGAATATCAGCTACGAGTATTTAGGGGATCTGCTTGGGGGTTTCCGAAAAGGCGGGTACGAGAAACACATGAAGACTGAAGAATTCAAGAGTGGACTAAAGCGAGTTAAAGAGCTTGCGAAGAATTGCAGGGTAGCAATAATGTGTAGTGAGAAGATGGTCTTCAAGTGTCATAGGCGATTCATAAGCAGAGCTCTTCAGCGCAGGAGCGTTCGCGTTACGCATATCGTGGATTCTGAGAGGGCATTCGAGCTACCGCTGTTGCGTCTCAAGAAAGCGAAATAGTGTGCTCTATTCTTTACTTGAACGGTATTTCTGTGCAAAACCTTAATTCGACCGTTCGCTCCAAACTGAGTATGCTGAGGATTGAGAGATGTCCACGCCTCGTGAATCCTATGATAAAGTATTCCAACTCCTGCAACAGCATCACGACTGGTTCTCGAAGAGTATTCCGCTAATAGCAAGTGAGAATGTTCCGAGCCCAGCGGTTCGAGAGGCGATCATAACAGATTTCGGAAATCGCTACGCGGAAGGGTGGCCGGGGGAAAGAGTTTACGCCGGCTGCATCTACATAGACCAAGTTGAACTTCTTTGCGTTGAATTGGCTAAGAAGCTGTTCAACGCTGAGTTTGCTGATGTCCGCCCGGTTTCAGGCGTGTGTGCAAATCTTTCAGTCTATACTGCCTTCAGCCAACCCGGCGACCGAATGATGGCTTTGGCTATCCCTGCCGGGGGCCACATAAGCATGGGGAAGCTTGAGTTCGGCGGAACAGCTGGCGCTGTTCATGGCCTAAAGGTTGAGTATTTTCCATTTGACCACAAGGAGTTGACCATCGATGTCGACAAGACGAAGGCTAAAGTAGAGGAGATGGCTAAGGAGAATTTTCCCCCAAAAATAGCTATGTTTGGCGCCAGCGTTTTTCCCTTCCCGCATCCAGTCAAAGAATTGGCTGAGACTTTCCACAATGTAGACGCAAAAGCTTGCTATGATGGAGCTCATGTAGCAGGATTGATTGCAGGCGGAGTTTTTCAAGATCCATTGAGGGAGGGCGCTGATGCTATGACTTGTAGTACGCATAAGACTTTGCCAGGACCTCAAGGCGGATTGATCCTCTCATGGAGTAAATATGGGGATTTGATAAAGAGCAAAGTCTTTCCGAGTAATGTGAGTAATCATCACCTGCATCATGTTGCCGGCAAAGCTGTGGCATTGGCTGAGATGCTTGCTTTCGGAAAAGAATATGCTAGACAGATAGTGAAGAACGCTAAGGCTTTGGGGCAAGCGCTTTTTGAACGAGGGTTCCGGGTGCTAGGCGAACATAAAGGATTCACAGAGTCTCACGTGGTAATCATAGACGTGACGAAGTACGGGCTTGGCGGCGATTTGGAAAGGAAGCTGGAGAAAGCGAACATTATCCTGAATCGGAATCTACTTCCATGGGATATTAAAGAAGGCCGGCATTTCCAGAACCCTGGAGGAATAAGAGTCGGAGCGTCGGAGGTAACTAGGTTGGGGATGGGAGAGTCAGAGATGATTGAAATTGCTGAGTTCATGAAGAGAGT
>Ga0209725_1002243_pt1 | contig 10487 bp, 10 predicted proteins | sample I18A1metaG_FD_184145 | JGI IMG/M metagenome (GOLD analysis project Ga0209725, IMG submission 184145) | Lake sediment bacterial and archeal communities from Gulf of Boni, Indonesia to study Microbial Dark Matter (Phase II) - ​I18A1 metaG... | ecosystem: Environmental > Aquatic > Freshwater > Lake... | reverse complement strand
GATGGGGATTTAACACCGTTAATTTAATAAGGAGGTACCGCTCAGTTAACGCCGTTAACCAATCGAAAGGTATCTACCTTTGGCAAAGGCTACCAAGCAAGCCCAAACAACGATGATGGCAACGGAAAAGAGCCACTCTACTTCCCTAGAGGACTCTCAAGTCATTGCACGCGTATTAAACGCCATCAAGAACGAGAGAAGGCTTTCCATCCTTCAGCTGCTTCAAGAGGCTCCCTATTCTGAAAAAGAGATACAAGACAGGCTTCGATCGATGGGACATACGCACAGTCCAACAACTATTCAAGGGTATCTAAAGCCATTAGTCGAAGCCGAACTCGTCGTGCATAGGCTTGGAAAGTACCAGACAACCGCCCAAGGCTCCAAGGTTCTTCAGTTGGTTTGCAAGACCAACTTTCTCCTACGCTTCCCTTCCAACTCGTCATGCCAAGAGGAATTGTCCCTCATCGCGATCAAGAATGGTTATCGAACATTCGAAGAACTTGGAAAGATAGTCGATCGCTCTCTACTGCCAAGAGCCTTGAATAGGCTTCAAAGAGAAGGGCTTCTACAGTCAAACCACCCAAGGGACCATGTCCAGTTCTACCGTGTCAAGGTCCGCCTCCGTGGCGACACCTCACCGACGGAGCGAAGGGTCTTTCGCACGCTGAGCGAAGAGGGGATTTCAGCAAGAGACCTCTCCAAAGCTGTCGGGATCACGGTTCGGAGAACATACAAGTATCTTGCCAGATTAAAGAAGAAGGGGTTGGCCCTTCAACGCATTCTTCCTGTGACCTATGTGCTAACCTCGACAGGCAAGACTGTGGCCGACTTCATTGAAGAGACTATCGCACAAGCGCTCGACAGACCGCGGCGTATTATTCTGACACCTCAGATGGGTACCGAAGAACTCGGAATGAGAAGGCCTCTAGCCATTATCCAGCAATACGGAGGCAACGGAATATTGCAGTCCGAGCTCTGGAGGCGTCTAGGCCTGGATAGCAGAAGGGGTTCTAGGCAGGTGCTAAACCTTGAGAGACGGGGCTTTGTCGACAGAAGGAAAGAGTTGAACAGAGGAAGATGGACTTTCAGAATCTTTCCACGAAGGAGAGCCGCAACAGTTGACACCATAGCCAGCATTCCCTGCGCCTCATGCGACGAAGACTTCCGCGGAATATGTCCGACTCACACTACGAACCCTGCGACTTGTAGCAGGCTGACCCACTGGTTAATTGATCAGGGTAGGGAAACGCTATAGATGAGACAGCAGAATCACAGGGCTTCTCTCTGAAAGCGTCAGTAGCTAGTGCTACTTCATGCTGACCGGATCACTTTTTTGGAAACACGTATATCCTTACACGTGTAAGGCTCTTGAAGCACTTGCGTGAGGAGGGTGATATTTGCCCTCAATATTGAAAAGACAGACCATACGTGAAGGCGAGAAAGATTTCGTTAACGAGGTCATAGAGCAAGGTTCAAAGATCTTTCCGAAAGATGACATGGCAACGCTTAGAGCTTGTATACAGTGTGGCACATGCACTGGGTCATGTCCTTCAGGCAGAAGAACAGCTTGGAGGATAAGGCAGATATTCCTGAAGACCCTCACAGGTCAAAGAAAGGATGCGCTTGCAGCCGAAGACCTATGGAACTGCACCACGTGCTACACCTGCCAAGAGAGGTGCCCGCGAAAGGTCAAGACGACTGACATAGTCCGCGCCCTGCGAAATCTATCTGTAAGAGAAGGCTATTTGCGTCAAGACCATGCCAAGGTCTGCCAACTCGTCTTCAAACATGGCCATGCAGTTCCGATCAATGATGATGTCAAAGCTGTTAGAAAACGGCTAGGGCTCTCCGAGGTTCCGCCTACGGTTCATCAATATCCTGAGGCTCTGAAGGAAGTCATAGATCTCCTCGATGCAACCGGCTTCAGGTCGCTTGTTGAAAGGAAGGAGTAGAAACCGTGCGGGACTACGCCTACTTTCTTGGATGTATCACTCCGAACAGGTATCCTGGAATAGAGGTGGCCACCAAAAGGTCTCTCAAGGAGTTTGAGATCAATCTACTAGACGTGAACGGAGCCTCTTGCTGTCCAGCCCCAGGTGTCTTCGGCTCCTTTGATCTATGGACGTGGTTGGTTGTGGCAGCAAGGAACATTGTGATCGCGGAGGAGATGAATGCCGACATAACAACAACCTGCAATGGGTGCTACGCTACTCTTCAAGAAGCGAACCATCTTCTCAAGAATAGTGCTAACCTGAAGAATCGAGTCAACGAATCATTGGCGAAAATAGGGAAGCAATACCGAGGATCTCTCGAGGTCAAACATGTGATAGAGCTTCTCAGCGATCAGGTGGGGTTTGAACGCGTCGAGAAGAACGTTAAGAGGCCTCTCAGAGGGATCAAGGCAGCCGCACACTACGGTTGCCACTTTCTGAAGCCCAGCGAGACAAGGATGCACGGCTCGGCAGAAAGACCGACAGTTCTGGACAACTTGGTTAGGTCTCTAGGCGCAGAGAGCGTTGACTACAGGGACAAGGGCTTGTGCTGCGGGGCTGGAGGAGGAGTGAGATCTGCAAACCTTGAGGTGGCATTGGATATGACTGCTGAGAAGTTAGATAACATGATCGAGGCAGGCGCAGATTGCTTGGTGACTCCTTGCGCCTTTTGCCATCTGCAATTGGACCGCGGCCAAGTAGAGCTAAATGAGAAATACGGAAGAAGATACCAAATGCCAGTCGTCTTCATGACTCAGTTAATGGGCTTGGCACTGGGGATGGATGCACGAGAACTGGGGCTTTACGACAATGCGATCCCGACGGAAAGTCTCCTCAAGAAAATCCCTTGATATGACGCCGCCATCTGGTTTGGCTGCTTGTTCTGGATCTTCTTCACGGTCTCTTCGTAGCGTCAAGACCATAATCCTGCCTTTGTTATCCAGTAAAGCTAAAGAAGATTCGCCTTACGGAGGTTTTCTCTGATAGCTTCTCCAGTATTCTGAGCCCAGGCACGGATCGTCGCTGTGTCAGTTCCTATGCAGAAGTCGCGGCAGCCAAGCTCAAGCCATTTCTGCATGTCCTCTACGTTACATTCGGCCCTGATGCGTATCCCTTTTCCCTTCGCCACTTGGTAGCTCTTCTCCATGGCCTCGGTGATATCAGGATTCTTGTAGCCTTCCCCCGGACGTCCTATTGAAATGGAGAAATCGCTCGGGCCGAATTGGACCATATCGATGCCAGGCACTGATAGTGCCTCCTCGATGTCGTCCACGAGGCTCTTGCTTTCGATCATGATGGCGATGACGATGTCATCGATGTGCTTGACGTAGTCCTCAAGCGTCACAGTTTTGCCTCTGACGATTCCGTAACCCATGACACGTCCGTATTGGATTCCATTGATTCCGCCCTGGGGGATGAGCTTGACGGATTGGACGCATTTCTTGACATCCTGAGCAGTATGACAGTCAGCGAAGAGCATTGCAGTGAAGCCTGCCTGAATCGCGCGGGTGGCGATGAAGGTTCTCGGTTCCTGGTCTATCTTTATCATCGCATCCATGCCAGTAAGTTCGCAGGCTCGTGCAAGGTGCTCAAGGTCATGGAGCGTGTACGGGCCGTATTGGCCTGTGAATTCTGCATAATCGAATTGCTGAGAATTACCTATTATCTCAACAAGGTTAGCCCAAGTGCATGTGTAGCGAGTTCCAACTGTGGGCTTTCCCTCCCTGAGGAGTTTTCTGAGTCTGTTTCTTGGCATCATAGTACCTTTCCTCATGCAGGAACATCCCTTGTCAAACGAATTTAAGGACTGTCGAGGTTGCTCTCAATCCCGCAATTGAGATCATGGCCTAGGCTAATCACCAACCTCAAAGGTCATAATGAAGTAAGCTTAGTATAACGTGGAGAGGATCGATTGTGTTGTTGCCGGGTAAGGGAATCGCACTACTTCTGTTAGTTGCCTCTGTCTTTGCGTCTTCCCTTTTTGGCCTGAATGTACAAGCAGTTGCGGACCGTTCGCTCTACCTCACAGTTAACAAACCGCTGTACGTTTTCGGGGAGACCGTCACGTTCACTGTTCACATTGGAAAGGATAGCTGCAAGCAGCATGGACACATAGTCGATATCTATGTCTATAACTCAAAGAGTCTGGAGGACTACTTTCGCGTTGAGAAGGTCCGAGGTCTGGCTCTTCAGTCTTGGGACTTCCCTATCAACGCAAGCTACACGCCCCAGAAAGTCGATGTCTACGCAGTGAAACTCTGGGTCATCCATAGTGAGGCTTGGGGGCACCCACAAGCCTATGTAGAGGACACGGTGAACTTCGCGGTTGTAGCCTATACGGTGACGGCAAGTCAGACCACGATGATCATGACTACACAAACCGTGGAGACGACAGTCATAGCGCGTATTTCCGTCACACTAACAGTGACCAAGAGAGAGTCGGCCAGCGTTCAGTTGGACGTCGTGGCAATACCCCTGATAGCGTGCGCTGTAGGCGCTGTCATGTTGGTTCTTATGGTGGTCGTAATCGGCAGAAGAAAGAGGAGGTGAGCTCATCTCAAAGTGGCAAGACTGATCAGTCAAGAGTATATGGAAGACAAAGCATAGGTGGCTTCAGAGAATGCCGAGAGCAAGACAAGCGCGACAAGCAACTCCGCCGGCAAGGCTTGTGAGCGTAGAGTCACTAAGAAGCTTCTGCACGCAAGTCTTTGAAAGGCTACAGGTCTCGCATGGCGACGCAAAGATCACAAGCGATGTCCTAGTTTCAGCAGACCTTCGAGGCATAGATTCACACGGTGTAGCGCGTCTATCACGTTATGTAGACTATTTGAGGCAGGGTAGAGCTCGTCCGCAGTCTGAGGCATCCGTTGTCCATGAAACACCTGTTACCGCGGTGATGGACGGAGGTGCCGGCCTCGGGCCGCCGGTTGCTTATCGGGCAATGCAGCTTGCAATATCTAAGGCAAATGAGAGCTATGTCGGGTTTGTTGCGGTTCGAAACTCCAATCATTTTGGTATAGCTGGATACTATGCCATGATGGCCTTGCAACATGACATGATCGGGATCTCAACAAGCAACGCGAAGCCAGTTGTTCTGCCAACCTTTGGACGCGAAGCTATGCTAGGCACTAACCCCATTAGCATTGCAGTTCCCGCAGGTCGTGAACTTCCTTTCGTGCTTGACATGGCAACCAGCACGGTTGCTCAGGGAAAAGTGGAGATATGCAAGCGCGCAGGAAAACCAATTCCTTTGGGATGGGCAACAGATGAAAAAGGTCAGCTAACAAGCGATCCTTCGCTAGTGCTCAGGAACATAGGAGATCGATTAGGCGGCGGCCTTCTTCCTCTAGGCGGTATGGGAGAAGAAATGGGTGGCCACAAGGGGTATGGACTTGCCTTCGTCGTAGATGTCTTCAGCGCAATGCTCTCTGGCGGAGCGTGCTCAGCCTTGACGTACCCTGAGGACAAAAATGGCAGTCCACTTCCTTCCAACGTCAGTCATTTTCTCGGAGCGATCAGAGTAGATAGCTTTCAGCAACTATCTGACTTCAAGGTGAGCATGGATGATCTTATTCGCCGCATCAGAAGCTCCTCCAGGCTGGAAGGATTCGATCGCATCTATATCCACGGTGAGAAGGAGTTTCATATGGCAGAGCAGCGGCAGAGGGAGGGTATCCCTCTGGATCATGAGGTTGTCCTTGATCTCCGAACCATCGCCGAGGAGTTCGGCTTGCGGTCTCCCTTTTGACTCCAACATGACGATTCGCTGAGCAGGTTCTTAAGGGGTTTCAGGAGTGAAGCCTTCGACGAAACCACTTACCTCCCAGCTCTTCATTGCCCTGCTGTTCTCGCCTATTCTGGTTCCATGTTCGATGCGCTGCGTGTCTGCGGCTACTGAAATTGCCTATGATGACGGAATCCCTGAGACTACATCTTCGCTGGACATCGGCTTGCATCTGGCTGTCAGATTTTCCCTTCCGTCAGGCCTGCCAAGCGCTAGGCTACTGATGTGTAGGATCTACAAGGCCGGTCGAAGCGGGGTGGGCATGAGAGTTCACGTCTTGGGAAGTGATGGAACTACTGAGCTAACATCTTCGTTTAACTTCAGCTTAGCTGCTGAAAGCGCTTGGAACAATGCTGATGTGGCCGCGCGAAACATCATTGTCTCGGATGTCTTCTACGTTACTGTTGAGTACTTGATGTACTACGATCCTTTGATTGGTGGAGATTCAACCGATCCGAAGAGCAGATCATACTATGGATATCCAGGCTTCTGGAGCCTGATCGACAAGGGTGAGAATGTTATGATTAGAGCGGTGATTGACCCTTCAGTCACTGTATCATCAATGGTTACAAAGATGCTGCCAGCTGAGAACCTCCTCGGCGCGTCTGGACCATACGTCTATTTTGTCAGTGCGGTGACCATGATGGCCATGGCATTGGTGGTGTGGAAAAGACGGACGTTCAACCGGAGATCTGTTTCTCGCTAGCTGTGAGTTAGCAGAGCTGCTTCACACTCCAGAGGAAGCTCTGCCCGTTCCAGTGGAGTCAGAAATCCTCAAAAGCACGAATAAAGTCATCCTTCTTGGGCTAACAAGAAATGGCCAAGCTTCAGAGAACTGAAACGCTCACCCTCAACACTGAACGGCCACGCAGCATGAAGTGTCAACACCGGAACAAGAAATACGTGATCAACAACATCGAGTTCAAGATATGGCGATGCCTGGACTGCGGCCTCATCCAAAAAGAAGAGTAGGGTCACTCAATCAGCTCGAGAACTGGATTCATTGGTTGTCCATTGTAAACGGAGCAATAGCGAGGCCTGTATTTTTCGCGTTGCCCCACTTTTTGGGCAGGAGATGTCTCGTGAACTATTGCGGTTTGGTTCTGAATATTCTTGATGCGTTTGCCTCCCACAGCTTCTGTTTTTGCATGTCTGTGAGATGGGCATGTCGAACACGTGTCATCTCGAACTCTTGATCGTAGATAGAACTGCCGCTGGCGAAGATTACTCGTTCCTCTCCAATCTCGGTCACTACCTCTTCGATGAAGTCTTCTCGGTATGTCCCTGCTGTTTCGATGGCGATGTTGGGGCAGTCTTCTAACATACGCCTCGCCTCATATAGGAGCATGCCACTGATGTTGATTTGACCGCCGTTGCAGGCAACGAATTGCACAGTAGGGTATTGGGAGGCTATGTCGCGAATCTGGGTTGGATGAGAGACTCGGACGTGCCCGGCGTTTAGGACAACCGGGATATTGTAGCGTTTAGCTTCCTCCATCACTGGGAATAGAATCTGGTCGTTGGCCTGAAAGTTCTCTTCCCAAGGATCCAAGTAGAGGCCGCATGCCCCATGTTCCTTAAGGCCTCTTCGTAGCTCGGCTATGGCGGCCTCGCCCTGCCAAGGATCGACACGACAAAGACCTGAGAACCGGTCAGGGTATCTCCTGACAGCGTCTGCTACAAGTTCGTTCGCGGGAGGAAGGCAGTAGTCCTTGGGCTTGACCGGGACAAGGACTGCTTTGTCGATGCCTAAGAGATCCATGTTGGCAGAAATTTCTAGAAGCGACTGCCCATATCTAAACAGGCCTGCGCCAAGGTAGACGCGTGCATCGACGATCATAGCTATTGCCCCTTCGCAGTCACGCCCTCAAGGATTTTCTTGATGTTTTGATGGAAAACTGCCTCCTCACCGTCAGCGTGTAGCCCAGCCATTTTCACTTTGTGTACCTCGATGGTGGGGTCGCAGCCCGGGCCGTCGCTGGCGTATAGCACTCTTGAAGCCCCTACACGTTCTACGGCTTCCCTGATGATTCGCGGGTAAGGCATGCCTGAGGTTTCTAGGATGATGTTGGGATAGCGTTCCGCTACTTGGATGGCATCTCTGGTGTGAAAGTAGCCGCCGCAGTGGCCGAGGATTATAGTCGCCTCGGGGCAGGCTTTGGCTGCTTCAGCGATCTGCAAAGGTAAGGTGAATTCTTCGTCGCCGCAATGGAACAAGACAGGGGCGTTGTATCGTGTGGCCACGCGAATCAAGTCGATAGTTTCTTGGCGTGCAGGGTGACATCGGTTGCCAGCCGGGTGTAGTTTTAGGCCTTTGAAGCCGTATTCTTCTATTGCTTTCCTAAGGATACGTTGGGCCTCCTTGCCTCTGCGCGGGTTCATCCGAGCGTAACCTATCAATCGATTCGGGTATTTTCGAACAGCATCGGCAATGTACTCGATTGATCCCTCCACGTCAGGTGCATCAACATATGTCATGATAACACTCTTGTCGATGCCGGCCTCATCCATAAGTCGGACGATGGTTTCCGGTGGGTCGTACCAACCGAACTTGTCGACGTGGGTATGAGAATCGATAATCATCTCAAACTCCTTGAGTCTATACTCTTGACTAGCTCTTCTATTAAGAGTGAAGAAGACCTGGTATCATTATCATAACGCTGTTCCCTGATACGGAGTCATCGAGTCGAGTCTAATGAAATTGGGTTCTGAATTCAGACCAGTTCATGAGAGCATGTTCGAAACCTGAAGACGTGTCGCTTCTTCCGTCACTGCAAAACCTTTATTGTGACAGTCATATGTCGCGTCTCTGTGGGCTTCGAAGTTGTCTGCTGACATGGTCTTATTGAACGGCAAGGTCGTCACGATGGACGTCAAGGAGTCCATCGCTGAGGGAGTGGCTGTTGGCTCTGGTAGGATCTTGGCAGCTGGGTCTAGCGGAGAGATAGAGTCCCTAGCCAGGCCAGGAACCAAGATCATAGATCTGCAAGGAAGGACCGTGATACCTGGCCTAATCGAGTCGCATTGTCACTTGACATGGGGAGAAGGTACTGTGCGGGCAATGGGGATCATAGACGGAAGCTATGAGGCGGGAGTCAGATCCATAGCTGATATTCAGGCGAGGATCGCTGAGCAAGTGAAGACGAAGCGAAAAGGCCAGTGGATCAGCGTCGCCAAGGAGGATGACTCGAAGCTTGCCGAGAATAGACACCCAACCAAATGGGACTTGGACAAGGTAGCTCCGGATCACCCTGTCATCATAGACACCGTCGGTGGGCATTTCGCAGTTGTTAACAGCAAAGCCTTCGAACTGGCTGGAATATCCAAGGAGTCACCTGACCCAGTTGGTGGTAGGTTTGAAAGAAACCTGAAGACTGGGGAGCTGACCGGTTGGATACATGAGAGGGCTAGGCAGGCGATTTTGCCAGAAGGGTATGGAACAGAGCCGACGTTAGAGCAGGCAGTGGAGGGGATAAGGTGGATGACGCAGCAGTATGCCGCCTCAGGTTTGACCTGCGCGAACGATGGGGGCATAAGGCAAGGCGTCTTCATCAGGGCTTTCCAGGTGCTTCTCGCTAGGGGTGAGCTTCCCATACGCATAAGGATAGATCCGCGCTGTGAACTCATGCCGCATCTGACGGCGCTTGGGATCCGGGAGGGCTTCGGGAACGAGATGCTGAAAGTCTGCGCCGTGAAGATCACAGCTGACGGGGCCATTTCAGCAAGAACCGCGGCTGTTGCCGAACCTTACCTTCACAGACCGAACTACTACGGAGAACTTGCCATAACGAAGGAGGAGCTACGTAACATCGTGATGGAGGGCTATCCGCAGGGTTATAGGTTCGCCATTCACGCCAACGGCGAACGCGCGATAAACATGGCGCTTGACGTCTTAGAGGAGGCTCAGGAGAAGTATCCTCGAAGGGATGCGCGAAACAAGATTATTCACTGTACGGTTGTGACTCCGGAGATTGTTTCGAGGATGAAGAAGTTAGGGATCCTTCCGACTATCTTTGGTCCGTACCCGTACTATCACGGAGACAAGATAATGCCTGCGTTTGGTGCCGACAGGCTGGAGCGCATGTTCGCAGCGAGAAGCTTTCTAGACGCAGGGATTAGGGTGTCGGCTCACTCAGACCACACCGCTTCCCCCTACCCACCGCTGATGGGCATCCACGCCTTGGTCAATAGGAGAACAGCAAAGGGCCTTCCGATAGGCACGAGCCAAAAGATCTCAGTGATGGAGGCGATCAAGCTCTACACGATCAACGCTGCATATCAAGGGTTCGAGGATGATCTCTCGGGATCCATTGAGCCTGGAAAGTTCGCTGACATGACGGTACTAGGCGGGGATATCCTCACGGCGAGGCCTGAAACGATCAAGGACATACCCATAGATATGACGATAGTCAGCGGAACGGCAGTATATCAGAAGAAACTCTAACCGCCGGTTGAGTCTCCAAGAGTCCCTGTGGAAAACTCAAATTTCGGTGGAAACGTTTGTCGAAACCCAGAGCAAGGCTGGGTGAGACTTAGCTGCATTTGTTCGAATCCATACAAAACCATAACTACTGGTACCGACGATCTTACTCTCTCGGGTTATTGCGATAGTTGAACCTCGGCTCCGAGGTGGGGAGCCATACAAATCCCAAGAAGGAAGGAGAGGTGACAAGACCATGGGAGATGGAATGCTAGAATGTGAACACGATACG
>Ga0209725_1002241_pt1 | contig 10498 bp, 8 predicted proteins | sample I18A1metaG_FD_184145 | JGI IMG/M metagenome (GOLD analysis project Ga0209725, IMG submission 184145) | Lake sediment bacterial and archeal communities from Gulf of Boni, Indonesia to study Microbial Dark Matter (Phase II) - ​I18A1 metaG... | ecosystem: Environmental > Aquatic > Freshwater > Lake... | reverse complement strand
ATCGAAGACATAGTCGGAAGTGAAGAACTTCGTCAATGGAACCTCTCCGGACGCGAACTTCGTCATCATCTCTGCGGCGTCCCTATGGAGCGCGTCGTCTTGGTTGTAGTAGGCCACCAGCGCAGAAGCGTCTAGGAAGATCCTCAGTCGCGTCTACCTCCATACAATATTTCGTCCAGCTTTGACGCATCGGTCTTAACCCCTGTTCTTACAGGTTTCAACCTCAGCAAGGGATCCTCGGCGACAGGCGTCTGAAGTCCGATCCAACTCACTATGGCCTCTCTCACTGCATCCTTGATCGTGACGCGCCGTTTTCTAACGATTGCCTCAAGTGCCTTGTACACGGTCTCATTGACCTGGGTTTGAACGACTTTCGACATTTCGAATCACATGTACTGTCTACATTTCGGCGACATTTAACCATTGCATTGGAGCCCTCCTGAGCCGACTCGATCAACTCCTTCCATTGGCAAGATACCTAGGCACCTTTGAACTCTTGGTACCGCCCCAAGTGCCTACTGCGGGTGAACTCTTAAGTGAAGACGAAGATCTCCTCAGCTTCAGGAACTCAGAGCAAATTCTCAAAGGCCCGTTGTCCATATCTATCAGAATCAACTGTTGGAGATAGCTTCAACCAGAGTATTATGGAAGTCGTTCAAGCATGAGGGGGACTAGATCTTGGAGGTCTCCTTCTTCTCGTTCCTGTATCTCACCGGTCCGAGAGCGGAGATCGCACTGAGAAGCCTCCGGCTCTCAGCCTCCCATGATAACCTTTCCTTGATCTTCTCAACGTTCAACCTGAACCGCTCGTAGACCTTACCTACAAGGCTGATTTGACGTTGGCTGACATAGGAGGAGTCAAGGCGAGACTCTTTCTGGCGAAGGTTGAGGCTGAAGGAAGAAGGGGCTCTGCCTTCGTACCTGTAACTGATGCCTCGATCCCTTTTCTCAGCGTCTATGCCCTAGAAGCTTTGGGCCTGAAACCCAATCCAGTATCTGGAGAACTCGAGATCATAGGCCCAGAAGACCGATACTGCTAACTCAGTTTGTAAGACAGAGCACGAAGGAATAGATTCCTGTAGGGCAAAGTAGAAGCGACACAAGGTAGGGAGGCGAGAATGTGGCTAGCGCGTGTAACTGGCGCTGTCTGCGTGGTCCTCCTTCAAGAATAGATTCCCCTGCAATCATTTGACGCTCTTCTTTATGCCTTTGAAGCGATCATGAGCTTGGTTCTGTCCTTGCATCTCCTCCAGTGGTCTTATGAGGAGCAATTTATAGATGGGTTGGTTGTGTTTGGAATACTTGGAACTGTGTGAAGAAGATGAGAGTCAGTGATCTATTGTTTAGGAGCTGGTACTACTTCAGATCGGGCTACGGCACATATTTGAGTTTTCTTGTGGGGTACGGCAGTACACTTGTTACCTTCTACTACCTAGCTATACGTAACATCCCTGCTCTTGGAGAGTACTTCTCAAGATTTTTCACGTTCGTGGCAGTAGCGACTGTTGCGATCTTTCCGCTCTCAGTAGCGATTGGATGGTTTCACGTGAAGAGAAGCCCGGCTTGGAGATCCGAGGTTGACATACAGGCCGAAGCGAACCCGTACAACTACAAGCTACCCCCTGGATACTACAAGGAGGTACTGTTTCCGGTTCTCCGGGAATTGCTCGTAGGAAATATGCAAGTTCTTGATGGAGAACGGTTGATAGACCCCCTGAAACGAAAACACTGTGAGGAGCTGCTGCAAAAGCTTGATATACTTTTGCGAGGAGGCTATGTCGGCCATCCTCGCAGAAGCCCGTTGTAGTCGCTGTTCGACAGTCATACGTTAGCAAGAGTCCTTGGCTGAGCCTAGAAAGAATTGTGCGATGTACTGAGAGGCGACCCCGGCGTGCGCAGTGGTAAGCTACTTGGAGAGATCTGGATCCTGCCTTAATCGTCTGAAGTGGCCATTGGGCCAGGATGCCAAAGGAGAGGGGCCTCGATGAGATTCGTTCAGCTAACGCCTGACCTCTCTGAAGTATGGGACAAGTTGGTACACTGTTCGGATGATGCGTGGCTATATCATCGGTACGATTGGCTCCAATTCACTGAGAAAGTTTGGGACCTAGAATCAAGGAGCTTCTTGGTTGAGCATGACAGAGAAATAGTTGGGATTATGCCTCTGCAAATGCACAAGAAGAGCAGAGTTCTACGATCTATCTTCATGGGTACGGGTGGAGCTGCGACATCAAATGAATTGCATCCGACTTTTCGTGCAAGAGTCCTTAGAGCTATGTATGAGCATGTGGAAGAAATTGCGCGTAGGATCAAAGCGCCCCACATAGAGATATACATTCCCCCTCTTGCTGGGTCCTGCATGGAGAATCGTTGGGGAGTCAACCCTCTGATCAACTATTCCTATGTTGACACTTCTACTCATACATGGGTCGTAGACCTGGCAGCCGACAGACAAGGAATATTCGCTCGGATGTCGAAGGATGCACGACGAAGCGTATCAAAAGCGACTGAAGCCGGATATAAGGTAAGGGAGATAGAATCAATAGATGAGATAGAGGAATATTACAAGGTGCACTGTGAGACCTATCGTAGGACGGGAGTCAGTCCGCATCCCAAGGCATATTTCCAAGGAATATACAAGCACGTCTGCAAGAATGGTCATGCTACAATCTGGAAGGCTCTCGCGCCAAATGGTCTTCCTATAGCATTCGAAATCATCGGATTGTTCAAGTCAGGTGCAATCTATTGGGCTGGCTGTTGCCGGTCGGAACACTTGCATTCTGGTGTGAACTACTTTCTACAGTATAGCTCTATGATATGGGCCAAGACGCAAGGAGCAAAATGGTTTGAGAACGGAGAAGCATTTCCTAATACCAGTGACAAGAAGTTGATGGGATTGACAACCTTCAAGGGGAAATTCGGGGGGGAACTCCACAGGTTCTACAAAGGCACTTTGACGTTGACATCTCAGTCCAAGAGAACGAATATCTTCAGAGATCGGCTCAGGCGCTTTGCACGTTGTTTCATGTAATCTGCGGAGGCCAAAAGCTGCGCTGACTCGGAACTTGGAAATCCTTTCCGCCTGTACGACTCTTGCCTAACTACGAACACATGAAGGATTGAAATGAAGAACCAGAAGAGGCTCGTCGTCTTTCCGAGCGACCCCATATCTGCATACTTCGCTAAAGGCGAAATCAAGGAGCGGTACTTCAACCCATGTGACCTCTTCGACGAAGTACATGTGATTTCCCCTTGCGATGCAGACATAGAAACGGACAGAGTTGAGAAACTGGCAGGTAGGGCTACTCTGACGATTCATTCAGTGGGATACTTGAGCGTATCAGATTTTTTTCGCATAAGATCTGGAGTGCCCAGACTTCTAGGTGCAAGGAGGCGGGTGCTGCGCATCCTTGCGGGTATCCGACCAGACGTATTGAGAGCCTATGATCCATTGATGCAGGGAATGCTAGCAGTCCACTGTGGAGCCAGACTTGGAATCAAGACAATTGTATCGATACATGGTGACTATGACCAGGAACGTAGATTCAAGAGAAGGCGAGTTGGAGCGAGGCAGTTCCTAGAGTACTATTTGGGATCTCGATTGAGCGAAACCTATTGCCTGAGGAAAGCCAATGCTGTCATTGCAGTCACAAAGTTCGTTGCGTCGTACGCAAGACGGCATGGTGGACGAAGAATCAACGTCATATACAACAGAGTGGACATGGACAGGTTTGCGCCAAGTACATGTTCGAGATACGGCAAAGCGTTTACAGTGATATCAGTTGGCAGACAGACCCCTCAGAAGAATCAGGCATGCCTCATAAGAGCAGTCAGAAACATTGATGCAAACCTAGTATTGGTAGGCAATGGTGAGCTGCACGACAGTCTTGTGGCATTGGCCAAAGAGCTGTCTGTAGAGTCCAGAGTAAAGTTCATCAGATCGGTCCCGCACCAAGAAATGCATTCCTTTTACTCTTCATGTGACGTGTTCGCGATATCATCCTATTTTGAAGGATTTTGCATACCGGTCTTGGAAGCTATGGCTTGTGCTCTTCCAGTCGTGGCAGCGAATATTCCACCCCTTTCGGAAATTGTTGGCGAGGCGGGAATTCTTGTGCCACATGACCCAACGGCCTTCGAACAAGCTTTCGGGACTCTCATGACGAACCACGCACTTCGAGAGTCCTTAGCCAAGAAGGCCAGAAAAAGGGCGCTGCAGTACGACGGCAGAGTCATGGAACAGGCCGAAGCAAGCCTGTACACAAGGGTCTTCAGCAAGCGATGTGTTGAAGACTCTTCGTTGACAGATCATTTCCTTTATCTCGAACAGGGACCAGCTCGTCATCTTCACAGAGCACGAATGAGCTTCCTAAGAGATAGAGTCCTACGATTGTGCAAAGGAAAGGAACGGGTCAAGATTCTGGATCTCGGATGCGGTGATGGCGTCGTAGCAGGCCATATTGAACAAGTCCTTGGAACGGAAGACAGACTCATATGCATCGACATCACCGTTGAAAGACTGCGGAGGGCCAAGAGGAATTGTCACAGTGCTGACGTAGTTGCCGGCGACATACAAGCCCTGCCTATCGCGAATGATTCATCTGATCTTGCCATCTTGCATCACGTAATAGAGCATGTGGATGATGACGCTGACGTTCTAAGCGAGTGTAGAAGAGTCATCAAGGAAAATGGAGTACTCTTGGTAGGCGTCCCCAACGAGGGAGGATTCATAGGATCGTTGCTCCGGCGCATTAACAGGCAAAACTACAGGAAATCTGAACATGTCAACTTCTACTCTCGCAAAGCCATGAAGGACTTGATGGAGTCCAACGGTTTTGGGGTTATGGATCTTTCACTATTCGGCTTTGTTTTCCCGCTACTCCCAATTCACTATTGGCTTCTCAGAAACAGTTGGACTTTTTCACTGGGGAACCGACTGACCCAGCTTCTAAAGTTCACAGCAGACTCGCTAATGCTCACTGGCATGAAGACAGATAGGATCGCGAGGCATAGATGAGACTACTCAATCGAAGCCCCCTCAAGTCCGGCAACGTTCATTCCTTCCATATCCTATGGCGACGTACCTAAAACCCGCTGATTCTGCAACTCTTGGATCGAAGATTCTTCTACCATCAAACAAGATGGGACGACGCTTTTCAGACTTGTACGCCGACAGCGTTTTCAAGAATTCCTTATGATCTGCCAGCACAGCAACGCAGTCAGAACGAGATATGATCTCGGAGAATGTCCTAGCCCTTCGTGCACCAAATGTGCATCTCGTGTAGGGATCGTAGACAAGGACTCTTGCACGTCTCTTCAGAAGTGTCCTTATGAAGGGCTCTGCCGGAGAATTTCTGACATCGCCAGTGCCACCCTTGTACGCCACTCCCAGAACTCCCATATTGGCGTTGGAAAGCAACTTCCCTTCTTTCCTGAGCATCTTCTCTATCCGTTCCACTGCGTAGAAGGGCATCAGATCGTTTACTTCTCTGGAAGTGAGAATCACACTCGGTGGCCGTTTTCCCTTCGAGGATAGCGTTAACAGGTACGCATCTTTCGGCAGGCAAGGGCCTCCTACTCCGTACCCTGGTTTGTGAATATTCCGCACTCTAGGGTGAGTGTTTGCGATTCTGACTACTTCCAAGACATCGACGCCTCGTCTTTCGCAAATCAGGGCAAGCTCATTTGCGAATGCTATGTTCACATCTCTGAAGGTATTTTCGGCCAGTTTTGCAATTTCGGCAGCAGCGATGCTGGAGACAACCATTCCTCCTTTGGTTACGCTTTTCAGCAATTCCATAGCAGCAAGGGTGCTCTCCTTGCTGAAGCCTGCCACGATCCTTGTGTTGTTTCTTAGCTCTTCCAGCGATTTTCCAGGAGCCATTCTTTCAGGGCAGTAGGCCAACCAGAAATCCTCACCACACCTAAGTCCAGACAGTGTTTGCAAGTTTTTTACGATCATAGATTCAGTCATTCCAAGTGCCATTGTGCTTGCAATGATAACCAACTTGCCTTCAAGAGGATTCTGACCAACAGTACGGACAACTCTATTGAGAGAAGCCCCGTCTAGCTTTCCGTGATCCATCATTGGCGTCTGAACGCACACAATCACGACGCGGGAGCCTTCCAATGCATGAAAGACGTTGCTGGTTGGAATAAAGCGATTTCTTGCGAGCATCGCCTTCAGTAGGTTCTGAATGTGTCTCTCCTTGAGATAGCATGTTGCGGCTTCTAACAGGCGGATCTTCTCTCTGTCAGAATCCACTCCGAAAACACGGAATCCAGCTTTAGCAACGGACAGCGCAATAGGTAGACCTATGTGCCCAAGACCTATAACAGCGATTCCCGCGCTTTTAGACCTGATTTTGCTGATTAGCTCCTTCACGTTCATTGAAGTTCCTCTCGTATTACTCCTAAGATTCTATTGGCAGCTTTTCCGTCTCCATAAGGTGACTTCGGCAACTTCCTCCCTCTCGTCATTGACTCGATTCCCCTCAGAATGGCCTTCCTTCTGGTTCCTACGACTGAAGCAAACCCTGCGCTTACGGCCTCGGGACGCTCAGTTGATTCTCTTACGACGACAACTCTTTTCTTGATCTGTGGGGCTGTGGCCTCCTCTTGCAGTCCCCCTGAGTCAGTGATTATCACCCTACAATGCTTCATCAGAATGAGAAAGTCCAAATAACCAAGCGGCGGAAGAATCATAATGTTCCCTGCTCTAGCCAGTCTATGGTAGAGACCGAACAGGTGCAGCCTGCTTTCAGTTCTAGGATGCATTGGTATCACTATTGGTAGCGGACATTCGATGAAGGCCTCGACAATGTTTGACAACACGTCCACGTTCTCAACGTTTTCAGCTCTGTGTATGGTTGCCACCGCGTATTCATCAAAACTGATTCTGTCCAGAATATTAGACTTCTCTATAGCAACCGGCATCATCACAGATATGGTATCGATGATGGTGTTTCCTGTGACCCAGATCTTGCCGGGAACATTTTCGCGTAGGAGATTTCCTTTGGATATGAATGTGGGGGCAAACAACAGCCGTGATGCGTGGTCAACCATACGTCTGTTATGCTCTTCCTGCATGCTCCAATCGTAGCTTCTCAGTCCCGCCTCCACGTGTCCGACACTCACATTCTGCTTAAACGAAGCCAGTGCCGCTCCTAGCATGGTGTTTGTATCTCCTTGGATCAGCACTAGCGTGGGCTTGAGTTTCCTGATCAAGTCTTCCGTTCTGATCATTATTCTTGCGGTCTGAGCAGTTGGTCTGTCCACACTACTTGCCAAGTGAAGGCGTTTCGGTATAGGCAAATGAAGTTCTTTCACAAACTTCATGCTCATGTCATATTCATAATGTTGCCCGGTATGAACGAAGTGGAATGGCAGAGAAGCCTCGCGAAGGCTCCTAATTACGGGGGCCATCTTAAGGACTTCAGGCCTTGTTCCAACAATTATTAGAAGTTTCTTCTTCAAATGTGTGAGCCTTTTGCATATGCTGATGCCAAGCCATATAAGATGTTGGCTGCCAGATCTCTCGACACGATTTTTGGAAGGCCGCGCAAGAGCACAATATGATATACAAAGAGTGATAAATGAAGGTTGACCTCAGCATAACAGATTTATTCTGCTGTCACTTTTTGTTTCTTTATTCTTCCGCAAGCGTTAGAAAAGATTCGTGAAGGAGGAAAGATCATCATCTGTCATTCTTGCCAAGAAACCTACTAGGAAAGATACGACGATTTTGGTCGTCGAGACGGAAAGTCAATTTCATCAAACCGTATTGGGGCCTCCGGGAATTCGTCGAAGGCATGTTCTACACGGACACCGAGAACTACGCCATATTGGAAAGATTGACAAATGCGTTTGGAAGCAAGCTCAACATAGCAGGTGTAGTTGTACCGACAAGCAGCGGGAGAACCGCGCTTGAGCTGGCTCTTCGAGTGTTGAAGAAGAACTATCCAGCAAGGCGAAACGTAGTGATACCCACCTACTGCTGTAGAGGAGTATTCGATCCCATAGCCAAGGTTGATCTCGTTCCTGTCTTCGCAGACATGGATGACAACCTCAACATGTCGGTCGACTCTTTTGGCCGCTGTGCGAGCAGAGACACTCTTGCCGTGGTAGTCGCCCATATTGGGGGTTGCGGGGCACAAATAGAACGAATCGTATCGATAGCGAAGGACTACGACATAGTAGTGATTGAAGATGCATGCCAATCGCTAGGGAGAAAGTCTTCAGGCAATCTTAGCGGAACACAGCATGACATGTCCATCTTTTCGCTTGGGTTGGGGAAGAATCTAATGGCAACCGCTGGCGGGTTTCTTGTCTCAAACATCCTGAAGGCGGACGTATCAGAAGAGGCTAATCGCCTCGGAGAGGAGAAGACATCGGTGGTAAGAGCGCGATTCATCGGAGTCGTACTGAAACACTTCCTTAACTTAGGAGGAGACCTTGATCAATATCTATTTAGTTCCTATGAATACAGCAAGATGCATGCCCTCGATGCTGCATTGGCCTTATCACAACTGGATAGGCTCGATCCCATTATACAACGAAGGAGGAAGAACGCCAAAGCGATAGGAGACGTCGTTTGTAGAGTGAATCTCAACACCAGACTGCAACAAGACAAAGAGCACATCTATACAAAGCTATCTCTGATCTTCGAGAGTTTGAAGGAATGCAACAGACTGAGAAGTGCGTTGGATAGGGCAGGCATAGAGACGGAGTCTATGTATGTTCCTCTACACCTGAGAAGGTTGACACCAAGTTGCAGCATTGAGGAGTCTCTGCCGCATTCCGAGAGAATGTATAGGAATGTGTTCAATGTTCCAGTGAGGCCAAACCTTAGTGAGGGGGAACTACACAGAATAATCAGGGCGATAGAGAGTGCCGGAAGACGCTAGACCACAAGACAGACAAACGATTGAGAAGATGAACAGAGTGAAATACGAACAGTACTACAGCGCCGCTTCATTGTGCCCCGTAGGTTGTGCCGAGGAGGATGAGTATTTCAGTGAATTAACTAGGATAAGATTTGCTCTAATAACGAAGTATGCGTACGGCAAGACAGCATTGGATCTCTGTTGTGGGACGGGATACCACTTGCTAGAGACTCGACATCTTCTGAAAAGTGGTGTCGGCGTAGATTTCAGTCTGAGGATGATCTCCGCAGCCAAATCTAAGAAGGAAATGATGCATGTTCAGAACGTAGAGTTTGTTGTCTGTAATGCAAGGCAGATTCCTTTCAGAGAGGGAACCTTCGACTGCGTATACTCTTTCTCTTCGTTATACTATATCCCATGGCATGAAGAAGTTGTTTTCGAAGTGGCAAGGGTCTTGAAGCCCGGTTCCATCGCCATATTGGAATTCGGCAATCTTCACAGTCTCAACACAATAGTATGCAGAGCTTACCCTGAGCTGGCAATACCTTGCCACATAGCGACCAGCGAGATGAACGAGACTGTTCGAGATGCCGGCTTGGAAGTTCTGAGACGCAGGCGATTTCAAATACTTCCTCTATGGGGCAATAAACCGTGGTGGCTTAGACCTCTTCTTCATCCATTGTGGAAACGAGTGCTGAAAAGAGAGATAGGGCAAAAGATGATCGATGAACACATATGCAGTATGCGCGTTCTTGGAAGTTATTGCTTCAGACACATCCTCATCTGCAGGAAAATCTGAAGAGGGCACACAGACCTTGCCACAAGAGTGATCCTGAAAACAGCCTGCGAAGGAGGAGTTGCTGAGAGAAGTGCCGGGATCCATTTTCTCAAGCAAGGTTCGTTGGCAACCAAGCCACTTATTGCACAACTATCGCAGGGCACTTCAATGGATCAAGAACAATACTATCCCTGAGCAAGGCATTGCCGTCAGTTCTGAAGTAAGATCACCCTATTTGGAGGTGACTGGCTACTTGATCCCGACGCTGTTTGACGCTGGAGAGAACGATCTGGCTGAACGATACGCAGATTTCCTTTCGTATGTGCAGCTCCCCAATGGTTCATTTGCCGGGTCGGATGGAAGTGAATATGTTTTTGACACTGGTCAAGCCCTCCGAGGGCTAGTAAGCGCCTTTGGATACGACGAAAGATTCGAACCATTCGTCTTTAAAGCAGCAGACTATCTAGCGTCTCACATTGAGAAAGACGGTCAAATACGTTCTCCGTATGGCAAAGAAATACCTGAGCACGTTCATGTGTTTGTTTTGCCTCCTCTCGTGCAGGCAAGTAGGGTTCTTGATAGACCTGATTACTTCGAGAAAGCTAAGGTGGCACTTGCCTATTACGAGCGAGCTTCTGACGTTCTGGATATTGGTTGCTCAACTCACTTTCTCGGCTACATCTTGGACGGTTTTATTGACATGGGAAGGCGCGACCTTGTTCATCCTTATGTGAAAAGCGTCTTCTCCCGCCAAAGGAACAACGGCAGCATCCCGGCCCTTCCAAACGTGAGGTGGACCTGCAGTGTTGGTCTTGCTCAGCTGGCAATAGTCGGA
>Ga0209725_1002240_pt1 | contig 10498 bp, 11 predicted proteins | sample I18A1metaG_FD_184145 | JGI IMG/M metagenome (GOLD analysis project Ga0209725, IMG submission 184145) | Lake sediment bacterial and archeal communities from Gulf of Boni, Indonesia to study Microbial Dark Matter (Phase II) - ​I18A1 metaG... | ecosystem: Environmental > Aquatic > Freshwater > Lake... | reverse complement strand
TCCTCTTGCTGTCGCCCATTCAAAAATCCTCCTTAAGCCTTTAGGTCAAAGCAGTTCGAATTTAAAATTGTCTATTATTTAGGGCAGATATGAAAGCGAGAAAGGTTTAGAGGTTTTCTTTCTTTACCTTTCAGTGTAATAGAGTACATCAAGTGACGGAGAGGAGAAACGAGCTTAATAGTTCAAATAGCCTACAATAGGCAGATAGATCGGGCTCGTAGTCTAGTCAGGATGAAGACGCTGGCCTCCGGAGCGTTGTTGGACAATTCTAGCGAATTGCCAACCGGAGATCGTGTGCCTACAACCGAATTACTATCTAAGTTCAAGGATTTCTGTAAGATTGATCTTAACCTCTCAGATAGAACAATCGACGATAGTTGTGGACATCTGTTCCAGATAAGACGTTTCTTGGAGTCAATAGACAAATATCCTATGCAAGTAACAGAGGACGATATTCGAACCTATTTAGCTCAGTTCAAAACAATGAGTTCATCTACTTATGCCAATGTCTTGAAATCGCTTAAGGTCTTTTTCAGAGACTTCTTAAAAATGCCGAACGTTGTCGAATCATTCAAGTTTCCAAAGAAGACCTATTCAATCAAAACTGTTCCAACCAAGGACGATTTACTACGGTTCTTCAAAGATTTGGACAGTCTTACCTCTCAAACCGTGTTCCTTCTGTATGCAACTAGTGGTATGCGAAAAAATGAACTATTGACCTTAACCATTGAGGATATTGACCTAGAGAATCGAATCATTATTCCAAAGAATGCACATCAAACAGGAACAACAAAGAAATCAGGACTCACGTTCTTCAATGTTGAAGCTCAGAGTTACCTAAGACGATACTTGTTAAACCGACAGATCGACGACAACCGTGTTTTTCCGTTCACTGAGGTAGTAATTCGACGCTCGTTTAGCAACGCAAACAAGAAGACTGGTTTACACATCACGCCTCAAGTTCTAAGAGAGTGGTTCTGTTGCCAACTTGGGGAACTAGGCGTTCCAGATCGGTATGTTGACGCATTTTGTGGACGAACCCCACAATCAGTCCTAGCGAAACACTACACGGATTACTTACCGGAGAAATTGAAGCGAATCTATGACAACGCGAACTTGGCCGTAGGAGTGGTCTAAGATGCAAGTCGTTGAATATCAGACAATCCTACACGACCTATTTCCGTCGATAGAATCACTGACTCAGAAACCGTCTTACCAATGGCTTAACACGATTGAGGTTCGAAAACTAATCATCTATGGACGCGAGAAAAGCGGTAAGACGGAGTTAGCGCGTAAACTATCGGAAATGTTGTCGAGCGATACGGTCTTGAAAACTGTAACTTCGTCATCTGTCGAAACGCCGACCAACTAATGCGGTTTGGATTGGACGAAACCAAGCTAGTCAACGTTCTGGTTTGGGACGACGCAACACTTCAACCGATTGACCGAGAAACAGCAAGTCGATTTTTCAGAATACGACATTTGTTCAAACGCAAGAACGGTCTAATCATTGCCATAGTGATTTGCCATAGACTGCACGGGATACCGATTGAATTCAGAACCGAACCCGACTATATTTTGTTCAAGTCTCTACCGATTGGATATGATAAGTCGGTTGTAAAACGGTTCGTCGGAACTAGGGGAATACGATATTTGCAAGAAATCATAGCGAACGGCGATAGATCAAAAACCTTAGTTTACGACGCCAGAAAAGACGTAGCACAGACAATCGAGCTACCACTAGCAACACGAAACTATCTGAGAACACTCTATCCGCGCAAAACAAGTCTAGGCTTACTCGGTAAAACGGTATTCATTGGTTGGTTGGTTTTCGTCGGATACTTGATCTGGAACGTGATAAGTCGAATCGCATAAACCCGTTTCTTTTTTTATCCTACTGTATTTTTGTGAACAGTAAGTCAACTTTAAGGGTAAGATGTCGCAAACATTCTGACAGAGTTGTTAGAAAAAGTTGGAAAGCGGCTCTGTTGGAAAGAATAGACTAACTCGGTATGGGAGACGGGTGCCAAGACCGCTACCAATACCGAACCCTGAAGAGGACGAAGGATATGTTCCATTGGAGACAAAACCATTGAAGATAAAATACGAGAAACAATGTCCCTATTGCTCTAAGGTTGTGAGAGGCATTAACTCGTCAATCTTGGAGATCAACTACGCATTACATAAGAAATGGCACGAAATCCAGATCGCTGAACTGGCGAAGAAAAGTTTAGAAATGGAAAAGAAACAGTAGAGCTTTTGGTCTTGAATCCGTTTGTCCGAACAAACGAATATTCTCTGAAAATTATCTCCAAAATTTGCCCTAATCCTCTTGGACGGGCTAAATAGAATTTTGAATTTCAGATTAATTCACACTTTTTGCAGACTTTTGTAGATTAATTTTTTTTCTCAGCAAGTAAAGACGGGGTAGGTATTGCCAAATTCGGTTGCTATCTTCTTATATATCGAGCTAGGCAATAATTCAAAGAGGATTTCTATGAACTCGGTTTCACTTTTTCTTGAATGGTTGGAAATGCCCCCTTGGTACTATTTTTTCAGTCTCATAATAGCCGTCTTTGTTTCAGTCTATTTTTATTTCAAAAGCAAAAGAGTGAGATCGCCGCGTTATTCCGTTCGCAGCTACAATATTATAGCAGGTTTACCCAAGATTGAGTCGTTAGAAATGCTTTATGCTGGACAAGGAATTGAAAATCTAACTGCAACAAAAATATTGTTTTGGAATGCGGGACGCGAAACAATCGATAGCGAAGATGTTGCTGAGAAGATAAGCGTGCACGCCAAGAATGGATACAAAATTCTTAATGCAAGCGTTGTTGAAGAAAAAGAGACAGCAAACAAGTTCTGGGTGCCGTCATATGATCAGTCACAGGCTCAACTAGATTTCGAGTATATAGACAAAGATCAAGGAGCCGTTGTTCAAATTCTTCATACGGGAAAGTCAAGTGAAGACCTTGAGATTCGCGGAACGATAAAAGGAGCTGGGAAACTAACCCGTGTTCCAATTATGCATCCCCACTTTGTCCGCGACACGCTATGGCTGACTATGATAACTGTTGCGAGCGCCATAGCTTTTCTGGCCTACGGAATATCTCAAGCACAGGAGTTGTTCGTAGTTGTGAGTTCTTTTGCTGCTGGTTCGGCGATTGGCATAGTTTCTGGTTACGTAACACGATTTTATAGATCAAGAATACCAAAGGGATTTGACTCATTTGAGGAGGGCCCCGAAAAAATATAGACATTGGAACGGTATTTCCAACGGCCGGATGTCTTCTCCAAATCTACGCGAATCTATAATCCTCTTGGACAGACAAAATAAGAAAACGATTCCGACCATAAGAAATTTTAGAGAACCAAAACTACAACCTTCTTAGGTGTCAAAAACGGAAACATTCATTGCAAAAGCCATATTGATCGTGTTAATAGTCACTGGATTTGCATTTATGGCATACTCATATCAGACAGGAACGTCTAGGGATTTGTGGATTGCCTACATAGTTACTGGTATTCCTATAGCCGCTGCGGTTGTTATTGGTTTTCTCGTCCTTTTTCCTGTCGTTCTACGATTCGCAACAAAGCGAAAGATTGAAAATTAAGAAAAGGTCGAAACGCGAAAATTGGACTGGGACTTCTATTTGTCGGTTTCATTCTCCAAGCCTATAATCCACTTAGACGGACAATTTGGAATTTCGAATTTCCAGATAGAATTCACGAAAATGCTAACAGTTCTAGATTAATTTTTATTTTCGCCAAACAAAGGGATATCCGACTGAAAACTTCTAGACGGGGCGATTGTTGGTGAGTCGTATTAAAGACGCTTATAGCAGATATGATATTGCGAAAAGCCTATTGGTTAAGGAAGACTATGCCGGAGCGATTCGAGAAGCACAGCAATGCGTTGAGCTTTCGGTTAAGGCACTTCTCGACACCTTGAACATAATTTACATAGTAGTAGGCCACGGGAAAAAGAAAGCAATACCCCACGATGTCAGTGAGAAGATTCCAGAGGCATTTGAGAAAGTCGAACATTTACTTGGGGAACAGCTTGATGTTCAGAGGACATATTTCGCCCAAGCCGCAGTTATCCTCAAACTTTTGACTGGAATAAAAGATTACGCGGCATATGGAATTACAGGCTTACAAGTAGGAGCAAAAGACATTTTCAATTTTGCATTTGCCAGAGAATTAGCAACTATTTTAGTCAACCTATCTTACGAGTCCTATCTCCATATGTTTGTGACGATCAATGAACTGCGATCAAGTAAGAGATAAAAAGAACTTGTCGGAATGCGAATGACGATTCTGTTCCTTATTTCTATATGGGGATATGTCAACTGAGAAGTTGTAAGCCGAAAAAACCGAGATAAACCCGTTATTGGGAGAAGCTAAGGACTAAACCCCATCCAATGAACAACAAGACCAAAATCCAAACCCAGAAAGGTCTTCTATATTTTATCCAACGTGTCTTTTCAACTTGATCTTTGAGATAAGTGTGTATTCCAAAATCGTAACCAAATCTCTGTCTCAACCCCTTCTCGATAGCCCTCAGTCGAGAAAAAGTCATATTATCAAGTTTCTTTGTTGTGTCATGGAAGACAAATAGCCATAGAATATAGAGCAAGATTGAGACGATAGCCACAGCGAATTTTGTGTCTAGAGTCAACCCCTTGTTTGTAGCAGTATTTCCTAGAATCAGAAACGATGCCGCTACTAGGATAGCGCCTACACCGAGCGTGATAGTACCTCTATTCTGGATTTCTCGGTTCATAGTCTCATAGTCTTTCAAAACAACATCAATGTGAGTCTCGGCAGTATTACATACTCGGTCTATATACAGAAGATAATTTACGCAGTCTTCTTTCCGATCTTGTTCCGTTTTTTCATACTCAGACCAGAACCAACTAACGACTGCCAGAGTTATGCCTACGGCAAGAACAATGCCAAACACAACGTAATTCATTCCAGAATCCCAAAGATCGTTATCTAATTGACGTTATTTAACCATTGACTTGAACTTCTTGGAATGTGAATGACTCTTCTATCCCTTATTCTCTATAGGGAAAGCATCAACTGAGAAGTTCATCAATCATAAATTCAACCTTTTGCTTCGACTTACTATATTTCTCCAACCATTCACGAATATACTCGCGGGAAATTTTCTTACCACTCGGAAATTGAACCGCTAAACCGTTGTCGTCTTCAACCTTATGCTGATAAAATTCCTTCGATGTCCAAGACCGCGAACCGACATAACGTTTTTCACGACACAGAGCATATGAATTGTAGGTCTCTCTGAATCGTTTGTCGTCTGCTCGGAAACTTTCCGCTAAATCATCTGACCTTAATTCTAACATCTCGTAATACCAACGTCCAAACTGCAATTCCTTAGCCTTGCTTGATTTAGTTCTAATCGTTCCCTTGATCTGTCTTTTCGCGGTCGCTAAGTCGGGTAGTGTGGTTACAATTCTTAGCCAGTCGGAGAACTCGATTTTAACGCCTTGAACCGCATAAACGTCTTTATTCAAGTAATAGAGTTTAGGCCGAAAGATGTACGGTTGTTCTCCATATCCCTTCGATTCTAGGACAACGGGTATCCACCATTCTTTCTCTAAGTCGGTTAAATCGAACATTTTGCCTTCAAGTAGTTTTTCCACAAATAGTGAATCTGTATCGCAATAATGGACAGGCTTAGGCGCACGATCAAAAATTCGGCTCATAATCAAATGACTCATAGCTGAACCCGTTGAATATGCCGGAAAATTTGACGTTGAACTTGGTTGAGGTTTAGACATCCCGAGTGAACCTAAAGACGCATTGGCAATATTTTTGATTCCGTGTTTTTCGAGTAGATCAACATAGCGTCCTTCAAGTTTCTGCATAGTCAATCTGGCATAACGGTCGTGTAGTGATCGGTCGTTTGAAGAGACGGGTTTAAGACCATAGAACAACTCGTTGATTTTCGCTTTACTTGCTTGAAGATCATAAGTGTGGTATAAACCGACTATCTTTCCGGTAACGTAGTAATTTCGTTTCTCAGTCCTAGTCGGTAAACCCCAAAGGTCATCCTGTGACTCGAAAGAACCATACAACCAACAATACGGATATTGGAAATTAGAAAATTTAGAAATGGTTTTCCCAATTTCAATATCATCCAACTCGTTTGGGCTCATAGGTTCAACATCGGCGATTCGCAAACAATCCGACGCAACAACTGAAACTGGATACAATGAAGAAACGTCCAAGTAGTGAACTGAGGGAATTGCACCGACGGAAAACGCCTCATTCCGTCCCGCAAATTCCGCTAAGTCGTGAATCATCATATGCAGATTTTTGACGATAACCGTCCTACCGATTCTAGCGTTAACCTGTGGAAATTTGAAGTACCGTCTGGAAATTGTACCCCATGAATAAAACTGTTTCAAGTCAGGTTTATCGACGAAACGCGGTAAAAGTTCAGTTTCCAGAAACTCGGCCGCTCTACTCGTAATTCTGGCGTCCTGTTTGACGCGGTCGTTCATTAATCGCCATTCATCTTCAGTCTTAGGCTTGCGAACCCCAAACCAATCATACTTGGAGACTTCGACCTTATGGAGACTTGAATCATTGTAGTATTCCGACAGAAATTTGCCGACTTTCTCCAATGAACCGTAACCTAATGGTTTGAAAAATGGTTGAATATCGAGAACAAGGGTTTTACCCGACGACCTTACAACCGTAAATCTCTGAATTGTCTCCGCGTCCAAATCAACGGCCTCGGTCGGTTCGTCAACGCCCAACAATTTCCAAGACGCAAAAGTTCCGAACTCAGGTTTAAGCGTCCACACATAAAGTCGGGTTAAACGCTTATTCTCTAAGAACCGTTTGGCGTCGTCTGCATTCCGATACGCAAAATTTGAGTTATGACCGTCTGAAAAAGCAATGTTAACGACGTCGTCCTCAATTTTTCGACCGTAAGAGAGGTATTCGGAATCACAACCCCAATACAATTTTCGACGCAACTAAAAACCTCTCGGAATGCGAATGACCGTTCTATCCCTTTATTCTATAAGGGCAAGGCGCAAGTGAGAAGTTACCATTAATCTTCCCACGTTGTACTTATGCTCTTTCTTCGTCCGCATTTTCTGCACTCGAAATAAGCATATCTTGGAGTTTCGCGGTAGCAGTTCATCTCGGATTTACATTCTGGGCACTTCAAAGTTCGAGGTACCACATACTCAGCACCACACCAACAACAGAATCCGTTTTCCCACCTGTGATAGCATGTTTCAGATCCAACATTATCCCCCATTTCTTACATCACTCTCCTCAATAATACTGAAAGTTTAACCGCAATCGGAGGAAATTATAAAGAAGGGGTCAAATTTGGTATACACAAAACAGTTGAAGATGAAACTGGAATCGCAAAGAAAGATCTATAACTATCTTCTCCGCAAGAAAGGGGAGTATTGGGCGTCTTGGACTGAGCTTTTGAAGGCAAAAGAGATCGGGTTGTCAAAGAGAGCGCTATCAAGAAATCTGAAAGAAATGCTGAAACCTAACTCGGAATTACGGTTGATTAAAGAGAAGCGTCCATTTGATCCGCATGGTTTCCGACTTGAGGAAATGCATAGAGGTGCAGGCATCTTCAAGGGCGTTCTCAAGGAAGATGCAGACTACATCAAAGATAGGATGGTAAAACGATTCGAGAGATTTCGCAGGAATCATAGCGCAGAGGAAATAGTATTCAATCCTCAACTCTTTGAAAGGATAATTGGCAAGAACAGATTCTATCGGCGAAAGCGGTACTTGAAGATACTCAAGAAGTATTTCAGACAATTCGAGAGGATCGGTTACTCGATAAAACGGCCGGATATAATACACGGCGGAGACCTCAAAGATCGTCCGACTGATGGAAGCGACTACTCGATTATGAGAGCATATAAAGACGAAAAAGGCAATCTTGTCGGCAGGCAGTTCTTTAGGAAACTTGTCAAGAAAACTAAAGGATGAAGAACACGCATAATCTACGTTCCGATAAGTCCAGTTCTACCCGTCTAAAGATCGAATCTTGGTTATTGTTGTATCAAGTTCTTCAAGACATCGTGGACAATCTTCCGCCAAAAAAACTTTTCATAGACAAAAACCATGAGTATCGCCAAACCAATAGCTATGGCAACCAATATCAAGAGACCCAGCCACAAATTATCGGTAATCATAGCGGCAGGCGCTGCTAGGCAAAACGAAATTCCCCTGAAAAAGTGTTCGTACGAATCCTCCTTCCGCTTCGAATATTCCTCGGCCAATTTTTTGAATTCACTCGAAGATATGATCCTCCTACGAAAAGCGTCTACGACATATCTATGAGTCAAATGTGCACTAATCCAAAAAGCCAGATAAACGCCACCCGTACCTAACCCCACTAGGAGAGAGAATCGAGACGAAGGATTGAGGCTGAAAACTTTTTGAATGAGAAGCACGTTTCCTACAGAAACAGACGCCGCCAGAAGCACTACCATGTCATGGATGGTCCGATCTAGAGCTTTGAGCCTCATCTCTGTGCTTTCGCGGTATATTGCGCGACAGTAAAGCACATATGGAATCAGTGCGATCCCGACCACTACTAAAACAATCTGCCAAATGTCTATTGTAATGGCGGGAAGGAGTCTCGTCACGACCGTGACTGTAATTCCAGCCAAAGAGATGGTTAGCGGCAAGGTTAGCAAGTATAGAGAATCGATGGAACTGATCCTCTGTCTCTCCTCTATTCGAGCGGTTACCTCAAGAAGCTCTTGAATAGAACTCATATCGCTCATGCAAGATCACTAGATTTAAGACCCCTTCTGCTTCTTCAACCATTCGTCGTTGGCAATTAACTCTTTCAAAGAGTCATGTCTCGACAAGAACGCGGCGCATAGTATTCTAGTCAGTACTACACATAGAAGAACTACTCAGAATCATTATCCTTGATCTTTAAGGCAATAGGAAAGTGGTCACTGTATCCAAGTGGATCTCTTGGTTGGCGCACGAAAAACGTATTGCACAGGATTCAAGGATATTTGATTTGCTGAAAAGCAGACTGAAAGATTCAGACGATATCGTTCGTGAGCAACTGCTCTACGTCTTGGACTACCTATTATGGTATGAGAAAGACGAACATATCAAAACACGATTTACAGAATCCTTTAGACCTATTGTACTTGATATGGCATCTCACGACTCGAACACTCAAGTTCGAAGAAATGCGATACATGCGTTGCCAAAGATGGCCAATCAGGATGTGCTGAATGTTCTGTTCAGGATGTTGGAAAGCGATGAAGATGCGTACAGCGGACTGGAAAGCTCCATTCATTCAGCATTACGCAGTTTAGCAGAATCCAACTACCGAGCAGAAATCCAAGAGAGACTGTATGAATTGCTCAAAAAGACATCTGCATCAGCCAGACCAAGAATAGACAAGATATTCGATGAATTACGACGGAGATAACGGGCGTCCTTTACACAGGTTCAAGACGACAGAGGAATCGATTTTTCTTAGAGGGTTAAGAAGGGTAGTAGAGGGCGAAAAATCCGCATAATGCCCAAGAGTTTTCGACGGCTTAGCCGGATAAGGTAAATACGCATAACTAAGCGTAAAAGAACACACGCTTCAGTAGCAGACGATCAATTCAGACTAGCTAAAGGAATGGATTTCACACGAATGAGAGCCAGTCCCTAGGTCGATACCGTATATAAGGCGAAGTTTATCGTTTCTTCTTTTCAATAATCACGCGAGTATCATCTGTCCAAACGTAAACAGTATCGCCGTCTTTTATCTCCAACAATTCCGCAATTTCTTTGGGAATTGTAACTCTTAGGGAATGTCCCACGAAACCGACTTTGACCTCAAACCGAACAACCATATTTGACACCGATCTAGTTTATACTTGGGCTATACTTAAATATGGGTCTATACCCAGTATATACCGATGCACGACGCGATGACGCAAAGCCAAAGGAGTTGGGAAAATGCAAACCCTTGTAAACCCGTGTATACCCGTGTCCACACGTGTAACGCGAAAGAACGTTACAATCACAATCGACATTCAACTAATCGAAAAAGCAAGAGAACTCGGACTAAACATCTCAAAAATAACCGAGAACGGTTTGTTGAACTACATAACAAGCATAGAACAAGGTTTTTCAGGGCAAACGGAAACATTCATCAGGGCTCGTAGTCTAGTCAGGACGAAGACACTGGCCTCCGGAGCCGGAGATCGTGGGTTCGAATCCCACCGAGCCCGCCAAGAAAGTGGAGAACTGACACTTGATCGAGAACCCCTTCGGGGAATTCGCTAAGGAATGTGAAGCTCTACTTAGGAAAGCCTTGGTCAGTTTGGATCCTAATTACGCGAGTATTCGACTTGAGTTTGAGATCCCACCTGCGCTTGAGTTCGGCGAGCTCGCATCTTCAATCTGTTTTGAGCTCTCTAAGAACCTGAAGAAGCCTCCGCTAGGATTAGCG
>Ga0209725_1002238_pt1 | contig 10504 bp, 12 predicted proteins | sample I18A1metaG_FD_184145 | JGI IMG/M metagenome (GOLD analysis project Ga0209725, IMG submission 184145) | Lake sediment bacterial and archeal communities from Gulf of Boni, Indonesia to study Microbial Dark Matter (Phase II) - ​I18A1 metaG... | ecosystem: Environmental > Aquatic > Freshwater > Lake... | reverse complement strand
TGCGTGACGTTACGGGAAATTTGAAGGCGTTCTCAAGTCAGAAGTTTCGGTGTACAAAGTGTAACTCTAAGTTTAGGCGGATTCCTTTGCGCGGAGTTTGCCCTAAATGCGGCGGCAAAATCTCCTTGACAGTTTATCGCGGCACAATTGAGAAGTATCTTGAGGTCGCTAAGGAGCTTGTCTTGAAGTATGGCACTGGTCGAACAGACTTAGAGGCGAGTAAAGTCTCATACGCAGATTTCAAGGATGACAGTCTATGGTACTATTGGCAGAGGCTTCTTTTGATTGAGAAGGAGATCGATTCTCTCTTTCAAGAGCGCAGACGCGAACATGAACAACGTGGGTTAAGCGACTATATGTAATGTAGCGAGGCTACAGGTTTGCCTTTCCATCCAAACGCGTTCTTGCAGCTCAAAAGGAATGTGAAGGCTGGACTCGTCGCTAGGACTAAGATTCTTAACGTCCTTGAGACCGGCAACAAGAGCGCACGAGACCTTTGCAGAGAGTCAGGGCTCACATATGCATGCGTAATTTATCACTTGAAATCCTTGAGGACTGAGAAGCTCATTTCTCGATCTGGTGGTAAAAGGCCCTTCAGGTGGGCTCTAACCAATTTAGGACAACAGAAACTTCTCTAAGCATATCTCTGATGGAAGAATCCTAAGGCATATTATCTCTTGAGATAAGGTGGCTCTTCAGGACAGATCGATACAAGATCGTTATATGCCGCCTTTATTGCTTCGACCGATAAGTTGCGCGTTCTCATCACTGGGCTCTCACCAGTCAAATCATACTTGTCTGTATCTTCGCTGACTACTGTTATCCCTAGTTCATTGGCATGTGTGTATAAGTTTGTTCCGGGAAACGGGGTAGTCATGCTAACGTAGATGAATGCGCCCATATCTTTCAATTCGAGCATGAACTTCTTCGTCTCCTTCACAGTCTTCCAAGTGTCTTCGGGGTGAGGAACCATGAAGCTGCAAACGGGCAGGATCTTCGCTTCGACAGCCCATCGAACTGCTCTCCTCACTTGATCCAGATTAATCCCTTTCTTGATCGTCCTCAGAATCTTCTCTGAGCCTGACTCAACTCCGAATTGGATTGCAGTACACCCTGCCTCGGCCATCTCTTGTAGTATAGGCTTATCTATGAAGTTGGCTCTAGACTCACATACCCACTCGACTTTCTTCGCAAGGTTGCGCAAAAGCTTGCAGATCTCTCGAGTCCTGTCTCGAAAGACAGTGAACGTATCATCTGCGATGAAGAAAAACTTCGGATTGAAATCGTTTGCCACCTTCTCGGTTTCAGCGACAACGTTTGCAGGGCTTCTCACACGGTATTTTCCTCCAGACATGGCTTCTGCTGCGCAGAAGATACATTTCGATGGGCATCCTCGACTTGTGATAATTGTTCCGGGCGAGAGGTACTTGTCCAATTGCATCAGATGTCTTGCGGGGAACGGTAAGCGGTCGAGATCCTCGATTAGAGGCCGGCCAGGATTTTTCGAGATCACATTATCTTTGCGGTATGATATCCCAGCGACCGGTTCGAGTCGTTGATCTCCTTTTAAGAGCTTCTGGCAGAGTTCAAGCATTGTTAGTTCCCCTTCATGGCGAACCACGATATCCACCTGCTGGTTCCTAAGCGCCTCAGCATCCGCGAATGTGACATGTGGGCCACCGAGGACTGTAACAACTTTAGGATCAAGTTCCTTTGCGATCGCAGCGACATTCAATGCATTCTTGTAGGTGCTTGTTGTGGTTGTGATTCCCAAAATCTTCGGCTCTCTCTTCTGGAGTTCCAACTCAACTCCTTTTCTATCTGGGTTTTCGATAGATAGATCGATCAGTTCCACTTCGAATCCATTTTCCAGAAGCGTCGACGCAAGATAGCCAAGTCCAAGGGGCGGACATACTATAACCTCTTGCGCATATTGACGCAAATGTTCAGGCATCGGCGGCTGCAGTAGGAAAATATCAGACATGTACTTGCCTCTTAATCACGCCCGCGCGGAAAGTATAGCTCATTCGCATTATCTCTAAGCAGTTTCTGCGCGAGGAGAAGCCCTTCTTTTTGAGTGAAGTTGTCATCCTCTACTTTCTCAGTCAGTACTCTCGATATGTTCTCTCTTGCCAAGAGGGCATGCCCATAAACTCCTTCAACGAATCTGTAGTCTCCGCCGAACCCGAGGATTTTGTTGCTGGGCACAGTATCTATAAGTTCTGAGAGTACACGACGAGCCACCGTCGGCGATATTATGTGAAGCCAACATAAGTCTACGTAGACATTTGGAAAATTCTTCGCAAGTGCTGCGAGCTCGCCTGTATATGGGTATCCGCCATGAAATACGTCGAACTTGACCTCCTTGTACTCCATGAATAGGTTGATAAGATGTACAGGATTTGAGCTTGTGACTACGTTTTCATTTCCTTCCTGAAGACCGGTATGAACCTGAATCGGGAGTTGATGAATCCCTGAGAGCTGAAGAACCCTGTGAACGACGAAGTCTTGGAGAGGCTTAGCTTCCTCGAAGGAGATTCCTTCCGGAATGTTCATTCTCGCTCCGTCTGGCAACTCAATTCGTCTGAAGACCCTTTGAGAATAAATCTTATTGAATACATGTTCAGCATCCGAGATAGTCGTCTTTTCGAAGGTTATAGGCCTTCTATAAGCTAATGCTATCTTCACTCCCACGATGGACTTAGACAGTTTCTTGAAGCGTAGCTCTAGCGCTTCAGTCAGGTCTGAGAGCGAGTGAATCTTCACCTCACATTTTCTCTCCAAAGCTTCTATATCGCCTCTCTCCTTCAAGAGGATAAAATCATCAAAACGCATTACGGGCGCAAACAATGAACTGTCCACGTCAACGGTCTCATTATCGAGAATTGACAAGTCTACGCCTGCTTTCTCCTTCAATACCCACTTGTATAGCCCCGGCCTATTCGCTGATCGCATTTTTGCCTCCAAGTCTTTGTAGGTTCTTTCGTTTAGGCCATCGACACCGTATAGGCCCTTTACAGCTAGATTGAGGGCTCTAGCGTAACCAGTATTCTGAATCTTCTGCCAGAATGGGGCCAAGAGCTTCCATCTCTCGTTGAGCGGTAGGCTTGTGTTGCGAACTCTATACAGTACTTCTCTGGGCATGCCGGCAGAAACCAAGTCTGAAGAGAGGTAATGAATTAGGAAGGTTGCAAAAGGGTCAGGCTTACCTTTTATGCGTTCCGACTCTTGCGGCAAATGTTCGTGTGTGTCTATGAGTTTAGTCTTGTCGACTGCACGCCTAATGACATCGTAGTTTGCTGAGTTTCCTCTCATTCTAGCCATCCTCTCGTGCAGTCTTGTCGATTCAAGCATATAAATTCAAAGTTAATCAGTTGCGTACAGACGCTCTGGAAAAATATCAGTGCATTTATTCACGCGGCGGCGACCCACGAAAAGTGCAAGCGATCCTCGAAGGGAACTGTCACGCTTTAAATGTTCGGGCTTCCTAGTCAACATGTTAAGGAATGAAAATGCCAGATTTAGCTCTAAGGATAGCACAGATCTCTGATACGCATATCTCTAGATATGGGCAATTCGTCGAAAAGATGTTTAATATTGCCGCTAGAGAGATCAATCGGCTGGAACCTCAACCCGATGTGGTCGTTCACTCTGGCGATTTGACAGACATTGGTGTGCTCGCAGACTATGAAATGGCAGTGGAGAAGATGAAACTACTCAAAGGTAAAGTTGTGATAGCGCCTGGAAATCACGACGAGAGAAACTATGGGCAGTCTCTATTCAAGGAGATAATAGGCCCCATGGACTATGAGGTCAAAGTTGGCAAAGCCGTCGTGTTCATATCAAATAGTCCTCAACCCGATCGCGATGACGGGAGGCTCGGCAGAAGACGCCAAGATTATCTTGAAGAGAAATTGCGGGCTTTACCAAGCGAGACCATTAAGATTCTTGTCTTTCACCACCATCTTGTTCCAGTCCCATATTCTGGGCGTGAGGCTAACGTGCTTGAAGATGCGGGGGACATCTTGGAGATGGTGCTGAAGCATAAGATCAATTTCGTCTTGATGGGGCACAGGCATGTCACAAGAGTCATGAGAATAGACAATACGGTGCTAGTTAACGCTGGAACAATGTCAAGCGCTAGAACACGAGGCAGGCTTGGGCACTCATTCAACCTGATAGATATCTTTGGAGATGGAGCGGTTCAAGTGACTGAGAGAAATCTTACTCAAGGAAAAACTATTCCTATAGCGAAGTATGAGCGTCCCTGCCCAACCTAGAAACTAGGTTAACTCGATCGGCATTCGAGAAGGTTACTTCAAAGACTTTCACTACATTTATTCTAGTTGTTCTAGAACGCCTGCTCGTTCAAGGTCGAACCGAACTCTCGCTATTTCCGCCGTCTTCAAGTTCTCCAGTGGGCTTCGGACGAACCCGCCCGGCAACCCCAGAAGGTTTAGAGTTGTCTTCAACGCGGCTGGAAAACTTCCGACGAACATAGCTCTGAAGATGAAGTGAACTCTCTTCTGTAGGTCTCTAGCCTCATCAACTCGCTTGTCAATGGACGCTTTGTATAAATCCAAGACAAGTTTAGGCGCCACAGCTGCGCTTCCAAGCATCCCGCCTTTAGCCCCAAGAAGTAGGCCAGCCATAAGCAAGGGATCCCAACCGCATAACACTGAAAGCCTTTGTGGAGAGAGCCGTATTATCTCAGTAAGGTCGAAGATCGCTCCAGAGCTGTCTTTTATACCTACAATGTATTCCTCCTGCGAGAATCTGTAAATCATGTCTGGAGTAGTCGCGTTCCCTGCGAAGCTTGGAATATTGTAAACAATGATAGGGAACTTGGTTTCTCGCGCAACAGCAACATAATGGTCCTTCATTCCAACAGCGCTCGGATGAAAATAGTATGGAGTTACTACGAGGGCTGCGTCAGCTCCAGCATCCCTTGCGTATTTAGTGAACTGTATGGTCTTCTTTGTGGATGGCGCACCTGTTCCTACTATTATCCTAGTCTTTCCGTTCGCTTCATCCACGGCGGCGTTCACCACTTGCTCCACCTCTCTGTCCGTGAGCATCGCGAGTTCTCCAGAGGTTCCTAAGACCAGAACTCCATTCAACCCAGCCTTCATGTAGAATTGAATCAATGTTCGTATAGCTTCTAGATCTAGTGATTCATCCTTCTTGAATGAAGTTGGCATCGCAGAGAAGATTCCTTCAGGTGTATATACCAAGCTCTCTCACTCTCTTCGTCTTGAATATAGCTCGTCAGCTACGAAGCTCAGTCCAAGCTGTTTTAACTTCTCTCTTTTGGGTATTCCGTCCGCTGTCCAGCCTGAGATTCTATAGTAGCGTTGCAACATCTCTTGAGCTTTCGCAGTCATACCTTTACATCCCCCTTTGGGAGCCGGCTCGTGAACTACCCTCCATGGGAGTTTATCATCTTTGCTTGTGAACCTCTCTCTAGCATTGAATGAACGAGTTAGATTGTTAATACGTTCTCCGATTAGCATGAACTCCTCTCTTGAAAACTCAAAGCCCGTTGATGCATTCGTCAGATTAAGTAGGTCTTCTTCAACAGATATTGCGAAAGTCGCAAACATACAGATGCCGACGCTATCAATTATCGCCGCTGCCTCAGTCTTCGCTTTAACCACAGCAGGCTTATCCTCGATGGTGAAGGGATCTATTCTAGGCTCCGTTCCCAGCCATTCTGCTCCGTATGTCCATGGCCGAAGATGGCATGCTCCTCTATCCGCCAACATATAGCTAAGAGCAATTCCTTGAGCTGATCGGGGGTCGTAGGCTGGGATCTCCAAGCCTTTAACATGCATAGCGAATTTCTCGGACCCTTTCCCAACATATTCCGATGCCCTCTTTACACCATTCCCAGCCAATCTGCCCAATTCTCCTTCCAAGCGTCCGACAGCATGCACAGCAGCGAGTAGAGCATCATCGTTTCCAAATCTCAATTCTACGCCATTCGTCTCTTCACTTGTGATGAGGCCTTTCTCATAACACTCCATGAGGAAACCAACAGTATTGCCTAAAGATATCGTATCAATTCCATAGTAGTCGCTGTAGTAATCAGCCGCAGTTATAACTTCTCTATTTGAGATTCCACATTGAGGGCCGAAAGCCCAAATCGTTTCGTACTCAGGGCCCTCATCCACAATCCCGGCATATTTCCCACTCGTAAGTCTGCTGACATGACAGCATCTAATGGTGCAACCGAAGCAAGGCTTCCAAGCGCGACCCCCATCCCAAAGATCCTTGCTAAAGGCTTCGCCGCTTACTTCATCTGCTTCATTGAAATATCCTGACTGGAAGTTTCTCGTAGGCCAGCCTCCAGCCTCATTCACTGCCAACGCAATGTTTGCCGTTCCGTAATTCGGTAGACTAACGCTTGTAACTTCATTCTCCCTAATCTTCTGGTTGGCGACGTTACATGCTTCACGAAATTCATCTGGGTGAGCAACCTCCACTTTTGCATGTCCAACAACAGAGATAGCCTTCAAGTTCTTCGAGCCCATCACAGCGCCAGAGCCGCCTCTTCCGGCAACTCCAACATCAGCAATAATGCTCGCTAGCAACCCGAGTTTTTCACCAAATTGACCTATAGACGCAACCCTGACAGTTCTATCCGTCTTATGTCGATCCTTCAAAATCTCCATTGTTTCGAAGACGCTCTTTCCCCAAAGATCCGAGGCATCACGGATATGCGCTTGACCATCTTCAATATGCAGATATGCCGGTTTCGACGCTCGCCCCTCAATTACGATGCCTTCAAATCCAGCAAATCTTAGCTCAGGCCCCCAGAATCCTCCGCAATGTGAATCAAGCCAAGTTCCAGTCAAAGGGCTTCTTGTAGCCACTGAAAATTTGCAGGCAGCTGGAGCCGCCGTTCCAGTGAGAGGGCCGGTCATGAACACAAGTTTATTCACTTCGCTCAGCGGATCCATTTGAGCCTTGAGCTCCTTGAAGAGTAACTGCGCGGAGAAGCCTTTGCTTCCAAGAAAATCTCTGTAGATTTGAGTCGGAATCCTTTCCATTTTGATTTTTGATGAAGAGAGATTGACGCGCAACAGCTTCCTAGGAGTCTGTTCGCCCAATAATATTCTCTCCCAAGTCTAGTGATGAAAGCTGCTTCCGTTAATTTAGCTATTGGAGGACGGGAAAGGTCAACTACTTACTGTCAAACCCGCTCTATGGCTCGCGAGCGCATTTACATGGAAGGCTCTTGCAAAGAGGGCACTTTTGATATTTCCTTATGACTGTTTGTTCAAGGTCTACTTCCAACAAATTGCATACGCTACACAGCCACGCAAGAACGTCGGCTGCCTCATCCTCCATGCTTGCCCTATTATTTTTAACGAGAGCGTCGACGAACTCTCCGACCTCTGAAACGAACCAGAGCATTGTTCGATGCGGGCCTCTCTTTACATCGCGGTGTATGTACATCTTCTTCATTAATTTCTGGAACTCTTCGATTGTAGGCAAACCGTTCGACCCTCAGAAATGCTTACATTTAATGATGACTTGAGCTTATTGAAATATGCTCACTCACTTAGAGGGCTCTCTTTTGGCGCAATCGGAGTTGGCTACGTTCGGTCTGAAAGTCTTAGACAAGGCGTTGGGAGGCGGACTGCCTCGAGGAACAGTTCTACTTCTTGAGGAAGATACTGGCACCAAACCTGATGCGTTGGTTGCACATTTTATTGCGGAAGGGCTCCGGAACGACGAGTTCTGCTACATCTTGAACACTGAGCATCCGCCTAGAATGATAATGAAGATGCTGGCGTCCTATGCTATTGACGTTCAGAGGTTTGTGAACCTTGGTAAGCTATTTCTGATAGATGGGTTCACAGACGCTTTTGGTTGGGAGGAGTTCCAATCGGATGTCAAACATGTCATTCATGATATTCGGAATATAAGAGAGGTTCATGACGTTATTCGCTTCGTCGTTTCATCCGTTAAACCAAAGAGTAATCTTCGTGGAGTTGTCGACTCGCTTTCAACATTGTTGCTTTCTTCACAGGATGAGAGAGCAGTCTTCAATTATGTTCATCATCAAATGGCTGCTCAGAAGAATTACGGAAATACGTTGATCTACGTTCTGCATAAGGGCGCACATAAGCCTGAAACAGTGAAAGCGTTGGAACATATCGTCGATGGTGTGATCGAGATAAGAAGAGTTGAGGAGAAATATGATTCTAAATCTGTTTTACAGATTCAGAAGCTTAGAGAGATGCAGTACTCCACTAAGCAGTACTGGTATCAAGTAGACGCTAAAGGCGTGGCTATGAAACCTAGAATCTAGTATGTGGTCTGATGAAGAAGCACAGCTTGACGATTTTTTCATTTGGGCATAGTAACAGAGCTTTTGATGAGTTCATACGAATTCTGAAGAAGTACGGTATAGAACTTGTAGTCGACGTGAGACGTTTTCCAACTTAAGTGGGACTGGTTTAAGAAAGCCTTCAAGAAGCGTTGAACAGTAGGAATATCATGTACGAGTATCTGGGCGATCTGCTTGGTGGCTTCCGGAAAGGCGGATACGAGAAACACATGAAGACTGAGGAATTCAAGAGTGGACTAAGTCGAGTTAAAGAGCTTGCGAAGAATTGCAGAGTGGCGATAATGTGTAGCGAGAAGATTGTCTTTGTGTCATAGGCGCTTCATAAGCAGAGCGCTTCAGCGTAGGGGCATCCAAGTTATACATATTGTAGATTCTGAGAGAGTGTTCGAGTTGCCGCTATTACATGTTAAAAGAGCGAAATAGCGTGCGCCGTTCTCAAATTGAAGAGCATCTTCTCTGCAAAACCTTAATTCGACAGTTTGCTCCAAACTGAGTATGCTGAGGGTTGAGATATGTCTACGCCTCGTGAATCCTATGATAAAGTTTTCCAACTTCTGCAACAGCATCATGACTGGTTCTCGAAGAGCATTCCACTAATCGCAAGCGAGAATGTTCCGAGCCCAGCGGTTCGAGAAGCGATCATAACGGATTTCGGAAATCGCTATGCGGAGGGGTGGCCTGGAGAGAGAGTTTATGCCGGTTGCATCTATATAGACCAAGTTGAACTTCTTTGCGTTGAATTGGCTAAGAAGCTGTTTAATGCTGAGTTTGCTGATGTGCGCCCGGTTTCGGGTGTGTGTGCTAATCTTTCAGTCTATACTGCCTTCAGCAACCCGGGCGACCGAATGATGGCTTTGGCTATCCCTGCTGGCGGTCACATAAGTATGGGGAAACTTGAGTTCGGCGGCACAGCTGGCGCTGTTCATGGCTTAAAAGTTGAGTATTTTCCATTCGACCACAAAGAGTTGACCATCGATGTCGATAAGACGAAGGCTAGAGTTGAAGAGATGGTGAAAGAGAATTTTCCTCCTAAAATAGCTATGTTCGGCGCTAGCGTCTTTCCTTTCCCACATCCGGTCAAAGAATTGGTTGAGATTTTCCATAATGTAGGTGCAAAAGCTTGCTATGATGGGGCCCATGTGGCGGGATTGATCGCTGGCCGAGTTTTTCAAGATCCGTTGAGGGAGGGTGCTGATGCCATGACTTGCAGCACACATAAGACTTTGCCAGGGCCTCAAGGTGGCTTAGTCCTCTCTTGGAGCAAGTATGCGGATTTGATAAAGAGCAAAGTCTTTCCAAGTAATGTGAGTAATCACCACCTTCATCATGTTGCTGGCAAAGCTGTGGCATTAGCTGAGATGCTTGCGTTCGGAAAAGAATATGTTAGACAGATAGTGAAGAACGCTAAGGCTTTGGGGCAAGCGCTTTTTGAACGAGGTTTTCGAGTGCTAGGTGAGCATAAAGGGTTCACAGAGTCTCACGTGGTAATCATAGACGTTACTAAATACGGGCTTGGGGGCGATTTGGAAAGGAAGCTTGAGAAAGCGAACATTATACTAAATCGGAATCTACTTCCATGGGATATTAAAGAAGGCCGGCATTTCCAGAACCCTGGGGGAATAAGAGTCGGGGCATCGGAAGTGACTAGGTTGGGCATGAGAGAGTCAGAGATGATTGAAATCGCCGAGTTCATGAAGAGAGTTGTGGTCAATAATGAGGCCGTTGAGAAAGTGAGAAGCGATGTGGAAGAATTTAGAAGAGGTTTTCAGAAGGTACACTTTGCATTCGATACAGCTAGAGACGCCTATGACTACATACGCCTAAGATAACTCCTCCTGCTTTCAGTTTTAAAGTTTAAAACGGTGTTTCAGATTATTCTTGCAAAGGGATAGCGGTTGAGTCGCAGAGAGAAGAGGCGTCGAAGCGAGGCGCCGATGCCTGCCGCAAGCGCGGGGCTACTCAGATTCTTCGAAGAAGAGACGCCTGGGATAAAATTGAGGCCTGAAGCAGTGATCTTGATGTCAGCAGGCCTTATAGCAGTGAGCTTAATCGCTTATCTAGCGTTCATGTGATGAAGATTTCTAGTATATTGAAACCTTCGCGACTCCTCTTATTTTGAGAAATTCTGGGACTAGTTCTCCGGGG
>Ga0209725_1002237_pt1 | contig 10509 bp, 7 predicted proteins | sample I18A1metaG_FD_184145 | JGI IMG/M metagenome (GOLD analysis project Ga0209725, IMG submission 184145) | Lake sediment bacterial and archeal communities from Gulf of Boni, Indonesia to study Microbial Dark Matter (Phase II) - ​I18A1 metaG... | ecosystem: Environmental > Aquatic > Freshwater > Lake... | reverse complement strand
TAGATCTCGGTTGGCGCATGTAGCGCGCTGCGTTGTCCCGAAATTGGCATTCCGATGCCAGTTTCCAGTTTCATGGCACCAGGTGAGTGCTGGCTGTCTCATGGCGGAAGGGGTCATTTTCGGCTTCGTCTGTTCGTGAGACGGCTGAAATGAGGAATCTTCCGTCCTGCTTGCTTTCCAGTACATGCACATAATAGTGTTAAGCCGCCGAATAACGGGACAACCCTGCGCGCTTCTTTCGGATCGAGAAGGCTTGCGCATGCTACTTGAAACCAGTCGCTTTCTCCCAGTCTGCCAACCATTCATCCTTTACCGTCATATATTCCAGAGCCATCTCCTGCGGGAAAAGACCCTGAGGGAACATCTTGCTTTCAAGCCCGGTCTTCACCACGTTCTGCTCCCACCAGTTCATGAAAGGTGTACGTACACCTTTCTCCAGGTAGTCACCTCTTGTGGAAACGGCAAAGGTGCTGACTATCTCTTGTCCTTGTAACGAAAGGATAAAGTCCATCCAAAGCTTGGCAGCATTGAGGTGCCCCCCTCCGTTTTTCGGGGCTACCCAGTTCACTTGCACAGCCAATATCGGGAAATCCTCCCAAATCTTGAATTCAAGATTCGTAAGTTGTCTTGGTCCAAACGCATTGCTAGCCCAATCACCCATCGAAGCGTCCCACATTGCTAGTAATTCACCGGCCACCATCCTTTCCGTAATTGGACCCTGAGATGCAGTCAAGACGGTGTTACTCTTGACAATTGTCTTGTACCAATCCAGTGTCTTGTCTTTGCCAATGTACTTGCGTAGCATGTAGTATTTGAGCCAGCCCGTAAGACTGAATCTAGGGTCGAATATCGCTGTTTTGCCTTTCCAGTACTCAGGATCAGCCTTCAACTTGTTCACGAAATCCTCCGCGTTTTTAGGTACTCTTTCTGGTGGCAATTTTGTCTTGTCGTACATAATCCCGTACGACATGGAACGATCCGGATACAGATAGCCTTCTAGGTATTGCCCCTTTGGCATGTATGGTTGCTCTGGCGTTACGTAGTACATTAGCTCGCCACGCGTGACCAGCCCCAGGTAGCCTTCTGAACCTGCCCTCATGATGTCGCAACCTGTTCTCCCGAGGGCACTCATCTCTGCGTTGTACTTGTCCCAGACCTTGGCTGAAGCCATGTACATTTGATCCACCTTTATGAAAGGGTACATCTTTCGGAAACCTTCCATAAGAGGATTGAACTGTTCTAGGCCAAGGTTATGGTATATTACGAGTTTTCCTTCTTGTTTGGCTGCTGCTATGGTTTTCCAGTAGTCTTTGGGGTAGTATGTGGGTAGTTGTTTGACTATGGCTGCTATGTCGTCTGGTATGACTTCTGTTGCGGCTGCTGTTGTGGTTACTTTTGGCGGTGTGGTTGGGGGTGTTGGCATTGCCATGTAGTATGCGGCGAAGGCAGCGATTACTATGACTACTGCGATGACCATGCCCTGTATTTTCGCTAAGCCGCTTCTAGAAACAATCCTCAAACCAAACTCCTCGAAACTACCTTTCACCGAATTACCAATATAAGACTTGGCGTGACCCGGCATCCTTCATGACAGTCTTTCTATCAGAATCGACGGTCATCTATCGTGTATCTTCAATCACACCGACAAGAAAAAGGATTTGGCGCTCACGGCATGGCTTGAGCGTCTTCGCTCGAGAGAATTCCTTCATATGCCCTCGCGCTATTTACAGTATGATTCTGACATCAACTGCCAGTGCTTCTTGCTCATTGACTATGACGGGATTCAGGTCCATTTCCTTGATCTTCTCATTTGCCATGAGCAGGGAGGCATTGACTACAAGCCTGGTCAATTCGCCTAGGTTAGATTCCTTTCCCCTGAAACCTGTCAACGCCTTGTAGACTGTAAGTTCTTTCATCATCCTTTCAGCTTCACGTCTGTCCACCGGGGCGACTCTTAGCGAGATATCCTTGTAGATCTCTGTGTAGATGCCGCCAGAGCCAACAATAATGAGCCCCCCAAATTGCCGGTCCACTTTTCCACCAACGATCATCTCGAATCCTGAAGCCATCTTCTGAGCCAGAACTCCATCAAATCTCACACCTAGACGCTGTGCAAGATCCCGAAGCTTTCTGCAGCCCTCCCTCACAGCCGTCTCACTTCCAATCCCTGTGAGGACTCCACCTACATCGGACTTGTGAATGAGCTCGCTACTCATTAGCTTCAGAGCCACTGGGTAGCCAACTCCATTTGAGAATTCTACGCATTCATCATCGTTCCCGGAGAGTCGGTACTCAACGAGAGGCACATCATATCTCCTAAGTAACGATGCGGCCTCTTCAAAAGGCATCAAACTTGCCACTTCGGTTCCTCCGCGCGGTGAGACTACGCTACTTCCACCTACTGTATATTGCACTCATATCCGCACGTAAGGAGATGGGCCGAGACTCGTCACAGTTCCCGGCCCGCACGCGTATGTATTCACCCAGCTTTCCTATCTGGGTCACTGTAGGGGCGTTCTTTCTTGTCTCTGAACCTGATCACACCGACTTCCGAAGGTTTGCGTACCGATAGCATGATGGAGTAAAGGGCGCGTTCAAAGGCCCCCGCGGCATCGAGGTTTGGTATGTCTCCTGCGGTCTTGGAGGATATCTTGCTTAGGATCAACGCAGTCGGGTGGATCTTGAGCAGTTTCTTGATGTAATGCTCGACTTCCTCTTCAAGCTTCTCCCGAGGAACAACTTTGTTGACCAGCCCAAGCCTCCAGGCTTCCTTTGCGTCGTAGACATCACCGATCCATGCAAGCTCTTTTGCCTTGCACATTGGCACACCCAATTTCAAGAGCTTCACTGAGGGGCCGAGAAAGTCCCATATGATTTCCGGCCATGCAAACTTCGTGTCTTCGGAGGCGACTATTATGTCACACATCAAAGTGAATCCGACACCAACACCAAGGCACCAGCCCTTCGTTGCTGCAATGATAGGTACACGCACTTCGTTCATCGCCCTATATACTTTCGGAGTTATCTGATCTAGGAAGTAGTTTAGAGGCGAAGTCATGTCAGCCACCTCATCCATGTCTCTGCCTGAACAGAATGATTTGCCTGCTCCGGTGAGCACGACTATTCGTGCGTCTTTGTCGTCTCGCACCTTGTGAAAAGCATCGATCATCTCATACTTCACTGCTGCAGATGCTGGATTGTGCTTCTCAGGTCGGTTCAGAGTTATCCTATGGACTCCTCTGTTGTCTTTCTCATACATAATGTGCTTGTAGCCATTTGACACTTGATTCACACTTCCAATGGTGGGCAAGCGTTTAATCCCCCTGATCTATAAATGCCTTTTCCCAGACACCACATGAATCGGCCTTGGCTCATAACATGAATAGTCATCTATCCGAGTAACTCCAAAGCAATCGTGCATAGCACTCAAGAATCGCTCCTAAAATCTTAAGTGATGAAGGTTGGCCAGTAGCGGTGGAATGACTGAATTCGATGAGGATAGAATGACAGTTGCCTGAACCATACCTGCGTGTCGAGGAGTTGCAGAAGAGATTTGGAAATGTAGCCGCAGTAAGGAATGTCAGCTTTGATGCTCAGTCAGGTGAACTGCTGACTCTGCTCGGTCCGAGTGGATGCGGCAAGACTACTACGCTGAGATGCATCGCAGGGCTGGAAGTGCCTGAAGACGGGAGAATATCGATAGATGGATTGGTTGTCACGTCAACCCGGGACAACATATATCTTCCGCCGGAGAAGCGAAGACTAGGAATCGTGTTCCAGTCGTATGCTGTTTGGCCTCACATGACAGTATCTCAGAATGTAGCCTACGGATTGGTTGAAAGAAAGGTTCGGAAAGACGAGATCAAGAAGAAGGTCGAAGAGGCCCTAAGATTGGTGGGTCTTGAAGCTCTTGGTGACAGATATGCAACTGAGCTTAGTGGAGGGCAACAGCAAAGAGTCGGGCTTGCTCGCGCAATTGTGTACGAGCCAGCCATGCTCCTTCTGGATGAACCTTTGAGCAACCTTGATGCTAAGCTTCGAGAGCAGATGAGATTCTACATACGAGATGTCCAAAAGAAGCTAGGGACTACGACTGTCTACGTAACTCATGACCAATCTGAGGCAATGGTCATCTCTGATAAGATCATAGTCATGGACAAGGGAGAGATTGTGCAGATTGGGAGTGCCACCGAACTTTATGAGAGACCGCGAAATGAGTTTATCGCCAATTTCATCGGAATCGCGAATCTGCTGGAGGCAAGAATACTGGGCCGTGTCAACGACAGATATTTCACTGTTGAAGCAACAGAGCTGGGTGAAACTCTACAATGTCAAATCAGCAAAGAGTTCAGAGAAGGAGATGATGTTCTGATCTCTGCAAGACCTGAGCGGATAGTAATCGAAGGCGCAGAGAAGAGAACTAATGTCCTTGAAGGGACGGTCACAAAGAAGGCCTACTTAGGACACACAACAGATTACTGGATTTCGATAGGTAACAAAGAAATCCGTGTATCTTCTTTGATTTCTCTTGAAACCGGAAGTAAAGTGTCCATTGAGATTCCACCATCCTCCTGCACTCTGATATCTCGCTCAGACTGACCTGATGAAGTGGACTGGCCTTGACAAGAGCTGATATCGATCGGCTTTTTCATCCCAAGTCTGTTGCGATTGTTGGAGCATCAAGATCAGAACGAAGACGAGGAAATCAGCTAGTCAAAGCTTTCCTAGATTTTGGTTTTGAAGGCCCCATCTACCCAATAAACCCCCAGGCCGATGAGATACGCGGCCTGAAGGCCTATCCAAGCATGAGAGATGTGCCTGAGCCTGTGGATTACGCCTATATTATCATTCCCAGAAACGAAGTACTTCCCACAATCCATGACTGTGGAGCGAATGGTACCAAGTTCGCAGTAATCTTCACAGCTGGCTTCAGCGAAACTGGAAAACCTGACGCAACCGAATTGGAGAACCACATCGCCATGGCTGCGGCAAAGAGCGGCCTTCGCTTGATAGGGCCGAACTGTGTGGGAGTCCACTGTCCGTCAGGGCGGGTTCCAATGTACATGGGCTTCTCAAGTGAGCCGGGAAGGATCGCGTTTGTATCTCAGAGCGGAGGATTTAGCTTCCAGTTTCAGTACTGGGCTTCAGCGCGTGATATGAGATTCAGTAAGGTCGTCAGCTATGGGAATGCGTGTGATCTTGATTCGCCTGACTTCCTGGAATATCTGGTTCACGATCAAGAGACAGAGATTGTGGCGCTGTACATTGAGGGCGTGAAGGATGGAAGACGTTTTCTAGCAACGCTTAGGGAACTGGCCAAAGTGAAGCCGGTGATAGCTCTGAAAGGGGGACAAACAGATGTAGGCTCTCAAGTCGCGGCCTCACACACAGGTGCCATGGCCGGCGATGCTACTGTCTGGAGAGCCATTTTCAAACAGGCAGGAGTCGTGTCAACTCAAAGCTTTGAGGAACTGCTCGACACCGCGTTGGCATTCTACTACGGAGGTTGCCCTGAAGGAAGACGCATCGGCGTTCTTGGTAGTGGGGGCGGATCGAGTGTCAACACCACGGATATTCTCGTGGACGAAGGACTTGTCGTACCCAAATTATCAGCTGAGACACAGAAGAAGATGGAATCAGTATCGACAGAGATAGTTGCGGAAGGAGAAGGCCTGATATTCAGGAATCCGATAGATTTTCACTTCACTCCACCTGAAGATGTGAGAAAGTACAGCGAGTTCGTGAGTTTGGATCCGAATATCGATATCGTATTGGGAGTTCGGAACCTGGGCCCTCAGGCCATTACTCTGGAAGGTGAGAGCAGAGTCATAGAAGTAATCGATGCCATAAAGGAAGGCGGGAGGATGGGGGGAAAACCATTCTTCATGGTTCTGAAGCTGATACATGAGAGCATCAGCAAGGGAGAAAGGATTGGCGAGATTTGGAGCCAAGAGACACATGAGTGCTCTAAGGAAGGAATCGCTGCCTATCCGACCCTGCCGAGAGCGGCCAGAGCGTTGTCTAATCTTGTCGAATATTATGAACTGGCGAGGAAGGGGAGGTAGCTTTTGATGCATGTGCTTGCCGAGACTTGTTGGTTTTCCGGTGAGACTGGTCATTCTGGGTCTTTGAAGGCGGTGCTTGATGAAGATCTCTAGACGTAGTCCGGTCTCGCTTGTGATAATGGGAGGGGCGACTCTCTCTTTTGTGTTGATCTTTCTACTGTCCCCTCTGAGTATAATATTCCTTCAGAGTCTGTGGTCGGCGCCTCTGGGACGCGGGGGCTCGTTTACCTTCCAATGGTATCCGATAATACTCGCAAATGAGTTTCTCCACGGTGTAATAGGGAATACTCTGATTATAGCTGCAGGTACGGTTCTGCTGTCCATGATGATTGGAGTTGGACTTGCCTTCATAGTGAATAGAACCGATATTCCCCATGGCTCCATACTGGAGAATATCCTCATCATGCCGTTGTTCATCCCGACCCTAACACTGGCCATGGCCTTCTCCCTTTTTCTCTCTCCTGTAGGTTATCTGCCTACACTTGTCAGACATGTTTGGCCAACGTTTCACTTCAGCCTGTACGAGCATCCGTACGTCTTCATACCCGTGCTGGTGTCAGTGCGATTGTCTGTCTATGTATTCCTCTTGGCCTCGGCCGCGCTCAAATTGATGGATCCATCCTTGGAGGAGAGCGCGCGCGTAGCTGGCTCAGGAGTATTGAGGACTGCGCTTAAGGTGTCGCTCCCGGTAATCAGACCGTCTCTGATATTCGCGTTGATACTAGTCCTCATCCAATCCGTTGAGCAGTTCGCCATACCCATGCTGATAGGCCAGCCAAAGCAGATATATGTTCTAACAACTTTTCTCTACTGGCTGGAGAACAGAGCAACTTTCACGGTTGAAGGCGACGCATTCAGATATGGAACTCTAGGGGCAACTGCTTTCACCATAATAGGTTTTCTGATGATCCTTGCCTTTGCGCAAAGACGCTTCTTGGGCAAGACTCAGAGGTTTCGAACAGTTTCTGGGAAGGCCACGAAATCCAGACCTGTCAGGATCGGGCGATTCAGATACGTCGCCTTCGCACTCTGCATGTTGTACGTAGTTCTTACGACAGTAGTGCCGATTGTTGTCACCTTCTACACTTCCATGGTGAAGCAATGGAATCCTTCGGCGAATCAATTTGAGCTTTTTACTCTAGGCAATTGGATATATCTGCTCAATGATCCCGCATCTTTCAGAGCGATCACAAATACGCTCTTAGTATCCACCTCTGGTGCGATTCTCGGGATCGCCCTTGCGTCGGCTGCGAGTTACGTGATATACCGAACTGAGCTGTTTGGCAGACGAACTCTGGATCTTGTGACTTGGATCCCCAGCATGGTACCTGGCGTGATAATGGGCCTCGGCTTCCTTTGGTTCTGGCTACGCTTCCCTCTTCCTGTATACGGGACAGCGCTGAGTCTAGTCATTACTTTCGTGATACGTCACATGTCGTTCGCTGTGAGGAACACTTCGTCAGCTTTGCTGACTCTCAACCCAGAGCTGGAGGAATCTTCCAGAATATGCGGTGCATCATTCTTGAAGACTTTCACTAGAATCACAATTCCGCTCATAAGGACCGGGCTGCTGGGAGCATGGATACTCCTGTTCGTGACATTCTTCTCTGAGTTCACAACAGCTGTTCTTCTGTACTCGCCAGAATCAGTCGTCATATCTACGCTGATGTATGACTGGTGGGATGTAGGTTTCTACCCAATGATAGCCACAATCGCGTTTCTGCAGTTCGCGATTATTGCCGGATGTCTTCTGGTGATGAATCGTCTGGGAGTGGGATTCGCGAGATTCTAAGTCACGCGTTAACTGGCAGTGACCTTCCGGCGATCCTCCCAGATACCCCGCACGGCAGGCCCGTGATCAAATCGTGCAACATGCGCGCGCACGCTGTTTCGGAACAGAAAGATTCTCGCAGGCCTCACGTCACCAACCTCAGACCCCCTCTCTCTGCAAGCTCCAGCAGCTCCAATTTCTTGAGTGTGTCCCTCGTCGGAATTCCTTCATCGTCCCATCCTCTGTAGGCATAGTATTCACAGAGCATCTCTTTTAGGCGGGGAGGATTGCCTGCAGGTCCATCAACTCTCTGCGTCAGGATCCTCGAAGGCAAAGTGTCATCTTTTCCTCGAATTCCACGTCGCATGTTGAATATCCGCTTAAGGTTGAAAATTCTCTCACCAGCCGTCAGATACTCCTTCAAGTCGAAGCCCATGCCTGTGACATAGTTTAGCCACCTCACGAAGTCGGAAGGCTGAATGCTGTGTTCCGAGAACAGAAAAATACAGGACACTAAGGAATTGAGGGTCCCTAGGAAGTCCTGCATCTTGGCGCACATCTCGCCTTTTCTATTGGTCTCAAAGCGATCGAGCAACTCATGACAGCCTAACTCAGGCGACCTGACCTTTTTCTCCAGCCAGTCAGAGGATCCCTCCTTGTGGTGAGCTCCTCTGTTTGACGTTGCGTATTCTATGGCGGCAGCGAAGTGGGCTCTAGGATTGTGTGCTGGGAATTCATTACCTTTGACATGTATTGCAAATTCTTGAGCCCCTCCACCTATGCGCTCAGCTGCCCTCCTCACGCCTTCCCCGAGCAGTTCTCCGAATCCTTCTCTCTCACCGATCTTTCTGATCACTTTGATCAGTGCTTCGGCGCTTCCCCATCTGAGGTCGATCCTCCCCGTGTCCTCCAAGGATACAAGCCCCTTCTCGAAGCACTCCATAGCAAAGGCGACAACTCCTCCTGCTGAAATGCAGTCTATTCCAAGCCGGTTACATATTTCGAGAGCATCAATCAGAGCATCGAAATCGTCCACTAGGCAATTTGATCCCAGAGGGCAGACGGCCTCAAAGAAGAAGGGTTTTCCCTTGTCAGTGACATAACAATGAGAGCAGCCCGACATGCATCCTCTGCAGATCCTGGACATCTTCGTCAGGCTCGATATTCTTTCCTGCTCCTTCTCGATGAATGTGCTAAAGGTCCCCTGCGACCAATTTCTTACTGGATAGTTGCCTTTGTCTTTGCGTGCTCTGTTGGCTAGCCTCCTCAGATGACTCAGATCGTGGAAACCGCTTCCGTCATCGGCCAAGTGCTTCTTCAATCTTGGAAGGAGATTCTGAACATCTCTTATTAGAGCTGGCTCATCGTACAGCAGTGGTCTCTTCCTTCCCCTAACTACCACGGCTTTGAGTTTCTTTGAGCCCATGACTGCCCCCAGCCCACATCGAGCTGCTGCTCTTGCAACCGTTCCTTCAGTCATGATTGATGCGATTCTAACAAGCCGTTCTCCAGCAGGCCCGATTGTGACGACGCTGGCCGTCCCTTCAGTTTCTTTCTTCAGCAGATTCGTGGTCTCGAAGGTATCTCTGCCCCAAAGGTGGGAAGCTTCAGAGATCCGTATATGCTCGTCATCTATCCAGAGACAGGCTGGCCTGCTCGCTTTGCCCTGAATCACGACCCCATCAAGACCTGCATGTTTGAGCTCGTCTCCCCATGTTCCTCCACAGTGAGCCTCGCCCCATATGTTCGTCAGAGGCGATATTGCACATGCGGTAAATCGACTGCTCGAGGGTGTCGGCGTCCCTGTCAAAGGTCCAGTCATGAAAATCAAGCGATTCTCCGAAGACAGCGGATCGGTATCTGCCGTTGTTTCATCCCAGAGCATCTTCGCTGCCAAGCCGCTACCCCCGATATATTTCCTTGCTATTTCGTCGTTCAATTCCTCGGTGCAGAAATCCATCGCGGTTAGATCAACCCGCAGAATCCTGCCAGAGTAACCTTTCAACACTCGCAGTCACCAGAAGATTGCTGTGTTTCTTGGCACTGAATTACGTCTTGCCCCAATGCGACATGAAGTCTTATATATAGATTAGGAAACGATGACACGGCACATGAGCAATTTGAAACTTGGCGCGCGCAAGCATTGAACGACTCAAGACACTCTTTGCGAAAGGAGGAATCCACCGGTGCGCGTTCTGACTTGACCGGGTACATTCATGTTGCTACCGTTCTGAGCCTTGAGCAAGCCAGCGCGCGTGCTATTCTTGGCCTCTGATTGCTCAAGACAAATCACCGGGCACACGATCTTTGTTGACGGCGGAAGAGTCATGTTCTGAGGCGGGATGCTCACTATTTTGTTGAGGCTCATGCGCCTGCCAATTCAGAAAACAGAAGGATGTACCAAAGAATCGCGTCTGAACAGAAAGTCGTAAATATCTTGGCATTGGATGGCAAGCGCGGAAGTGGAAGTGCAATGCCGGAAATCGAGACCATTATTGAGAAGGCTGCATTGGACACATTGAGGCGAGCAGTCATATATCTTCCGCCGGACGTCAAGGAAACCCTCCGTGGAGCATACGAGAAGGAGACTTCAGAAGCTGGCAAGACCCAGCTGAAGGCGATGCTTGACAATATCCACCTTGCAGAAAAGGGCGGAACCCCGCTCTGTCAGGA
>Ga0209725_1002236_pt1 | contig 10522 bp, 9 predicted proteins | sample I18A1metaG_FD_184145 | JGI IMG/M metagenome (GOLD analysis project Ga0209725, IMG submission 184145) | Lake sediment bacterial and archeal communities from Gulf of Boni, Indonesia to study Microbial Dark Matter (Phase II) - ​I18A1 metaG... | ecosystem: Environmental > Aquatic > Freshwater > Lake... | reverse complement strand
ATAAGAAAGCAAGGACACTGCTCTGCGGCGATATGAACGCGCTGTCCGATGAAGGATTTCTGGAAAGATACGGGCCAGAGGTTCTGCACGCGAACGTTTTCAAGGCAAATCACCATGGGAGTCAAGACTTCAGTACAGAGTTCTTGGACACTGTGAAGCCCTGGGTCAGCGTAGTGTCGTCCGGTGACTATCCTGACTACGGCCACCCGCGCGCGGTGCTCCTCGGCTGCTTGGGGCGCTATGCACCTTCAGAGATCCGGCAACCCTTGATCTTCTCGACTGAGATCGCCTCGACATTCAAGCCCTTAACAGCTGGACAGATCAGCGAACTCGACATGCCAGAAAAGAAATACGAGAAAGAAAGCAAGAAAGCTGCCTGCATCCATCTTTACGAAAAGACGACACACGGCCTAATCACCATAAGAACCGACGGCAAGTGGCTCGCAGCCGGCAGAGTCTACGGAAGGGACAAAGGTACTGAAGGGCTGCCAGTTTGGGAATGGGAAGCCTACGCCTTCGACCTCGACAGCGGAAAGATCTATGACAAAATACCTCACTAATATCACACGCGCTTGTCAGTAATACGAGAGTGCCGAGGTTGAGGATAGTTGTTGTTTCAGACGTTCACCTAGGGTATGAGCGCTCTGACAGTATGGCTTTCGAGAATTTCATCGATAGCTTGCTGAAGGAAAAACCCGACAGGCTGATTCTTCTCGGAGATATCTTTGACTTTTGGAGACGCTCTGATGCTGACCTTCTGATAGAAAACGAGCGAATCGCCAGCAAACTGCTGCAACTTCCACTGACTTACGTTCAAGGAAACCACGACTATTCGATCTTGAAGCTCTCTCAAAGATTTCCGGAGAAACCCGCATTCGAAGTTCAGACATCTGTTACCTTGGAGAATGAGAAATCTAGATTCGTCCTACGTCATGGCTACGACCTAGAAGTCTTCACATCAATGGAGACAGTAGGACTGGAGGCCTATGAAGCCTTCTCGGAAGCCATGTGTCACGCAGGGCAGGTGGGCGGGATCATTGCGAGTTGGGTCTGGGCGTTTGTTGAACTCGTGAAAGGCGAGGTCAGTGGAGCTATTCGAACGCTGTTGACTGATGCAACAAGAAAACCTGCTGAAATCAGGGCGACTCTCAAGAAGGTTGATGCTTTCGCAAAATCTGCGTCCCGAGCAATAGCTCTTGGTCTGAAACCCAGCGATATTTTGGTTTTCGGTCATACCCATCGACCCTTCAAGGATGAACGCACTGCTAACACAGGTTCATGGGTAATGACCCCGGATAAGAAAGAGCATACCTACGTGGAAATCACTGACGCGTCTTTCGATCTGAAACCATTTCCAGCGTCAGAAGGCGCAGTCAAGGCAAGTCTAAAGCATGAAGCTCGGACTATTCGACCCCGACGTAAGTCTTCTGGGGGTAAGTCTTAAGACAAGAGTCTGATGGTTGCTACGCCGCTTGGAGTAGACGTTTCACTTGGATGCTAATTTTGTTACTCATAAGCCTTCTACTGCTGCACACCCTTTTCTCATTGGTGATCGACCTCAATGTTATCGATCAGGAAACAGGCAAGGAAATCGACGAAGATATTGACCTGTCGGATCACTCGCACCAAGTTGAAGTTGTGCAAATAGGCAACTTAATCTTTCGTCGACGGATCTTTGGATGTCTACCCTTGACGCAGAGAGTTACTTCCAAACCGTGTGCAGAAAGGAAAAGTCGTGTTCATCACAGATCATTTGCACAATGGCAGTATCTAAATACTGAGTCTCTGAACATTCACAATGATAGTTGGCAAATTGCCAGTTGTCGTGTGTTCGCTGGTCGACCAGCCCATAACTCGGAGATTCGCATCATTGGTGGAAGAACACGAAAGGAGAGATGATGCCTATTTTTGGGTTAGGATTGCGTATCAAGCGAGAAGTCTGGATCCTTTCGCTAGCGCTCCTTCTACTTGAGATAGGCTGGGGAGCCATAACGCCATTCGTTATGATTCTGCTAAGATCCTTGGGAGCGTCCTTTCTCGCGGTCGGCTTCGTGGCCTCGATCTACAATCTGATTCTTGCTCTCTCTTTCCTCTTGGGAGCGAGCCTGGGCGACAAGTTAGGGGGGAAATTCGTTTTTGTCATAGGCGCCTTCTGTACTATATTGGCATCCATTTCCTACGCGGTCGCATTCGCGTGGCTGCATGTAGCGCTTGGTCTGATGTTCGGACGGCTGGCTTGGGGGTTCAGATGGGCATCTTCCTTTTCAATAGTGTCGGAGGCTTCTGATGACGAGGCTAGGGCAACCAGTTTCGGGATAGCTTCGACTCTGCAATATGTTGGGGGCACTGTTGGGCCGATCGTTGGCGGTCTCCTTGCGTCCTACTGCGATCTAAGAATGCCTTTCTATCTGGCGCTTCCCTTGGTGGTAATATCGACATACATAGTGGTGCTTAAGCTGGGGGCAGCATACGCAAGGCGAAGCGTCCCCGTATTGTCTGTCGCAAGAATTAGAAATGTGTTCAGAATTGGCAAGGGGATAGGTTTTCTCATCGTATCAAACATGATCGCGCAGTTCTTCTATGAGTTCGGCAATCCCTTCTACACGATTTTCATGAAGGAAAGCCTGGGCTCACCTGAATATGTCATCGGCCTAGCAGCTTCTGTCCTGCCGGTGGGATCCATCATGGGCGGTTTGCCAGGAGGAATACTTTCAGATAAGACACGCAGAAGAAAGCCGTTCATCGTCTTGTCCTCAGCAATTGCAACGATCGCAGTGGCTTTCACAGCTTTTTCCTCGAGTCCATGGATGGTTATAGCGACCTTCTTTCTATTTGGCGTGTCAAATGTTATCAGCATCAACACGGTCTCTGCGTACTTCTTGGATGTAGCGGGATCCGAGAGGACGATGGTCTACGGGGTCTACGTTATGGCTGGATGGCTAACTGCAACATTATCCCCACCCGTGGCTGGCTTCATAGCCGAGAGCTATGGGCTGAGAACGCCTTTCCTGATAAGCCTTGGCGGTCTAGCTTTGGCGACATTGATTCTCGCGACACTCTTCAAAGAACGAAGATAGCAAAGGATGAGTGAAGCCCCTCTGCAACCTGCCCATAATGACCGTTTCCTTTTGCAGGCTGGTTGCAGCGTATGAATGCGCGCTTCATAGTCTCCTCTTCATGTGATATGCTCCAACTTCGAATCCAAGCTTGTCGTAGAGTTTCTTTGCCTCAATGGCTTCGGCAGGACAGTGAACAGTAACAACGTCTGCCCCAGCCTTTCTGAACTCTTCCAATAGCCTCTTCAGCAGTGCGCCGCCAATTCCTCTTCTTCTATAACTCTCGTCAACAGCCATCAGAGCAACATATCCGGCTTTCGAAGCCTCCCAGCGCTCCAAAACCTCAGGCGGAACATCTCTGAAGTATCCGTAAGCAACTCCCACCACCCTATCGTCTTCTTCTGCAATCCAGAATCCGTTCGGAAATGACTTCGCCATGCTCAAATCTGCCTCATCAATACTCATATCAAAAGCAGCATATGCATTAGCCAGCTGCAGCACTCTGCCTGTATCCTCAGTCTTGAAGAGACGAAGCTTGAACATCCTTCCCCACTAATCAGTTAGAAACGAATTGAAGATTTATAAAAAGTCAGATTTGCCCGAGGAAACGACCTCGCTTGGTGCACGATGCACGACGACGAGGCGCGTCTTGTTGCTGAGCCTTAGTACTTGGCCGAACCGCCAGGAAATCTTTCTAACCCGTGCGTTATCAAGGGTCAAGCTCTCGCTGGTTCATCATTCTGAAGCTTCCGTTTGGGCTGGTTTTCGGCTCATTTCCCGCTCATTGTAGACATTTTCCATGCTCAGAATTTGCTTGGTTGACAGTCTTAAACGACAGTCCAAACCTATCCCGGTCCACCATCACGCTACGCCTGGACATGCGAACTCGTTGGGTTGAGGAATCTCAGTGTTTTTTCGTGCTAGGAGTAGAGGTCTATCCTCTATGTTTGGTAGCTTTGATTATTGCTGTTGGTGGTGAGGTTTCTCCATACTTTTTGACCATTTCGACAGCTTCAGCGTATTCTTTCTGGGCTGTTGTAACCTGTTCTTTCTTTAGACGTGAAGTGTTGAGGTAGAAGATGGGGGGCGCAGCGCTTAGGTTGTAGTCAGCTATTTCGACGTGGAGGTCCTTCAATCCTGCTTCTGTGAGTATTTGCAGGAGTTCTTTTTCTGAGAAATAGAAGATATCGCCCCAACTGTACTTGCATTTGCACTCATAGAAGGATAGATGTGCTTCCTGTGACTTGTTTCTGGCGTCGGGGATGGTTTCGGCTATTGCCATTTCGCCGTTCTTTGATAAGACACGGTTCATTTCGCGTATGCTGTTTTGGATGACTTGCTTATTCTCGAGGTTTCTGATAGAGTGTACCGCTACGATTTTGTCTACTGAACAGTCTCTTAGTGGAATGATCTGCGCATCAGCCTTTATGCCGATAATCTTGTGCTTTAGGTCCAGTCGAGTGATGGAATCTATGAAGTTGTTCCACCACCCTTTGCGGCCTGCTCCATCCATCAGGTCCAAGCCGATAGCTGCTCTTGATAGCTTTGCGGCGGCAACCGTGAAGTACCCTCTTCCACAGCCAACATCCAAGACTGTGTCATCTTCTTCCAGACCGATATCTTTGGCCAATGCGATTCTTTCCATTCCTATGTCCGAGCTTAGGTAAACATCCCACCAAGAGACACGCTTTTCCTCCAAGAGACGATTGAGGATTTTCCCGCAGTTATGCCAGGCTTCTTTGGATCCTTCTGGATTGAGTCTGTACAGATCGGAGTATGTCATAAAGTCTTCCAGTTCAAAGTCGAACCTTTTCACAAGCTTTGGAAGGGCTTGTAGGCCTAGTATTTCCAAGCTTGGATTTTTTCCCATGAGTTTGCTCGCCAAACCATGGACAGATTGACCTACTTTGCCTTCTCGGCTAATAGCCTTTCGAGTGTTTCTCTGGCCTCTCTGGCCTTCTTCATCTTTTCCTTTGATAGGCGCAGAGCCATTATGTACGCCCATACCTGAGAGAGCGCGCCTATTCAACCTGAGTTTAACGGTCTTCTGAGCTCCTAGGTGGTCATGAGAAATAACAGCTATTGTGATATAGTGTTCTCCTGGCGGCATGCTATTCGACTTGACATTAAATGAGTATTCAACGGTCTTGCCTTTTGGTCCGATCTTCTTAATTGGGTGGTTACTTGGTTTTCTTGCAAGACCTTTATCTCCATCAACAGTGTGACATAGAAGTGTAATGTAGTCCTAGCCGGCCATATGGTATGTACGTCCACATGGCAACAGCAGTTATATGGAGGCCGGACCCACCTTGGGTTATCACCTCAGGAAGCAATGAAGGGGATAAAGAATGAAAAGAAAACTATTGGGCATTCTCGTCGCTGCGATAGTCCTGGCATCGATTATCGCTGTCACGTACTCGCAGGTGCTCCTACCCAAGGGCGTTGAGACCGGCTACGTTCACAACTTGGAACAACTTGTGACCTTCGCGAAAGATCGCTGCCAGTTCACATCGCAGAACCCGGCCGAGACGCAAGCAGCCATCTTAAACCGGCGGAACAACGACAACGCTTATCAGCAGCTTCTAATGCTCCTCGGCGCTCCTGGGGATCATCATGAATTCCCTGCCGACTCCTCTAAGGATGTTTTCCTCGTCACATGCGACCTTCGCAACCTACCAGGCGGCAGTCAGATTGCTAAGCTCAGCAACGTGGCGCTCGTCAGTGAATGCTACATCGTGAAGACGATGGACGCGAATGTTCCGCTGAAGAAGTACACCATTGATTACGCCTATGAGTACAAGACGAACCCCGTCACCGACCCACAGGTCGACAAGATTGTCTTCGGCAGCGTAAGCAACCTGATAGGCAAACCTGATGTAATCACACAAGGGGTCGACAAGACAGTTTTCTTCATCGAGTCATATTGGATAACCCCTTACACTTTCCAGCCCTATCTCCGCTGGTACTACTGGTGGTACAACTCACACCACCACCCGAATTGGTACTACGGCTGGTGGTACTGGCACTGGTATTGGTGGTGGGCCTGGTATCCGACCGTCTGGCCTTGGTGGTGGACATGGTGGTGGTCCTGGTCCTACGGCCGTTACTGGTTCTACTGGTCAACATACTGGCTCTACTAGTAGGGAGGTCCCACACTTTTACTCGTCCCATAGAGAATTATTTGCGCGAACACTTGGCTTGATGGTTCCAATTCGAGGCTCGGCAGGCATCCTCGCCATTGGGGTTACCTTCCTTCTGTTGCTTCCTTCGTTCGCATCGGCCCAGACTTCGACGTCAACTCCTCTTCCGCTCAACATATACCTTCAGCAGAAAGTCATGGAGAACTTGCAGGCGTACTTGGTCCTTCCAAACATCGCCGGCAAACCGCTCGCGGGGATACCCGTGGTAAATGCCTTGGCAACTGACTGGGCCGCCGGGGGCTTCTTCGGAGCGATCAACCCATATACAGAGGCGAGGTACGACACAGACCCGGCCACGATCGACCGTGTGACTGGAAAGCCGACCGCAGCCGAGGGATCTGGGCTGATATTTCTGGGCGGCCGGGCGGTCCAGATCGGCGTGTGGTACTACGAGCAGGGCGGAGGGAACTCTCCCGTCTACTTCGACTCCGACGGCAAAAACGCTTGGTTCGTTCAGCGGGGCGTGGGAATGATCGCGGGAAGCAGCATTTCATTGAGCGATGTCGCAGCTGGCTCCAGAGACATGTTAGTCATCCAGCTATTCTACGATGCGGGCCGGCGTTACGTCCTGATAGTGTATGGCTTCACCTTCAGAGGGACCTTCGCGGCCGCGCTCATGTTCCACAAGGAGATATGGCCCAGCCTGTTCGCCTACGGGGATTCTTGGTACATCATTCAGTGGCAGGACAACGGGAACGGCAACGTGGACCCCCCCGGCGTCGACACCTACACGATCATAGCCAGCGGACCCTAGGACTCGCAGTTCTTGATGCACAGCAGGCTTGCGAGTATCATCGTCGGCTAACTTCACGATGTTGACAATGACATAACACGATATGTCATTGCGTGTTACTGGAAGCATGTCGCTTCTTGGCGATCTGACTGGAATGCCTTCGAGAGAATCTACGTTACCTTATCCAGTATCTCGATCTCCTTGCGATACGCTCTAATCTCTGGTTCGATGCGTCTGGTCACTGCAAGCCGTCCGGACTCGGCATCGAGTCTCGGGATGGAACTTCACAACGCGCTTCAACGCTCTCATAGCGCTTGTCAACAGGCAGGCTTACACACGAAAGGAAAAGCTAGTTGAAACCCTAGCAAGTCTCTTCTCGTAACGTGTAGCTATGAACTCTATGACCACTGGCTGGAGATTGGATCGCAAGTTTCTTACAATCGCCAAGCAATCTTGATCGAGCAGAGTCGACTGGTCTTGAAGGGGGGACATGTGATAAGTGTAATATTCGACCGGGATGGAACTATTTACGATTCCAGAAAGGCAAGCTATCTTGCTTTGAGGCGGATTCTCTCATACCACAGCATAGGATGTCCTTCATTCGAGGAAGTTCAAGCAATTGAGGCAGCATCTGACGAAGAGTTTTGGATCGCTATTCTTGGGAAGGAAAACGGATGGAACGACTTTGAGAAAGAACTAAGACGTAGCATACCCGCCTTTCTGAATCATGCAGAAATTATTCGTGGGGCCTCTGTTGCACTAAGAGAGTTGCATTCGAACGGCATAACTATGGCATTAGTGAGTGCCCTCCCAGGGACAAAGCAAACAAAGCAGATTCTCGTTAGAGATAACGTACATCTTTTCTTCAAAGCAGTTCTGACGTCAGATGACATAAAACGTAAAGTTGATATTTACACAGCCGAACACTACGCGCGCAAATTGGCTCTAATTGAAAAAGCTCTTAGACTACTGAAAGCAAGTCCAAACAACACAATTGTCGTTGGAGACACTGCAACAGATATTAAGGTGGGAAAATCTTTGGGCACCAAGACCGTGGGAGTCCTCACTGGGGAAGGAAACATCTATGAACTTGAAAGAGCAAGCCCTAATCATACACTCCTCAACCTCTCAGAACTACCTCACATAGCGAAAAATGAAATATGTGCCACCAAGAAAAAACAGTTGGAACGTAAACTCTAAAGTACTTCCGAACCCTTCTATGCTTGTCGATGAATCTGATAGGAGACGTTACAGCGTTATGTTAATGTAACCTTACCATCGCATTCGAGCGATTATCGCAAGTTAAGATGTCGGTGAACATGTGCGGCTAATCCTGCATGTATGATACGGCAACCCCATTCCAGCGCCTCGCCTTTTGCATCGCTGTGAGGTCAGTTTTAGGAAGGCCGTTTTCACGAAATCTCTCTAACACATGCGTTATCGCAGGACAGACTCCCGCCGGCGATGCCGAGAAACTCCCGTGAGAACCCTACCCTTTCCTCTTCAGAATCAATCTCATACCGTTGAAGTCTAAGGTTAAAGTATATGGCGTGAAGAATCCGTGTGATATCAAGCCTCCGATGCGAGGTCCCGGTGGGAAACTTCGCGCGCCATTATTTCATCTCAGCGTTTCCAGCGGAAACTGGATCGCTTCTATTGCAAGCAATATGGTTAAATGACGCCTCCAGCATGGATCTTAATGCTGTCCAACCGAAACAGAAGTAGATTCGTCGGTCAGGCTTGCGAACCAGGGTTGGCCTTGGCTCGCCGTATGGACTGATGAACGCTTGGCAAGGGTGGCGTGAAGCTAGCGGGAAACCGCAGAAACTCCACAAAGGTCAGGCGAGGGCAAACCAGCGCGGAGGAAAGAGGGAAAGATTACGCTTCCCCGTGAAGGGAAAGCCACATCTGCTTCGAAAGTTGGGCAGTTACTTTCTCATTGCATCCCAACACGCTAGGACAGTTTCTCCATAGGTCTCGGGATCGAACTGCCTAGTGAGTCCGCCATCTACATCGATCAAGAAGACTGAGTGAAGCCTTGCGACTGCGATCTCCTCCAGAGTTACAGGCGGACTTCTATAGTAACGGTCACACAACCTCTTGGCTTCCTCTATCTCTCCAGGCCCTCTGGACCTTGGTGGCTTCAAGAATAGAGAAGGAATGGGTAGAACCTGGTATGGTAGGGAGGCAAGGCTGAACTTGTCAGCGAATTCGCTGTATCTAGCGATCTTGCTGGCAACCCTGGCGGAAGAGTAGCAGGTAGGATCCAAAGCGTGTTCAGGGGGAACGAAACCCGTCTCGATCTCAACCACAACCTTTCCTTCTCCCTTGACCCCGAACAGGTCGCAGACAAGCGACCCATTCATAGGATGCTCGACATCAACCTCATAACCCCTCAAGATCAAATCCTTGGCGCAAATAAGCTCCATCACAGAATGATTGACCTTAACCAAATTCTGCCGATGCATCTCAACCAACTTCGCCTTAACAGTATCCAGCTTACTGAATACAGGATCGCTCCTGTCATGTGCAAGCCTCGAAACAAGAACGTCAAGGTCAACTTCGAACTTCTCGTCGCTCACTCGATCTCACACACACGCAATGGTTCGGCTCAAGCGCTAGATAAAGAATCTCGAACAATTGTCCTTCCTATGATCGGCTACACAACTTATTGGAAAGGTTAAGTGAAAGCGAATGTCCAGCCAAGATCGGTCGCTGCCAATCCGAAGTCCTTTTTACCTTCCATCGACTTGGACTCTAGAGAGAAGGAGAAATCCAAGAGATGCCTCTGGCGTTCGTCTTGATAAACGCTGAGGTCGGCTCAGAGGACGAAGTTGTGAAGGAACTCAGAAAAGTGGAGCACGTCAAAGAGGCCTACCTCGTTTATGGAGTCTACGATATCATAGCCAAGGTCGAAGCGGAGACAATGAACAAACTTAAGGAAGTCATAGCCTCGAAGGTTCGCAGAGTCAACAAGATTAGCTCAACGCTAACCATGATGGTCACCAAGTGAACCTGGGACTCACATCTTTTTGGATCGGCAGTTCTTATCAAACCCTGAGTTGAACGTGAAATATTCGTTCTCTCCGATCGCACACTAGCCGGAAGCTTATCCCTCATTTTCTCAAGCTGATCCAATTTCTTGGCTGCATGAGATCGGGCTCGCGATCCATACAGATCATCTTCCGCAACGTTGGTTGTTAACGTAACCAGAGTTAATTGAGACTATGCCACCTAATATATGATCGAGCTGCCTGGCAGGTAGATACTGTTGGGAAAATTCAGTGAATTCACGTTTGGGAGAAGCAAGCTTCCGGAGAGATGCTTGATCTACGGAGGAGCCTATGGTGCTCGCAGAAAGGACTGGGTGAGAAGAAGCTTCGACAGATGGAACCGAATAAGAGGAAATTGGATGAAATACACTTTTGCCACTAAGAAGAGAAAGAACTACATGGTGGTCTTCAATGTCTACGGAGGCTCTATGACCCTTGAGCTACTTCGCCTCTTGAGGGACGGAGGCGTTAAGAGAGTCT
>Ga0209725_1002234_pt1 | contig 10525 bp, 6 predicted proteins | sample I18A1metaG_FD_184145 | JGI IMG/M metagenome (GOLD analysis project Ga0209725, IMG submission 184145) | Lake sediment bacterial and archeal communities from Gulf of Boni, Indonesia to study Microbial Dark Matter (Phase II) - ​I18A1 metaG... | ecosystem: Environmental > Aquatic > Freshwater > Lake... | reverse complement strand
CAACGGGCTTGAGCAGCACCCGTGCACCCTTCCCTTGCCGCAGGAACTGCGCCGCCTCGTCCTGGAGGCTGTCCTGGAAGATGTTGTCTCCCAGGATGACGCAAAGTGGATCCTGGCCTGCGAAGTTCTCCGCCAGGGCCAGCGCCTGTGCAATACCGCCCGCCTCGTCCTGAACCTTGTAGGTGAAGCGGCACCCGAAGTCCTTGCCGGAGCCCATGCAGCCCACCATGTCACCCATGTGATCGGTCCCTGTCACGATGAGGATCTCTTCGGCCCCGGCCTGCTTGAGCTTCCAGAGCGGGTGCCAGACCATGGGCACACGTCCCACAGGCAGGAGATGTTTATTGGTAACCTTGGTCAAGGGATAGAGCCTCGAGCCGGTCCCACCCGCAAGTACCACTCCTTTAAGGTTCATCCTTTGTCCCTCGCGTTAGCGCAAACAGACTATCACAGTGAAAATCCAGCTCATTGTGCGCCATGGGTGCATCGAGCTGCCGTGGTCCTGGTCCATTTTGGTGACCCCTCAATCACTTGGAGGTGCGTCGAGTCTCTCCTGACTCACGAGGGCATCCGGTTTCCCATCATCATCGTGGATCATGGCCCACGGAGACCTCTTGGGGAGTCCAAGCCACCCGCCTGTGAGAAGGCGACGATTACGATCATCGATTCGGTCAACCAAGGGTTTGCCAGGGGGTGCAATCTGGCCGCAGAAACCGCCTTTGATCAAGGCGTGGGGTGGGTATGGTTTCTCAATAACGATGCGACCATCGAGTCTGATGTCCTGACGCGCCTGATGGAATTGGCTGAGGCTTACCCGCAGGTGGGATTGTGGGGAACCCACCAGCGGATGCAGTCGCGGATCTTGGGCATGGATGCACTGCCAAGATGGTTCGATCCTCCGACGGGCGCAGCAGGAGCGCTAGAGAAGCTTCCGCTTGGCTGCCACCAGCTGCACGCCCATGAGACCCTGAGCGGAGCCTCCATCCTGATCTCCCTGCAAACCTGGAGACAGCTAGGCCCTTGGCCGGATTGGTGCTTTCTCTACTATGAGGATGTGGCCTGGTGCCTCAAGGCACACGGTCTGGGCATACCGTTGGTACTGACTCCCCTCGAAATCAACCATGCGCCCAACACCAGCACGGGTCGGAGGTCCGCCCTGACGACGTATTACGGTGTGCGGAATCGGCTGCTGCTTCACGCGGACCACTGGCCCAGGCGCAAGGGACTGCGCCTGCTCCAGTCGCTTTACTTGCTTCAGAAGCGCTTCTTTCAAGGCCGGTGGAACATGCTCGGCCCTACGTTCAGAGGCATCGTGGATGCAAGCAGGGGTAAGCGTTTCATGCGCTGAACCCCAGGCTGTAACAGGTGCGATACGCCACTGGATGGGGCGCCCGATGCGCAGCGGTGGTCGGCTCACGTCGTTCAGAGATCCACCTGGCTTACCTGGTTTCTCCAGTAGATGGGCATCTCAGGAGAAGAACCGCATGAAGGTCGCCCCGTTTGAGGGAAAGGCACCACTGCTGGCGTCAGCCCCGCAGAGTTTTCCATAGAACAGCCTCGGAAGGAGCTCCTACGGAACCGGGTGGCGCCCAGATCCTTCGTGAGCCTTGTGTATCTGCACTCAGGCGAGTCCCAGGAAAAGACATCGGGCGATCCGAAATCCATCCTGCGAACGGCAGCCCCGCAAGGGTCTCGATTCCATAAGCCATGTAGGCTGCCAGTGCGTCGTGGCCAAAAACCCATATGGGTTCTGTTCCAAGGTCCTGGCCGTGAAGGGGAGCCAGGAGGCTCGCCATGATCGGCGCCGGATAGCGCTTGATGACATGATCCATGGGTGAATGCCCACGAGTCAGCAGACGTAATGACAGCAATGAGGACGGTCCCTGGCTGTCCTCAGAAAGCCCCTTCCGCCTCGGCCGCAGTATGAACTCGTCCTTCCCCAGGGGCTCCTCGAAGCTGCGCACAGGAAGCCCCAGGAGGGTGGAGGCCTTCCGATCTCTGAATCCGAGCGGCGGCCTACCAAGTTCTGCACAGGCCCAAGCCAGCCAGAAGGAGGCCGGGCCGGTTCCCTCGATCCATAGTTCGGACCCAGATGGGACACGAGTGAGCAAATGTCTCGCCAGGATCTGGGCGAAGTTGGAGGCCCGTTCAATATGTTGCCGGATGGGAACTTCCATTCCGGCATAGGGGTCTGGCAGCTCGCCGGAGCGCATCCCATAGGCTTTCAGTGCGCTGCGGTAGATGCTGCGCGCCACCCCCTGCACGCCGGACAGTTCGGTCCGGGACTGGCCATGGACGCGGTAATCAACCAGGGGTTCTCTCACATGAATGCGCGGCCCGACCCCGTCCGCACGCATGGTGAAGAAACAGTCGTCCGCCAGATCGTCGCTGCTGAAGCCCCCGATGGCTTCCGCCAACGCAACGGTGGCTGCGAAGGGCACCCCAAGTGAATCAGAAGAAAACAGTCTCGCAGTCGGGAAAGGGGCTGGCCGACGCCTGGGACGAGAGAGACGTCCGTTTTCCTTGATCTCGTAGTAGTCGCAATAGGCCAGAGCCAGCGGGTGTCTGGAGAGAGCTTCCCGGAAATGTCGGACATAGCCTGGGCGCAGGTTGTTATCCGTATGCACGTAGCTGAAATGATCCCCTATAGATAGCCTTATTAGCTCGTTCAGGCAGGTGCCCGGGTCCATGCGTCGAGGTTCGTGGATGAAGTGAATCCGGGGATCTGTATACGACGACATGACCTTGGGGGTCTCATCCGTGCTGTTATCCAGGATCCAGAGCTCCCAGTCCGGATCGTCCTGGCGCAGGATGCTGTCCACGGCTTCGTGGATGAAGTGTGCTTGATTGTAAGAGGGCATCAACAGACGGAATGGCATGAGTCGCTCGCAGCCTCAGAGCGTATCAGAGTCAAGCGGATAGAATGGATATCAACCCCCTGCCCCGAACATTCAATGGAGATTCGAAGTTGCTTCTTCGAAGAGCAATGAGTTGCAGGCACGGTTGAATCACATTGTTGTCGGAAATGCTCGTCACCTTCGAAACGTCTTGTTTCAAGACTCGGACCGCGCGTAACCTATGTTGATTCTGTTCCATGAATGGGAAAAGTTTCAGGCAACTCAATATTCCTGCAGTACCAACAATGGTGAAAAAATGACAATCACTTTTTCCACCCGCAGTTTCGAAAAACGCTTCATCCGCCCCCTCGTTCACCGATGTAAGGCTTTCTTGCATATTGGGAAACCGCATCAAGGCAACTTAACGGATTCAGACTTGCGAATCATCGCACTCGAGAAACGGGTAAAACAATTAGAATCCCTTGTAAGAGAAGATTTAGGACTGCGTTATCTCGGACTATCCCGAGATGATAATTCTTTTCATCGAACCAATTAATATCACCATGGTAACCAAAAAAACGTTTTTATTTGACCTAAGGGCCTTTGCCTCTCACCAAGAGCGTGGTATTTCAACATATGCTCAAAGCTTACTTCTCCAGTTCTGCCAACAGAACTCAGATTGTGAGCATCTGTTCTGGATCGATTCCAACTCGAAACGGCCAAGCCGGTATAGGGAGTTCGATTACTTAGGCGCATGGTTTTGCGAAGAGACACGATCAAAACCCATAGACCTTAAGATCGATGTTCTGGTGACATCTGTTTTCTTTCTTGACCATACGCAGCCCGGGAAGACGTTTCTAATCCCTGATTGGATCAGCCTACATGCTCCCATGCGAGTTGGGCTTGTTTATGATTTAATCCCTTGGATCTTTCACGAGCGCTACCTCCAGGATGAGCGCCAAAAGCAGAGATACCAAGAGTGCCTGGATATAATGCGAAAGTATGATCGCCTCTTCGCCATCAGCGAAGCGACACGGCAAGATACCATTCGCATTGCAGGCGTCGATCCATCCAGGATCCATGTTTTGCCAGGGGACATCGACGATCGTAAAAAGAAGCTGTTCTCCATTCTAGGCAATCGCAGCGCGGCACAGCAATACGGGCTGGCCTCCCCTTATGCGGTGTATGTGGGCGGAGCGGACTGGCGCAAGAATCAAGAAGGGTTGATTCGCGAGTTCGGAAGCTTCATAAAAACACATCCAGACTGGAGCCTAGCCATTATTTGTGCCATGCCGGAGAAGACGAAGCAGGCTTGCATGGACCTGGCGCGAGAATCAGGCATCTGCTCTGGGCACCTTGTCTGCACTGGACTGGTAAGCGACGAAACTCTGACCGAGCTTCTTGCGGGCGCCGAGGTAATGGTCTTCCCATCATTTTATGAGGGACTAGGCCTACCTATCCTCGAATCATATGCTGCAGGAACACCCGTACTCGGCTCTGACAATTCATCCATCCGTGACCTTGTGCATCCACTGTGTCGATTCGACCCTCACCAACCAGGATGCATCAAAGAATCCCTGGAAACCTTTATCTCACACCCGGAGGTGGCGTCAGCCAGTCTCGAGTATGGTCGCGCCCTCTTGTCCGCACTTGGCTGGGACCGATCCGCTTCAATCATGACCAAGGGCCTGGCGGATCTTCCTGCTGCGCCAGTGAACTCCGATACGCCGCTACTGGCAGTGATCGGGTGCCTCCCCCCCGCAGAGAGCGGGATCGCAGGCTACAACTTGCGCTACCTACAATCCACCCAATGGATCACCCACTTCTTTTCTGATCTGCCACCGACCTTGCAGCGGCAACATCAGAGCCTACCTGGGCTTCTTTCCGGAAACCGCGTATTCCCCTCCGTATCGACCGCTCTAGCCTTACGACGCAATGGTTACTCGCACGCGATCTTTGTGCTCGGTAACTCCTCCCACAATGTAGAAGCCCTTAACGCGCTCCTGGACTCTAGATTCCAGGAAGGCCCCCCTTGCTGGGTTTACCTGCATGAGGCAGATCTTTCCGGACTTTGGCAAGCACACTTCGATGGAAATCGCACCCAGGTCGAGCAGCTGTATCGCATGTACTACACTGAACACCGCGATCCCAAAAAAGCCACCGCAGATGCCAATACATCACCACACGTCCCTCAGGGGATCCGCCCGCTCATCCAGATGGTCAGACCAAATGGAATCCTGGTGAACTCAAGAGCCTGTCAGGAAATGATCAGGAAGGACTTGGGGCCCAGCCTTGCTGCCGAAGTTCCGATCGAGATTCTTTTTAATCCAATAGAGCCTCCAACGCAGTTGTTCATGCAGCAGAAATGTGTTCCGAAGGAAGAACTTGCAGTTGGCCATTTCGGAGTGCTCGGAGACCAGAAACAACCCCAGCTGATGACTCGAGCAATAGCGCGCTTGGCCAAGAAACGGAAGGTCTCACTAACCCTAGCGGGCTTTGGAACCCGCCAATTCTGCAGCAAGCGTCGGCTTGATCGCCTGCGCGTCATCAGGATCCTGGACTCACCTTCGGCCCCCGTAATGAACAGTGAAATGTCAAAAATCGATGTAGCTGTTCAACTGCGCTTCCCCACATTGGGGGAATCTTCAGCAGCCGTCGGGGAACTGATCGCCCTGGGCAAGCCAGTAATCGTCACGGATGTCGGAAGCTATGCCGAATATCCAGACTCCTTGGTCACCAAGATCTCACCGCTGGCAACCGTAGAGGATCTGGTGGTTGCCATCGAAAAGGCCAGCACAGCACAACCAGATTCGGCTGCACGTATGGCATTTCTGAGTGGCCGTTCGCCGGAAGCTTTCGCCAGTCGTTTGGGAAAGGTACTTGGATTGCCGGATCGTTTAACTCGGCAGAACTTGTCTGTTTCTTATCCTGATGAGAGTCAACCTTCTAGTACATTTCAAGATCATCCTCTCAGCCACAACAAGGTTTGCAATCTCGAGGATTTCGCGCATCCATCCCTGCTCCCAGTAATCCAGGACGTGTTCAGCCACGAACTCGATCGTTTTGGGGCAGAATTTCCCAAGGGATACGAGTACCGGAAATACTGGGAGATCGCGATGGCTGTTCGAGCTTTCCAGGATGGTGGTGTCCTGAGACAAGACGCCGAGATCTTGGGAGTGGGTGCAGGTAATGAGCCAACTACCTTCTACCTGACCAACCATGTTCGACGGGTATTTGCAACCGACCTCTATCTCGCAGAGGGCTGGGAGGAATCCGCCAACGCAAGCATGTTGACCCAACCCGAGCGACATTGGCCCTTCCAATGGAAACCCAAGCGACTAGTAGTCCAGCATATGAATGGCATGGAACTCCGATACGAGGATGAGTGCATGGACGGCGTCTTCTCATCGAGTTCTATCGAACATTTCGGTGACTGGAGGGCTATCGAGAAAGCACTCAGCGAAATCCATCGAGTTCTCAAACCAGGCGGTATCGCGTCTATTTCAACTGAGTACCTAGTGACCGGACCTAAAGGAGGATGGCCTGGTTTGCAGTTCTTCGATAGCGAAGCCATCCAGCAGCGGGTCCTGGATGCATTTGACTGGGACCCTGTATCACCACTTGATTTCTCAGTATCCGAACCGACCATGGCCACGGAGGCTTCCTTCGATGAGGTCGCACGAGATCAGAAACATCAGACTGACGTGTTGGGTGGGCATTTCACGTTTCTCATCACCTACGCTCGCTACCCACACATCCTTCTACGTCTCGGGGGGCGAACTTTCACGAGTATTCATTTGGCTTTGCGAAAGCGCTGATTCCTTCCATCCCGATGTGGCCATTCGATGAATCCGGCACAATGCAAAATTTCGATATGTCTATGCTTAGCCCCATCCCATCCGTATAGGGCTCACTCAGACACCGCCGTAACGGATATCTTTTACATCACCGACTCAGCAGCCGGCTCACACCTTCAGGAGGATGAATCGGAATGAACCAGAAGCGGGTCCTTGTAACAGGTGCCTCAGGATTTGTGGGCCAGCACGTGGTCACCTATTTACTCAGTCTTGGCTATTCGGTCACCTGCCTGGATCACTGTATGTCTGTGGACCTACCTACAGAGGTTGAGCAGATTCCCATCGACCTCTCAGACTCCGCAGCGGTCATGACACTGCAAAAGAGTTGGTGGGGGGTGATTCACCTGGCCGCAGCGTCCATACCCAGCCTGTTTGCCACCACCGCCCCCATCCTCACCAATCTCGAGATCACTCTGAATCTTCTCGAACACCTTGAGACCGCCCGCGTATTGATTGTGAGCAGTTGTCACGTTTACGCACCAGCCACCGAACCTCGCCAAGAGGAACACGAAATCTTCCCCCATGGACGTTACGGTCTTTCCAAGCATCTTTGTGAACAGCTAGCCCCACACTACCTGCGCCGACTGGATATCCGTGTAGCCAGGCCTTTCAATCATCTGGGTCCTGGCCAGCGGTCCGAGCTGGTCATCCCAGCCCTTCTCCGACGACTCGCCAACCACCCCAAGAACGACGATTCTCCGATCCAGATGAAAGGGATGAATAGCGTCCGCGATTTTATCGATGTCCGGGATGTTGCTGCGGCCTATCTAGCCATCCTCGAGCTCGATTCCCCTTCCCATCGCACCTTCAATGTTTGCACAGGGGAGGGACACAGCATCGAGGCCATGATCCATGCCGCCCAAAATATTCTCGGAACAAGGCGAACCGTTCACTTCGAGAACCAGCCGAATAGTACCGATGACATTCCATACCTGGTCGGTGACCCGACCAGACTGAAGCAGGCGACAGGCTGGAACCCGCGCTTCACCTTGTCCCAGAGCCTTCATGCGATGATTGAATCCATCCACTCCTAATTCCGGGGAACACACATGAACCGCAATCGCGTCGCCCTCATCACCGGCATTACCGGCCAGGATGGCAGCTACCTCACCGAACTCCTGCTTTCCAAGGGCTACGATGTCCATGGCATCATCCGCCGGGCAAGCCTCTTCAACACAGATCGCATTGATCACTTGTACGCGGACCCCCATGAGAACTCCAGGCTGCACCTTCACTATGGCGACCTGAGCGATGCCAGCGGGTTGAGGCGAGTGCTGGATCAGATCCAACCGGACGAGGTCTACAACCTGGGGGCCCAGAGCCACGTGAAGGTGAGTTGGGATCAGCCGGAGTACACGGCGGATATCACGGGCATGGGCGTGCTGCGGCTGCTTGAGTCGATCCGCTGCCACCAGGATTCGCTCGGCCGCAAAGTGCGCTATTACCAAGCCGGCTCCAGTGAGATGTTCGGCGCAGCCAAGCCGCGGCAGTTCGAAGGCACTCCGTTCCAGCCTCGTTCGCCCTATGCCTGCGCCAAAGTCTATGGTCACTATCAGACCATCAACCACCGCGAGAGTTACGGCATGTTCTGCGCCAACGGGATCCTCTTCAATCATGAGAGCCCAAGACGCGGCGAGACGTTTGTGACCCGCAAGATCACTCGTGCGGCCACGCGCATCAAGCTAGGGCTACAGAAGAAACTCTATCTCGGCAATCTGGATGCCAAGCGGGACTGGGGTTTTGCGGGCGACTACGTCGACGCGATGTGGCGAATGCTGCAGCAGGATGAGCCCAGTGATTTCGTTGTCGCTACGGGTGTCTCGATCTCCATCAAGGACTTCGTGAGGCTTGTCTTCGCCCAGGTAGATCTCGATTGGCAGGATTTCGTGGAGATCGATCCGCGCTACTTCCGCCCTGCGGAGGTTGACCACCTGGAGGGGGATCCTTCCAAGGCCATGAAGCACCTGGGTTGGGAGCCTAAAACCAGTGTCGAAGCTCTTGCCCGGATGATGGTCGACTCGGACATGAAGCTCGCGCTACGGGAACAGGTACTCATGGAAGCCGGGCACAATGAGGCGCCACGAGGCGGTTACCGATAGAACTGCACGCCGCATCCGGTAGCCACCACACTCGGAGATTCCGCCTGCGGGGTCCCCGGTTGCTTATGTTCCCGCTCCCAGCCAGGTTCGTCCAAACAGATGGATTTTCAGGCGTCCGTGACGGAAGCGGATCGAGACAAGCCAGCGCCTCCAGGGTTTGGTGGCCTTGAAGGGGTGGCTGGCCACTCTGAGTGCAAGGTGGAACCACAACTGCCCCTTCCGTGGGGTGGCCTGGCCTTCGCACCAATTGATCAGGTTACCTTTGTCGACCTCCCATCGCCTACGTCCGATCTCGATCGAGGCCAGAGTTCGTTCCTGGATGCTGCGGACCGCTCGAATATCCAGGGGCCGAGGTGCCTCGGGGTCATAAAGAAAACCATTCTCGCCATGGATGATGTATTCATTCATGGTCGGATGATCCGGAGCGATCACGCATCGACCGTGTGCCATGGCCTCGAGGAACGACATGCCGATGCCTTCCTTCATGCGCGGCGCGATGTAGAAGCTGCACGCCTCCATCAGGTCGGTGAACTGATCACGGGTCTCGAACCACTGGGATTCGCTGATCTCGAATCGGCGCCGCAGGGCGTCGCTGGGCGCCTGGAAGGTTTCGCCTGGATCCATGCTGCAATGCACGTGAATGGATCTCACCGTTGACGCAGCGAGCAGCGCGTCAACGATTGTCAGGTTGATCGACTCGACACGATTCCAGAAGAATACCCTTCCCTCGTTACCCCAGTTCATGACCTTGCGCGGCTCAGGAAAGTACTGGACATCCTTGACATCGAAGCCCCAACGCACGAGCCGGGCAGTCAGATGCTTGGAGAACGAGAGAATGCGGGCATTCCGGAACGGCAGCCACTGTTCCAGTCCCCATGTTTCGGAGAAGTCGAACATCGGGACGTACACCCAGCGCGATCTGGCGAACCGTCTGAGCAGCTCCTGCGAAGGGACTACCTGGATGCAAAGGACCAGATCAACAGGCTCGGTGATGTCCCGAGCCGAGTCGCCAACATCCTCTCCCTGGGATGGATCCAGATAGCAAGCCTCTAGGATGTAGTCTTGCATGAAAAGGTCCATCAGGAAGCCAATTGACTTGGTCTTCTGATGGAAGGCGTGGGAGATCAGCAACATCCGTTTCATAGTCATCCCGATTGGCCTCTGCCAGATGGTAGGGGGAGCAGGACAAGCGCGTCAAATCGAGTGAAAACCCAACACCCGCCGTTGTTGATTCGTCGTACAAAATGCCAACTGGAGGTCCTATCATAAATTCAGAGCTAGGCCCCATCAGGCCATGGCCCCCATCTTCACGCCACACACCCAGATCCGGTTTCTCCAAGCAACCATCCGCCCCACACTCCTTCTCTGGTTCCCACATGCAGGCTGTCCCAACTTTCCCACTCGCGAACAAACGGATCTGGCTCACAGGCGGGAACGGATTCCTCGGTCAGCACGTGACCTCTGAACTCGCTCATAGCGGCGCAATTGTCCTGGCTCCAACCGAGCAAGAGCTCGATCTGTTGGATCCTTCCTCCGCAACCCGGTTCATCCGAGAAAACCATCCCGATGGAGTCATCCACATGGCCGCCCGGGTCGGTGGCATCGGTGCCAACCGCAAGCACCCAGGCAGCTTCTTCTACGCCAACATGGCCATGGGGCTGCACCTCATCGAGGCATGCCGCACCGAGGGGGTCGAGAAGGTCCTTGTTCTTGGTACGGTTTGCGCCTATCC
>Ga0209725_1002232_pt1 | contig 10527 bp, 10 predicted proteins | sample I18A1metaG_FD_184145 | JGI IMG/M metagenome (GOLD analysis project Ga0209725, IMG submission 184145) | Lake sediment bacterial and archeal communities from Gulf of Boni, Indonesia to study Microbial Dark Matter (Phase II) - ​I18A1 metaG... | ecosystem: Environmental > Aquatic > Freshwater > Lake... | reverse complement strand
CTTTGAGTTCTGAACTAGTCTGGGTCAATGAGTTCCTCTCGAATGGAATAGGCCAGCAACCAGAGGTTCTCAAAGATCTCCGGGTGGTTCGTGGGCCGTCTGCTGATCTTTGCATAAGGTGCAGAGGCGGCAGAATGCTTTGCGGTAAGACATCCTGTCCTCTCTTGACCAAAGCTAGAGCCATAGCCTCCCGTGTTAGTCTCGTTGATTCTGAGCAGATAGACGGCTCCACGCCGCCAGGAGTATTTGTGGGCAGACTCGGATATCCGCGTGTGCTTGTCGGTCCTATGATACCTCCATACCATGGAGACACGTCGGTCTTGGATACTCCTGAGCTCTGGCTGGGCAGGACGATACAGGAGATTGTGGATCTGAGATACTCGCTGATTAGAGGCAAGACTCGCGTCAACATCTTTGACGCTCAGGAGCCCTTCGGAATCGTAGACCGACTGCAAGAGCTCACCATGAGCGGTAGCCCAGCGGAATCGGAGGCTCAGTTCGCCAAGAAACCTAGAGGAGTTCTGACACTGAGTGACGAGGCCCAGCCCTTTGGCCCATCGGCCCCGCTTAGGAGCTTTCAGGCATGGGGGATCAAGGCCGATAAGCGAGTTGAGAATGCATACTATGATCGAGACCTGAACGCCGCTGACGCAATAGTCCGTCTCCATGAGGATGGCGTGCTAGTCACACGAATTCAGAGAGCCTTCAGCATGGGCATGTTTGGAGTGGGAGCGAGGAGAAGGCTCGTTCCAACCCGCTGGAGCATAACAGCAGTCGACAGCACAATCTCAGAACGACTGCTGGACGAGATCAAGCATCTTCCAACCATAGACGAATTTCGCGTGCACACATTCCGGTACATCGACAACAGATACGTCGTGATGCTGATACCTGAGAAGTGGTCCTACGAGTCGATAGAAGCTTGGTTCCCGGGGACAGCTTGGAATGAAGGCGGAAGCTATCCAGCGATGATGGGCGACCATGAGGGATATCAGGGAAGGACAACTTACGCGAGCATCGGCGGCTGCTACTACGCTTGCCGGCTCGGGATCGCGGAGCATCTGCTCAAGAAGAGGAGGCAGAGCGCCGCCTTGGTTCTGAGAGAAATCCATCCAGGATACATCCTCCCAGTCGGAGTTTGGAACGTGAGGGAAAGCGTGAGAGCCGCTCTCTCGAAGAAACCAGCGCAGTTTGACAACTTTCATTCCGCATTAGACTTCGCTATGACGCACCTCAGTATCCCCCGCAAGGCATGGCTCCAGAGCAGTCACATGCTGAGAGAAGCTTTCTTCCAGAGAAGAATCAGCAGTTACCTTGGGGCTCAATAGTCATACGGGCACGAAGAGGTTATTCCGTCTGTTCCATGCGGGTCGTCTGAATTGCTTCCTTACCGTATTTCCTCACGTAATCTTCGCCAAGCGCCCCTGCGGTGCTCAGGTTCACGATCGTATTTGTGCTCGCTTCGCCGGTGAGCCTGCCGAGGTCGCCTTTGAACTGACGCCACTTGAGGTGAGTGTGCCCGCTCTTCGAGTTATAGATAATGCCGAGGACGTTTGAGACTCGCGTGAACCTAATGTCCCTTATCTGCTCGAGAGTTTCCTTGTCTTCAGCCTCAAGGTACATGGTGCCTTGATCTGAGGCTCGCTCCGGGAAAACGTTCTCGTCGCCGACATACTCGTCAGGGATGAATGAATCGCAAGTGCTCACGATCATGAACCGTCTGAAACTACTCAGATCGCAGACGGTGTCGATTTTCAAGCACGCCACCCGCTCCGCCGCGAGCGTGAGCTAGGTCGCCCAGAAAAAGGAACGAGCAAATGTGTGAAATGAACCTGTCGGTTATACAACATCGCGACAATTCCGGGGATTAGATCGAAACGGGTGAGTCTCGATCTGTGCAAAGGCCTAGGTCCTGAACGAGCAACGGATAAATAAACGACGGCCCGCCCCCTCTAGGAAAAGAAGGCGTTGAGACTGAGTGAGACCAAGACTGTTCGAATGCCAACCTGCACTTGGTGTTCGAGGACCATTATGCCTGGAGAAGGTGCGGTGCGTTTTCCCTGTCCAAACTGCGGTGAAGTCACAATATGGCGCTGCGAGAAGTGCAGGACCTTCGGCAGACCATACAAGTGTGCGAAGTGCGGGTTCACGGGACCCTAGGCGGTGGCTGCGGTTGGCGAAGGTGGTTGCACAGATCAAGATCTTTCCGACTGAGACGACGGTAGACCTTGGGGATCTGAGAAAGAAGGTCGAGAAGGCGCTTCCGCCTGAGACGAGTGTTGCTCGGTTCGATGAGGAGCCGATAGCTTTCGGGTTGGTGGCATTGATTGCAAGGGTCGTCATGCCGGAGGAAGAGGGAAGAATGGACAAGGTCGAGGAAGCTCTGAAGTCTGTGGAGGATGTGGGTGAGATCCAAGTCGTCAACGTGTGGCGAACGTGAGTGGTGTTACTATAAGTAACACTTATATCCACGTCGCGTTACCTATAGTAACGCGTTACGCGACCCTTGGCAACGATAGGAAAGGGGGTCGCGAGTGCGATCAAGATTCAAGGAATGAAGAAACGTGGTTGGAAAAGACATACAGCTGAGAGTTGCCGATGCGCGGCAGAGAGATGTGGGGCACGGCAAGGTAAGGATAGACAACGACACCATGCAGAAACTGGGGATCACAGCGGGCGACTTTGTCGAAATCCACGGAAAGAAGGTGACAGTTGCTGTAGCGTGGCCCGCATATGCAGAGGATCAGGGTGAAGAGATCGTACGAATGGACGGGCTCATCCGAAGGAACGCTGGAGTTGCCCTGAACGAGTATGTGGCACTCAAGAAGGCTGACGTGAAAGAGGCGCAGGCAATAATCTTCGCGCCAACCGACGTAAGGCTGAGCGTCGACGAGGAATTCGTCAGTTTTGTGAAACGCAGATTCATGGACATGCCATTCGTAGAAGGCGACATGACCCTTCTTTCGATCTTCGGTAGCGCGGTCCCGCTCGTGGTCACTCGGACGAGACCTCATGGCCCAGTGAAGATCCTAGAGACCAGTCACGTGCAAGTTCTGAGCGAGCCGACACCTGAGAAGAAAGGCATCTCAATGGTCACGTACGAAGACATCGGAGGTCTTCACGAAGAGATTCAACGCATCAGGGAAATGGTCGAGCTTCCGCTTCGACATCCAGAGCTATTCCAGAGGCTCGGTATCGAGCCTCCGAGAGGGGTGTTCCTATACGGCCCTCCAGGGTGCGGAAAGACGCTCCTAGCGAAGGCGGTCGCCAACGAATCTGACGCAAACTTCTACGTGATCTCAGGCCCAGAGATAATGTCGAAGTTCTACGGTGAATCCGAAGCCAGGCTTCGAGAGATCTTTCAGAAGGCTCAGGAGACTGCGCCGAGCATAGTCTTCATCGATGAGATGGACGCGATCGCCCCGAAGCGTGAAGAAGTGACGGGCGAGGTTGAACGGCGAGTTGTCGCGCAGCTTCTGTCACTCATGGACGGCATGGGGACAAGAGGCAACATCATCGTGATCGGCGCGACGAACAGACCCAATGCAATCGATCCAGCATTGAGACGACCTGGAAGGTTCGACCGAGAGGTCGAGATCGGAGTCCCGGACAAACAAGGTCGCTACGAGATCCTACAAATCCACACGAGAAACATGCCGCTTGCTGAGGACGTAGATCTCAAGCGCCTTACAGACGTGACGCACGGCTACACGGGAGCAGACGTATCATCACTGTCAAGGGAGGCTGCGATGAAAGCGCTCAGGCGCTACATGCCCGAGATCAACCTCGAAGAGGAACGAATCCCGCCTGAGATACTTGACAAGATGGTTGTGAATGAGGACGACTTCCTCTCCGCCTACAGAGAGATCACACCGACGGCCATGAGGGAAGTCTACGTTGAGGTTCCCTCAGTACGCTGGAAAGAAGTCGGCGGGCTTGAGGAACTGAAGAACGAGTTGATCGAATCGGTCGAGTGGCCTCTGAAGAAGCCGGAAGTCTTCAAGAAGATGGGCATCACACCGCCTAGAGGTATACTACTCTTCGGCCCGCCCGGGTGCGGCAAGACTCTGCTCGCAAGGGCCGTCGCAACAGAAGGCGAAGCCAACTTCATCTCAATCAAGGGCCCTGAAATCTTTTCGAAGTGGGTCGGCGAATCTGAGAAGGCAATTAGGGAAGTCTTCAGGAAAGCGCGGACCGCTGCGCCGGCCATAATTTTCTTCGACGAACTCGACTCGATCGTTCCTCGAAGGGGACTGGGATACTCAGACTCTGGAGCGAGTGAACGGGTGATCAGCCAGCTCCTTACTGAGCTCGACGGCATAGAGGCGCTGCAGAACGTGGTCGTGATCGCTGCAACGAACAGGCCCGACATCCTAGACCCCGCGGTCCTGCGACCCGGCAGGTTCGACCGGCTGATCTACGTGCCAGCGCCAGATCCGAAAGCGCTCAAAGAGATCTTCAAGATCCACACACGCGATATGCCACTCTCAAAGGATGTTGACCTCGACCAGGTCGCCCGCATGGCAGCCGGATACTCTGGAGCAGACATCGAGGCCCTCTGCAGGGAGGCCGCAATGAACGCGCTTCGTGAGGACACGAAGGCGGATGAGGTCACGCTTCGCGACTTCAAAGAGGCAATGGAGAAAGTCAAGCCGAGCATAACGGGGGACATGGATACATGGTACCAGAGCTTCTCCAAACGCTTCAGAAGAGAGAGGGCCGCGGTACCGACGGCCATCGCTTAGGTGATGCGCAGGAAAGCCCGATGAACAAAGTCTGGGGGCCTCGCCCCCTCAACTTGGCGGTCGTTGAAGTTCTCCAACGCAAAGGGCCGCTCGCTGACGGTGATCTCTTGGACGAGGTCAAAGAGACCTACGGCGAGATAAGCTTCCGCGAACTCAACAACGCTCTCCTCAAACTCGAACTCAGCGGCATCCTGAGAGTCACACGCCTCATGAAAGGAAAGAGACGAGTAGAACTGGTTGGAGCCAGACAGCCGTAATTGAGTGTCTGCCACAAGCGTTCACGAGCAGCTTTGACCTTCAAGGGAAGAGGCTGCACCTGACCGAGGCTTGCTTGTCTCGTGAACTCCAGTACTGACATCATCGTCGTCGGCTGCGGAGTAGCCGGGCTGACAGCAGCAGAAACGGCAGCCTCTTTGGGATCCAAAGTTCTTCTAGTGGAAGAACACGATCAGGTTGGAGCTCCATCGCATTGCTCCGGTCACGTAAGCATCAATAGCATGAAGCGCCTTGGCGTTCCGCTTCCCAGGAAGGTCATCAAGAACCAGATCCGGGGTGCGATCTTTCACTCCCCGTCGGGTCAAGTTCTTCGAATTGAGCGTAACCTTCCAATCACGTGGGTTCTTGACCGCAGAGCCTTCGATCAGCACTTAGCAACCAGAGCTGAGAAGGCTGGCGCACAAATTCAGTTCAATTCGCGAGCGATCGCTATGCAAACGCCCGACAAGGGCTCAGCCCAAGTGCGACTTTCAGTCAGCGGTCAAACCCGCGCGTTCGACTGCAAGCTCGTCGTCGACTGCGAGGGCGCAGCGCCTACACTTGCTTCTCGACGGCTCTCAAGTGAACGGCGCAAGTCGATGTGGGTCAGCTCTGCTCAGGTTCACGTCGACCGCGTAAGAGACTTGGACCACGACATTGTCGAGGTGTACTTGGGATCCGAGTACGCGCCTGGGTTCTTCGCATGGATAATACCTTGGCGAGACGGATCAGCGAAGGTGGGACTGGCCGCTCGTGAGGGCAACCCCCGCCTCCTCCTTGAGAGATTCATGACGAAAAATCCTGACATCTCCCCAAGATTGAAAGACGCGCCACGCCGCGGCGCGTCCTTTCACCCCATACCTCTTGGCGGGCCAATCTTCAAGACATTCTATCCAGGAATGCTGATCGCGGGCGACTCAGCGCAACAAGTCAAGCCGACAACCGGAGGGGGAATAGTATTCAGTCTCATCTGCGGAAAGGCAGCTGGCGAGATCGCGCACAATGCGTCCGAGGCGGGAGACGCCTCCGAGTCGTTCCTCTCAGAGTACGAAAGACGATGGAAGAGCAAGATAGGCCGCGACCTCAACGTCATGCGGCGTATCAGGAGAATGCTCTTTAGACTCCCAGACCGCCAGCTGGAGAAGATCTTCTCAGTCGCCCGCACCCTTGACGTTGCAACCGTACTGGCCAGGGCCGATGACATAGACATGCAGAGCAGAATCCTAGCCCGACTGGCACTAGACCCGCGGTTGACGATCAGCCTGCTCTATTCCTCGGTCCTGTCGCTTCCGTTTCTTGCGGAGATCTAGGCCCTTCAGGACTTCGCCCGCGCCTTGTTGACAACGTCCATGAACTTTCTGACTCGATTCACGTCGACCGGGTTCTCAGCTATTCCATCCACCTTGAAATAGGTTCCCACGATGGCGCCGTCGGCGTATTTGAGAAAGTCAACGATGCGGTCCTCGGTCGCGCCGCTGCCCAGGAGGATCGGCCGGTCAGCCAGCTGCTTAGCCTGCTTGACCTTGTCTAGGTCTGGAGCGATTCCCGTCATCTTTCCTGAGATTATGAGGGCGTCGGCTAGGTAGAACTCGGTCCACTCGATGTGAGTGGCCAAGTCTATGCCGGGGAAGGCGACGGAGTGTTTCTTGTCGACATCAGCTAGGATTTTGATGTGCTCAGCTCCGAGTTCCTTGCGCTTACGTATGAGGCGGGCAGCACAGCCGTGGTCGAGTTCCCCGGTGTCCCACACGCGGGCTCCGGTGAGCAGGCAAACCCGAATGAAGCGTGCCCCAGCGGCCACCGCGATGGCGAGAGTGACCACGCCACCGTTGTGTACGACGTTGACGCCTACGGGAACGTCAACTGCCTCCACAACTTTACGCGCAGCCACAGCGTGCGCAGTCATCTCTTCGGGAGGGACCTCGGAGCCCACGAAGTAGGGCAAGTCCCACATGTTCTCAACGATGAGCCCGTTCACGCCGCCCGCGACGAGGGCCCGGGCGTCATCTAGGGCCTTCTCGATGATCGGCTCCATCTTGCGGCCGGTGTATCCTGGCGAACCGGGCAAAGGTTGGAGATGCACCATACCTATGATGGGTTTCTCCACCTCGAAGAGTTCCTTGAGTGATTTCAGGCGGAGATTTTCCAGCCTCTCTTTCCATTCAGCTTTCATTTTTGATGTTCCTTCAAGCGCTCGTATTGTCAGAAACCCGGCTGTTGCATGCCTTAAACTCGGCGTTTCTTTGGAAACGCCGAACTGCAGCTGGGCTACTGGTCATGATGTCGCTTCGATGTCACGTCCTCTGAAATCGTTCAAGGATTTTCAGCAACAACTCAAGCTCTTGCGTCCAGTTCCTCAGCTTCGGGTCGACCAGACCCCGACGGATCAGTTCGCTTGCTTCCCGCGGTCCCGGCAGGTGTTCCCCCGCTCCCAGTGCGGTGCACGCTAGGCCTCCCAGGGCGTTTGCCAGCAGTGCCGACGGGCGTATCCCGAGTCCCCAATGCCGTCCCAAGATGAACCCGGCGTCGAAGCTATCTCCTGCGCCAGTCGAATCCACCGCGTCCACAGAGAAGGCCGGGACTCGAAAAGTCTCGCTGCCGCCCGCTACGGCGCATCCTTCTTTGCCCAGCTTCACGGCCACTGTTTCAACTCCTTTCTCAATCAGGGCCTTCAACGCTCCTCCGAGTTCTGCCCTGCTTGTGAGTGCGCGGGCTTCCTCCAAGTTTTGGAAAAGCACGTTCGTCCGGGGCAGTAGCCTTCGCACTTCATCGCTGGCTTGGCGAGCGGCATGCACGCCGACATCTAGACTTACCGTCGTCTTTCTCCCGGCGGCGTGTTCCAGGACGCGGAGCGTTGTGGTGCGCTGAGGATCCTTCAGAAGAGCGTAGCCGGAGACATGCACCCAGCGTAGATCGGGCCAGGCGACGGTCTCGAGGGAGACCGAGGTGAGGTTAACGTTAGCTCCGCGGTGACCAAACATTGTACGCTCTCCGTCGGGCATGACCGCTACGAACATAGTCCCGGTCATGGTCGTAGGGTCGCTTTGCACCAGAGTCAAGTCAACTCCAGCCTTCTCCAGCTCCCGGAAGACGTACTCACCCAGGGGATCGGCTCCCACCCGGCCTAGGAGACTCACATCGACCCCGAACCGGGCCAGCATCATAGCTGTGTTGGCGGCCGAACCTCCAGCGTGCAGCTCTGCCTTTTCTGAGAGGCCTTCGCCACCTTTCTCAGGGTATTGTGAAAGGGTTGCCATGATATCCGCATTGATGTCTCCGACCGTTAGAACAGAAGGCATCCCCTTTTGCCTGCAGCCCCCATTTGCCGAGTCAATTCCGGATGCCGAGGCTACTCTGCGTTTCTTCGAGAATGCGTTCATCGGTCGGCTCCGCACCAAGGTATCTTTGAAGGCTGACCTGATATTGCTTGCCGCTATGCTCAGGCCTCGGAAAACTACTGGGTTCCTAGGCAGCTTTCGCTCGTTTCACCTTTGGATCTCCTGCGCGCGGAGCTGAGTCCGCGTGCAGGAGAATCTCGCCAAACGTTGATCGATCCTAGTAGTTTTCGCAGAAGAGTTCATAGTAGGCTCTGTCGTGTGCGCAGACGGGACATTTCTCCGGAGCTTCCTGCGCCTCTATGACATTGCCGCAGTTACGGCACTTCCACTTGACCAGGGTGGGTTTCTTGAATACTTGACCAGTCTCCACATTGTTCAGAAGCTTCAGGTATCTTCGTTCGTGGTAGGCCTCCACAGACGCAACGCCTCGGAACGTAGCAGCTATCTCTCTAAAGCCCTCACTAACGGCGGTCTCCGCGAAGCTTGGGTACAAGGTTCCCCATTCCAGCTTTTCGCCAGCGGCAGCAGCCTTCAGGTTCTGCGCTGTAGTTCCTATGATGCCTGCCGGGTACTTGGCGGTGATCTCAACATCACCACCCTGCAGGTGCTTGAAGAACAGTTGTGCGTGTTCCTTTTCGTTGTCAGCCGTCTCAGTGAAAATGGCTGAGATCTGTTCAAAGCCCTCTTTCCTTGCTGCGCTGGCAAAGAAGGTGTAGCGCGTTCTTGCTTGAGACTCTCCCGCAAAAGCCGCAAGAAGATTCTTCTCAGTCTTACTTCCTTTCAGCTCCATATTCAGCATCCTCTCATGTCAGTGCGCCGGCTTCTTTTTGGTTCAATCGTATTAACACTACGTTGTAGCTCGTACACTGAAGAAAAGGTCTGTCTCAACTAGCTAGGATGCATTGCGCGCAGAGGCCGTCGGCTCTGACTGTTCAACAATTGGTTTTCGGCTACGCCGGAAGGAGGCGTTCCGCAAGAACCCGGACGAGGTCGATGTCCGGATCCTACTTGCCTCGTGATGAGAGTTGACGAAAAGCTTCCGTCAACGCCGGGATGACCTTGTAGAGGTCCCCGACGATTCCGTAGTCTGTGTACTCGAAGATAGGCGCCTTTGAGTCCGTGTTCACGGACACTACGACACGCGCGTTCTGTATCCCCGTAATATGCTGTATCTGCCCAGAGATCCCGCAGGCGATGTACAGCTTCGGCGCTACCTTCTGACCAGACAGACCGACGTACTGATCAACCGGGAGCCATTTCAGGTCCTCAGCGATTGGGCGGGAGCAGCCAACGACGCCGTTGATGGTCTTCGCAAGTTCCTCGATGACGGGGATGTCCTCCTTCTTCTTCAGGCCGCGCCCAAATGAGACAATAGCTTCAGCGTCAGTAATCCTCACACCAGCGAACTGCTTGGGCTTCCGCTCAAGCACTTTGACTGGAGATTCGCCTGTCTTTGGCTGAACTTTCACGATCTCTCCAGTTCGCCCTGGATCCTTACTGAGCGGCTGGAAGACACCTTTGGGAAGTGTAAAGATCTGTGGCTTAGATCGAACGATCAGTGTCTCAGTGATGTTTCCTCCAAGTATCAGACGGTCAACGACCACGCACCTCTTTTCAGTGTCTACATCCAGTTTCGAACACTCTGTGCAACACCCCGTCTTCAGACGCTCGGCGAGTCGCGCCGAAAGTTCTAGTCCGGTCCGAGTTGCTCCAACGAGCACGACATCAGGCCGGTAGTCTTGCATCATTGCGCCCAGTGCGTCTGTGTACCGGTGAACTTGGAACGTCCCAAGCGACGGGTCCTGTACAGTGTAGACTTTGTCGGCGCCAAACGCTATCAGGTCCTTGCTTGTCTCTGAGACGTCTTCGCCAACGGCGATGGCCGCTAGGTGAGTTCCGAGTTTCCGTGACAGCTCGCGGCCTTTCGAGAGCAGCTCCCGCGCCACTGTGGGAGATTCGGAGAATACCCACACTCCTTCATGTTTCTCAACGGTTGTCAAGCTACTTTCACCACTCCTTCGGCAATGAGATTCGTCACAAGTTTCTGCGCGGTTTCGTTGGGCTCGCCCTCTATGATCACTCTCCTCCTCTCTCCCGTGGCCACTGCAGATCTCAGAGGCTCTGTCAGGGAGCCTTCTCGCCCCAGCTCGCTCGGTTTCAGTCCAATATCATTCGCCGTCCAAGCGGTC
>Ga0209725_1002231_pt1 | contig 10531 bp, 11 predicted proteins | sample I18A1metaG_FD_184145 | JGI IMG/M metagenome (GOLD analysis project Ga0209725, IMG submission 184145) | Lake sediment bacterial and archeal communities from Gulf of Boni, Indonesia to study Microbial Dark Matter (Phase II) - ​I18A1 metaG... | ecosystem: Environmental > Aquatic > Freshwater > Lake... | reverse complement strand
TCACAGGACCAACCTCAGCCCCAAGAGGCAGCTCAGCGACCTTCACCGTGATAGTCACCAATCCAGGTCCTTCCTTATCCACGACGCTTTACCTTGAGGTGAAGGGACCTGCAGGCTACGTGCACTTCGATCTCCAACAAATCACAGTGCCCGCAAGCGGAAGAGAAAGTTTCCAATTCCTCTGGCAGATTCCCTCTGCAGCCACTACCGGAGAATACCAAGTCTCTGCGGGCCTGATCCCACCGAAGCCAACAGCAATAGTCCAAACTCGGATCACCATAACGTGACTTCCGTTCTCCCTTTGCTCCATGAGACTGCTAGTTCATTCCGTCTTCGAGCCGGGAACCAAGGTAGCCAAGGGGTTTCAACATCGCGCGACGGTCTCTTCGACACAAGCGAGTTTATTTCGCTCAATCGCCCTAAGCTTTACGAAATGCGTCGAACTCTGGGAAGGTTCTGAACGTTGCGGAGGAGTGAAGAAGCAAGGCGTTGGCTTTCCGAGGCACAGTGGGACCTTGAGACCGCCCGGATACTTCACGAGTCACGAAGGTACAACTCCTGCGCCTTCATCTGCCAGCAAGCAGGCGAGAAGGCTGCAAAGGGGCTTCTCTACATGATTGCAGAGTCGCCTTTTGGTCACTCCGTACGCGAACTTCTGGCGCGATATGCCGAAGCGAAGCATGAGAATCTAGAGGAGCTGCTTCCGCAGGCCTCCGAGCTTGACCGACATTATGTTCCTGCCAGATATCCGAACGCTGTTCCATCTGGGACCCCGCACGAGAACTATGATGAGGTCGTCAGCCGCAGGACCTTGGATTACGCAACCAAAATCATCGAGTATGTCCAGAGGCACCTTCAATGACAAAGCTCCAATCTCCCAGCCTCCACAACGAACTGCAGAGCTATTGCAGTCGACTTGCACACTTGTACGATCAGCCCACCATCATACTATCTGGGTCAACGGCGGTGGGAGAGGACATGCCGTGGAGTGACGTAGACCTAGTCGTGATAGCGGATTTCAAGAAACCCTTCCTAGAGCGCCTAGAAGAACTAGCCCCACCTCTTGACAGCCGTTTCAACCTTGAGGTGATCGGCTACACACCGCAAGAATTCATCCACATGCTTGATCGGCTTGATATCAAGGCCATTGAGGCGGTGGAACAAGGCATTCCAATCATCAGCAATCCGCTTATCTTCAGCGAAATGAAGCGGAAACTCGACCAGCTGAAGAGTAGAGGACTCACGAAGGCAAACTGCACATATAGGCTGTGGGACAGGCCAACGCGCTACTAGAACCGAGTTCTGGGAGGAGGCAGTGTTGAACGTTTCATGTACCATATCACTTAAGGAAGCTGATAGACGACCGAAACTGTAGCTAATGAGTACCTGAAGTCCAGACCGCATAAGGGGTGCACTGCAATAGGCCCTGTTGGAGGTTTAGCTGCCTGCATCATACGACCGTAACCATCGTAATACTGAACTGCAACGGCTTGAGATGGCTTCCCCAATGCCTGTCTAGTGTAGCAACAACCGACTACCCCAACTTAGACATATACTTGGTCGACAACGCGAGCACCGATGGCTCCATCGAGTACGTTCAAAGAAGCTTTCCGTCGGTCAAGATCATACGTAACGAGCAGAACCTTGGCTTCGCCGAAGGATACAATAGAGCAATAAGAAAGATTGACTCGGAATACGTCGTGCTGCTCAACAACGACACCACAGTTCTCAACCCGAAATGGATCCAGCGTCTAATCGACAAAGCCTCCGTCGACCCGAAGAAGATAGCTGCTGTAGCCGGCAAGATGGTCTCCTTTGAAGATCACTCACGCCTGGACTCTGTTGGCGGGATGGGTATACCGTTCTGGCGCGGCTTCGTCGACATAGGTCGAGACGAGCTCGATCAAGGGCAATACGACCGAGAAAGCTTCGAACCCTTCGCATTCTGTGGAGGCGCCGCCCTAATCAAACGAAGCATCTTCATGAAGCTAGGAGGCTTCGACGACAAATTCTTCCTCTACACCGAGGACGCGGACCTATCTTGGAGGCTTAGGCTCCTAGGCCACCGAATGGCTTTCGCTCCGGAGGCGCAGGTAGCACACTATTTCTCAGGCTCCTTCAGAACCAAGAGCATCGATCTGCTGAAGCTCTACTACTGCCACAGGAACCTGCTGAGGGCGATTCTCAAGAACTGCGGTCCATCGTTAGGCTGGGCGCTCAGAAACTACTTACTCTTCACCGCGCTAATGGCCGCAGGCTTTAGCATACTAGAACCAAGAAAGGCAGTCGCCGCTGCCAGAGCACTCCTTTGGAATCTACTGAAACTTAAGGACACATGGACATGGCGGTTGAGGATCCAAGCAAGCCGAGAAGCGAGCGAAGCAGAAGTTCTGAAGAGTATGTATCCCAATATCCGAAGGTATCAGCCTGCTGAGCGACCTCGACTGCGGCGAATACTCAATATCCTATTCGAATACAGTCAACAACACTATCTCCACAGGCCAAGTTTCGCCTGATTCGGCTCACGTACGTCAGGGCTCGTGCACAAAGGCTCGATTGCAAGCATTGTCTGAAGAAAAGGGAGAAAGGCAACGGGTGACCAAATAGAAAAGTCACTGAGTTCTGCGAGGACGAGGTCCTCCTATCGCAAGGAGAAATAGTAGCCAAAGGAAACACATGCGAGGTTGTTCAACAATACACAAAGCAGGATGAATCCCGGGCAGATCCTGGCCAGAACATCGATGGATAGCCTTCTGAACCGGAATCCAGTGGACAAGACGACTGGTTGAGCTATCCCGAAGGTCTTTTATGGCTGTATGGTATACCTTAAGTACGGCGAAGCATATGGCAAAGACCAAGACGACGATCCTCATAGAGAAAGACATTCTTGACCAGTTCAAGAGGCTTGTCTCGTTGAAGCACGGCGCAACTCGCAACCTGAGTTTAGAGATCGAGGAAGCGCTGAGAGCCTTCTCACCGTTCGAGATACTTTCTTCAGCAGCCGCAAGGCTCAGCCAGAAGATCGATCACTACCCCTCGCTGAAAGAGGTCGTGAAGAACCGACCAAGAGTAGACATCTCAGCTGGGACGATTGTACGGGAGATGCGTGATGAGCGAGCGCGCAATGTACTTGGACACAAGTAGCGTCGTCAAAAGGTACGTTGAGGAACGCGGCTCCAGCCTCCTAGATAGAATCTATGCGAATGCAGAAGCCGGGGAACATAGAATAGCGACCTCACTCTGGAACGTCGGCGAGGTCCTCGGTGTCCTAGATACATATCGTTCGAGGAAGCTCATCGATAACCGTGCCTTTCAAGAATCCCTAGTATCATTCCTAGCCGAGTCTCTGAAAATGATCCGCTTGGGAAGTATGGAGATTATTCCTGTCACGGCAGATCTTCTAACAGAAACCTACGACCTAATTCTCAAGCACCACATCTATCAAGCCGATGCTCTACAGGTTGCCGCCTGCCGAATAGCAAACTGCAAAATATTCCTGTCAGCTGACAGTCGGCTACTCGAAGTTGCTCGCGACGAGAGCCTCAACGCCTTCAACATTGAAAGACAAGAAGATAAGATCAGAAGCCTTCTTTAGCTCAATCGCAGCGCCCGCGGAAGTTAACTTTCCGACATCAAGGCTCAACGTAAAGACACAATCGGCTTAGCAAGAAAGATCTCAGTCAATCCAGCCGCTGGAGGCGTCGGAGATCGGAGTACTGGTTGCCATGGGAACTCCACTTAATCTATGGCCTCTAACAATACGGATGGGAGATGAGAAGCTTGGAGAGAAGCGAAGATCTACTGAAGGATGCAGATGATTCACTAGGCGCGGCAAAAGACCTCCTAACTAGCGGACGGTGGGCCAAGGTCTGCTTTCACTGCCTACAGGCTGCGGAGCTAGCTCTCAAAGCTGAAGCTGACAAATCGATACGCCTGCTCGTAGAGTACTCGAAACCCTTCCAGCCTAGAACCATCATACTATTCGGTAGCTATGCCAGAGGCGACTTTACCGAAAGCAGCGACATAGACCTATGCCTCATCGCCGACAAGATGCCGAAAGAGGAACTGCCGAGACGCACACTACCCGACATGCCCAAGATACCAAAGCTCAAGGTGATAGGTTTCCTGCCGGAAGAGTTCCTCGAATACATCAGAACCATCAGATTCCTCGCCTTCGACATAGTCGCGGACGGCATCATCATCTATGACGACGGCCTATACAGGAAAATTCGGGAAGCTTTCGATGATGTGATAAGAACATATGGGATATGCAGACAAAGGCATGGCTGGAAGATCAGCAGTTCGCCCACAAAGTCTGGTCGTTCAGACTGATTGGTCCACGCGAAACCGCGCGCACAAAGCGGTAGCTACGATTCAGGCCGCTGCTCCTTGGTGAAGTCGACTTGAGGATTTGCATGGTGAACTCCTTCTTCCCGCCTTGGAGAGGTGGCGCAGAAACCTATACTTACAATCTGGCGAAACAACTCAGTCTGCGAGGACACCATGTTGAAGTCTTCTGTGCTTCTCCTCCTCGCCAACCAGGAACCTATCGTATGGACCAGGTCAAAGTCACCTGTCTCCCAGTCACTGCTTGGCTCTATGGTACCCCCCTAACCGCGAGGCTTCCATTGAAGCTTCTTAATGCTGATGCAGATTTGATTCATGCAGGTTTTCCCAGCCCTTACAATGCCTTCATAACCTCCACTATCTGTGAGTTCAAGGCTACTCCTTCTGTTTTGACATGGCACAATGATCTGCCCCCTGTCACGATAGCAGCAAGATCGCTCGTAAAGACACATGATCAACTGGTCTTACCAACCTATATCCGAAACTTCAAGCGAATAATCTCAACCTCAAAAAAGTACGCCGAGTCGTCTCTAACCCTTAAGAAGTATGCCGAGAAGGTCAGAATTGTTCCGAACGGAGTTGACTGCGAGAGGTTCCGCCCCAACCTCGACCCTAGCCTGATAAGACAGAGACTGAACCTTGGCGAGAAGAAATCCATATTGTTTGTTGGAGCATTATCCAAATGGCATAGCTACAAAGGCCTTGACACTCTCATCAACGCATTCGCATTAGCGAGAAAGGTGCGGAAAGACATAGTTCTTGTGGTTGTCGGCGATGGAAGCTTGAAGCCGACGTACCAAGGGCTTGCTTCAGAGCTGAACTTGACAGAGAAAGTCGTGTTCACCGGAGACGTATCTGACGAGGAACTTCCGTCCTTCTACGCCGCGTCAGACCTACTCGTCCTTCCGAGCAAGGACCGATCTGAAGGTTTCGGCCTCACGATCTTGGAGGCCAACGCTTGTGGGAAACCTGCGATCGGCTCAAACGTCGGTGGAATACCTGACGTGATCCATGACGGGTTAAACGGTCTCCTTGTTCCACCGAACAGTCCAGAAGCGCTCTCCGCCGCCATAACACGCTTAATCGGAAATGATTCTCTAAGGGTAGAACTGGGGAAGAAAGGCAGGGCATATGCTGAAGAACACGACTGGTCCAAGGTTGCGGAGGCAACGGAACAGGTCTATCGTGAAGCTATGAATCGGTGCGAAGCTGCATAGACCTAATCTAGGGCCTTGCCTGCTCATCGACTCTGTATGGCTACCTGCTCCTGCTACCCAGTTGGCTATCGGCCGGAGTGGAGCTATCAATCTTGGCTAGGGCTTCTCCGAGTAGCTGAGTGGATCCGTCAAGAAGTCGAAGTCGCTGGGCGTCTTCTGCAGGAGATCCGTCAATCTTAGTCCAGCAGGGAATTGGCTTTGAGGAGCCTTCCGCCGTACCTCCGGTGTCTCGCCGTAGCTAGGGTTTTTCAGAAGTCGGGATCCCTTCAGCTCGTAGTAAGCTGCTCCTCTTTTCACGCGCCAGGACTCGTACTCAGCCGTACATTTTTTCGATATTAGGTTCCCAGTAGCCAACGTTTCCTCCCCCGGGTTGATGAGCACATGTCCGTAGTTGGGGGGGATGACTATCTTCTCACCGGGATGCCCCTCAATAAGGCAGACATCGACAACTCTATCTTGCTCGTTCTTCTGAAGAAGAGCGTGCATAGTTCCCTGCAATACTTCGTAAATCTCCGCGTATGTCACGCTCCCTAGCGCTATTGAGTGGTAATGGCCGTAGGTCTTTGCACATTCCTCTCCAAGCATGAATGGAGGGATCACAGTGACATCATACCTCAATCCAGGCATCGATTGAGTGATGATCGGACGACTGAAGGGTAGATCCCTATATACGTAGTAGATCGGCTGAGAAGGGTTAGCCGACACAGCGAAGTTCCGGTCATAGAGGATCTCAACCATCTCCCCCAGTCTACGGATTTGAGGAGTCACAACCCGGGCCTCCTCCATTGACCACCTCAAACCTAACACCTTCATCTTCCCTCAGGTCAGCTAGCAGAGATAGCCGCAAACAAAAGACATATCCGCATGTCCAGAAAACCCTTTCCCTACATCGCTTACATGCTACGATCGCGACAAGGGGCCCTAGATCTCGTGCAGAGCAAGTCTGAAATCGTCTGCATCATACCAGCACTCAACGAGAAGGCTACGATAGGGCGTGTAGTCTCCAGAGCACTTGAACACTGCGGCGCGGTCCTCGTCGTCGATGACAATAGTCAAGACCAAACAGCCGAAGAGTCCCTCAAGGCCGGTGCCAAAGTGATAAGACACATACTACGTCTCGGGACGGGGGGTGCTCTTTCAACAGGTTTCAGAGCCGCTCTTAGAGGAGGCTTCAAGACCTTCGTGACAATTGACGGTGACGGGCAACACGACCCAGATGAAATACCCAAAGCCCTAGACCCGATATTGAAGCGTCAAGCAGACATCGTAATCGGCTCAAGGGTTCTGCATGGATCCGGATCCATGCCTCTTGTCAAGAAGATCGGAAATAGAATCCTTTCAATCGCCACTTCATTCGCCTCTGGAACAAAGATCACGGATTCTCAGTCAGGCTTCAGAGCCTACAGAAGGCAAGTTCTGGAATACGCCATACACAGGGGATGGGATTACCGCTGGGCCTCCGAAATACTAGCACTCACCTCCAAAGGAAATTTCAAGATCAAAGAAGTTCCAATAACCGCAGTATATTTCCCCAAGCGACAGAGAGGAGCAAGCATCAAGGATGGCTTCAAGATCCTATACTCCACGATAAGAGGCACCCGAGAGAAGAAGAGCTTCACACACGGCAAACCCTAAAGCCTCAACTCACTCGGTCAATGGTAGATGAAGCGAAATGGAGCCATATGAGATGGCCGCCACAGGCTTCGGCATCATCATGCTTCTATTCACCACCAGAGAACTCATACGGAGAAGAATAGGTCTCCTCCAGTACTCCTTATGGATGGCTCTGTGGATCGCACTGATCCTTGTGGGAACCGTTCCCCAGTTCTACTACGCCCTGATCCTCGTGACGCAAGCGCTTGGAATGCTGACACCCATACACTTCGTCACCACCTTCTCAATCCTCGCGCTCTTCGCGGCAACATATGTCCTCGGAAAGCGAATCGCCGAACTCAACGAAAAAGTGAACAAGATCACCCAACACATCGCACTCATGAACACCAACAACAAGAAGAATGACAGCCATAGCTAGCCTTTCAGCGAAGAAGGCCAAGGAACGAAGCCTACCTGACCAACCAACCGTACGATCCTCATGCCCAACTTCCGCCGACCCAGCTCTAGGCCAGCGCAGAAAGCGCTCTCAGGACCTGCTCCAAAGCCAAGAAAGCCAGCAGCAGAAACATCGTTTCACTCAGCCTGACCTTGGACGGGCAAAGTAACTCAACGAGACCAATAGTGACTGGACACAGCAGGAGAATAGAAGAAGGAAGAGTAGAAAGCCCTAGCATGATCCCGAAAATTGCGAACACGCTTAACTGAAGCCCTATCCGGCGCAAACGGCCTCTCTCGCCTCCCCCCTTCTCGGACCTGTCGAAGCCTGTGAATCCGAAAACCACGACTAGCCCAAACGCAGCAAGAACCTCAAGCGGAATCATATAGAGAAAGCGCCACAACTCATCGATCCGAACCATAAGCAGGCCAACACAGGAAGCGATGAACCAAGACCTGACAAGGCGTTCTCGGCTGGTTCCCAAACGTCTGAGCCCAACGAAACCAATCAACGCCAATCCATACAACAGAGGAATCGCATAATGCTCCCCAGCAAGATAGTAGTAAACTCGCTCCTGATTCATCAAGAAGGCAAAGAAGTTCATCGGCGTGGCCTCAGCCAGAAACATACGTATCATGTGCTCTGCGAGCCGCAGACTCTCAAGCAATCCTCCCCCCACAAGAGACACAATAAGAATAGCAGGAACCACCACGGCAATGGTCCCTGAGATCACGAGGACGCTGAATCTCCAGTCGTATCGATCGCCGGATCGCTTCTCGACAAGACCCAGAAGGAAGAAGACGACGAGAACTAGTATCATGAAAAGCCAAGTAAGATAGTGAAGCCCCAAGGTCACACTCGAAAGAGCCACTGTCAAAACCGCCCAACGAATGGAACGCTGTGACACGCTTCTCCAGAACGAGTACAAGAAAAACATCATCAGAGATATTCCAAGTAAATTGGCAACAATGAAGTAGTTCACTCCAACGGTCACGTGAGGCGAAACTGCCGCGAACAAGGCAGCCAGCGCAGCACTCTTCTCAGATTGTCCAACAAACCTTGCGAAATAGTACGTCGAGACAACCAGGAGTGCCGACAAAGCCATAGGAGCCAGCCTCAGAAACAGCGAGGGATCTGAGAAAAGAATCCTTTCAACGGCATATAGCGTCAAGAAGAGGAGGGGTCGCTCGGTCCAGAGGGCAACCTGAAACCCCGCGGCATCCATGCGGCGAAGCACAACGAGGTAGTATCTGGCATCATCGCCCATAGGGTACCCACAGAACCATTGAAAGCCTGAAACGAACACGCCTGCAAGGACAGAAAACCCCACAAGAAGCTTCCAACCGACAGACGGGGCGCCCCGTTCCTCCATGTAGGAGGTTCTATCGCGACTTGAGGCTCCTCGCCTCAATCCGATTGAGGACACTTTGGCAACCAGCGGTAGCCACAGCCACTCAGTCACCAGCAGCACGAAGAGAACGACGGTAATCGGAAAGAGTAGCTGCAAAAGCCTCCCGAGGGCCATGGAGGCATTGAACTGAGGAAAATCTCTTGGCAGTCTCACAGCAGGCAACAAAGTCGTCACAGACCAGACTTGCAGCGGCACTACGAGTGCGAAGAAGAACGTCACAGTAAGCCTCACCGCTTCAGCAGAAGAAATGGAGAAGACTTCCTTTGAGTTCCTTATACACAGAATCGCCGACGCAGCAACGGCGCAAGGCATCAAGATCCCTCCGACCCAACTGACCGCAAGCAAGAACCCGACCCGAGGAAGAACTGTCGGCAGGACTTGGAGTACCGACCCCACCAATGCAACTGCGCCAAGATGCAGCATCCACCTCACGTCGGATCTCACAAGACAGATCCAAGCGAAGGCATTGCCGGAAACAACCCAAGCCGCCCAATCAAGATGTGGCGACATCAGAACCAACAATGTCAACCCAGACATCCGCAAGACGAAAGATACGGAAAAAAACATGTTCAGACTCGCCAAAGAGAAGAAAGCCGGTGGCAACAATGATTTCCGCAGCTCTGCCTCTATGACTCTATTCAAGAGGAACGGCATCCCCCGGCCTCTCTAGACCATCTTCGGCTATTCAGATATGTGCACCAATAAGGCCTCACGCAACTATTTCGAGTTTTGCACCTCACATAAAGGAAGAGGCGAAGATGATGGCATCGCATTCGCCCGAGATACGTGTGGCCAGGCAGGAAGGCAGGCAATTTCTCCTTGAACCCCTCCCTCAATAGTTGTTTCACGCCCGGATAAAGCCGATCAAGACCATTTCATTGCGTTCAATACATCGAAACCAGTCGAACGCAAGTGCAAAACTTCAGTCAAGAAACACCGAGGGAAAACAGAGCCGCGATCATGCAACTATCTCCCAAACCCTCCAGTCCACCAGATAAGCCCTGAAACATCTTATAGCAACACGTCGGGGGGCTACTAGGCAAGTGCCCCTTCACTGTGCCTTCAAGGTCGCCAGCGGAGGACTTAACAACCAGTCCTACAACATTTCCAGATCCTTAGTCACCACATGGAGCGAGCGAGAGCCGGAAACATTCGGAGGCATGTCAGACTTGTTGGAGGTAGTAAGCTGGGGTCTCCTAGGCGTCTTCGTATCCTCCTGCCTAATCTACCTCATCCCATTCATGGGGCCTTCAACCATGATCTACTCAGGCGCAATCGCAGCGATCTACCCAGATCAACCCCCAATCCTAATCGGAATTGCTGTAGCCGCCGGAGCATCTATCGCAAAGGCTGTTCACTACTACATAAGCCACTTCGCACGTAGAGCTCTCAGCGAGAAGAGCATGCATAAGCTAGAAGGATACTGTGAGCGATGGGGACGATGGAAGTCCGTCGCAACATTCGTCTCCTCCGCGACTCCGGTACCAGACGAGCCGGTGCTTATCT